>Ga0180009_10000820_pt1 | contig 40066 bp, 39 predicted proteins | sample OS_PC_MetaG_FD_123537 | JGI IMG/M metagenome (GOLD analysis project Ga0180009, IMG submission 123537) | Groundwater microbial communities from the Aspo Hard Rock Laboratory (HRL) deep subsurface site, Sweden - OS_PC_MetaG | ecosystem: Environmental > Aquatic > Deep subsurface > Groundwater... | reverse complement strand
TGCATCCATCCTTGGAACTCCTGGAATCCATCCCTGGCTTCCAAGGTTTTCTGAACAAACAACCTCTTTCCGCTTACAGGTACCCACCCATATTTGGTGCACCCGAAATACTGAGAAAGTTGACATGAAGACGGGTCAGCCATTAGACTGAATTACAGAATAACGGCAAGGCATGTCATCATCATCTACCATCGGGCGGAAACCATATGGAGGCTTTGAAAAGATACCTGTCCAGTCATCCCGGTAATCTGAAGGATTGGATCGATCAGTTTCCCTGGGCGGGTTTTGACACCGAGATCACCATCCACGGGAACCGGGAGGCGACGATGGTGATCGCTGAAAGGGTTACCATCCAAAAAGATGCCGAGATCAAACGGTTGCTCATCTGCCGGTCGGCCGAAATCGAAGAGGGTGCTGAAATCCTGGGAACACTGGTCTGTGATGACGTACGGCTGGATAAGGACGTCGAGTGCAACTACCTGATCGCCCGCAGGGCCGTTTTTGGGGTGGACGCCGAAGTTCGATCCGCGCTGGTAACCGATTCCCTTGAGGTGGAGGACGGGGCTGAAGTGGACGAACTGGAAATGCTGGATGCCACCTTGATGGATCTGCACCATCAGAGCCTGATCCGGAAACAGACGACGCTGTCGGATGAAGACCTGAAGCAGGCGCTTGCGCTGCGGCTGCAGGTCATCCTGGAGAGTGCCATCGCTCATCCTGGAGAGTGCCATCGCTCATTTGGGAGAAAACAAGGCGTGACAGAAGGGTCGTAAAACAGGAATGCTTTTTTTGACGGGACAGTGGACAGGATGGTGAGGCGGAAACTTTAATGTTTAAAGGAGAGGGAATGCTTGGGAAGTCGGTATTTTCAATAAATGTGGCTGAAAATGAAATCGCATTGAGTTGGGCACTGAAAAGCATTTACGAAAAGGCAAACGGGATTTTGAGTGGACATCCCCTCTACCGGTATTTCGAAGCGTACCTGGGTGGCTATCTTCTCATTATGGAGCCTGACGGGACGCTTATAACCGCTGAAGATGATGATACCCTCACCCTCCAGCAGCGAATCGGGTATGTGCATCCCCTGGACCGGGATCGCTATTATCAAAGTGCCCTCGTCAAAGCCCAAAGTCTGCTCAACAACGACTTTGAAAGAAGTTTTGATGCCCTGTCGGAAGAAGCCGGGGCGATCAAACTGAAATCCGGCCTGATCATCTCCTACAGCGGGTTTGAATTTCTGGAGTTGAAAGATCAAAGCAACTGTGACAATTATGAGGATATTTTTGAAACCATTAACCTGTATACGCTGCTGACGTCCGATTTTTTCAACCCGAAGCCCCAGGCGGGTCTGAATCCTTACCGGTATATCTTCGCAGATACGACAAACCCCGCATACAATGCCCTGAGGGAAGAGATCCTGTTCTCGCTTTCATATACAGAGCTGATTGATATTGCGACAAAGATCAGCACCACCGGGCTCCAATACAATTTCAGTCTCCTGAACGAGGTTTTTATCGCGAAAGTGCTCCTGGAAACAGGGTTTATCGATATGAATTTTGTGGAGAACGTCATTAAAATCAGCAATGCCCGGTTCTCGGCGAAATGAATCGGTCTCTCCCAATTAAAGTGAACCATCTGAGCCCCCATCCCATGATTTCGAAAGCAAGGTTTAAAGAAAACATTCAGCAGATCAAAGGACAGGAACGCTTTCAATTCCAGTCCGAACTGATTCCTGCCTGGTTTGGCGAAGCCGCCGTGTTGATTCTGTTCTGGGACGAAGCCGGAACGATCCGGGTGGTATTGACCGAACGCTCCTCAAAAATGAGGAACCACAAAGGTGAAGTCAGTTTCCCGGGGGGACGTCGGGAAGAGGGGGAATCCCTTGGTCAGACAGCAATCCGGGAGGCGGGGGAGGAGATCGGCATCGACCCCGACAAGGTGATGCTGATTGGCAGACTGGACGACGCCTGGAGTCGCGCGGCGTTTCACCTGGTCCCTTTTGTGGCCTGGTACGACGGGATTCCCGATTTCTCAGCCAATACGGACGAAGTTGCGAAAATCCTCAGCCCCGATATCGAGGAACTCCTGGACGAGAACAACCGCGAAGAAAAAACGGTTGAACGGCAAGGTCTCAAATTCAACCATACCGTGATCAAATACCAGGAATCCGTTGTTTTCGGGTTGACCGCCGATCTTCTCGTCGAGGCCCTCGAACAGGGGTTGGGCATGTATACCGATCGGGGCAGCCGGCGGGCCAGAAGCCTCCAGGAAGCCCTGGACAACCGGTTTTTTGCGTATCAACAGTCCCGGGGGGACCTCCCCGCCCAGTCCGACCCGGTCTAGTGCGGTGCAGGGGGGCCTGAAAACCGATCCCCGGGTGAACCACGATCCGGGCTGAGGTCACCCCGCCAAGCCAGGGTTGCTCTGCCTGAGTAGAAACGGGTATTACCGGCTGAACAGGACCTTGCAGGAAACCATGAAAAAGATATTGCTGGTGTTTATCGGTCTGATCTCACTGGGTCTGCCGGCAGGTGCACAAAACGCGGAAACGTACAAGAGATGGCAATGGGAACAGCTGTTGCGGACGAAATGCTGCCGCAACTGTTTCCTGGTGAAGGCTCCCCTGTCCCGGATTGATCTGACGGACGCCGACCTGCGGGGAGCGGATCTGAGAGGTGCCGATTTCAAACAGGCCACCCTGTTGAATGTGCGGCTGCCGGAACCTGAAAAGTACCGGGGTGCGGATTTCAGCGGTGCCATGTGGGTGGATGGCCGGATCTGCAAACCGCGTTCGATCAGTTTCTGCCGGTCCGATTGAAGCGGCGGCGGGGTCATCGCCGATCACCGCAGTGCATCCGCCCTGTCCATTGCACCCAGCCGGATGCCTGCCATCCCGGGTTAAAACAACTCAATCTCGGCGTTCTTCGCTGCGAGTCCCGTGAATTGAATCAGACACAGGTCTCAGCTTCTGATCGGAAAAAGGGGTGAATCGTAATAACCAGAAAGGACTTGCCAATGACAAACAATGATATTTTGCGGCGGATTCGCTTTATCTTTGACTTCAGTGATTCGAAAATAATAGCCATCTTCGGTCTGGCGGGTCATTCGGTAACCCGTGAGCAGGTCTGTGACTGGCTTAAAAAAGAAGACGATTCTGCGTACCGGATCTGCAGCGACCCTGAACTGGCCATGTTTCTCAATGGGTTGATCATTGACCAGCGCGGGATGAAGGAGGGAGCCCAGCCTGAACCGGAGACGCGTTTAACAAACAACATGATTCTGGTGAAATTGAAAATCGCGTTGAACCTGAAGTCGGATGATATCATGAAGATCATGGCGCTGACCGAATTGAACATCAGCAACCATGAACTGAGTGCATTTTTCCGCAAACCCGGGCACAAACACTACCGTGACTGTCAGGATCAAATTCTGCGCCGGTTCCTGACAGGGTTGCAGCTGCAGCACCGACCGGAGAAATAGTTTCAGGCAGTCTCCGGATCGCTTCTGTCCCCCATTGGTTTTCTTCCCGCCAATCCTGATTTCGATACCCTCCTTTCATATTGAGCGGAACAGTTCCCTGATTTTGTCGGCCTGGTTTTTTGCGGATGTTCAGGGTTCATTGTCCGGCTTTGGGAAAAAAAATCAGAAGAAACCTTGACTCTGAAATCCCGATTTTCTATCATTTGGGCGTCAACGGTTTAACAGTTCACTTAAACAGTGCGCTTTTCCCCGAATTGGGCGCAGCTTTATTCTTTGACACTTCCTGTTGCAGGAGGCAATCAACATGTCTGACAAGGATTTTAAAACAGCCGATCTCAGTGATGAATTCAGTGATCAACTCCAGATTGCAAGTCCGGGGTTGCGTGATTTTGGTGGTGTGACGAAGTTTTATGGTCGGATAGTGACCCTGAAACTGTTCGAAGATAATTCCCTGGTCCGTGAAGTGGTCGGGACCGCGGGGGATCGCCAGGTGCTGGTCGTGGATGCGGGTGGTTCAATGCGCTGTGCTGTACTGGGTGATCTGCTGGCCGAAAAGGCCGCGAAAAACGGCTGGAGTGGCATGGTCATCAATGGATGTATCCGCGACTCGGCTGATATTGCGGGCATGAAACTGGGGGTCAAAGCCCTGGATGTCCATCCGCTGAAAACCGTGAAGAAGGGAATCGGTGAAAAAGATGTACCGGTCCATTTTTGCGGTGTCAAGTTTCGGCCAGGTGATTTTCTTTATGCTGATGAGGATGGCATCATTGTCTCAGCAACCCCCTTGTTCTAGCAATGGGCGTGGCCCTTGTCTGAGGGGGTCCGCGTTGTGGGTGACCGGTCGGAGGCAGCGTGCTGGTTGCCGCCCCCTGCAGCCACGGCTGACTTCCGGGGTTTTTCGGTTTCTTGACGGGGTTCAGGGAGGTGACAGGGGGTGTTGAGAGGAAGACCCGCCGGGGAGAATGTCAGGCGTGATCACACGTCCATGGAAAATCTAAACTTGACTTCGTCAGACCAAATCCCTATCATCATCAGGCGGCATATCCCTCCACCTGGGCAGATTTATCTGGTTTTACAGGAGAACGAAAGGGGGGCGGCAGCAAACCGCGTGTGATGGTTGAGGGCAGGGGAGAAAAAAATGGAAACACCGGATGGGATCGAACTATTAAATCAAATCGGACTCAGAAATGCCCGGGAGCTGCAACTGCTGATTGAAGACCCCGGGAATCTGCCGTCCGTGGCCGATAAATACAGGCGGTTTTACCAGGACAGTCCGGGGGGGAAGAAGATTCTGGGTTTGCTTTTTAATCACTATCCCTATATTCCTGAAAGCACCCATGACCTGATGGCGATTCTGCAGAGAACCCAGCGGGTATGTGAATTCTTCTCCGAAGGGGACGGGGCGCTGAATGAACAGGAGTTGGAAAAAGGGGTGCATCTGGCCTATAAACTCGTTTTCAAAATTTTATACAGCAAGCCCGAAGATGTGTTTCGGGAGGACTACCTGGACACGTTAAAAAGCGATCAGGATCGATTGGATTCCGTCCGAAAAACCGTCCAGAAAAACAGGATCAATTTTATTATTATGCTCCGGGTGATTATCGACCAGGGCCATATGATCTGGCGGGAAGGGATTTCCAATTTTCGTCCCATGTTCCGGGAACGACTGAAAATCTACCATGTCAGGGACGAGATTCTGCAGGAGGTTATAGACACGACGCGCGCGGAAGAGATCAGTTTTTTTCTGGGTGTCTACCTGTATCTGTTTTTTGTTATTCCCAGCCCGGTTCATTAGAAACGCATCCATGACAGCCAGCGCCTGTCTGCATCGCTTGAGTCACGTATTATTCTGTTGCACCCTGGTCTGCGGATCATGGTTACTGTAAAAACCTATTTTCTGGGGAGTTATGAGAAAACAAATTCTTGTTCCGATTACACCCAGCGCAGTCAGTCAGGAAATTATCCGTCTGGCGAATCGATGGTGTATGGTTACCGGATCCTCACTCTATTTTCTCCATGTCCGATCAAAAAACTTCATGCAGGGTAAAAAAATGCTGTTTACACAGGATGAGACCCTGATGAAGAAGGATCTGAAAGAGATGGAAAAATATGTTAAGGCCCTGGATGTTTCAGTGGATTACGAGCTCTCTTCCCGCGCCGGCGAAGCCCGGCAGGTGATTCTTGAGGTTGAGTCCCAGATTGATCCGGAATTTATTCTGATCCCTTCCCACTCCCACACCCTGATCAAACGGGTCTTTCTGGGGAGCACCACGCGTCACGTCCTCAACAATGCCAAGGGCCCGGTGTACATCTATCGCAAGCCGGCCAAGAAATTCAACCTGATTTTTATCGTGCCGGTCGACTATTCCGATACCAACAAGGGCCTGATTGAGCTTGCAGACCGCTGGGCCCAGAAGTCCAACGCGGAACTGATGTTCATCCATGTGGCCGATTTGCCGGTACTTGAAGATGAGAAAAAGGATTTTACCTGGGAATGGCATCAGCGGTTGTCAGACGATATGGCTGTAAAAGAACAGCTGAAGGATGAAAGGGAAAAACAGAAAGAGAAACTGGAACACTATGTTGCCGAGTTTGAGATCATATCCAAGTATCGAACCGTCCTCGAATTTGGCCGGTCCTATGAAAAAGTCATTGAACTCCAGGAGATGACGGATGCGATTCTGATCATTGTGGCGGCCAATTCCAGTTATGAAAAGATGCAGAATGCCGTTGGCCGAACGGCAAAAACGCTGATTTATGACTCTCCCTGTTCGGTATTTCTGTACAAGCAGGGTTAAATCGTCACGCAGCGCAGGCACAGTGATGGTGGATCAACCAGCGCCACAGGCAGTCTTTCGCGAGATTGTTTCATATTGTCGCTAACATCAAGACCAATGGTTTTTGCGGAGAAAGAACAAGATGGCACAAAATATTCAAGAGCTGACGAGTATCATCTACCAGGAAGGGGTTCAAAAAGGCGAGGAGGAAGCCGAAAGAATCATTGATCACGCCACCGAGGAAGCGGAAAGAATCCTCGGGAAAGCGAGGGAAGAAGCGGCAGAACTGCTGAAGAACGCCCGGAAAGAGGCAGAGAATCTCCACAAGATAACCGAATCAGAAATCAAACTGGCAGGCCTGAAATCTGTCAGAGCCATACGCCAGCAGATTACCGACCTCATCACCGCCAAAGCCCTGGATGACAAAGTGTCAAAGGCCATGTCCAGCAGCAGTATCAAGGAATACATCAAGATTGTCCTGCAGAACTGGCAGACCGGGGAGGAGAAACAGGATCTGGAATTGCTGTTGCCCGAGAAGGAACGAAAGGAACTGGAAGAGAGCTTTATTGCCGAAATAACAGGGCTGGTGAACACCAATATTGAACTCCGTTTCTCCAGAAACCTGAAAGGCGGGTTTCAGATTGGCCCTAAAAGTGGCGGCTACAAGATCAGTCTGACCGAAGAGAATTTCAACGAATTCTTCAAACAGTATTTAAGTGCCAAAACCAGAAACTTTCTTTTCAGTGATTAAGGCCCCCCGGGGGGCCTGTGATCTGTTTGTTGTCTTCGGGGATTCTGATTCAGGGACGTTGAGACCTTAAAAACCAACCCAACCGGTTTTCATCGAACCACCCACCCCTCTGACGCCTGGTCGGCATTCATGACCTGCAGGTCACAACGAAGGATGAAAAATAGCGATGCATTCCCGTGACTGTCATAAAGCAGACAATGCCGTTAACTTAAACACCTTTTTCCTGCGAAGCACCAACGGTTCCGGTTTTCAAGAACCTTGGAAGAAACTCCAGGAAGGATTCATGCGGTTCGTGAAAACCGGAACTGTTGGTGCGGAACCAGTCGCTGAAGTGAACGACAACGATTCAGCAGCGCTTATTTTCCTCCGTGTCTCTGTGGTGAGTGTTTTTCAGACAAATGATGATGACGCATCGTACAACATCGATGGGTGACAGACCATGACCATTCCCTATCACTATATTGTTGCCGGATTGCCGGACATTATTTTTGATGAGCACAAGATCGAACTGGGTCTCGGTGCTTTTATCAATGAGCTGCTGGATCAGATCCCCCCGGTAGATGCCCGCTGGCTGCGTTATATTGGCTTTCCCAACGATAACAAGAACCTGATCGCTCTGCTCACCAATCAGAGCGACCCGCTGGTTCTGACCGGTAACTTCTCGGAAGAGACCTTGCGCGCTGAAATAAAAAATCCGGATCAGGTGCCCGAATACATGCAGGTGTTCATTGCGGCTTACCAGGCAAACAGTCCGCTCATTCAGAACCTGTCCTGGGAAAACCAGCTGAACTGGTTGTTTTACGAAGCGGCCACCGCAGTTGAGAACCGGTTTTTAAGGGAGTGGTTCACGTTTGAACTGGATCTGCGGAATATTCTGGCAGCCTTGAACTGCAGAAGAGCAAAGGAATCACTGGAAACGCATCTGATTGGCCGCAACGAAGTCACGGATCTGCTGTTCAAAAGCAGCGCCGCTGATTTCTCATTGCCTGCCAGGGTCCCCTGGGCAGATGAGTTGCTCGCCATCGAGTTTGATCATATCCCCACATCCGAAGAAAAACTGGCCAGATTCAGACTTCAGCAGCTGGAAGAGATGGCAGAGCCGGAACCGTTCAATATTGAAACCGTGATGGGCGTTGGGATCGCCCTGTCCATTGCAGAAAGATGGTCTTTTTTGGATGATACAACCGGCGCAGAAATGCTGCAGAAAATCATTCAAGATCTGGAACAGAATGTTAAAGCCGAATGAAAGAACGGAGGAACCTTATGAGCACCAGTGGTAAAGTGGTCGGTGTTGTTGCCAACCTGGTCAATATTGAAGTTGACGGTCCGGTATCCCAGAACGAAATCTGCTATATCGATATCGGCGGCGATCGCTGTATGGCGGAAGTGATTAAGATCACGGGCAAAACAGTTTTTGTCCAGGTATTTGAAAGCACCCGGGGGTTAAAGGTGGGCAACGACGTTGAATTCATGGGAAGAATGCTGGAAGTGACCCTGGGACCGGGCATGCTGTCCAGAAACTATGACGGTCTGCAGAATGACCTGAACAAAATGGATGGCATCTTCCTGAAACGGGGCGACTATACTTCGGCACTGGATGCGGAAAAAAAATGGCACTTTACCCCCCTGGTGGTGGAAAACCAGGAGGTTGCTGCTGCCGACTGGATCGGCAATGTCAAGGAGGGCTGGATCGACCATAAGATCATGGTTCCTTTCAACTTCAAAGGCAGCAGCCGGATTAAAACCATCGTCGAGGAAGGCGACTATACCATCGATGACCCGCTGGCGGTGGTCATTGACGGTGATGGCAACGAGGTGGCGCTGACCATGACCATGAAATGGCCGGTCAAACTCCCGATTACCCGGTACCGGAACAAACCCCGTCCCTTCCGGATCATGGAAACCGGTATCCGCACGATTGACACCCTCAATCCCATCGCCGAAGGGGGGACCGGGTTTATCCCCGGGCCTTTCGGTGCCGGCAAGACCGTGCTGCAGCATGCCCTGTCCAAAAATGCCGATGCGGACCTGATTATCATCGTTGCCTGCGGTGAACGGGCCAACGAGGTGGTTGAAATATTCACCGAGTTCCCCGAGCTGGACGATCCCCGGACCGGGCGAAAACTGATGGAACGGACCATTATCATCTGTAACACCTCGAACATGCCGGTGGCCTCCCGTGAGGCGTCCGTATACACCGGCATGACCATTGCCGAGTATTATCGGGCCATGGGGCTCAAGGTCCTGCTGAATGCGGATTCGACCTCCCGCTGGGCCCAGGCGTTGAGGGAGATGTCCAACCGGCTGGAGGAACTTCCCGGTCCGGACGCATTCCCCATGGATCTGTCCGCCATTATCGCCAACTTTTACGCCAGGGCCGGATTTGTTTACCTGAATAACGGGGCCAGCGGGTCCGTCACCTTCATCGGCACCGTCAGTCCGGCTGGCGGGAACCTGAAGGAACCGGTGACGGAATCCACCAAGAAAGCCGCCCGGGCCTTTTACGCCCTTGAACAAAGCCGGGCCGACGCCAAACGGTATCCGGCCATCGATCCCATCGAAAGCTACTCCAAATACCTGGAATACGACGAGATCGTGCAATCCCTGAACGAATCCATTGAAAGCGGCTGGGTGGATAAGGTCCACAAGGTGAAGGACATGCTGCTCCGGGGAAAGGAGGTGAAAGACCAGATCAGCATCCTGGGAGATGACGGGGTCCCCGTCGATTACCACACCCTGTTCAACAAATCGGAGGTGATCGACTTTGTCATCCTGCAACAGGACGGGTTTGACGATATTGACGCGTCAACGCCCATGGAACGCCAGCAATACATGCTCAACAAGGTCCTGCAGGTGTGTGAAACCGATTTTCAGTTTGAGCGCTTTGAAGAGGTCTTCGGCTATTTCCGGAAGATCATCAACCTCTTTAAACAGATGAATTACCAGGAGTTTCAGTGTGAAGAGTTCAAGGCGCGGGAATCCGAACTGGATCTTTTAATCACAGAGAGGAGGGCCTCCTAAATGAAAACATCCGCTTTCCAGAAAATATACACAAAAATCGAGGATATCACCAAGGCCACCTGCTCCCTCTATGCGGAAGGAATCGCCAATGAAGAGATGGCCTACGTGGATGGACGCCCGGCCCAGGTGGTGAAAATCATGGGCAACAAGGTCGTGCTGCAGGTGTTCCCCGGCACCCAGGGAATCGCCACCAATGCGGAGGTCGTTTTTACCGGCAAACCGCCGACGGAAAAGGTGGGTGATGAGCTGCTGGGCCGGTTTTTCAATGCCTATGGCCAGCCCATTGACGACGGACCCGAGATTGAAGGCGAGGAGGTCGAAACAGGCGGACCCTCTGTCAATCCGGTGCGACGCAAGCAGCCATCTGAACTGATCGCCACCGGTATCGCCGGTATCGATCTGAACAACACCCTGGTGACCGGACAGAAGATTCCCTTTTTTGCCGACCCGGATCAGCCTTTCAACCAGGTGATGGCGGATGTTGCCCTGCGGGCCGAAGCCGATATTATTATCCTGGGGGGCATGGGGATGTCCAATGACGACTATCTTTACTACCGGACCCTGTTTGACAACGCCGGCGCCCTGGACCGGATCATCTGCTTCATGAACACCACTGATGATCCACCGGTGGAGCGGCTGCTGATTCCGGATATGAGCCTGACCGCGGCCGAGTACTTCGCCGTGCGCAAAAAGATGAAGGTGCTGGTGCTGCTGACGGATATGACGCTCTATGCCGATGCCCTCAGTATTGTTTCCAACCGCATGGATCAAATCCCGTCCAAGGACAGTATGCCCGGTTCGCTATACAGCGACCTGGCGAAAATCTATGAAAAGGCCGCCCAGTTTCCCGAAGGGGGCTCCATTACGATTATTGCGGTAACGACACTGAGCGGCGGCGATATCACCCATGCCATTCCCGACAATACCGGTTATATCACCGAAGGCCAGCTCTACCTGCGTCGCGATACGGAGATCGGGAAGGTGATTATCGACCCGTTCCGAAGTCTTTCCCGCTTAAAACAACTCGTGATCGGGACATCGACCCGCTCAGACCATCCCCAGGTGATGAATGCCTGTATCCGACTCTATGCGGACGCCTCAGGCGCCATGACCAAGCGGGAGAACGGTTTTGACCTGACGGAATACGACGAAAGAACCCTGGATTTCGCCAGGGCGTATTCCAGGGAGCTGCTGGCCATCGATATCAATATCAATGTCGATCTGATGCTGGACACTGCCTGGAAACTGCTGAGGCAGTTTTTTTCCAGGGAAGAGGTCGGCATCAAGCAGGAATATCTGGATCGTTACTGGAAAGCGTAGATTTTTCATAACTATTCAGCTTCTGCTCAGAAAAAGGGTGAATAGTACCCGTTTTTCATCACCGGATGGATTGGAATAACCAACAGAGAACCGATGACGATAAAATTTCAATATAACAAGACCTCCCGACAACAACTGGTCAAAGAGCTGGAAATCCGCAAAAAGGCCCTGCCGACGCTGCAGGCAAAAGAGTCCGCCCTGCGGAACGAAGTGAAAATCGTCAAGGAAACCATTCAGGAGGTCGAGACAGAGCTCCGGGAGCGGCTGGAAACCCTGGCGGACCTGAATAAATTCTGGTGTGAGTTCCCGGACCTGCTCACCATTGTGGCGGTCAAAGTGGGCAGAAAATCCATCGCCGGTGTCAAGACCCCGTTTCTGGAAGAGGTCGTGTTCGAGGAGAAGCCCTTCAGCCTCCATGGGAATCCCAACTGGTTTAAATTCGGGGTGACCATATTGAAATCGCTGGTTGATCTCCGTATGCAGCGTAAGATCCTGGCTGAAAAATTTGCCCTGCTGGACTACGCCAGAAAGAAAACCACCCAGAAGGTGAACCTGTACGAGAAAGTGCAGATACCGGAGTACGAGGAGGCCATTCTAAAAATAAAGCGATACCTGGAAGACGAGGAAAACCTGGCCAAATCATCCCAGAAAATCCTCAAGGCCAAAATTGAAAGGGAGGCTGCAGCATGATTGTGCCGATGAAAAAGCTGTCTGTCCTGCTTTACCATAAAGAGAAACCGGATTTCCTGGAATCCCTGCAGGAGATCGGGATTATTCATATTGTCGAAAATACCGACATCGAGCAACCCGACGCCGCTTCCGAAATCTACCGAAAGGCGAACGCCCTCTCCCGATCCTGTGAGCGGATGGTGCAGATCCTGCGGACCATCCAGAAGGAGAAACGTCCGGGTCCTTCCCTCGCAAAGCCGGCTGCGGTCTCGGAAGAAGAGCTGTTGCATATCCTCGAGACGTTTGAGGTGGCAGAAAAGAAACAGGAGACCCTCCAGCAACAGCTGATGGATATCCGCAAGGATATCCATCAGCTTCAACCCTGGGGGGAATTGGACCCGGAGACCATCGGCCAGATTGAAAGACGGGGGATCAAGCTTCGCTTTTTTGAGTCCACAGAAAAGACGTTCAGACAGCTCAACATGGACGGTTTCTATTATGCGATCATCCACAGCGATAAAACAAGGGTCCGGTTTCTGGTGTTTGAAAAAGGGAGCCCATTTGAGGCCGATGGGGTCAACGAAGTCAATATCCCATTGAAATCACTTCAAAAACTGCACCAGGAGGCCGTGCGGCTTGAGCAGGCGTGTGCTGAAATCGATCAGGGCTTTGAAAACCTGACCGTCTATGTGGATGCCCTGGATGCGTTTAAAATCAACAACAGCAATCTGGCTGCTGTTGCGGCCGCCGATTTGAACATGGTCAGTGAACTGGAGAGTAAGGTCTATTCCCTGACCGGATGGTTCCCCGCCGGACGGGAAAAGGTGGTACATGATTTTCTGGAGGACTATCTCTGCTACTATCGCATCGACGCCCCGACGGTGACGGACAACGTGCCGGTGCTGTTGAAAAACAATCGTTTTTCCCGACTCTTTGAACCCATCACCCGGATCTATGCGCTGCCTTCTTATCGGGAACTGGATCCCACACCCTTTTTTGCCCCCTTCTTTCTGGTCTTCTTCGGCCTCTGTCTGGGGGATCTGGGCTATGGCCTCATTACCGTTGTCATTGCGCTCATCGCACTCTGGAAAGGACCGGGACAATATCGCAACCTCTATCTCATCGGCCTCCTCCTGGGCGGCATGACGATCATCAGCGGGATTGCCCTGAACAGCTTTTTCGGCCAGTCCATTTTTTATCTAAGGGGCAACAAGGAGTATTTTTTCAGAACCGAAAGCGGTGCCATGCTCTCTTTTCTGGGCTCCTTTATCAATAGCAGAAAGATGACGGAGTTCCCGGCCATGGGGTTTGCCATTTTTCTGGGGATTGTGCAGGTTCTGCTGGGGATTGGTCTGCAATGTATCAACCGAATACGCCAGAACGGCTTTGTCTGGGGAATTCACCCCGCCTCGTTTTTTATCCTTATCTGCGGAATTCTGTTTTCAATCGGGGTCGGCAGCAACGACAGCGGATTCAAGGGGATTACGGGGATCGATATATCGACCTACAGGCTGGGTACAATTCAGATTGGTTCCTGGCTGACCATTCCGCCCCCGGAATTCGGATTATGGCTGATTGTTTCAGGACTAATACTGATGTTCCTCTTTAACAATCCGGACAAAAATATCCTGATGCGGCCGCTGTTCGGGCTCTGGGAGCTCTATGGATTTGCCACCGGGATCATCGGGGATATTTTGTCCTATCTGAGGCTCTTCGCCCTCGGGCTGGCCAGCGGTCTCCTGGGCCACGCGTTTAACGGGATTGCCTTCGGGTTTATCGAGAACAACCTTTTTCCTGGGATTATCGCGACCGTTGCCCTGCTGCTGTTTGCCCATACCTTGAACTTTGGGCTGGCAATCCTGGGGTCGTTCGTTCATCCCCTGCGATTGACATTTGTGGAATTTTACAAAAACCTCGATTTTGAAGGCGGCGGCAAAGGCTATGCCCCGTTTTTAAAAGAGAAGGCGTAAGCCAACATCCCGCCCCACCGGGCGGAATATTTTTGACCTTTTTGAGGAAAGGCGTTTCCAGTCAGTGCGGAATTTCAGTCAACTTGAAGCATAAGGAGAAACAGTATGGGATATGTCTTGTCGTTGATCGGTTTGGGTCTGATGGTCGGGCTGTCAGGTGCAGGTTCGGCCTGGGGACTGGCCCTGGGGGGATCATCTGTGTTGGGCATGATCAAGAAAAAACCGGAGGCATTCGGAACCGGGATGGTCCTGGCAGGGCTGCCTGCGACCCAGGGATTGTACGGATTTGTGGCCTTCATTATTTACAGCGGGACAATCCGTCCTGATTTCTCCCTCGCCAATGGGGCGGTGGTTCTGGGAGCCGGACTGGCTATCGGCATCGCCGCCATGGTTTCCGCCATTTTCCAGGGGAAGGTCTGTGCCAGCGGGATTACGGCCATGGGCAGCGGTCACAGTGTTTTCGGGAACACCATGATCCTGGCGGCCTTTCCGGAATTTTACGCCATTCTGGCGCTGGTGGCGGTCATCCTGATGCAGGGACTGATGCAATAGGACGATCGATGGCCAGACCCGCATAAGGGTCAATACCGCCGTCTGGAAAAGAGAAGGGCGGTAAAGAGGCGGCAGGCCCGGGCGAACCGGTGCTCCTGCCTCGTCATCCGTGATCCGGGGTCAATGAAAAATCTGTCTGGACGGTTTCAAGTAGTCGAACATGTAAAGCATGGTCGCGGCAGGCATCAGCCTGCTTTTAAGCTCATCCAGTTTCTCCCTTTCAATATTGTAGACCCGGATATAGACGTTGCGGAAACCGTCCGGGACTTCATCATACGATATGAGAATACTGGCAATACGACCGCCCAGCGAACGAATAATATCGGTGATCACCTTGATCGACCCCGCACTGTCTTCCACCTGCAGACCGAAGTCAAATTCCTTTTTGGTTTTTCCAGCGAGTGAAATCAATGCCTTGCAAATATCCGTTTTGGTGATGATTCCCGCAATATCCCCGTTTTCATCCATTACCGGTGCACTGGCGATTTTGCTTCTCAACAGGATCTCGGCGACTTCATCCAGGGTGCTGAACAGGGAAACCAGAACCATGTTTTCCTTCATGATTTCACTGACCTTGGTGCCGTCGATTGCACCGGTGGTCTGACCGTCTGTTGAGGTGGTCGTTGTGATCAGGGCCCGCCGGATGTCTTCGGCGCTGACCATGCCGACCATTTTCCCTTTTTTCATCACCGGCAGTGAGCCAATGCCATGCTGGGTAATTAACCGCATGGCGGTATGGAGGGAGTGATTAATATCGGCCGTGATGACATTTTTGCTCATCCAGTTTTTTATGATCATGTTGCTCCTTCCTTCTCATTGAGTTTCTTTTTCCCAAAAAAAAACAAACCGGTGACCAGTTTTACATCTGTTGGTCACCGATTCACCGTGATCATAGGAATTCGCCTTTTGGAAGTCAAGGACCTTCTCCTGTTGGGTGCACCAAATATGTGTGGGTACCTGCAAGCGGAAAGAGGTTATAATCACATACTCACATGTTTTTGGTACACCCCTCCTGTTTATCCCCAAAACCAGTCCCGTCTCAAGTCATCAGCCTGAAAAGGGTATTGGAGATTGAAGACCGGTCCTTGGATATGGGTCTCATCATCAGCCTTCAAACAACCGATCGGACACGCCTGCGTTGCGCCGGTCATTCGCAGCCCCTTATGATTCACTGTCGTTAATTGAAGGGGTTTTTCTGAATTGTCAGAGCACCATAGGGGTGTCATTTCAAGAACCCTGGAAGCCATGGACGGCTTCCCGGAATTCCAGGATGGATTTATGCGTTTGAAAGAGGTACCGTTGCGGATGCCGGTTTATTCGGTCACGGTGTCATGTCCGCCGGTGCACGACAAAGGATGAGACTGATAAGAGGAGCCGTTTGGATGCCCCTGCCAACCCGGGAATCTGTCCCAGAAATTCGTCCGCGGTTGACTGACCGGCCTGAAATGCTTTAGAGTCAGGCATCCCCATGAAACCGGTTTCTTTCACCGGAGACGCTGGTTTTTTCCTGAAGCACGAATGAGCTGAACCCAATCCATCATAGTGCCTGCCCGACATGAATTATCAGCATGTCCAGGCCGGCAGAAAAGGAGACCATCATGGAATTTGAATGCATCATTTACGAAAAATCCGAAGGTATCGCGACCATCTCCCTCAACCGGCCCAAAGTGTTAAACGCCATGAACAAGCAACTCTGGCTCGATATGCAGACCGCCTTTGATGATGTTGCGGGAGATACCGACACCAAATCCATCATTATCACCGGACAGGGGCGGGCGTTTTCTACGGGGGCGGATCTCAAGGAATCAAAGGATCGCAGCCCCGAGGCGTATCGGGATTACCTGGAGGAGCTGCAGGCGGCCTCGAAAAAGATTATCGAATTTGAAAAACCCACCATCGCCGCCATCAACGGGTATGCCCTGGGATCGGGGTATGAACTGGCGCTGGCCTGTGATATCCGGATTGCCGCCGAAGATGCCCAGATCGGATCCCCGGAGGCCCGGGTGACCTCTTCGGTCACCGGTGGTGCCATGCGGCTGGTGCAGGATTTGATCGGTCCGGGAAAGGCGAAGGAGCTGCTTTTCACCGCGCAGAACATCGACGGTCGCGAGGCGGAACGGATCGGGCTGGTCAATCGTGCCGTACCGGCAGAAAAGCTGATGGCGACCGCCAGGGAGATGGCCCTGCAGATTGCCCGGAACTCCTCCTTCAGCATCAAGATGATCAAAAAAGGACTGCAGATGGCGGGTGAAGTCAGCCTGGATGCCTTGATGGACTTTGAAACCGAAGCCTGCCTGGCCTGCGTCTTTACCAAGGAGCGTCAGGATTCCTTAACGCGGTTTGCGGAAAGAGAAAAAAAATAACAGGGAGGACAACCATGACACTGAACAGAATTTTGCAGGCGGAATCGGTGGCGATTGTCGGCGCGTCCAAGGTGGATACCAAAAGGGGATTTCAGGCAATCCGGATCCTGCTGGATGAGAAATACGAGGGCAAGATCTATCCGGTGAATCCGAAGGAAAAAAGCATCATGGGCTTGCACTGTTTTGCCAAGATCTCGGATATTGAGGGGCCGGTCGATCTGGCCCTGATCACCACCCCGGCCAAAACCATTCCTGCCGTGCTTGAAGATTGCGGGAAAAAGGGGGTGGCCGGAGCGGTGATTATCGCCGGCGGTTTTGGAGAAACAGGCGAAGAAGGCCGCAGGGTCGAGGAAGCCCTGATGATTGCGGCACGCAGGAACCAGGTCCGGCTGATCGGCCCGAACACCTCCGGGATGATGAACCTCTGTACCAACCTGAATCTGGTGGGTCTTCAGGATGCCCCCCGGGGCGACATTGCGCTGGTTTCCCAGAGCGGAAACATGGCCCTGAGCCTGTTTACCGAAGCCAAGCTCAAAAGCAACAGGGGATTCTCCTACTATGTGGGCGTTGGAAACGAGCTGGATATCCGGTTCCACGAATATCTCGAGTTTTTCAAGAACGATCCCCAGACCCGGGCGGTACTGCTCTACGTGGAAGGGATGCGGGACGGGCGGCGCTTTCTGCAGGAGGCATACAAAACCACGCTGCACAAACCGATCATTCTGCTGAAAAGCGGTCGTTCGTCGACCGGGCAGCGGTCGGCGGGGTCCCATACCGGGGCGCTGGCCGGCATGTCGGAAGTGGCGCGCACGGCTTTCCAGCGGTCGGGTATTATCGTGGTGGAGAAGTCGGACACCCTGTTCCCGGTGGCCGAGGCGCTGTCGAATCTTCCCGCCCTGAAAAACAACAAGGTTGCCATCCTGGCAGACGGCGGCGGACACGCCACCATCGCTGCCGATATCCTGACGGATCTGGGGGTGGGGATTCCGGAACTCAGCCAAAAAACCCAGGAAAAACTGAAAAAAATCCTGCCCTTTACGGCCTCGATCAGGAATCCGGTGGATGTTGCCGGCGGAACCGACTCTGATCCGTCACTCTTTGCTGAATGTGCCGACCTGATTCTCAAGGATCCCAATGTGGGCGGACTGCTGATGGTCGGGCTGTTCGGCGGGTACGGGATCCGGTTTGCAAAAAGCCTGATCTGGAAGGAGGAGGATGCGGCCCATCAATTGGGGAAATTGCTGCTGAAAAAGAACAAACCCATCATCGTGCACAGCCTGTACAGTTCGGTGAAGCCCCATGCCCTGGAATTGTTGCGGTATTACGGTATCCCGGTCCATGACTCCCTGGATGTCGCCTGCAGCTGCTTTGGCGCCCTGGCCGAAAGAGGGCGGTATCTGCAGGAGTACCACGGCAAGGTCAATTTTGTTTTTAACTGGGGGGCCAAGGCAAAACCCGAAGGCCGGCAGATCATCGAACAGGCGCAAGCCGAAGGCCGGCACTACCTGCTGGAACCGGAGGCCAAACGGCTCTTTCAGATTCACGGAGCCCCGGTGGCAGACGATCAGCTTGCCACCACGGCCGATGAGGCGGTCAAGATCGCAAAAAAGATCGGTGGCGAAGTGGTGCTGAAAATTGTCTCCCCGGACATTCTGCATAAGAGCGACGCCAAGGGCGTCCGTCTCCATCTGAAAACAGCGGCTGCAGTCCGGTCCGCATTCATCGATATCACCAAATGTGCCAGGGAGTACAATAAAGATGCGAATATCCGCGGGGTGCTGGTCACACCCATGGCCGAGCCCGGGATCGAAGTGATCATTGGCACCAAGATCGATGACCAGTTCGGGCCGGTGATCATGTTCGGTCTGGGGGGCATCATGGTCGAGGTGTTGAAAGACGTCGCCTTCCGGGTCCTGCCCATATCCCCCCACTCGGCGAGTACCATGATGGCGGAAATCCGGTCCGCCCCCATGCTGAACGGTATCCGGGGCAGCGCGCCCTATGACAAGGGTGCCATCCGCAAGCTGCTGCTGCTCTGTTCAGAGATTGTCGAGGCCTATCCGGAGATATCCGAGATGGATCTGAATCCGGTGATTGTCTATGAAACCGGGGTTCACATGGTCGATGCGCGGGTCATCCTGAAAAACAACGTGGCATCTGAAAACAACCATGCGGGCTGAACCGCAGGCCTTTCTCAACCTGTAGTTGACCCGGATGGGACGGGTGCCTGAAAGAATAACCGCTGTCAGGAGATCTGATTGAAAAAAAGAGACGAACTGGAGGTGTTTCTCAATCCCGGGTCTGTTGCAGTGATTGGTGCGACCCAGAGACCCTCCTCCTGGGGAGCAATGATCATGAAAGGACTGCTCTCCTCAGGGTATCCAGGGAAGATCTACCCGGTCAGTCAGAAAAACACCCGGGTCTATGATATTCCTGCCTACAGGGATATCCGGGATATCCCGGGTCCGGTCGACCTGGCCGTTTTCACGATTCCGGAAGCATCGGTGGAAAAGGTTCTGGCGGCCTGCGGGGAAAAAAAGGTCAAGGGCATCTCTCTGGTCACGGCAGGTTTCGGTGAAATCTTTGATGACCGGGAAGGGATCAATAAGGAAAAAAAGCTGGTCGCACTCGCCAAATCATTTGGGATTGCCATACTGGGGCCGAATATCAGCGGCACGTTTAACCTGCATGCGGGCTTCAACGCCTCTGCCGGTATCGCGGACCATATCTGTCCTACCCGTCTGGGCGCGATTTGTCAGGGTGGATTTGCGTTCTACGATCTGCTGGAGTCCGGGCGGTATCAGGGACAGGGGGTTGGAAAATTTGTTCATACCGGGAATGAATGCGACTTGACCGTGACCGATTTCCTGGCGCATTTCTACCATGATCCGGATATAGACGGGATTCTGATGTACCTTGAAACCGTGCGGGACGGAAGCCGCTTCAGGGAGGTGATGCGGGACTTGACGCGCAAAAAACCGGTCGTGGTGTTCAAGGCGGGTCTGACCCCGGGCTCCGCCAGGGCTGCGCGCAGCCATACCGGGGCCCTTTCCGGAAGGAAGGAGGTCTTCGAAGGGGCGCTAGACCAGCTGGGCGTCATTATGTCGCCAACCATGGAACTCCTGCTGCCTCTTGGTCATGCCTTGACGGAGCGTCCGCTGATGCGGGGCCGCAGAGTCGGTATCATTACGGTAGGCGGTTCGTGGGGCGTTATCCTTTCCGGCTTTATCGAACAGGAAGGGCTGCTCGTTCCGGAACTGGGTCAAACCCTGCAAAAAGCATTGAAATCGCTAGGGATGCCACCGAGAGCCTCCACCCGAAATCCGGTTGATATCGGGGCTTCCGGATTGGGCTTTCCCATGGAAAACCTGATCGAAATGGCACGGGCGATCATCACCTCGGGTGAAGTCGATGCCCTCGTTCTGCATGGCTTCGGCAACAGCGGGATGATAGATGACCGTTCCTCCTCTGAAGAACGGTTCTTCAACGATTATAGTAAGCAGATTATGCTGCTGTTTCATGGTCTGCAGAAAGAGTACGACTTTCCGGTGATCCTCGCGAGCCATCACACCCATTGGGAGAGCCAGGTTATTTCGGATCTCAATCAGCAGGGAATCCGGATGTTGAACCGGATCGATGAGACAGCCCGGATTTTATCCCTGATGCATGATTATTACCGAAAACGATTGGCTTCTGCCCGATGATCGACAGGCTGGCTGGCCTGCGGGGTTTCTCTCTGACCTGATCCAATCATTGATATGAGACGATTTTTTGATCTGAAGCTGCTGGATGGCGTTAATCCCGGGATTGATCGCGTTTTTTTCAGGTTGTTCAATGAGGTGAATGATTTTGGAAAAAGCCTGGCAGGTAAGAAAACCCGTGACCTGGTGTATAACCGGCTGTTGAAATACCTGTTGCAGGTCGCCCCCGGGTACGACTCTGCACAGCCGCTTCTGGGGTCGAAGGAGGAGGAACAGCTGCTGCTGGAATACAAAAAAATGCGATTCCTGGAAGCAGCAAAACCCTGTGATGTGATCCTGGTAAGAGGAAATCTAAGGATCAGCCATGTTATCCAGACCCTGACAAAATCACCATACAGCCACGCCGCATTCTATCTCGGAGATGGAAAAATCATCGAAGCGGAACCCCAGGGGGTGATTGTCCGGGATATCGACAAATACCTGGAACTGGATATCCGTATCTGCCGGCCGGTGATGCTCTCCAGGCAGGGCAAAAAAACGGTGATCCAGCACATGGAAGAGATGGTGCGATTGCAACCCCGGTATGATGTGGTGAACATCGAAAAGCTGCTCTTCAAATACTGGTATACTAAATTTCGACCCGATATCAAGGTCTATATTGGCGGGAATACCATTTTTGAACACTATTACATCTGCTCCGGGATGATTGCCCACGGGTTTCACAAGGCGGGTTATCCCGTCAGCCCGTCCCTGAGACTGAGGAAAAAAAAGAAAATCAAGTCACTGAAGACCGTTGGCGATTTTGAAAAAATGGTCCAACTCCTCAAAAAAAATTACAGCCAGATTGTACCGGCGGATTTTGACAACAGCCCCTTTTTTGCTTCCGTGAAATTTCTGTACCTTGACTGCAAACACAACGCAAAAAAACGGTTCCAGCTGGAGCAGGAGGAAGAGAGCCTGGGCGAGGGCCATAGCACTTCCCAGGTGATATCCTGATTCCTCCCGGCGCCTGCCCCCGCATCTTTCCAATCAAATATCAACGAAGCCGTTTCTTCAACAGATTTCATCCGCATGCCGGTCCGGATTGAACCTTCTCCGGGGAGTCCGGTCACAGCCATCGAAAGAAGCCCCGATCCATCCCTGGCAGCAAAGAAGTCATCGATACTCTGTTTTGCGATGACCGACCTTGACAACCCAGACGGTCAGTTCTTCATCCTGGATGGCGTAAATAATCCGATATTGTTCCTGGCGAAACCGATACCGTTCCTGGCCACTCAATTTTTTGCAACCTGGTTGGCGGGGATTATCACCAAGCGATTGAATACTATCAAGAATTCTGGATAGGTCCCGGTCAGGAATCGATTTAAAATCCTTCCACACCGATTGTTTAAAAAAAATTTTATATGCGCCCATCCTTTTTCAATTTTTTGACCATCTGTTCATAGCTGATCAGGGGTTCTTCAACCCTTTCTTCAAAGGCGGCCAGATCCTCCGCATCTTCTGCAAGCGCTTCTTTCACAGCCTCGTTAATAATTTCCGACATTGACCGGGATGTTTCAAGGGATTTAATCCGCAATGCCTGGTGAAGGACAGGATCCAGATAAATGGTTGACCGTTTCGATAGTATTGCCATAAGGATATCTCCAATGTGGTGTCACTGCCATCAGAACACTATAACGTTGTGATGTCAATGATGAATCCTCAACCGCTGCTGAGAAGATTGCAGATAACCTGTTTCTCTTGTATATTATAATCATGATACCCCAGCACAACGAACCCCAACGAGAACGCCTGTTTATGACCGGGAAACAACCCAACAATCCGCTGCACGGGATTACCCTGGAACGGATCCTGAACAGCCTGGTTGAACACTATGGATGGCGGGAGCTGAGCAAACGCATCGAGATCCGTTGTTTCATCAACGAACCCTCCGTGAAGTCCAGCTTGAAATTCCTGCGCAAGAATCCCTGGGCCAGAAAGAACGTCGAGGATTTGTATATCGCCACGCAGAAGCTGACACCGCAGATATAAAACGGGGCATTGTAAGCCGCATAAACCAACATGCCCCGGGTGAGGCACAATGAAACATGAGAATGACATCGCTGGGTTTCTATCGCTCCATTTCGTCAAGATCATCTAAGAAACTGCTCCAAGCAATTGAAACAGCTCTATGACAGTCACTCAGCTCAGCTGGTTTTCCTTCGCGATCTCCGTGTCTCTGTGGTGAGTGTTTTTCATACAAACCACCAAGCCCTGTCCGGCACAACGAGGCATTAACATGAAACTGTTATCCAAAAGCGTCCCCCTGGAAGAGTCCATCGCAAAAATGAAAGCGGTTCTGGCAGACGCTGGCTGCAACATGACGTTCCCCCAGGAGAAGCATCCCCTGGCGCATTGTTACTCTGTGAATCTCGCTTCGGTTGAAGCGCCCGGCCATATCTATGCCAACGGAAAAGGGATTGTGTCAGACGCATCGCTGGCCAGTGCCCTGGGTGAGTATATTGAGCGGCTCCAGACCAATAACTTCTTTATCAATTTTCACCTGGCAGACCGGACATACTATCCGGATCAAATTGCCTTCGAATATGGCGGAGCCTATCTGAACGAGGCGTTGCGCCGGGTGTATAATCCGGATGGGGAACTCCATGATGACGACCTGGTTGATTTCAACAGTGACTATGAAGACAGGATCGTCGCACTGCCTTTCACCAACCAGTCGACCGGGGAGACGGTCTATTTCCCGCTGAATATTTTGAGCAATCTTTATGTCAGCAACGGTCTGGCGACGGGGAATACGCCCCGGGAAGCACAGGTGCAGGCCCTCAGCGAGATATTTGAACGGTATGTCAAAATTGAGACGATTAAAAACGGGTATGCCCTGCCAAGATTCCCCGATGAAATCGTTCGTTCCTTTGAACGCCTGTATGCGGATGTTTCCGCATTGCGAAAACTGGGATACCGGGTAGAGGTTCTGGATGCCTCATTGGGAGGGAAATACCCCGTTACCGCGATCTCGTTGATCCATCCGGAGAACGCCTCCCTGTTTGTTTCATTTGGCGCCCATCCGATTCTGGAAGTCGCGCTGGAGCGGACGATGACGGAATTGATGCAGGGTCGGGGACTGGACAATCTGGATGGATTTGAAATCCCGACCTTTGACATGGACATCGTTTCAGACAGTTTCAACCTGGAGTCCCATTTTATCGACTCCAATGGAAAGCTGGGATTTGGATTTTTATGTTCAGCAAAAAGTTTTGCCTACACCCCCTGGCTTGACCGGGACGAGGGAAATGAGGCCGAATATGCCTTCCTGACGAATATTCTGAACACCATGGGCCGGGAGATCTACCTGAGGGAATACCGGTATCTTGGGTTTTACTCCTGCCAGATGATCGTGCCGGGGGTTTCAGAGGTCTACCCGATAGAGGATCTGATCTACAACAACAAAAACAGCGGCAAAAGGATCCGGAACATGGTGCTGCATGCCGAGGATTATGATCCTGAGGAAATCCTGGACACCATCGGCTCCCTGGAAGATACCCTGAACGTGGAAAAATATATCGGGGTGATTTTCGAGACCAGCTTCACGATCCTGGAGTTCAGGGCTCATCTATATCTGCGCCAGGGTAACATGCCGGAGGCCCTGGCGTGCTTGGAATTCGGGACCAACAGGCTGGGGCACATTGTGGCGGAACTGATCCGCATGAACGGGGAGCAGCTGGTCTGGGAGGAGTATGAAGATGCCCTCTTCAGCATATTCGGACGGGAAAACGTGGCGCAAGCCCGGCGCATCCTGAACGGGGACGCATTCCTGGTCAATACCACCCTGCATGGGGACTATCTGAATCTGCTGAAACTGTATGACCGACTGGAAATCAAAAAGCAGGCCGCCTTTTTTCCTCCCCCGACCCAACCCCCGGAGCCGGGATAAGGAGATGTTTAGATGCCTTTAATCAGGTTGTAGAACTTCGCTTCCATCTCCTCCTTGGTCAGGAATACGCCACGCACCGAACTGGTGGTTGTCCAGGAATCCTTCTGCTTCACCCCGCGCATACGCATGCAGTAATGGGCGCCCTTGACAATACAGATGACACCCAGCGGCCGGATGTGATCATCGATCTCGTTCACGATGCGTTCGGTGAAATCCTCCTGGATACAGGGCATTTTCCCCATCAGTTCAATAATCCGCGCCAGTTTGCTCAGGCCGAGGGCTTTACCGTTGGGAATGTAGCCGATGGTGACCTCGTAGCGAATGGGCAGGAAGTGGTGGGGGCACATGGAGAATACGGTGATCCCCTTTTCCAGCACGATACCGGTGTAATCGGTGGGAAAACCGGTTTCGAATATCTTGTGGATCTCGTCATCGGCGCTGTCCAGGCCGGCAAAGATCTCCTCGTAGCTCCGCGCAACCCGCTGGGGCGTCTCGAGAAAGTTGGGATCACTCATGTCAAGCCCCAGGCCCTTTTCCATCAGCTCCCGAAAACATCTCTCAATGACCTCCTTGTCGATTGATTTATTGATTTTGTCCATGGTTTGTCCTTTTGTGATGATAGAAGAAATCTGACCGTGTCACATTTTCTGTTGTATCTGCCCCCTGTATGCTGGTTCGAAATGAGAACAGATGATAAATGATGATAGGAAGTTGGTTTTTTGAAGTCAAGCGCTGTTTGTCACTATTTTTCAATCACCCGGAGAAGATAAAATGTAAGACATTCATGTTTCAGGTGATCTTGACTGCGGGCGCCGGGCATCGGTTCCATGGGGGCAAGGGTGCACCAATAACCTGTGGGCAACATTGAAGGTGTGATCGGTCTTTTCGAAGCTGCAAGTCTCGCTTCTCATGAGCGGGTTGGGAGTGGTTAAACGAAGCCAGGAGGGCGAAGTCAACGACCGCCCTCGGAGTCAGACATGGATGTCTGCCGAGAATGAGTTCAATGACAGATTGATCATACCCACACAAATTTGGTGCACCCGGGGGGCAATGAAGCCTTGATTTTTAGGGTGGATGCAGTGGATAATGGATATCACAGCATCCCCAGGACCTGACCCGCTGCATGGGTTTGTCGCTGGATGACAACGGACAGCAGACCCGGATCGTCCTGGCAGGAGCACACCGTATTCGTACTCAGACACCCTGAAATCAAATTCAAACAGGAACCCCATGGAAGAAAGCAAAGCGATTGAAATACTGAAAACCGCACTTTTACTGGAAAGGAGAGGGAAGGCGTTTTACACGAAAGTGGCGGAGCAGGCGACAGACCCGGATGTCAAACAGGTCTTTGAAATCATGGCCGACGAGGAAGAGGACCATATCCAGTTTCTTTCCGAGCAGTTTATCCATTACACTCAGCATCAGCGCTTTAAAGAGGTTAAACTGCCAAAGGGAACTGGCGACACCGCTTCAGAGATACTTTCCAAAAAAACGAAGGGAAAAATTTCAGCTGCCGGTTATGAAGCGGCGGCCATCTCCTCGGCGATTGATATGGAAACACGCGCCATCCGCGTCTATACCGAAAGAGCGGAGCAGGCTGCGGACCCGGATGAAAAGAAATTCTATCAATGGCTGGCCGACTGGGAAAAAGGACATCACGAGATCCTGCTGGATCTGGACAATGATTTGAGGGAAAAAATCTGGTTTGACAACCATTTCTGGCCTTCCTGATCTCATTTCAGACGCAACCACTGCCTGCTGAACCAGTAGTAGCGGCCCGAACCTGCCAGGGGAGCGGTGCAGTTGACCTTGCTGCGACCCATGGGGAGCGCCTGTTTCGGGATAACCGCGAAGGCAAGGTTTGGCCGGTCGATCCATTGAATCTCCATGGCCCCCTGCCCGGAGGCAAAGCAACGCAGGCGGTCCAACGCGTAATCACCGGGAGCCAGTCTCAACCGCAGTACCGGCTGGATATTGGACCCGGAAAGAACAGGATCCGCGGGCTCTATGGCTACCACCGGCAGCGGCAGCGCGTTGACCTTGACCGCAAATTCCGGGATGGCGCCATATTCTCCGGAAACAGGAAAGCGGGGGAGGGCCAGAAAATCGCTTCCTGGCCAGATGACCCCGGAGTGCTGTCCCACACCGACCAGGCCGAGTTCCGCAACGATGGCCTGCAATGCCAGGTTGAATTCGCCATAGGGATAGGCAAAGAGACCGGTATCCACCCCCAGTGCTTCTTTAATCCGTTGATGGGCGGTTTCAATCTCTTCCCGGGCCCACTGTTTCCAACGGTCAGGCGGCATCCGGGTCTGTTCCCGCACCAGGTAGGGATGCGTGTGACTGTGGGACCCCACCGAAGCTCCGTTTTTCATCATCTCCCGCAACTGCGGCCATGTCAGAAACCCTTTGTGCCCCTTGTCGACGGCCTCTGTTGAGACAAATACGATGAATGGCCATCCTTTTTCTTTCAGCAGGGGATACGCCTGGCTGTAGATCGACAGGTAGGCGTCGTCCATGGTGATGACGACAGACCGCGGCGGGAGTGCTTCCCCCGCCCGGATAAGACGCAGTGCTTTCTCGAAGGGCAGCACGGTGAAGCGATGGGTTTCCAGGTATACCAGCTGCTGCTGGAACAGCTTCAGCGAGACACTGGTTGAGGCCGGCGTGGTATCACCGAAGTGGTGGTATTGAAGCACCACCACATGGTCCTGACCGACTGCCATGGCCTGTACCAGCAGCAGGAACCAGCCGATAAGCAGGCATCGTTTCATTACAGATCGAGATTCATTAATGATTTATTGGTCTCTATGAGGCTCTGAATTTCACGGACGTAGTCCATGCGTTTTTCCGAATAGTTAACCAATCCGGCTGCCAGGGAAAGACCGTCCGGTTCAGCGCCCTCCTCCCGTGCCTGGGATCGTAATACCCTGAAATCAGTATAGGCCGGATGGGTGTTCAGATTCTTGATATAGCTTTTGACGGCCGCTTTGACCGTCGGGTATGTGGCCACCGTGTGGCTGGCCTCCGGATCCCGTCGGCTCGGTACCAGCCCTTTTCTTTCCCGGGAAAACGACCACTGGCCAAACATGGCATTGCCCCGGATGGCAAACCGGGATTGACCCCAGGCCGACTCGTTGGCGCTCTGGGCCAACGCCAGTTCCGTCGGTACGATGTCGATGCGTCGTTTCAGCAATTCCCATAGCTTATCATTGTCATATTCCGCCGGGTCCACCTGGTATAATTCCGCAAAGCGCTTGAATACCCTCAAATCCCAGACCGACAGGTCTTCTCCGCGGGCCCGTTTTTGGTACAGGGCCATGAACTGTTTGCGCTGTTTCAAGACCCGGTCGTTTTCCTTCTCGATGATGGGGCGCATAAATTCAAAAAACTGGCGTTTTCGCACCACTGTGTCATTGTACTGGGAAAAATAGGGCAGCGTATCCTCTTCTGTTATTTTTGCCTGGTAATCAATGACACTGAACAAAATAAATGCCACGCAAAAGATGACAAAAACACCCGCTTTTATCATATTCCTTTTCAACATATCCGAACCACCTCCTCACAGGACTATGTGACTTATTTGTATCTATTCAGCTTCTGCTTAGAAAAAGTGCTGAATCGTTACCCCTATTTTAGGTTGTTTAGCGGTCTTGCGCTACGATAAAATATCAGGAGCCCGGTTTTCAGGTGCCACCCGGTGTTCCATGGCTGATGCACTGCCAACCGGCAGGCACCGCACAGCAGAGAACCCCCGTCACTCGCACCATAAAAACGTTTTCCTTCCCCCATCGTAAGGGACAGCCAGTTTTTCCCGAATCAGGATCTGGTTGATGGAGAGACCGTCAATCCAGACATCGGCGACAATGCGGAAGTATTTTCCGCGTTGAATGTTCCGCAGTTCGATATTCCGGGCATGGACGAGAAGCGATCGCACCTGTTGTCTGGCTTTTTTTGCCAGGGCTTTTTCCCTGGCGCATTTCCCCTTGATTTCAGGTGTATCAATGCCGTTCATCCGGATGGAGATATTCTCACCGATAATGGGCGGGTATCCGGGAATATTGTCCGTAATCGTATCACCGTCATAATTCCGGATGTATTTCGCGCCCTGGATATTTCCATAGCCCGTGGGAACTTTCTGGGAACGGGCATAGGCCCCAGCTGAAAAACAGGTTATCAGTATCACAACCAACACACATCGCTTGTTCATGGATTCCTTGATTGTCTTTACAGTAGTGCGGTGTTTCAAATCGATGGGCGATTAATATCCAGGTCCCTGCCTGAGTCGGTCGAATAGCCGGCCGATCGTGACTACCGTTAGTTAAGGGCACCTTGAATCAATGGAACTCAGTCAGTATCAACCCGTTGGTGCGGTAAGTTCGATAATTTTAATTAATCAAGGTGCTCCGAAAGAATGTGTAACATCAATGTCATTTAGTTAAGCCGCTTGCTGAATGTCTGCGATGGACCTGTTTGAATTGCTTGAAACGGATCTGCAATTGAAACGGGTCCATTGCAGACACGGGATTTAAAGTTAACCAAATGGCATTGTGTGTAACGTAACAGAGACAGGGGTGAATCGTTCCATCGGATAAATGGAAGGATATGCAACCATAAGGCCTTCCTGCGTCGACGCTCCTGTCTTGTTTTTCCGGCAGGCACCGCCCTGGCAGGACGGTTTCTTCGGCCGGCTAGAGAGAAGCTCGGTGGATGCCGGTAAACGTGACAGCGTATGGTGTCTCTCAGTTCAAAGAATGACTCCTGCCGGGAAAAAACATTTCGGTATCCCTTGAATATACGCGTCGTTATGACTATAATGAAGGGATTGGGTATCTATTCAGTTTGATTTCCGCTCAGCCCCGAAGGTATTGTGTTTCAAGAACCTTGGAAGCCATGGATGGCTTCCAGGAGCTCCAGGAGGATTCATGCGTTTCTTGAAACACAATACTTTTGGGGCGTATACAGGTGAATAGTTACGGGATTGGTCTATTGGATCTTTTCATCACAGGTTATGATTACCAGGGAGAACAATTATTGGAAATAATGAAACACTGAACCGCCGTATCGTGCTTGCATCGAGGCCTGTCGGGGCCCCGACGGAAGCTGATTTTCGTTTGGAGAAGGTCCCCGTTCCGTCACCGGGGGATGGGGAACTCCTCCTGCGCAGCCGTTATCTGTCACTTGATCCGTATATGAGGGGACGGATGAGCGATGCGCCGTCCTACGCCGAACCGGTCAAGATCGATGAGGTCATGACAGGCGAGGCGGTTTGCCAGGTCATGATCAAGTTCCTCAAACAGTAAACACCGCTCCCCGCCGCCGCCAGGCGGCGCCTTATGAAACCTGGACGAATCTCCCTGCTTATCTGGATCGCCCTGGTGGGCGTGATCGTCTACCAGGTGGCTTTTAAATGGATGCCACTCTGGGAAAAAGCAACCACACTGCAGGGAACTGATGTTTCGAATCTTCAGCTCGAAGACGAAACGGGTCGCCCCGTTTACCTGTCCCGATTCAGGGGAAAACCCCTGATTATCAATTTCTGGGCTTCCTGGTGCATCCCCTGTCGCGTGGAAATTCCACTCTTGAATGGCATCTACGCCTCTCTTCTGGAAGGGAATAAACAATTGATCGGGGTGAATCAGAGCGAATCACAGGTACAGATCGATGAATTTCGTGAGAATACGCCGATTGCATTTCCAGTTTACAGGGATCGGGGAGCGCTCTCGCAGATGCTGAATATTCAAGTCATTCCGGCCATTGCGGTCATTGATGGCAGTGGAAAAGTCAGCAGTATCACCTATGGGTTTCGACCCTGGATACAGGCGTATCTGCTGTGGTGGATATGATCCGTGCAGGGCGTGGGTTCGAACGGAAGGTGAGGCTGTCGGGACCGGCGGTGCATGAATTCCAGGACATGATCATATCGCGCCTGGTCGTCAAGTGCATCCGGTAGGCACGTTGCTGCCTGGAATGAAGCAACGCGAGCCCTGCCATGGTTAATCCGCATACCCCAGCAACCGGGCACCATTGGTAAAATAGGCGTCAATACCCCTGTCATCAACTCCCAGTGACTGCATGGTGATTTCCGTCATACGGGCGCATTTGTCCAGGAACGTCAGCTTCTTGAGTCCTTTGTCCTTCACGATTTCTGTGTACGCCGTCATGGCCTTTTGAACGTATATATTGGACTGGTCCTCTTTCTGCAGTATACCCAGGATCTCTTCAGGATTTCCCAGCACAACCGGAAAGTCAGAGCCGTGAACCATCTTGGCACGGCAGTCATCATCTTCCAGCAAGTCCGCGATGGTGCCAACGAAGTTATAACCGGTTGAAAATGCCCCGGAAATATCGCTGTATACATTGGGGTATTTTCGAATCGCTGCTTTGACTTCGACAAACTGATTCGGCTTGTTTTTGTGTGCCGATTGATAGCTGGGATCATATCCGGAATGGGCGAGTATGATGGTGGCACCGGTCTCTATCAAGGGCGTCAGGTTCGCCACATCGCCCCCGTGGTCCATGAAGTAGGCATAGGTGTCATCCTTCATCACCTCCTCGACGCCGGTATGGACAATAACGGGAATCCCCAGCGCTGCCAGCTGAGCATAGAAATCCAGCAGTTTTTTGCGATATGGCAGCTCATTGCCCTGTTCATCCTTTCCATCCGCATGGAAGAAGCAGACCGACGGAAAAAGCTTGAAAACCGCCTTACCACCATTCGGCAGGGACCTGGATGCTGATATCAGCCGGTCGAGTTCCGCTTCAGCGTTGTCAGCCAGGGGGTTGATGGATATCCCCGGAATTATTTTTTCACTGTTTCGGGCCATTTCCATCACCGCATCGTTGGAGATGTACATCGGCGTTTTTGTCAGGTCCATTTTCCCGTCAGTCACCACGGGGGAGGTGGCAAGAACCACCAGTTTGTTGATTTTTTTGGAGCCTTTGAGCTCTTTATAGATATCCCCCTTGTTATTGACGACATCCAGCCCCAGCCAGCTGAGGTAAAGGCCGATCTTAAACATGACCGCCAGCATCGGGCCCCCCTCATTTGAGAGGGAGTGAAAGAGCGCCTGGTCCCGTATCCAGTATGGGGGTTGATATCCTTCCGGCAGATAGAAAGGCGCCCGGAACGGAACCGGCTTGTGTCCACCGAGATGCGCGTGAAAATCGATGATTGTGGATGCCATGGTGAACCTCCTGCGATGGATGTGATGAGCAATTGTTATTCTGAAAAACAGACGCGCCCCTAATAGAGGGCAATGTACTTTCGAAAGACCTCCCCCGGCTGCAGATGATTGACGGTATCGATTTCCTTTCTTTTATGTTTCAGGTAGATGTCGACAAAATTCTCGGAGAACCAGGATCTGATTTGGGGTTCCGCTTCCATTTCCCGCAGGGCTGCTTCCAGGGTGGTCGGCAGACGCCTGGTATTCAGCTTTTTGAGCTCCGCTTCAGAAAGCCGGCTCAGGTCACCGGTTGTCGGGAGCGGCTGATCCAGCCCCTCCCTGATCCCCTGCAGACCGGCTGAGACAAGGGCTGCGATCTGGAGGTAAGGACTCCCGGTAGCATCCGCAGGCCGGTATTCAATATTAAACTGGGAATCAATCGGGGTACCCCCCACGTTACTGGCTGGACATACTCTCAGCCCTGCCTCCCTGTCCCTGAGGGCCAGGTTGTTATACGCGGCACTCCAGCGATGGGGCACCAGCCGTTCGTATGAAATCACACTCGGTGCTGTAAAGGCTGTGATGGCCGGCATATATGTCAGTACGCCCGCACAAAACTGTCCCGCAAGCCTGCTCATGCCGGTGGCGCTGTTTTCGTCGTAGGTGACCGGCGTTTCATTTTTATCCAGAAAACTGAAATGAATATGCACCCCGTTGCCCACCGCCTCCGGAGTGACCAGCGGAGAAAAACTGACACGTTCCCCCAGACGGGTTGCTGTGGATCGAGCCAGTTCTCTCAGAATGATACATTCGTCCGCCGAGCGGATGCCAGGGGTCGGTGACAATGTCGCTTCGAACTGACCGGGGCCGTATTCCGCCAGAAAGGTGTCCGGCTTGATATTCGCTGCTGTTAAAGCGGCGATGAGTGTTTCCCCGAACCTGGCACCCCCCCTGAAACTGTTCAGCCCAAAACCGCACCAGGTTTCACAGTCAGCTCCCGAATAAAAGAACTCCTGTTCAAAGGTGGAAAGCAGTGTCAGGCCGGTCTCTTCTTCCAGGGAAGCGAGTGCCTTTTTCGCCAGGGCACGGGTACAGCATTCCCAGGGGGCCCCGTCCAGGTGTAAAATGTCCCCGATCACAAAATGCTCGACAGGATGGTCATCTTCAAAATCAACCCTCACCTCTGTGCTTTCGTCCGGAACCAGTATCAGGTCATCCAGGGATCCGTAAATACTGTCTGCGATTGTATTGAAGCAGGTGATCTGAACGTTGGTGGGGACCCAGCCCACACCCGTTTTAAATCGCTTTTCCCGCTCAGACGCGGGAAACCCCTTTCCCCTCGTCTGACCGGACACGTCATTGCACACGGCCACAATCAACTCTTCTCTGATCATCCAATCATCTCCGGTTTACGGTTGATTTCCTGGATCAGCGCATCGGTATCCCTTTGGCGGCAATAGCCGGTGATGGTATTCAAGGATGCCAGTTGCCGTTCTGCGGTGTAAGTGGCACAGGCATCCGGAACCAGCGTCACCAGATAGTTCAAATCGCAGGCATCGCGCACGGCGCTTTCCACGCACTGATCGCTCAATACCCCGCAGATCACCAGTTGCCTGCAGCCAAGGTTGCGCAGGATATAATCGATACAGGTTGAGTTGAAGACACTGGAAGAGGTTTTTGGAATGGTCATCTCATCCCCCAGTGGCTGCACTGCATCGGGGATCTTCGCATCCGCAGACCCCCTTGGGATGTTAAATCCGGATATCTTGTAGTCCAGTCCGCGGTCCCGGCCGTCCTGTGTCAGGCTTTCAATCACCGTGAACATCACTTCAATCCCGGTGGCTCTGCAGGCAGCCTGAAGACGAACAATATTGGGCAGAACCATCTGGTCCAGGCGCTCAAAATAATAATCAAAGGCTGCCATCGCCACCGGTTTTCTTCCTCTGAACATCCCCCCCTGCCGGCTGCAGCTGTATTGTTGAACATCAACAATCAGGAAAACAGTCTGCTCCGGTACCAGTGCAATTTCCCTCGACAAAAACGCCGCCATGATCCGCCCTTCAGGTTAGTCTTCCTTGTGTTGAGTAAGATACGTGTGACAGGCAGACGCCAGGGAACGCCCCCATTTTTCCCGGCCTGCCACATCTGAAATAAGGTCCTGACGGATTTCCACAGCGACATGTCTGAATCCCATTTGTTCACCAAATACGGGGATCGTCTGATCCTCTTCATCCATAACGCGATAGGGCTGATTCATACCGATGCGCAATGATGCATCCCGATCGGCCAGGATCATTTGAAATGCCGCTGCCAGCGACGGATCATGGTGAAACAGAAGTCCAACCTGCCAGGGCCGCTCTCGGCCAGCCAGAACAGGGGTAAAACTGTGGACCGGGATGATGATCGTCTTGCGCCCGTCTGCCGCCCGTTGATCCAGATGGTTCATAATCTCGTTTTGAAGCGGCTTCCATATCGCCTCTATTCGGTCTGCGACGGCCGCCTGGGAAAGGTCCTGATTGCCGGGGATCACGGTACCGTCACTGACTGCCGGAACCAGTGATTCAGCCCGGAGGTTCCGGTTGCAGTCAATAACCAGGCGCGAGTAATTCTGAAAGATCAGCGCCGCATCAAGCCTGTCGGCCAGCAGCCGGGCAACTGCCAGTGCCCCGATATCCCAGGCAATGTGACGGTTAAGGTCCGGGTGAGTGAGCCCCAAGCCGTCCAGCGACTCGGGAATACGATTGCAGGCATGTTCACAGATGAAAAGAAAGGGCGAGCTCCCGTCAGCATTGGTGCAGGTTGCCGGACGCGGTTCATGATCGTTGAGAATCGGTTTCATGCTGGCATCATGTCAGGGTCGTTTCCCGGTAGGCGATGCCACCGGCTTTGTTCAGCTCAGACATCGTTCTTGATAATGTTATAAATTGATTTCTCGTCAGCCGTCAGCGCCTCTCCCCGGTCAACCATCTTCTCCATAAAACAGTGAAAAAAGTCATGCCGGACCCCTTCCCGGATGGCCATCACAAACCAGTGATTCCGCGCCCAGTTGATCGGCGAACGGTCCTCCTGCCCTTTTTTAAACAGACCGACCAGGATCTCCTCCTTATCCTTGACGATATCGAATACCCTCCCCTGCTGCCGCTTTCTGACCGCGTCCGAGTCTGGATGGACGACCTGCAGCGCAAACACTGTCCGGGGAACCCCCATGGATACATACTTGATGACCACGCCACTTTTCTCCGCGGCCTGAAGATGCGCATCCAGCTCCAGCGCCTCCTCCGGAAACAGCAGCACATATAGCTCCTGCTGAGCCGTTGCGATCATCTCCTTCGATTTGGTCATAACATCCCGGTACCCGTGAAGCGTCCAGAAGTAGTCATAGGTTTCCGGCTGGGTCGAGTTTTGCAGCATTTCTTCAAACGCCTCCAACTCCGATTCATACCGGCTGCGCATCCGCTTGATCAGCTCCTCCGGTGGCAGCGGAACAAACTGCCCGTTCGCCAGCTCCATAACCATCCCTTTGCGCTTCATGTCCCGCAAAACATCATAAATCCGGGTTCGGGGAATCGAACTGAGCTTACTGAGCTGAGATCCGTTGATCGGGTTGTTCTTGAACAACGCCAGATAGACCGTCATTTCCGAATCCGACATCCCCAGGATCTGTTGCTTTTTTGAAAGTGCCATGGATACCAGAAAGAGAGATTTTGTAATGTTTATAACAATGTTGTCATATAATGTACAACATCTTTATAGATCCAAGTTTCGAGTTCTGTCAAGCAACCAAACAGGGGACGAATCATTCCCATGCGATTTTTTATGCAGAATACCTTGACACGAAGTCATTTCTTGATAGCTTTACTGACAGATATGGAAATATGTAAGTACCCCTTTCGGGTCAAAAAGTTGATGATACGATACCTGGAGTCGATTGCGTATTTGTACCCTGCTGGTCATGGGTGTTTGTATGAGAATAGGACCCCGGAAGAGACTGGTGTGAAGCCGTTTCAGTTGATTAGACGCGTTTCTAGATGATCTTGGCGAAATGGAGCGGGTGAACACCGAGATATCATTCTCATGCTTCGTTGTGACCTGCTGGTCATGGGTGTTTTTAAGAAGAACAAAATATGAAAAAGAAGATTGATGTTACGGCCGCTATTATCGTCGATTCCGATAAAGTCCTTGCAGCCCGACGAAAACCGGGGGTGCACCTCGCCGGTTATTGGGAATTCCCAGGCGGAAAAATCAAAGAGGGTGAGACCCCTGAAAATTGTCTCATAAGGGAACTTCAGGAAGAGTTCAGCATTACCGCAACGATTGGCCCGTTTTTTGGCGAAAGTACCTATGAATACGGATCAACAATTGTCCGGCTGATGGCTTATGTGGTTGAGCACTACACGGGTGCGTTCAAATTGATCGATCACGATGACATCTGCTGGCTGACCGTCGAAGATCTGCACACGGTTGAATGGGCGCCAGCCGACGTTCCCCTGGTCGACCTGTATCAGGCGCTTATCCGTACGACAAGATTTTATGCGGACAATGCGGAGGATTACTGCGATGAAACAATCGCTTTTGACATGCAGGGCCTGTATCGTCCTTTCCAGGACCGGTTGCCTGCAGGCGCCCATATCCTCGATCTTGGCTGCGGTTCGGGGCGCGACAGCAGGATATTTATCGAAAAAGGCTACTCTGTTACCGCCTTGGATGGCAGCGCTGAAATAGCAGCCTGCGCAGAAAAGTGGATCGGGCAACCTGTTATCGTGGCACCGATTCAAGAGATCCAGTTCAGCCATGCATTCGAAGGTGTCTGGGCCTGCGCCAGTTTATTGCATTGTTCAAAGGGGCAAATGCGTGATGTTCTGGCGCGGATTACCCAGGCGCTGAAGGACAGGGGCGTTGTCTATATGTCCTTCAAATGGGGCGATCGTGAAACAGTGGATGAGAAAGGGCGTTATTTTAACAATTACACGGAAGATTCTCTGGCGGCTCTGCTGGCGGATGTGACTGATTTATCGGTGATTGATATCTGGTCTCACACCATGCCCCTCCGGAACACCGAGCAGAAATGGGTGAATGCGTTAGCCCGAAAGGAGAGGCAACCGAACTGAGCCCGTTTCCCACGCCGATAATTTCAATTGCACGAATAACGGCCTAAACAGTCTTTTCATCAACCTTGAATTGTTCGAAGCGATACTCCTTGACGAATTGAGCAACTTTTCGAATCTCTTCTGCAATATCCTCAAGGTAATCTCGATGTTTCCGTTTGATCGTCATATTTGAACGGCATCCAATAGAACGTTATCTGCTATGCGAGGTTTTAACGAGTCACGAATAACAAGATCGACTTTGATCCCCAACAGGTCCGATAATCGATTTTCGAGCTCAATATATTTGATCAGGCCAGGCAACTCGGTATATTCAACCAAAATATCCAAGTCACTCTCACTTTTCTCCTGCCCTTTTATGTAGGAGCCAAATAAGGATATGGACTTAACCCCATATTGCTTCGACAATAGCGGCATTTGACTTCTCAACTCGTCTTTTATTTCAGATATTGTCTTTTTCATAATGGCGAATAGGGTCGGTCGTAAAGAGCATGCTGGCAACCAGCTTTTTTCCATACGAATCTTGTCAGTTTTCTAGCCTGATTATAAACACAATTCATTGAAATGTAAATTTCAACAATGTTAAAGGGTGCACCAAAAACCTGTGGGCACCATTGAAGGTGTGATCGGTCTTTTCGAAGCTGCCAGTCTCGCTTCTCATGAGCGGGTTGGGAGTGGTTAAACGAAGCCAGGAGGGCGAAGTCAACGACCGCCCTTGGAGGTGAGAAGCGAGACTCTCAGCTTCGAACATGGATGGCTGCCGAGAATGAGTTCAATTGCATACAGGTTATGCCACCTTTAGCCATATTCAACTGAATGTTTGCCACACACTTGACTCTGATTTGACATTTTGACCCCATGGGTCAGGCTACCGGGAAGAGGGATAGAAGATCGGTTTTTAAATCCTTGACAGACAGCGAGGGGTTTATGGAACGCGTCGAAAAACGCATTAAGAAATCATTCAGGTCTGCAGAGATATAGGGGAATAGTTTTCGAAGGTTGGCAACCCGGTGTCGAAACATCAGGGACATGTCACCAGCGTCCAGGCTTTCTTTCAGATCAGGGTAGTTGGAGGGGGCCAGGCGGATATCATGCAGTGAATGTCGACCCTTGCCAACGGTCTGCAGCAGAATGTTTCCCAGACAGTACGCATCATAAACCTGACTCTTGATATCATAATCAAAATCGATCCAGACGAAGGGTGCGTTCCCTTTTTGCACAAACAGGTGGTCAGCTCGAATGTCCCCGTGATTGAGACCCAGATCGTGAAGTTCGGAAATTGCAGCGATAGCTTCGATAACCGGGGCCATGACCTCATTTAATCGATGATGATAGTATTCCTCATGAGGGATATCCAACCGTCGCAAGTATTCATAACATGAAATCCCCGGGACAACGTCAAGGATTCTGACAAGGTTTCCTGAAACATCCGGCACAGATACCCCTTGCATAAAATGCGGATGACCCCTCATCTTCAGGAGAACGTCGGCCTCTTTTTCAGGGCTGCGCACGCAATCGAATGCCATCGAACCGATTCTGCAGGTGAAGGTTTCAAGAAAAACCATTTTAATGAATTTCCTTTCACCGGTCTGCAGATCGACTGCTGATTTGACCCATAACTTCGGTTGATCATCAATCCCAAACCGGCCTTCCCGGGCGTGACCCCTCACCAGATAATCGTTTTCACCCAGATGCAGCACGTGGCCAACATCGATCCGGCTATAGTCCGTGAGGTCGTCAAAGACCCTGAGATTTTTTGGAATCGCCTGTCCCGTCACATTACGTATTCGTTGCTCGAGAGTCGAAATCTCATTGTTCATGGCCTGCTCCTTCCAGCACTATTCTGTTGCCGATGGGGTCCGGATATGATTCACACTATCCACTGCAGCAACAGTTATGCCACCGGTCAGTCCTTCTTTCGGATAACTGCTGGAAGTGCCCGTCTCCTGATGTCGTAGCTCGCAGCAGTTGTCTGGTTTTTTACAGGAAACAGTGATTAGTCTCAGGACACCGGCATCCCCTGTTCCCGGGGCGACGCCTGACATCCGGCGGACTGTCTGCGATTTAAATACAGTTTTCTACTGGGTTTTGCGCTGGATCCCGGATTCTGTTGTGAGACCAGCTTCCGGCGGTAATGACGGACAATCCAGGTCTATGGTCAGTTTTTTACAGGCTGCAAAAATTCCTGACAGTCCAAACGGCAGACTGACGGGTTTTCTGCAATCAAAAATAGGAAAGAAGCTGTCATTGGCTGGCTAAAGAACATATTTGATTTTGTTAAAAGACATTTCGATCACGGTTTGGGGGAGTTCTCAGCTATTACACCAGCACCGCTGCCTCAGGGCGGTGTCCGCCTAACAGAATTTTCACGCCAAGGTAGGTTCAAGGAATCTGACTGTCGCGATCGCCTTTCCCTTGAGGGTTCAATTCAAAAAGAGGAACAACCACAGACTGTAAGTCGATCAGTTGAATTTCATACAGGTACTATCCGCGGAACAAAAGCTGCCTTTGTCCTGCTGTTTTCTGAGCCACTGTCACTGATCGAATTCTGTATCGAACGATTACATCAACTTTTCTGACCCGGTCGAACCCATCCGCCCCAGGTGCAAATACCTACTGAAAGCCAATGTACAGCGAAAAAGCTCCCATCCGGGTTACAAACCGATTCTTTAGATTAACGGTATGAAGCGGGTGCACCAAATAAGTGTGGGCATAATCAATCTGTCACTGAACTCATTCTCGACGGGCATCCTGCCCGTCTCCGAGGACGGTCGTTGACTCCGCCATCCTGGCTTCGCTTAACCCACTCCCAACCCATTCCATAACAGACTGACCATGCCATCAGAGATACCCACATGTTTTTGGTCCACCCTATTAAGCTACAACACAAAAGTCCTGAAAAAAACATATTACTAAAATAAACATGAATATACTGTTTATACTGGCCCTTGAGTAATTTTTGCAGTATTGAAAATTGCTCAATACTGCAAAAATTTTTGAAATTTATCTTTGAAAATGGAGTGAAAGGGGAAATATTGAGCTATTTGAGAATTCGTTTTCATTGAAAACACTTAAAATTTATCGAAAATTTTAAAGAAATATTAGTTCAGGCAATAAAAAGAATTAATAAAAATTAATATATATAACTCAAGTTTCGGATTTCAAAAATACTTATAACTGATTGTTATCATATGCAAAAGCCCTCGGAAAGGATATAAATAAAGGGTACTTGACATCCTTTTTTTAACCCTTCCCGAGGA
>Ga0180009_10000819_pt1 | contig 40068 bp, 27 predicted proteins | sample OS_PC_MetaG_FD_123537 | JGI IMG/M metagenome (GOLD analysis project Ga0180009, IMG submission 123537) | Groundwater microbial communities from the Aspo Hard Rock Laboratory (HRL) deep subsurface site, Sweden - OS_PC_MetaG | ecosystem: Environmental > Aquatic > Deep subsurface > Groundwater... | reverse complement strand
AACGCCAACAAGTTTTGCCACAGCGCTGTTGATCTCATCCAGGGTTTTATCATAGGGGTTATCGTCCTTGAAAGCCCTCTGGGCTGCCAGTTCGTGTAAACACTCGATGCCACGATGCCATTCCTTAAACGAAGGGAAAAACATGGGGCCGTAAGATATCCAGAATTCGATGAATTTAGCACCTGCATTGTATACAACCCAGACAGACCCCCCTTCGCTTACACTTCCTCTTACAATGCTGTCATCTCCCATTGCAATGCTTTTGTCCTTTAACAAGGTATCAATCCCGCCAAATTTAAGTCCCACCTCCTTGGATCTTGTTCGTAGCTCACCCTCCTGAAATGTCCTGACAGCCTGTGGGAGTTTTATCAGGGCCGGGAAAAGCTTCTTTTTTAAACCTTCTGCAATCCCCACGGTTACCCCCCATCCTGATTCCGGGTTGGGAATGACAATATCCGCTTGTGAGGTTTTGTAATGATCAACGAGTTCCAGGCCCAGCTCTCTCCTTATTTGGAATATTTCTTTTCCCCTGAACAGTGAACCCACATTGCCAAAATAAGCGCCCTGGAATATGTCCGGCATCATAGGCTCTTCTCTCAGTCTTTTTGTTTCATATCCTCCTGATGAACATATGGTCATCTCTGCGCCATCATATTCTTTTTCAGTAAACCCATCCAGTCTCCTGTGGGAGCATGACTCAGAACTGGCAATAAAAGTGCCATCAATAGTCGCATAACAGAAAGGCTCAAACGCCCTGGCATCGTTTAAGGTAATCAGATAAACCTCTTTCCCGTCATGAACTAAAGCCGTAAGAGCAAAAGTTGCCCTTCCGTGCAGTTTTTCAACAAGTTTTTCACCTGCTTCAAATTTAACACCTTCCTGAGTTATGTATTTGTGCAACAGGGCACCGACAACTTCTGTCTTGTTATCAGTCTGTAAGCTATAATTTACTTCAAGCTCTGCTCTAAGGTCGTCATCTTTGATAAGATATCCATCCATGGTTACAACAACTTTGTATTTGGAATCGATTCTTGGACTGATTTCTATAGGCTCAGCATTTATTTTTTCAGAGATTTTCCTTTTTGTATAACCGATGTTTCCAATAGCGGCAACAGGTTCTAAATCTTGAAAGGTCCTCATTATATTGTAGTCTATAACTTCGGCGATCCTTCCCAGGCCTTTGTGAATATAGATTCCCTTTCGATTCCCTATTGCTATTCCGGTGCTTGCCTTGCCTCTGTGTTGACAGGCACCCGTTGCCAGAAATGCCTTATTCACCAGTTCATTGTCACCAAGTCCATATACACCAACAATTCCGTCCATCTTTATCCTCTCCCATATGAAATCGTGGAGCGATTTTATATTTTAATATCTTCATGATAGCTCTGAAGTGACCTGACGCTCCCATGTCCTCTGCGATTTTTTGCAATGCCCCTTGCAGCAGCAAGTGCAGCGGCAAGAGTAGTGATATAAGGCACTTTATGCTTAATGGCCGCCTTGCGTATGTATGAATCATCATGCTTGCTAAGTTTACCGCTGGGAGTGTTTATGACAAGTTGAATCTCATTATTCTTGATTCCATCCACAATATTTGGACGTCCTTCATACATTTTCAAAATGGGTTCTGACTCGATACCTTGTTCAGCCAGGAATCTATGAGTTCCATTGGTTGTCCTGAGCTTAAAACCCAAACTGTAAAACTGTCTGGCCACCTCCAGCACTGCCGGTCTGTCCATCTCAGATACCGTGATGAGGACTGTCCCCTCGGAGGGAAGCGTGTTCTGCGCAGCCTCCAGGGCCTTAAAGTAGGCAAGCCCGAAGGAATCAGCCATTCCCAATACCTCTCCGGTGGATCGCATTTCCGGGCCCAGAACAGGGTCCACCTCAGGGAACATGTTAAAAGGGAACACCGCCTCTTTAACCCCGTAATAGGGGAATGATCTGGGCCGTATGTCAAGATCGGCGAGCTTTTTTCCCAGCATGAGCTGAGTTGCAATCCGGGCCATAGAGATGTTGCAAACCTTTGAAACAAGAGGCACGGTTCGGGAGGCTCGCGGGTTGGCCTCAAGGATGAACACCGTATCATTAGCAATGGCATACTGTATATTCATCAGGCCAACCACATTAAGCTCAATCGCAATTTTTCTGTTATATTCAAAGATAGTAGCAAGATGTTTAGCCGGGATACTGATAGGAGGTATAACGCAGGCTGAATCACCGGAATGGACCCCGGCCAGCTCAATATGTTCCATTATGGCAGGTACAAAGGCATCAGTACCGTCGGCAATGGCATCTGCCTCAACTTCAATAGCGTTTTCCAGGAACTTGTCGACCAGGATCGGCCGTTCCGGGGACACATCCACCGCCGCAGCAATATAATGCTTGAGCATCTCCTCGTCGTGGATCACTTCCATGCCACGGCCGCCCAGCACATAGGAGGGTCTCACCATCAAGGGATAACCTATCCTTTCAGCGACCTCGAGTGCTTCTTCCAGGGTGCTGGCCATGCCCGATTCGGGCTGGGGAATACCCAGCTTCCGCATCTTCTGGCGAAACCGATCCCTGTCCTCGGCCAGATCGATGGTGTCAGGCGAAGTCCCGATGATTTTGACCCCGGCTTCGGCCAGTTCATTTGCAATGTTAAGAGGAGTCTGTCCCCCGAATTGCACAATGACACCTTCCGGTTTCTCTTTTTCGTAAATGCTCAACACATCCTCTACTGTAAGCGGCTCAAAGTAGAGTTTATCGGACGTGTCATAGTCTGTGGATACGGTCTCGGGATTGCAGTTGACCATAATGGACTCAAAACCCTCATCGCGAAGAGTAAAAGCAGCGTGTACGCAGCAGTAGTCAAACTCAATCCCCTGCCCTATCCGGTTGGGGCCACCGCCTAACACCATAATCTTGCGCCTCTTACTGGTTTCTACCTGATCAGGGGCGTTGTAAGTTGAAAAATAATAGGCCGCGTCTTCCACCCCGCTTACAGGCACCGGCTCCCACCCTTCCACAACACCTATGGAGACACGTTTTGCCCTGACATCCTTTTCCGGGACTTGAAGGAGCCCTGACAGGTACCGATCCGAAAACCCGTCTTTTTTAGCTTGCGTAAGCAATCCATCAGGGAGTATTTTCCCCTTGTATTTAAGAATCTCCTCTTCCAGGTCCACCAGCTCCTTCATCTGCTCAATAAACCATGGCTTAATATGAGTCTTTCCATAGAGCGTTTCAATACTGGCGCCTTTCCTCAGGGCCTCGTACATAATAAACTGCCTCTCGCTTGAGGCTTCGGACAAAAGATCAAAAAGGTCATCCAATGGTTTTTCATGGAAATCCCTGGCAAAACCGAGGCCGTAGCGCCCTGTCTCCAAAGAGCGAATTGCCTTCTGAAATGCCTCTTTGTAGGTCTTACCGATACTCATTACCTCGCCCACAGCCCGCATCTGTGTGCCTAATTTATCCTCGGACCCTTCGAATTTTTCAAAGCCCCAGCGAGCAAACTTGACTACTACGTATTCGCCCCATGGGGTGTACTTATCCAGAGTGCCTTCCCTCCAATACGGAATCTCGTCCAGAGTCAAACCGCCCGCAAGCATGGCCGATATAAGGGCAATGGGAAAACCTGTGGCCTTTGATGCGAGAGCCGATGATCTGGAGGTCCTGGGATTGATTTCGATTACCACAACACGGCCGGTCTCAGGGTCATGGGCAAACTGGATATTGGTGCCCCCGATCACCTCTATGGCCTCTACAATGTCATATGAATATTTCTGAAGCCGCTTTTGAAGCTCAGGGTCTATGGTGAGCATGGGGGCCGTGCAGAAAGAATCGCCTGTGTGAATGCCCATGGCATCAACATTCTCTATAAAACAGACCGTAATCATCTGGTTTTTGGCATCGCGCACTACCTCCAGCTCCAGCTCTTCCCATCCTAACACGGACTCCTCAACCAGGATCTGGCCCACAAGGCTCGCAGACAGGCCCCGGCTGGCAATGATTCGCAATTCCTCCACATTGTAAACCATACCCCCGCCCATTCCTCCCATGGTATAGGCGGGCCGGATCACCACCGGATAGCCCAGACTATCAGCTATCTTTTCAGCATCCTCAACACTGAAGGCCGGTTCGCTTTTTGGCATTTCAATGCCGAGGTGGTTCATGGTTTCCTTGAAAGCGATCCGATCTTCTCCACGTTTAATGGCATCCACCTGTACTCCTATAACCCTAACGCCATACTTTTCAAGCACACCGGTGCGGGCCAATTCAGAAGAGAGATTCAACCCGGTCTGGCCTCCGAGATTGGGCAAAATGGCATCCGGACGTTCCTTTTCAATAATCTCCGCCATTGTCTGTAAATTGAGGGGTTCAATATAAGTCACATCAGCCATTCCCGGATCGGTCATGATGGTGGCAGGGTTGGAATTGACCAGGACGATCTCATAGCCCAGTTTTCGAAGGGCCTTGCACGCCTGGGTGCCGGAATAGTCGAACTCACAGGCCTGACCAATGATAATAGGACCCGAACCGATAATCATCACTTTCTTAATGTCGTCACGTCTCGGCATATAAGACTCCTTGTAAGTGAAACTTAAGATCTGGTTAAGTGGTTAAGTAGTTGAGTCGTTAAGTTGTTGTTAAAATGATCATATCTATTATTTACTTGAAAATTGGACATTCGGTGTTTGAAAAGTTATAACATCCCGAAATAATAGTGAATGTTTTCCTACTCAACCACTTAACCACCCAACTACTCAACGAGTTCTAAACTTAAGGAACTGGGTGGGAATTAAATTTAACTGGATTTGAAATTTTGAGAATAGTAGGAAAGCGTGGCTTGGCTGTCAAGATGAAAACTGCCTGCTGCAGGCGAGGAATTAACATAAAAGCTTATTGGTTGCGCGTTACGTGTTTTGGGTTTTATATTCTAACCCGCAACCCGGAACGCGCAACTCGCAACATGTCCTTTACACCAGCCCCTGATCCAACATAGCATTCACAACCTTCACAAAACCTGCGATGTTGGCACCTACCATATAGTTGCCCGGTACGCCATACTCAGCGGCCGCATCGAGACAGCTCTGATGAATGCTCTTCATGATCATCTTAAAGCGGTTGTCCACTTCTTCCCTGGACCAGTTTAAACGCATGCTGTTCTGGGCCATTTCAAGCCCCGACACTGCAACCCCACCTGCATTAGATGCCTTGCCGGGGGCATAGAGTAGTTTACTATCAAGAAAAATATCGATGGCTTCAGGCGTTGAGGGCATATTAGCCCCCTCACTGACCAGCGTCACACCATTATTGATCAGGTTTTGAGCATCTTTTTCATTAATTTCATTTTGTGTTGCGCTCGGAAATGCACATTCGGCCTTATGGTTCCACAAAGGATTGTAATTCAGAGAGGGATCCACTTCTGTATAAACCGCTTCGGAATACTTGTCAATGTACTCTCTTATCCTGCCGCGCCTGATGTTCTTGAGTCTTTTTACAAATTCCAGTTTGCCCTGGTCAATGCCCTCTTCATCATAAATATACCCTGAGGAATCTGACAAGGTGACCACCTTTCCGCCTAATTCTATGAGTTTTTCAACAGTAAACTGGGCCACATTCCCTGCACCTGATACCAGGCAGGTCTTGCCTTCAAGGGTATCATTTTGGGTGTCCAGCATTTCAGCAGCAAAATAGACATTACCGTATCCAGTTGCTTCAGGCCGGATAAAACTTCCTCCCCAACCGAGACCTTTACCGGTCAATACGCCCGTAAATTCATTGCTCAGTTTCTTGTACGTGCCAAAGAGATAACCGATTTCCCTGGCCCCTACACCAATATCACCGCCAGTAATATCCGTATTAGGCCCGATATGGCGGAAAAGTTCAGCCATGAAACTCTGACAAAATCGCATAACCTCATTATCAGATTTTCCCTTTGGTTCAAAATCAGAACCCCCTGAGCCACCCCCCATCCCTAAGGTTGTCAAGGCGTTTTTAAAGATTTGCTCAAAGGCCAGTAATTTAATGATGCTAAGGTTTACCGATGGGTGAAAACGCAGGCCTCCCTTATACGGCCCGATTGCGCTATTCATTCCTATCTTGTATCCACGGTTCACATGGATCTGACCCTGGTCGTCCATCCAGGGCACCCGAAACATAATCACACGTTCAGGTTCAGTAATTCTTTCAAGAATGGCGGTTTGACGGTATTCGGGATTTCGTTCCAAGACCGGCTGGACACTTTCCAAAACCTTTTTTACAGCCTGATGAAACTCCTTTTCACCCGGATCTCTGTCCTTTATTATATCCAAAATATCTGACATATATAACCTCCGTTTTGATTTTTGAATTTCGATTGTAGATTAAAGACGGACTCGACAAAATTCGAAATTTCAACCCTGATCAAACCAACCCCTGTTGTAGCATAGCGTCAGCCACCTTCATAAAACCTGCAACGTTTGCCCCAACAACATAGTTTCCGGGTGCCCCAACCATTTCTGCTGCCTCAAGACAAGTACGATGAATATTTCCCATTATCATTTTCAGTCGGTTATCCACCTCTTCCCTCGTCCATGACAGGCGTATGCTGTTTTGGGTCATTTCAAGCCCGGAAACAGCTACTCCTCCAGCGTTGGCAGCCTTTCCCGGTGCGAAAAGAATCCCGTTTTCACGAAAATACTGCACAGCGTCATGGGTGCATGGCATGTTGGCAGCTTCAACCACTGCCATGCATCCATTGGATACCAGTGTCTTGGCCGCATTCAAATCCAACTCGTTCTCCATGGCTGTGGGAATCGCGACATCGCATGGCACTTCCCAAGGTCGCCTTCCTTGAATCCATTCGCAATTAAATTGCGTAGCATAATCCTCCGCAGACTTACGGTAAACACACCACAGGTCAGCCATACATTGTAGTTTTTCGCCCTTAATGCCATCCGGGTCGCATACGTATCCATATTCGTCGGCGATAGTTACAACTTTTCCACCAAGTTCATTTATTTTTTCCACTACATATGTTCCAACGTTGCCATAGCCAGAAATGGCTACTGTCTTCCCATCAATGCTCTGTCCGTGTTGAGACAATAGTTCGGCCAGAAAATAACCTACACCGTAGCCGGTCGCTTCTCGGCGAACCAGGCTTCCTCCCCAGTTGATCCCTTTCCCGGTCAATACTCCACTGAACTCTTTACAAAGTCGCTTGTATTGGCCGAACAGATAGCCGATTTCGCGAGCACCCACTCCAACGTCACCTGCCGGGACATCAATGTCCGGACCGATGTAACGGAACAACTCTGACATGAAGCTTTGACAAAAGCGCATAACTTCAGCATCGGATTTACCACGAGGCTGAAAGTCGGATCCGCCTTTTCCGCCTCCCAAAGGCAAAGAAGTCAAAGCATTTTTGAAAGTCTGCTCAAAGGCGAGGCTTTTGAATATGCTCAGGTTAACCGAAGGATGAAAACGCAGGCCTCCTTTATAAGGGCCAAGTGCGCTGTTCATCTGCACCCGGTATCCCCGGTTTAAATGAGCCTGGCCCTGATCGTCCACCCAGGGGACCCGAAACATAATTACCCGTTCAGGTTCAGTAATTCTTTCCAGGATAGCAGCTTGACGATACTCAGGATTCCGGTCCAGTACCGGCTGAATAGAATCAATGACTTCTTGAACCGCATGATGAAACTCTTTTTCACCAGGATTCCTGTTTTTAATTGCTTGTAGAATGTCCGACATAAATAATCTCCGATTTAATTGACTATTGCCGATTGCAGATTGAATATTGAAAACAATAAATATTTGTGTAAACAGTAAATTTTCAATCGTTAATAGTCAATAGTCAATGAAAAATAACACACTGAGACCTCCTCCCGTCAATTTTCAGAATAAAATGCCTTTCAACCCTGACATGCTTAAGAAATTTTGTCTCCTGGACAGCAGGCAGAGAAGCCACCCATTCCCAGTCAAAATAATCCCCAGAGCCTTCTGTGACAGTAATATAGTGGATCCCCAGGGATGTAATATTCTGAAAAAAGTGAGACCCCTGTGACGGATCAGCCCTTAACTTTTCATTTCTGAGTTCAATTATGGCGCCCACACCTGAAATATTTTGCCACTTGACCGGTATACCGAGCCACCTGTCAAATGATCCCCACCTTCCAGGACCGACCAGGAGGTACGGACGTTTGTCTTTGAGCAAACCAGAGTTTATCTGGCCAACCTCTTGTGCCATCTGCACTGTGGCTTCCGGCTTAAAGTCATCGGGCTTGACATAGACAATATCCGCCATTTCCTCATTTTTTCCATTCCCAAGGGCCTGGGAGGAATGACAGAATGCTTTTTCAACCTCTTGCTGAGTTATCTGCACTTCAAAACGCTCTTCTTCAGCCACCATCGGCCTCATCTGAAGAAAAAAGAAATCACTTTTGCCATTTTTATCAGAACTCAGGTTAATCGAAAATTCCATTTCAACAGGACACCCCATACCCTTGCGCCCCAATTCCAATATATCACACAGCAGTTGGGGCAAAGGCAATGAATTGTATTTAAGTATTTGAGCAAATGCTAAAATCTTGGGTCCCGGAATATAGGCCGTATCCCTGATACGGTGTTCTTCTGGCACATAAGTGCTGGCAAATGTCCTTAAAGGAAATTCGTCTTCTGCATCATCTACTTCTCTTTTTTCCAGGTTTGAATACTCCCCGAAGTTGAGCTCGTCTGGATACCCCTTGATTCGCAAGGCATAAAAAAAACGCTGGGCATTTGCCAGAATGTCATCAACAGTGGAAAACTGGGGCATGATACTTGGATACTTCGGCGAAAAGCGCAAGCTCTTTTCTCCTTCCATAACGGTTTTACCCAGCCCAAGGGCGATATGAGCAATCCCTTCTTCGAATTTCATATGGGAAACCGGGTAAAAGTTATGAGATAGGGCCACACCGGAAACAGCCGGGTAAAAATAATCTCCGTATTCTTCTCCGGTAAGTTGCTGAATAATTACGGCCATTGCCTCTGCCTGCGGTTGACTTAGAATGCTTCTGGTAAACGCCTTGGGTCCTTCATAATAAGTGGAAGCATACACGAGTTTTATGGCTGTAATGAGGTGCTTAAGTCGAATTGAAAGATCCGGATGATTGTTGGGGATCATGTAGGTTTCATAAAGCCCGGCGTAAGGCTGAAATTGAGCATCTTCCAGCAGACTGGAAGAACGGACAGACAGGGGGTATTTAACTTGATATAGGTAGGCCTTAAGCTCACTTATTAATAATTCGGGCATCTCTGCCTTTAAGAAGCCTTCTGTAATTTCTTCATCAGTGAAGTCTTCCCTGGCAAAGTGCTCTAAGTGATTCTGACTAACAAAGGCCTCAAAACCATCAGTGGCGATAACCAGGGTTTTGGGAATCTCAATATTTATTTCCAAAAACTTTTCGTGAATTTCAGGGTGTTCCTGAAGCAGGGCGGACATAAAGGCCAGGCTCCGGGCCTTACCTCCTATTGAACCCTGGCCAATTTTAACAAAATCCATAGTGTCTGCGTCAAAATGTTCACCCTTGAACTGCGCGACCACACCCTTTTGACGCCATTTACGCAATGTATGAATGTTGGAGATAATATACTGCCGCATATGATTGGCATCAAGAAACTCAGAGGCCTGGACTTCACGGAATTCAGAGGCAAGGGCAATTTCAGACCGACTCATAACCCAGTTGGAAAAGTGGTTGCGCTTTGCGTGATACCAGAGGGATTCATCGGGTATTTGGGACAATTTGACCTCAAGCTCGTGAATACTTGAAGCCCGGTCAATTTCTGTGCCGTCCGGCATGCGGAAAATGAAATCTCCGAAACCCAGGTGGGTCATGAAAAAACCGTGTATCTCTGAAAGAAGATTTGGGGAGTTTTTGTCTAAAAAAACAGCGGGTATTTTTTCTGCTTCTTTCCTGTTTTCGGGTTCCGAACTCAGCAGAAGAAGAGGGAGATCAGGAATTTCTTTTCTGATTTTCGAAAGTAATTGAATCCCCGCATCAGCCACCATTTTGCCACGTTTTGGAAAGCGGGTATCTGATATTATGCCAAAGACATAAGAACGGAACTTCTGGTAAAGCTCCATGGCCTCATCATAGCTTCCTGCCAATAGTATTTTGGGCCTTGCCCGCATTGTCAGGAGTCTGTGTTCTTCATTAAGACCGGCTTCCAAAACTGCCTGAATCTGTCTCACGACTTCTTTGTATATAAGCGGCAGAAAGGATGAGTAATAGACCGGAGAATCCTCAACCAGGATCAGGACACGAACCTTTGCCTTTTGGGTATCAAAATCAACATTGAGGCGGTCTTCAGCATTCTTGACCAGGGCCAGAAGGAGATCGGAATTGCCGGACCAGATAAAAGTCTTGTCAATTCCACTGCAATCCTTGTTTTCTGGAAAGGGATAGATACCCCTTGGGCTGTGAGCCAAAAGAATGACAGGCAAATCAGGCCTTAGTTTCTTTATCTCCAAGCTCAACGAGAAGGCATCCATTTCATCCAAATGCGGCATGGCAATAACCATATTGAATACTCTTTCATTCAAGAGCTCGAGGGCTGCATAGGCCGAAGAGGTCCGGGTCACCCTTGGAGGTTGGCTCAGATTCAATCCCCTGTATTCGTTTATAATCCTTGATGCAAGGCTCCCATCCTCCTCCAGTATGAATGCGTCATACGGACTGGAAACCAACAAAATTTCCCGTATTTTATTGGACATCAATTCGTGAAATGCCTTAAAACGCTCATAGATTTCACTCGGTAAAATAAAGTCTTTTAAAACCATGTTTAACTCCGCTATGTTTCCAGTCTTGCAAAATCAGACATCAGTAAGAAGGATTTAGTATAGACCCATTTTACGCTGTATATAAATTCCTGTCAATTGAATGAACGGACGTCCTCACCAGCTTCTGGATTACCACACCCCGGCAGTAGTTTATTTCGATGGATTTTTTAAAAAAAAGCTGTATTATAAAACGGTTTTCATAAAGGACGTTCTACAGCTTACCATTTAATCAATAACCGTATCAGGATATTTTCGATGCTCGAAAATGCATCTTAAAAGCCCCCGTTTTCGGCCTTCACAATGGGGAATACCTAAAACACAGGGGATTCACAGGAGATAGAAATAACTGTAATATTTGGGAAGAGATTTTAAATGAATTTTAAAAGACTAAGGGTATTACTGATAGCAGCTTTTCTTCTTGTGTCAATAGTTCCTCTGTCCATCCTTGGATACAAAGCAATATCGCAGGGGGAAAAACTCATAAAAGAAAAAGCATCATCATACTTGTTGAGCCTTTCTGAAAAGAACGCGGAATCGATTAATGGGTTTATGACTGAGAGAGCGCATGACATTAATGTCCTTTCGTACACGATTTCCCCTTTCGGCCAAGATAAAGGATTGCTGAATAATCATTTGAGAAAAGTGAAAAATCAATACAAAGTATATCTTGCCTTTTTTGTGTTGGACAAAGCCGACGAACCGGTTTTCTCAATTCCTGATGGGTTTTTTTCTTATTTGGAACTATCACATCATATACACCAATCGAAAGTCTCTTGGCTGAATGTGAATATCAGCGACCTGATCATATTAAATTATGCTGAAGAGCAAGTTCCGGCTGTCATGATCTGCACACCCATATTGGATGAAACGGCAAACTGCTGCGGGACGCTCTGTGCGCTCGTTGATTTCAGGTATGTCGACTCGATGCTTAAAAAAAGCAATATCGAGGTTACTGGGGAAGTATATCTTATAGACAAAGCGGGTCGATTTCTTACTACATCACGTTTCGGGGCCAAGGCGCTCATCAACAAAGTCTCAGTTGCATCTATAGGAAAAGACGAGAAGGGAATTTACGAAACGGTTGATTACAGAGGTGAAAATGTTTTGCAAGCGTACAGAAAAGTAGAATATTTTCCCTGGTACGTTATTTCCGATCAGGACAGGTCAGAAGTCCTGGAGCGGATCAGCGAATTGCAACGGGAGACTATAGTTTATGGCATCCTGACTGTTATGATTGTATTTTGTCTGGCGTTTTTTGTTTCAACCGTAATAGTGAATATGTTGAAGGACAAATATCGCTACGAGAAGGAACTCGAATTTCAGGTCGTCCAGAAAGACAAGCTGGCGGCCCTTGGCCTTCTGACATCCGGCCTTGCCCATGAATTGAACACACCGCTTGCCAATGCGTTGCTGTACACACAGATAGCCAAGGAAGAACTTGGAGAGGCCCCGCCCGAAATTATCCGCAGCAGGCTTTCAACGGTAGAGCAAGAAGTCAAGCAGGGAAGTAAAATTATAAGAAACCTTCTTGGGTTTTCCCGCCACTCGCTAAGCAGCTCCAAAAGCACTGACGTAAATGAAACCATAGATAAGCTCATGAGCATATCCAGCCCACATTGCGAATCGAAAAAAATACGGATAGAAAAACATTTAGAAGAAGGAATGCCTGAGGTAAGAGCCGACACAAGTATAGTGCAGGGGATATTGACCAATATAGTCGCTAACGCGGTTGAGTCTATGCCAGACGGCGGCACGTTAAATTTGACGACTCGGTACGTTCCGGTTTTGCATAAAGTAAAAATAGAAATTGCTGACTCGGGTCCGGGGATTCCAAAGGATGACATCGCTAAAATATTTAATCCCTTTTTTACCACAAAAAAGCAAGAGAAGGGTACAGGGCTTGGTCTTTTTGTTTGCCATGAAATGACAAGAAAACTGGGGGGTGACATTAAAGTTATAAGCTCAACCGGCGAAGGTTCAAGCCAATCAGGCACGGTGTTTACAGTTGAATTGCTGGTGGAGGATTCATAATCAGCTTCGATCAGGAGAAGGTATGGGTGGATACAAAATTTTAATTGTGGAAGATGATCAGAGAATGAGAGATGGGTTGCGGTATATCATGCGAAAAGAGGGATATTTCGTTGATGCCGTCAATTCGGGAGAAGAAGCCCTAAAAAAAATTAAGGCAGTTGAATACGATTTGATAATATCCGACCTGAAACTTCCGGGTATCAGTGGCATGGATGTACTGAAAGCGATAAAGCAATATAACAAAAATGTTTTTTTCATCATTATAACAGCTTACGGCACAGTTGATAACGCAGTCTCTGCGATGAAGGAGGGTGCCGAGGATTATATTTTGAAACCATTCGACATGGAAGAAATGCGACTCGTTGTGAGAAAAACCATTGAAAAACGCGAGTTGTTAATAAATAATGCCCGTCTCCAGAGCCAACTTCGGAAGAAATATAAATTTGAGAACATCATCGGCACAAGCGAAGCGATGATGACTGTTTTTAAACACATCAACAGCGTTAAGGACTCAAAATCAACGGTCCTTATCCGTGGAGAGACCGGCACCGGCAAAGAACTGGTGGCACGCGCAATACACTACAACAGCATCAGGGCTTCAAAACCTTACCTAACTGTTAACTGCGCGGCGTTGAATGAGAACCTGCTCGCCAGTGAACTTTTCGGCCACGTAAAAGGCTCTTTCACAGGTGCCGTAAAGGATAAAAGAGGAATTTTTCAAGTCTCAGAGGGTGGCACATTATTCCTTGATGAGATCGGAAATATCGGGCCTGGACTTCAACAGACGTTTCTCAGGGTACTGGAGGACGGAGAAATCCAACCGGTCGGCTCATTAGAAAGGAAAAAAGTTTCCGTAAGAATAATTGCAGCGACAAACAAGAACCTCGAGCAGATGGCAAGAGAAAACAAATTCAGAGAAGATTTGTACTACAGATTGAACGTAGTAACTATTGATTTACCGCCACTAAGGGAACGCCGAGAGGACATCTGGATCTTGGCCCGGCATTTTCTCAACAAGTATTCGAAGGAAAACAATGAAGATATCAGTGGTATTTCCACCGAAGCGCTGCGCTTGCTGGAATCCTATAATTGGCCGGGCAATGTAAGAGAACTCGAGAATGTTATTGAAAGAGCCACACTTTTTGAAACCAGTCATGAGATTACCCCCGAAAGCCTGCCTCCGACCTTACACAAGTTACAAAGAACCACCACATATGGGGATGAGTTTGCCGAAGATATCAAGTCTCTGGAACAGTTAAGCAGAAAACACATAATGGAAGTACTCGAAATGGCGGGCGGCAATAAGGCCAAGGCTGCGAAACTGCTTGGGATAAACCGTACCACCCTATGGCGCATGATGAGTCGAATGGAGATGGATGGCGAAAACCTCAAACCCCAGACACGGGACACCTAAATCGTTGCAAAGCGCAACGTCCGTTGCATTTTGCAGGGCCCACCTTTGTTGTTTCGGTATTTCCTTTCCAGATTTGTTTAGTATTTACTTGTAGTTCCCCTTCACTGCCAAACTGGCATACTGTTTGCTCTTGTCTTTATCAACGTTGGATAACGCTTGCCTTGTTAGGTGAGAAAATCTTGCGGCGTCTAATCTAGATGGCTTCGCAAAAAGCCCGCTGGTAAATTTCATACTACAATATATGGTGCGCACCGTTCAATAACGATTCTCTATTTTTTATATGAATTATTTGGCTTCGATTTATTAGGAGACCGTCAATCTTGACCGGCACGACTTGCTTCCGGTCATCAATAAATTTAAAATAAAGACAGGAGGGAAGCATGGGAAAATACATCTTCGATAACCTAAAGGATTGGGGTATCGTTCTGGAAAAACTGGAAGAACTTTCAAAGAGCAAGAACCTGGGTAATCATCAGGAAGAATTGATTCGTCTTCTGCGTTTCAACGACAACTGGCGGCTCCGTGAAGCCGCAATAGAATCACTACACGCTATTGAGGCCCCATCTTTTGAGCTGATCAGAGAAGTCTTTCGTCTCGTGATGCGTGAAGATCTTTACTACGATGTAAGAATACTCGCCACCGATAGTCTTGAGAAATTATTTATAAACCTTCTTCAAAGGAAAAACGTTGACGTTGAAAATACAATACCTCTCGCCTCAGAAATTATTGACGGTATGGAGAGATGTCTTGCTTCACCTCAGCCACCGATATTCTATAACGCGTTGCAGAAATCACTAAAGCAGATTAAGAAAAAATTCAATGCTCTTAAGTAATGGAAACTGACTATACTTTATGAATATTTTACCATAAGCCGGAAAGGAGTCATAAAATGCTGCTGGGAATACCTAAGGAAATAATGTCAAAAGAAAACAGAGTCGCCGCGCTACCGGAGACAGTGGAAAAATATAAGAAACTGGGATTTGATGTGATTGTAGAAACAAGGGCTGGCTCGGGCGTCTTCCAGGATGATGAAGATTACCAAAAAGCCGGTGCGGAAATTGCCCCGGACGCAAAGGTGGTGTATGATAAATCCGACGTTATCCTGAAGGTCAAAGAACCATTGTTTAACGAGAAACTCGAAATACACGAGATTGATATGCTCAAAGAAGGAAAGATCATCATCACGTTTCTCCATCCTGCCGCTCCGTCAAATCATGAGTCTGTGCACAGACTTTGCAACAGAAACATAACTGCATTCACTATGGACGGAATTCCAAGAACATCAAAGGCGCAACGCATGGATACGTTGACTTCGATGAGTGCGATAACCGGTTACAAGGCAGTTATTATTGCAGCCAGCAATTTACCGAAGTTCATCCCCATGATCGGAACCTCAATAGGAATGATCAAGCCTGCCAACATTTTGGTCATAGGCACGGGCGTGGTCGGTCTGCAGGCAATAGCGACTGCAAAAAGGCTGGGAGGCATAGTCAAAGCCGTTGATATTAGGCCAGATGCACGAAAAGAAGCAGAGAGCTTGGGCATAAAGGTGAGCGGCTTCGATGCTCCACCGGAATTGGCGATCGGACAAGGAGGATACGCAAGATCGCTTCCTCCGGAATGGGTCGAAAAGGAAAGGGAGGCACTATCGCCGTTCGTGGCGGAATCAGACATCATCATTCTCAGCGCTCTCGTGCCCGGTGAAGTCGCACCGACCCTGATCACAAAAGATATGGTGGAAAGCATGCGTCCCGGATCGGTTATCGTTGACGTATCCATCGATCAGGGAGGCAATTGCGCCCTGACAATGCCTGGAAACGAGACAGTTCATAAGGATATATACATCTGTGGCATAAAAAATATACCCGGATCGGTGGCTATTCATTCCACGTGGTTATATGCCAATAACATGTATTACTTTGTGGAGAACCTGTTTAAAAAAGGTGGTAGCGAATTCGACATGGGGGACGAAATAGTGAAAAGCTCCCTGGTTACTTACAAGGGAAAAATATATCACGAAGGAACTCTTAAGGCTATCGGGCAACTTGAACAATCATAAATATCAGGGGATACGCCTATGTCAAATCTTCTTTTAATGGTAGGGGTTTTCTTGTTTTCCTTTATTGTCGGTTATGTACTGATTTCACGGGTGCCGACACTCCTTCATACGCCGTTGATGTCCATGACCAATGCCATTTCCGCTGTAACGATACTCGGTGCCTTGATTCTCTTTTCATTTGCAACAACGGGAATTGAAAAAGTTTTAGGTTCGGTCGCCATAATTGCGGCGACCTTCAACGTGGTCGGAGGATTCGCAATCACAGATAGAATGCTTAGGCTTTTCAGAAATAAAGGTGCGGAGCATGATAACAAATGATTGATACAAATTATGTAATTAATCTGTTAATCGACTTTGCGGTTATTGGCATTTTGATTCTTGGGATATGGCAATTTCGCGCGCCACGTAGTGCAAGGTTTGGCAACCTCACGGCTGCGTTTGCATTGTTATGTGCATTCGGTCTGGTTTTATCCCGCAACGGAATTATCGATCCCGGTATTGTCGTGATATCTCTGCTGGTTGGCTCTGCTGCTGGATATGCGGTAGCAAGGGTTGTCAACATGATTCAGATTCCATCTATGGTGGCGTTTCAACATGGAGCGGGTGGAATCGCCGCTTTTCTTATATCCTTTGTTGAACTGACGCGTGGCGCACACGAACTTGGGTTGATGAACAAGATTTCGGGTATCTTGGGGTTGGCGATCGGTTCGCTGACTTTTAGCGGTAGCATGATAGCGGCCGCTAAATTGGCCAATAAAATGAAGCAAACTCCTCAGATTCTGCCTGCACACAGCTACCTGGTACTTATGAATCTCCTTGCTATACTGGGCCTCGGTATAGCAGCACTATATGTTCCGAGCGGCACCAGATTGTATCTATTTCTTGCTCTAATAGCACTGTCTGCGGCCTTTGGAATAATATTTTCGATTCGCATTGGCGGGGCTGACATGCCTGTTCTTATTTCATTTCTGAATGCGACTGCGGGCCTGGCCGCTGCATTCTGCGGCATGATAATCGAGAACAAGCTGTTAATCGCGTGCGGTGCTACTGTCGCTGCTTCGGGTTCAATACTCACGCATGTTATGTGCAAGGCTATGAATCGCAGTCTTTTCAGAGTATTTGTACCTATTTCCGAAAAGAAAAAAAGCGCACCGGCCAGTTCAGATGACATCGCAGCAACGGATTTGTCGGGATGTGATCCATCACTGGATATCAGGCAGGTTAACCCTGAAAATAATTTTGAAAAAGCAATTGAAATTGCAAGAGACGCTAAAAAAGTGATCATTATTCCGGGGTACGGAATGGCATTGGCACAGGCGCAATTTGAGGTTGTTTCCTTTGCAAAAAAAATGATCGATATGGGCAAGGATGTAAAATTCGCCATCCATCCTGTAGCCGGCAGAATGCCCGGGCATATGAATGTGCTCCTTGCCGAAGCCGATGTTGACTACGATATGCTTGTTGAGATGGATACAGTAAATCCCGAATTCAAAACGACCGACTTTACCCTGATTGTCGGGGCATGCGATGTCGTTAATCCGGCGGCCATAAACGTCGACGGGACCCCCATATCGGGTATGCCAATTCTCCATGCCCATGAGGCTAAAAATGTCGTGTGCTGTAATTTCGATGATAAACCGGGCTATTCAGGCGTCAAAAATCCTCTTTACGAAAGCAGTAATACGGTAATGTTGCCAGGAGACGCAAAAAAAACAGTCCGACAACTTATGGAAAACCTTGCAGGTGAGAAACCCCGCAGAGAAATAGCCGTTACCGACAGTTCCCGCGCAGACCGCACTGCCGATGCCGTGGGAGCTCTGACATCAGCAAAAAAAGTAATAATCATCCCCGGATATGGCATGGCGCTGGCACAAGCGCAATTCAAAGTAGTGGAACTGGCATCGATTCTCGAGGAAATGGGCGTGAGCGTCAAATTCGCCATCCATCCTGTAGCCGGCAGAATGCCCGGTCACATGAACGTACTGCTGGCTGAAGCCGAGGTTGATTACGAAAAACTTTTTGAGATGGAAATGGTAAACCCTGAATTCGCGGAAACGGATGTAGCGCTGATATTCGGTGCGTGTGACGTGGTGAATCCGGCTGCAATTAGTATTGAGGGAACACCTATTTCCGGGATGCCGATCCTGATGGCGCATGAGGCGGAAAAAATAATAATCTGTAATTATGATGAAAAGCCAGGCTATTCAGGAGTCGAAAACCCGCTTTACGATAACAAAAAAAGCATATTGCTGCTTGGTGACGCGAAATCAACTGCCAGTGATTTGATTGAGACTTTGAGATCATCACACAAATGCAGAGATTTAAGAGATCGTAATTGCTCTAAGGGTTAGTCAAGGCGTTTGAAGCCTATTATCATATTTTGATGTAATTTAACGGTGGCAGGAGATGATTTTCAGTTGAGCTTGAAGAAGAGAGGAAAGGTCATGAATGACCGTATAATCTATATTACTGAATTTGACTTGCACCGTTTGGAGGAACTGCTTGAGGTGGCGGGTGCGTTTACGTATCGAGGCCGATCAGACCTAAAGGATCTGGAGGAGGAGGTGAGTAGGGCTCAGGTTGTCGACTCGCGAAAAGTACCCCCTACAGTCATTACAATGAATTCACGCGTCAAATTGCGGGATCTTGACACCGGCGAAGAGATGGTTTTCACCCTTGTGTTTCCGAGGGAAGCAGACATCGATAGGGGTAGATTATCGGTGATCACCCCCGTAGGCACAGCCATCCTGGGCTATACAGAAGGCGACACGATTGAGTTGAAGGTGCCGTCTGGCAAAAGGCGAATCAAGATCGAGAAGATACTGTACCAGCCCGAGGCGGCTGGCGATTACCACCTTTGATACCTGCGGTTATCTGGGCGTTTTGGCCACGGTAGATTGCCGGAGGTGACGCTGATAATGAGAAACGAACAACACGAGTTAGAAAGCCTCAAGAAAGCGGATCTGATTTCCGCTTTGCGCGAAGCCCATCAGGAAGTTCTCGAACTGCAGAACCGACTGGGGGATTATGAATGGCTTGAAGGTGCCTTGCGCCAGCGCACTATCGAGCTGAACGAGCGTTTTAAAGAACTGGAGTGCCTCTATGCCATATCAAATAGCCTGCACGTTTGTGGAAACTCCCTGGACTGTGTCTTAGGCAAGATTGTGAATATAATGCCAACCGGTTACCAGTATCCCTGCCAGACGTCATCAAGGTTGATTGTAGCCGGCAGAATTTATTTCTCAACCAGTTTCTGCGAAACGCCATTTCGTCAGACAGCTGCTATTTACGCCCACGGGAAGCAAATCGGGAATATTGAAGTCTTCGTTTACCCTTCAACGGGTTGTGAAGACAGACCTGTCTTTCTGCGCGAAGAAGCCACCCTATTAAAGATTGCTGCAATCTGGATTGGGCTTATAATTGAACATTGGGCAGACAATTCAACCTCGACCATCGGAAGCCCAAGTTGAGAGGTCTTGATCTACAAAGAGTCGTAAAAAACTTAACCGTACAGGTTGAAAAATTTGCATGGTTTGGAGCTTCAAGACCAAAAAGCAGGGGCGGTTCTAAAGATGCCCCTCGTTTTAATAATGCCGGCCTGTCATGGTATTAGGCGTCAATTATTTCAAAGGCCTCTTCCTTATAAGCATCCATGACATATGGAATGCCAGTTACTTTGGCACATTCCTCAGTAAGAGAAAAGATGTCCTTTCTGCTTATGTATTGGACCTCCCAGTTCCTGGAACCTGCCATGATCTGCTGGAGTCCCACCCTTATTTTGTCTGTAGCACTGTATAAACCAATAGCCCCCAATGGAAGATCATCTACTTCGGAGCCGTATTTCTCCTTCAGTACCTCATAGTTCATAAATATTTCTTCCTTTGTGGAACCGAACCTTGATACTGTTGCAGGAAGCCCGCCATCTTCACCTCTTAGCCACTTTTCAGCGTTTTTTCCCACCATGCCAGGGATCATCAAAGCCCGGCCCATACAGACGGCCTTACAGTAAGGGGCTCCCAGAGCCAGCGCCTTGAAGACATGATCTTCTGAGGAAAAACCGGCTGCAAAAGAGATATCCGGCACCCGTTTACCCTTTTGGGCCAGACGCTCGCACAAGTCATACGCCATGGAATGCAGGTATATGGAGGGTATACCCCATTCGTTCATCATCCTCCAGGGGCTCATGCCCGTACCGCCCGGTGCGCCGTCAATGGTCAAGAGATCTATTTCTGCATCGCTGGACCATCGTATTGCCATGGCCAGCTCTCTCATAGGATAAGCGCCTGTTTTAAGCGTTATACGTTTGGCGCCGAGCTTTCGAATCCTTGCTACCTCCTTCATAAAGCCCTCCTGATCAATGAATCCGAGGCGGGAATGGCGCTCGAATTGCTTCAAAGGACCGGCCTTAAAAGCTGCCTGGGAAGCGGGGTCTTCCGGGTCAGGGGTTACTATATAACCTCGTTTTTTCAATTCTATTGCCCGCTTTAAGGAGCCTACCTTGATTTCCCCGCCAATACACTTTGCGCCCTGGCCCCATTTTAGCTCAATGGTCTCTACCCCAAGTTTTTCAATGACGTATTCGGCTACGCCGTTGCGCGTGTCCTCAACATTCATCTGAACAAAAATATCCCCATAGCCTTCATGGTAGCGGCGATATTCTCTGACACGACGGTCCATCTCAGGGGATTTAGTAACCTTGCCATTGCTGTCGAGTTCCAGTTCCGGGTCAATTCCCACTACATTTTCACCGCAAACCAGGCTGATACCGCTTATGGCAGCCCCTATTGCAAAATGCTCCCAGTTTTTGCGCGCAATATCAGTGCTGCCAAGGGCACCAGTGAATATGGGCACTTTCATCTTTACCTTTTCAGTGACGCCAAAAGACGTTTCAGTATTAACCGCCGGAAAAGTGGCTTTATCAGGATCTGGTTCCACTCCCTTTGCTCCCAGGGCATATCCCATAATATTCAGGTGGGAATAGTCAACCGGGTAGTCTTTGTCCGCACCTGCTGTTACGCTCCCAAAAGGCTCCGGGTAAAGGAGTTCTCTCCCCCGGAAAGTAGCCCTGAACAAATCGCAATTTCCCTTGCATCCGTCAATACATTTACTGCATATGCCGGACTGAGGGACCACATTCCGAGAACGATTTTTAGTTTCAAGAGCGTCATTAGAATTGGGTCTCTGTAGATTCATAATTTTCCTCCTTTGAAAATCAATATAACAAAAAAAAGGCACCTGCCCCAATAGGAGCAAGACGCCTTTGTCTACTTCCAAGAAATGACTCCACACGCCTTTGTGCGGAACTTGAGATGATTACCCATATTTGTTGGGTTTGTCAAGTATTTTTTAGTGATAATTCACAGATCGTCAAATAGGTAAGTAGCCTAATAGTTGAGTTGGAAAACAAGTACCGCCTCGGCGGGATTAGAGCTTAAACCATATCAAGTGTCCAATTTTTGGGCAAACGATATGAATTCAAATAAATGTAACCACTTAACCACTCAACGACTCAACCATTTAACGAGGTTTGTAATTAAAAAAGGAAATTTGTTAAAGAATCACTTTAAGGCGTGAGGTATACTGGAATAATATCCTAATTCCTCCGAAAGCAGGATTGCTTCGGCCACATCGCGCATGGATTTGCGGGAATCCATACTGCGTTTTTGTATCCATCGGAAGGCATCATCCCCATTCATGTTGCGTTGGCGCATAAGTATCTCTTTTGCCCTTTCCACTAACTTGCGGGTATTAAGCTCCTCCTGGATCACTTTGGTTTTGACCATAAGTTCAGTGTTCAGGATGGCAACGGCTGCTTGATTGGCAACGGCCGTTATGAGGTTTACCTCTGGTTCGGAAAACTCATGAGGTTTTGCAGTAAAACAGTTAAAAACCCCTATCACCTTTTTTTCCTTTGCATGAAGCGGCACACTGACCATTGATACCAGCCCAAGCTTTTTGGCCATCTCCTTTTCTTTAAACCGGGGCTCCTTTAATACATCCATAAGGATGAGTGGTTTGTTATGAGTGGCCACAAAGCCCACTACCCCTTCATCCATATTTAATGAGCGGTCCTTTAAATATTCCGGGTCAATTGCCTGGGTGGCCTTCAGCCGGATCTTCTTCGGGTTTTTGCTTTCGTCTATGAGCCACAGAGAACAGATTTCAACACCTGTCACTTTTGCCGTCACCATCACGATAAGTTTCAGAATATCTTCCAAATACAGATCGGACGTAATGGCCCGGCTGATATCCGTAAGTGCTTTGATGTATCTGTCGTACGTTTTAGGTGTAATGTTCTCCATTATCAGGCAAATTGCTGCTTTAAATATTCCTTAAGTCTACTTTCAAAATCAATTTCCCAGCCGCCATGATACACGATAAACGAGGCAATCTCACTTGCAAGGATGGCAGATTTGATCTTCGGTGGCAAATTTTTTACCCGTGCTCGATACTTCGGGTTTTCCCTGATAAAGGAGGGAAGGTGATTCAAGAGCACTTTTCGGAAAAGCGGCTGGCCTGACAACTCTGGTTGGCCCTGAAAGAAGTCAAACAGCCTGGCATAGTGCCTATTTATTTCTGTGCTAATGGAATGACTGATTTCGGTATATAGCTGTCTTCCCTCACTTTCCCGATACCTCTTGAAGATCAAGTTCGCCTCCTCTTCAGCCCTCTTATCAAGGATAGCGAGCACATCTTTCACATAAGCGTCTTTGTGATCAAGGAACTCCTTCTCCTTCATGAGAAGGTTGCCGATAATCTCGTAAGAGGAGGAAATCACACCGCACTTATTGGCCGAAGCATCGCGTATAACTACTACACCTCTCTTCTGAATTTCTACCCGAGCCTCAGGAGTAATGAAGGAATTCGCCCCTTCCGTAATCACCCTGGCGGTGGGGGTTCCATCACCAGCAAAAAGCCTATTCCAATTATTTCCGTCAATGGTCTCCGGCCTCCCCCCGCAAGGAAGGAAGAGATCTGCTGAAACCGAAAAGGCCAGGTCGTCTACTTCCCTGTGAAACTCATCCACAGTGATCCAGTGCTCCTCAACGCCCGAATCTGTGCGGATCACTTTCCTGTGCAGTTCTCGTAGACCGTCCTTTCGACGTTCCCGACGAAAAAGCATAAAACCTCCGGGGTGAAGCGCCTCCGGTGAAAAACGGTCCAAATCGCTCTTAAGCACCAACCTATCTAACTCTCCCCGGTCTGCCCCATCCGGGTCGAACAATCCTGCTGTTCCGTCTACAATGCTTTGGATCTGCGCTTGAGGGCACCGCTCCAACAAGATACGGATGCAATTCCCTGCCACATCCCCGTTAGTTCCACCAGTAAACTTCACTGTGAAAGCATCCTTGTAAATGTCGATACCGAGTTCCCTCATGGCAATCTCTGCGAACTTCACCACACCCCTTGAAGTGACGCCATACTCCTTGTGGTTGATTCCTACGCGCTTGCTTGACATAATGCCTATACCAAGAATATACCCACGCTTCACGGACTGCATAGCAATATGCTCGATCATGGAATCATGCATATTCTCGTCAGGTCCCAGTTCAATGGGCTCATCCTCTCCATAATAGTCCACTACTCGTGGGTTTTTGGCATGACCGTTCTCAGTCACAAAAATATCGAGAAACGCATTGTTTATACCATACTGAGCCTTGTAAAGGCGCTGGGTCACAGATTCAGGAGAATCGCAGTCCTCTGCGTCAAGGACCACAGTCAGTTTGGAACCTCCTTCGTAAATGTCTTTGTTTTTGAGGTGCTGGGTGTGAGCAAGAACGAAGACCTCTCGGAAAAGTGTGTTAGTATTTATGGTATACTCGTCCTGAGTTGTGCAGATGATGGTCCGCCACCCCCCCCTGGCAATATCTGAGAAACCAATGTGATATCCCATCCCGTATCGGCTGAAAAAGAAGGTGATTCGGAAGGGCGTGTCCTGGGGCAGGTCCGATGTGAACTCTGGCCCAAGCTCGGCTAAGTACGCAGGATCCAGGCGAAAAGCCAGGGTATGCTTCTCAGGTACAAAAAAATTGGTCTTGAGAGTGTAGGAGATGAATAAGAGACAGGTTCGAAATATCGTTTCCCTGACTTCGTCTAAATATCTGTGTCCAGTGTTGTAGCTTTCGATAGCTTTACTAATTTCGCTTAACGCTTTTTCAAATGCTTTTTGCCTGTTTTTCACATCTGGATCGAATCTTTTTCTAAAAACGTATATAAGTTTTAACGTAAAATCCGGATCAGATTGAAAGGCACTCTTGATTACCTCCAGGTCAAAGCGATCCGGGTGGCTATGGGACAGGGTAGTGTGGCAAAATGCAATGAATGCATTGGTTAGAGACGCCTCCTCTCCCGTCATTATACTATTCACCAAAAAATTTTTATAAGTGCTCCTGTCAGTTGATAAAATCTGTGTATTGTAAAGCTCCGTCTTCAATATTCGGAATAGTTCTGAATCCTTTTCTATCAATTTGCCATCACGAGGTGTGACATAGAACGTCCCAAGGAAATACGGGTGAACTCCCGTGCTAATGCTAAGACAATAGGAACGTCGTACTCCAATATTGAGCCGCTGGAACACCTCACTCACCTGAGCCAAAAACCCCCTCTGTTCCGGGTTTCCCACGGAGAACAGGATACGTGACTCCCTGTAACGGGACACCTGTTCCGCTTTTTCCACGTCGAGGTAAAGGCCGTCATGCCTTCTTGCCTGAAGGAAAAGCCACAGGATCCTTGCGATCCTCTCAGAGGGCGAAATACGCACATAGGTTTGGTTGTTATGCCACAGGAGATCCAGAACCTTATCCAGTTCCTCTGGGTCAAACTCATGATACAGGCGCTTCATTTCAGCAGCCACAGCCTTCCTGGTCCCCTTTGGAATTTTCGCCTTTCCTGCTCCAGCGATTTCCTCGTTACTTTTCTGCTCGAACTCGAACTTCTGAATTTCCAGGTCCCTTTTGGCACCAGGGATAGGTCCATATGAGTGTATCATTTCAGCATAGGAGATATCTCGCTCCCGAAGTGTTTTCAGGGTATCGTATAGCGAACCAGGGAGATCAAGACGAGCCACGATGAGATTTTCTTCCTGGTCTATCAGAGTGATTTTTTTCTGATTTACGACATTGTGGAGGGATCCGGCCAGATTAACGATCGCCTCGATTTCTTCCTTCATGGTGATGAAAAAGTAAGGATGCATGTTGGCGTAAAGCCAATCCAGGTTCTCAGAGGCTTCTTGTAGATGAGCTCCCAGTGTACGTTGAATTTTTCTATAAAGTGCCGCATCCCGCGTTGATAATGCCTCCTGCAACTCTTTTTGTAGGGTTCTAATCCGATCAGTCATATCATTTGACCTCCTTTTAAGGATGGAAAAACCAACTATAAAATTATATAGTTTATCTAATGCAGTAAATCATTTCAATGCAAATAAAACATTCATATTTATTCGAACAATCTGCACCCCATAACACCTTGTAGACACATTACACCATAACATATCTAAATTATATCTGTGAGCACAAACCTGGCTGCGGCAGTCGGAGCTGTTCTGTCAATGCTTACACCCTGGTTAAAATTTGAGTGGTGCTTATTTGTTCCAATTGTGTTAAAGATAAACGCTATCCAAATAGGGTTCAGCGCCGCCTCTGACCGCCGAAGCGGCCAGTTTGATCGAAAAAGAGACTCCAGCGTTGCGGAGTCACATACGAGGAATCAGAAACTGTAAGATTGCGAGAGAGAAGATGACACACAGGGCACTCATATTTCAGAATGTTGAAGGTGAAGGGTCGGGTATTATTGGAAATATTCTAAATCAGAGGAAATGGGACAGAAAAACCATTCATTTATATCGTGGAGAGGCCTTTCCCAAGAACTGTCAGGAATATACACTGCTGGTGGTTATGGGAGGGCCCATGAACGTTTACGAAGAGGACGTCTATCCATTTTTAGCGCAGGAGACAAGGATCATACGGGAAGCGCTTGAGCAAGACCGACCTGTGATTGGTTTTTGCTTAGGGGCCCAGCTTATGGCAAAGGCATCCGGGGTCATGGTTTCAAAAGGCCCAAAAAAGGAGATCGGCTGGTACGCCGTTCGGCTGACAGATCAAGGCATGAAAGACCCATTTCTAAAATCATTTCCAGAAAAATTTTTCGTCTTTCAGTGGCATGGAGATACATTCCACCTCCCTGATGGAGCAGTCCGGCTTGTCAGTTCTGAAGATTACCTCAACCAGGCAATGCGCATCGGCACTAAGAGTTATGGTTTCCAGTTTCACTTTGAAATCACAAAGGACATGATCTCTGAATGGCTGGAAGCCGGACAGGAAGAGTTCAAACATATAAAGGATCGAAATCTGCCGGATAAAATACTGATAGATGCCGACACACACATTCCCCAAGCGCACGCTCTTGCAGAATTATTTTTCAATAACTATCTTGGAAATTTAGAAGTAGCTTAGTTGAACTTCTTCACAGATTTCCTCATCAGAAAGAACAAGCCCGAATGTGTCTTCAATAAATAGTGCAACTTCTAAAAGCGCTGTTTCGTCTTTAACTTTAGGCACTTCAAACCCTGGCCCAGACCTGGTTTTGAAAGGCCAGTGGCAAAGAAGGCCGATTATGAGTTTTTCTTAAGGCCTACAAGTACTCCAAGTGTGTCGCACCAGGGCAGGCTTTAGTTCACTTCCCCGCTGCAATCGGGATAAATAGGCACTTTTCCGGTTTACCCGGGTTAGTATCCTATTTGTTCAAATCACATCATGTTTGCGCATGATTTATGCCATAGCCAGATTGAATATTTAAGGAATTCTATCGATTTTAATAGAAAAGACAGAGCGAAGCGATACCTCAAATCGTCAATATTCAATCGTCAATATTCAATTTGGTTCCGGTTTATCCGGGTCAGGTGTGTAATATTTCTGCAGCAGTACTACGCCCGCAAAGGTGATTATACCGGCCAGGTCGGCCCAATATTCCGGCCAGAATAGTCCGACAGCAGCCAGCCAGAAAAGAAAGGTTTCCAGCCAGGTAGCTTTACGTAAAAAATATCGTTCCAGTGCGGAAGCAAATGCTATCAGCCCCAGGGTGGTAGCTACCATGGCAAAGCCTACCTCCCAGTGCATCAATTCGTAACCTTTACCCATGCCTAAAATCGGCCTGTAAGCCATAATGATGGGAATGATATAAAGTCCCTTGGCAAGCTTCCATGAAGTGAAGGCAGTTCTCATTGGGTTGGCCCCGGCAATTCCGGCACCGGCGAAACTGGCCAGACTTACCGGTGGAGTAACGTTGGCATCTTGTGAATACCAAAACACGATCATGTGGGCTACCATAATCGGTACTCCCATATCCATAAGGGCGGGGCCGGCCAGTGTGGCCAGCACGATATAACTGGCAGTGACCGGAAGGCCCATACCAAGCACCAGAGAAGCTGCACCAATCAAAAGGATAGCAAGCACCTTAATTCCATAGCTAAGATCCAAAACTAAACTTGAGAATTTAAGCCCCATACCTGTGAGGGTGACCATGCCTACAATTATACCTGCCGCTGCGCATGCCACGGAAACCATTATGGCGTTTTTTGCTCCGTTTTCAAGGGCTCGAATTAATAATTTAAACTCATTAAGACCGAATCTGCCCAGGCTGATTCGTTGGGAATCCTCTCTGGGCAGTCGAGTAGTATCCACGGCCCATCGTACAGTGTTTGCAATCAGACTGATAGCCAAAGTGCTCATCACGGCAACAAATCCGGCCATCATGGGCGAATAATTTGACACCAGAACATAAATCAGTATCCCAACCGGGATAATAAAGTGCAGCCCCTTTTTGATTACCTTCATGATCCTTGGCAGACTCTCTTTTGGCTGTCCCTTGAGACCGAACTTTTGAGCTTCGTAGTGTACGAATAATATCACCGTTATGTAGTACATGATAGCAGGTATCAACGCCACCTTGATGATTGTAAGGTAACTTGTATTGGTAAACTCGGCCATTAAAAATGCCCCAGCCCCCATGATGGGAGGCATAAGCTGACCGCCGGTTGAGGCAGCAGCCTCAATAGCCCCTGCGACATGTGGTCTGTAGCCGACTTTTTTCATCATGGGAATGGTGAAGGAACCTGTGGCTACCACATTGCCCACTGCTGAGCCCGAAACCGAACCCATAAACCCCGAAGCGATAACTGCTGTTTTGGCCGGACCGCCTGAAAAGCGGCCTGTGAGTGAATAGGCAAGATCAATAAAGAAGGCTCCGCCGCCGGTGGTCTCTAAAATTGCACCAAAGAGTACAAAAACAAAGACAAAGGTAGCGGCTACTCCAATGGGAATTCCGAAGATTCCCTCGGTGGTAAGCCATAAGGTAGTTACAATGCGCTCTATGCTGTAACCTTTGTGAATAATCAACTCGGGCATATAAGGCCCGGACATTGCGTATAATATGCCGGCTGCGCATATTCCGGTCATAATAAAGCCGATCACTCTGCGACAGGCCTCGAGTACCAGGATAGTGCCGATTATGCTAACCACCAAGTCGCTGTTCAGCCAATCTCCCTGGCGTTCAAAAATGGCAGTAAGGTTATAACAGATGTAAAATGTGCAATAGACCGATGCCAAAACGAGACACCAGTCCAGACAGAGCCAGAAGGTAAATTTGTCTTTGCGGGCCCCCTTGAAAGGAGGCTTGAGCAAAAAAGTCAAACTAAGAATTGCCCCCAGATGGATTGAACGCTGCACCAGGGCTGTAAGTGCTGCAACACCGGCGGTGTAAAGCTGGTATATGCTTAAGGTGACGGCCAGGATCATCACTATCCCGGCAATTATATTAACCAGGGACTGGTTGCGATCCGCCGGTATTGCGCAGGTTCCAGTAGTAATTTGTTCATGGGGGGCCTTGTTCTCAGGGGGAATTACCTCGGACATCGTTCGCTCCTTTCGCTGTCAGTGGGAGTAGCGGGATGGGGGTAAAGGCAACGCCATACCCGGTAAAGCATGCTCACCGACCTGGCAGAAAAGCGCACTGCCCTGTGTGGTGCCACCGAAGAAAGATTTTTGCTGATACCTCGCCATATGACAGTATGGTCCACCCCAGGGCTTCCCACTCTCAATATAAAATCACCGGTGGGCATATGCATATTTTCAATGACCTTATAAGGGCCGCGCCGCACAATACGTCCAACGCCAGGCATTTGGCCCATGCCTGCCCCAAATTTCAAATATCGCTCCTCCTCAATATAGATGCGTCCTTTTTCATCCAGGCTGTGCTCTTCCCATATGGGAGCATTTTCAACTGAGTGATAATAATGGATGGTAAAGCGTTCACCCGACTCAAGGGGTAATACCAGCAATGGTTTAACCCCTTTTACAGGTGTTACCCTCAGCTCCAGGCCGCCTGGCATAAGCCAGGCGGTCAGGGTTAATAGAAAGACCAGGCCGACTAAAGATAAAATTATAACACCCGGTCTGGTCATTTTTCGCATCTAAGGTATCAGCTTTGCAGGGACTGCAATGCCCTTTTCCTTCAGGTACTTGATTGTGCCCGGATGCAATGGAATAGGGGCATACTTTACCGTATTTTCAGGTGTGGTAAAAGCAGCCAAAGGATGAATCTTACACAGGTAGTCGTTATTTTCAAACAGCGCCTTAACCAGCTTGTAAACCAAATCCGTATCCAGAGATTTCTGACAGATAATTACATTCATCACCCCGATTGTAGGTACGGGTTTGTCAACGCCCCGGTACGCGCCGCCGAACAGATCTACTGACGTGTACGCATTGTCGTACGCAACGATCTTTTTTGTTTGCTCCGGTGTGAATTCTATAACGCTGATATCATGGGTAGTTGACAAATCCAGAATAGAGCTGGTAGGTGGTCCTACACACCAGAAGCCTATTTCAATTGTACCGTCTCGTAAAGCATTGGCGGTTTCAGTAAAAGAGAGCCTGCTGTCTTTATATGAGTCCAGAGGAATTCCTAATGCCTTGAATACGGCTTCAGCCATAAAATTGGTGCCGCTGCCCGGACTACCGGAGCTGATGTTCCTCCCTTTGACTTGCTCGATGTTGGTGATGCCGCTCTTTTTCAGAGTAACCACCTGCAGCACGTTTGGATACATAATGGCCATTGAAAGAATGTTGTGTTTTTTGCCTTTAAATTTTGACAGCCCTTCATATCCGGCTATGACGGTGTCAGCCATCACCTCACCAATCACGGTTTCTCCTTTATGGGCCAGTTTTACATTCTCAACACTGGCACCGGTTACTTCGGCAACCGCCTTTACCCCTTTTACATGCTTTGACCAGATTTCAGCTACACCGCCGCCGTATGGATAATAAACGCCGCCGGTTCCGCCTGTACCGATGCTGATAAATGTTGTTTTAGCAGCCACCGGCCCTGCCAGGGCCAGCAATATACATAAAGATAGAATAATGCTTGCTCGTTTCATATTAATAACCTCCTTTTTTAGTTTGATGGTATAAAAAATTCTTTTTTCAAGTCCACCTGGGGCGGACGCTACATAAAATTGCAAAGCAATTTTATAACTTGACGAATTCTACTTTTCCATTGTTTTTATCATCAGCGTTATAGCTTTCGGTTTTTCGTGCATGTCTTTGACCGGATAGACAAATTTTGCAGTCTGTCCGGGTTTTACCAGACCTTTTTTGGTCGTTCTGGGAATAAGTCCGCCCACACCTTTTCCATTATCCAAAAAGATGTTTACCTTGAAACGCTGATCTTCACTGCTCACGTTTTTAATAGCCACATTAAAATGCAATGTCTCGCTACCTTCCCATTTCTTGAAGACGCAGGAAAAATCTTCCAGTTCAGCCTCGGGAGCTATGGTTTTGTCGAGCTTGCCCTCAGCTACGCAAGTAAAAACCTCTCCTGGTTTGGGATTTGTACCAGCGCAGCTAACCAGAGCCAGGCCAGATGCCACTAAAATTACCAATAACCAGGTCGATACATCTTTGAAACGATTCATAATTACCTCCTAAGTCATAAGATATGTAAGCCTTATCAAAAGGGACAAATGGATTTATATACCTCCTTTCTATTTAGTGTCTGAACTGATTATTTGATTATATATGTCCAAAAATGCAAGTCAACAAGTTTAGTCGTTTAGCAAGCTTGGTCTACAATACTATCTCCGATTCACATTGAAGGCTCAGCCCTGCTCCAGTCGATAAACCAGAGATTGTCTAATCTCTTCAATCTGTTCACTATCCTCCACCTGCTGACCTTCCAGATCACGCACATAAAACACATCGGCTATTTGATCTGCTTTTGTCGCGATCTTGGCGATTCGGATATCCAGTTTTAGATTAAAGAGGGTATGTGTAATCATGTACAACAAGCCCACACGATCGTCAGCAAAAATCTCAATTAACGTAAAAAAATCAGACGATTCATTGTTCACCATGACTTTCGGTGGCCGGGATGGCGTTTTTCGGTGTGAAAAAATACAAGGTGCTGCCTTCTGACTAAGGCGGTAGTCTAAGGAAAGCTTCCCTGTAAATGCGTTTTTCAAGTCTGTTTTCATCCTTTTCCAGGTCTCGTCCGGGTGGATGGGATCAAGGGGGCTCGTTACCCTGAAAATATCCACGGCAGTGCCGTCCCGCCATGTGTATATATGGGCAGAGAGTATATTTATATTGTTAAGGGCCATCACACCTGTAATATCTGAAAACAGTCCGGGCCTGTCTTTTGCTAAAAAAATGACTTCCCAACAACCCTGTCCGGGTTCTTCCCTGGCCTCAAAAATAAATGCAGGTGCTTGAGGATTTTCCAACCGTTCCTTGAGCCCCCTGACAAATGCATGATGCCGCACAATATCATAAGGACTGGTTTCCAGGAGGTACCGCGGGGACATGGCTTCGAAAAAGTCTTCGAGATCTCTATCATCTATGTGGTCTGCCATCAAATTGCGGACTTCTGACTGGGTCTTCCTGACCTTTTGGGAGGCATGGGAAGTGGCCAGTTCTCCTTTTTCCAGGACATGGAGGCTCTTAAAAAAAAGCTCCTGCACCAGGTTGGCAATCCATTCGCTCCAGGCCCCGGGACCAGTAGCCTTAGAATCAGCCCATGTCAATAGATAGAGCATCTTGAGTCTCTCAACATCCCCTATAGTCCTGGCACATTGAATAACGACCTTTTCGTCGTTCAAATCCCTGCGGGTTGCAGTTTCCACAAGAAAAAGATGATGTCCTACCAGGAACAGGATATCTTCGTCTCTCTTTTTATCATAACCAAAACGCTTCAGGATATTTCGCGTAATGGCAACCCCTTTTCGAGCATGATCTTTACCGACCTTTCCAATATCATGAAACAGCCCTGCTAAAAAAAGTGTTTCCAGGTTTGAAAGATCAGAAAAAATGTCCAGGAGTAATATGTCCTTCTCTTTGGAAAGACTCTTTAGGTGCCTGACCGTTTCTAACGAGTGTCTTCCCACCGGGAAAATATGATAGGCATCAAACTGTACGCGGTCTATGATCTTCCCAAATTCGGGTATAAAGGCCTCTAAAAACCCGGTTTCGTACATCTGGTCCAGTGCTTCAAATGTGCTTTCCTCTGTCATTATATTGATAAAGCTCTGAACCACCCTCTCAGATTTTCTGAAGGCATCATCTACCAAAAAGAGAAACTCCCGGACCAATCTTTTTGCTTCCATGGAGAGACGGCAGCCTAGGCGGGAGCTCTGCTCAAAGACTTGGATCAGGAGGAAAGGGTTCGAAAGAATACCTTTAGCTGAGTTTATGTTCAACTCGCCTTGAGATAAGTGGAGACCACCCGCAGTATCTGTGTCATCAGAATCATTTTTAACACGGCGCCATTTGGAGATGTGACTTGTAACTAAAGACCGGTAAAGAGACTTTACTGAGGCCATTGAGGCATGGACTCGCCCCATGAATTGCTCCACAGCAAGGAGATTCTTTTGATCTTTGAAACCTAACCTTTTCGCAATCTCCTCCTGGTATTCGAAAACCATTCGATCATTTTTCCTGCCAGATAGTTGGTGCAGGTGGTTTCGCACAAGCCAGATGAGCTCCAGATGATCACGCAGTGTTTTGTATTCGTTGTGGGAGAGTTTGCCCATGTACTCCAGATCTCTTGGGGCCCTCAAATTGAAGAAGGCCCTGGCCAGCCACAGGATATGATGATAATCCCTCAGCGCGCCGATACCCTCCTTTAGATTGGGCTCAAGGAGATGGCTTGCGTCTCCGAAGGTACGAATACGGATTTTATACTGATCTTCCAGCCATCTTCCAAATGCAATGGCGTTTTTGGACACAACCTTCTTTTGTATGGTCTCCACAAGAGAGAGATAAACGGGTGAGTGTCCACCGACAAAACGGGCATCCATCACAGAGGTCAGGACTTCAAAATCGTCCCTGGAAAGGACAATTGAATCCTTAATACTTCTAATCCCATAACCGAGGTCAAGTCCGAGATCCCACAGGGGGTAGAAAATTTCCTCTGCCAGTTGTTTCGCTCTGGAAGGGATCTTGGGGCCGAATAGGATCTGTATGTCAATATCCGAATAAATACAGAGTTCCTTTCGACCATAGCCTCCCACTGCTACAAAGGCAAAATGGGTTTTGTCTCTAAATAGGGCATGCGCAGTCTCGCTTTCCTGCAAGCTCCTGCGGAAATACTGGTCTATGATTTCAGTATATTTCTCCTGAAAGTTTTCGGGAACTCCTCCCTCGGACAACAAGGAGGTGAGATGCTCCTTTGATTCTTTCAATTCTTCAAAGGCAGATGTCATATAGCTTCTTTTCCAATCTCACCTGTCCTTATACGTACCACTTCTTCCACTGGAATAATGAAAATCTTACCATCGCCGATTTGACCTGTACGGGCCTTTTCCTGGATGATTTTCACTGCTTCCGCTACCAGGCCGGATTCCATTACTACTTCTATTTTAATTTTTGAGACGAAGTCCACCTGATACTCGGCTCCGCGGTAAACCTCCTTGTGGCCTCTCTGACGTCCAAACCCCTTTACTTCAGTCACAGTGAGTCCCTTGACACCAAGACCAGAAAGCCCATCTTTGACCTCGTCCAGCTTAAAGGGTTTTATTATGGCTTCTATTTTTTTCATGACTTTTACTCCTTGCTGTCTTTTTTAGTTTTAGAGACTATAACCTGCCTCGTTGTGCAGGCTGATATCCAAGCCTTTTACTTCCTCTTCCTCGCTTACTCTTAAACCGATTAGCGCATCAATGATTTTAAGAATGATCAAAGTCATGATAAAAGCAAAGACCATTGTTGCAACTACGGAGACAAACTGGATCCAGAGCTGGCCGGGATTGCCGAAAAAAAGGCCATTAGCGCCATCTGGATTGATCTTAGTGCTTGCAAAAAGCCCTGTGGCAAGCGCTCCCCAGGTTCCTCCAAGGCCATGAATACCCACAACATCTAAGGAATCATCGTATCCAAGTCGGGATTTGAGTAATACGCCACCATAGCAAATCACGCCACCCAGAGCGCCTATAATGATCGCGGATACCGGCCCCACAAACCCTGACCCTGGGGTAATGGCCACCAGACCTGCCACAGCCCCACTGGCTGCGCCAAGTGTGGTGGGTTTTCCCCGGTGCCACCATTCCATGAACATCCACGATAAGGCCGCCATCGCAGAGGCAATGTGGGTGACAACAAAGGCATTTGCTGCCAGACCATTGCACGCAAGTGCGCTACCGGCATTAAATCCGAACCATCCAAACCATAAAATAGCAGCGCCGGTGATAGTCATCGGTACATTATGTGGTATGTAGGCAGTGCTTCCATAGCCAAGCCGCTTTCCCACAATCAGGGCAGCTGCAAGCGCTGAGATTCCCGAGCTGATGTGAACTACTGTTCCTCCTGCAAAATCCAGGGCTCCCATCTTACCCATCCATCCTCCAACACCCCAGACCCAGTGTGCCAGGGGATTGTAGACAAAGGTGCCCCATAAAAGGATGAAGGGGAGTAAGGCCGTAAATTTAAGCCGCTCTGCAAAGGCGCCAGTAATCAATGCGGGTGTAAGGATGGCAAACATACACTGAAAAATCATAAAAGCAACGTGGGGAATGGTGCTGCCATAATCAGGACTTGGGTTCATCCCAACATCTTTCAATCCAAACCAGTCCAACCCCCCAATAATGCTACCATGGTCAGGCCCGAAAGACATAGAATATCCCCAGAGCACCCATTCAAAGGTAATGATTCCAAGAATGATAAAACTCTGCATGATGGTACCAAGGACATTCTTATTGCGGACCATACCACCGTAAATAAGGGCCAGCCCGGGTGTCATGAGCATGACCAGTGCTGCTGAAATCAATACGAAAGCTGTATCTCCTGCGTTCATAGATTGCTCCTCCCTGTTAGTCTTTCATTACAACTTTAGCAACGAACGTGCCACTCACAAAAGGCAGAATTGTTTAGTTTTATCAGATAGTTAGAAGGAGACAAGAATTGAATGAATAAATTTCCATGACGTTTTTGTAGTATTTTTTGCAGGAACTGACAGAAATGTAGTGTAGAAAGGGCTAAGGAAGAGTTATGCCAATCATCCCTGGCGGCCTAATGACTTACTTTTTTTACGGATAGTCCCAAAGAATAGAAAAGAGAAAACAGGGATGGCACAAGAAAAAGAGTGAAAATGGTTGACAATGCAAGGCCCCCGATAACCACAGAACCCAGCCCCCTCCCTTTCAGTAAAGGATCAACAATTTCAGTCTGGACAATCTTCATGGCCTTTTCCATGGAGACCTCAATGGGAGGGATTATCCTTACCACAATTGCCCTGTGCTGTTCGATATGGTTTATCTTGGCCGGCCTGGACACAAGCCTTAGCCTGCTCACCGAGTTAAGGGGAACAAAGCCGGCCCTGAGGGTGTGTATCATGATATGATCAATATCCTGGGTTCTCCTGAGCACCTGGTCTTGCCCCTTGAGAACCAGGTCTATCTCCTCCCCTTCAAAAAGATAGTCATCCACCTTGACCCCGTCCAAAAGCACATCTAACGTAATTCCTATTTCTGCGGCACTGAGGCCAACCCTGGAGGCTGTCCAGTCACCCCTGAGAAAGGTATCGCGATCCAAATTAAGGCAGATAGAACAAAAATGATTTTCAAACCCTGAAGGTTATTTCCTGAGGCCTCGGGTTTACCTTGGCGCGAGAAGCGGGCTGTTCGGTCTTCCTATTTATCGTGCAGTTGAAGGGCGATTTTTAGAGCTATGTCAAGAAGGTGTAGCTTCCCGGATGAGAGTTCGCCGACGTAGTTTGTCAAAACCGACTTCGGCAGGCTGATGAGTTCGTCGCAGTGAATGCCGCTATCATGCTTCAGACCTTCGTCGATTCCAACGATAACTTGGGTTGAAAGGCCCTCGTAGGCCGAGTAGACGGGGGAACAGATAACTGTCGAGAATCGGGAATCTAAAAGAACCTGACGGCTGACGATGACGAACACTCTGAACTTTCTCGGGTCCCGCGACGATGGTCGCCTGACTCTGTACAACTCGCCTCGTCTCACAGCGGTACCTGATAGGTGAGCACGTCCTCTGCCTCTGCATTGAGCGAATCTGCGTGGCGATTGATGATATCGAGATCTCGCTCCTCAGCCTCTTTTCGTGCCAATTTGGCAAGAAAATCGCGTGCTGCCGTCTCTAAGAACTCCGATCGGCTTCTGTACTCCCCGATGTGCAGATCGATGGCCTCTATGACTTCGTTCGATAGTGTGATGGATGTCTTGATTTTCATACTACCAATATACTACCTCGGATGGATTGTGTCAACCCTTATCCTTAGGTTCATATCTATCAATAGTTTCATGCCGATGCCGAAACGAAAGGGACATCGATTTCCTCGACACGCCAGGCTCGGAGGACGTGGATTGTTTTAATCGAATTCAATCTGACTTGACGTTTCCCTGTTCAGCCTGGAAATTGGCTTGAAATTTTGCAGCAACTTTCCCGGCGTCAAGTTAACCCGGTGATTAAAGGGTTGCCATCCAAGCATAGTTCCATTCTTTAGATTAGTTGTTTTCTAAACTCATTGATTGCTGAAAGCCACTATTCGGAACAACGTTATCGATTGACACGTAACACACCAACACCCAGCAGGGTAATCATAGTAGCGAATACTTTTATTAGATCGAGTCGTTCTCTGAGAAAAAAGACACCAAACAGTAACGCAAATATGATGCTTGTCTCTCTCAACGCAGCCACCAAGGCGATGGGTGCCAAAGTAAAAGCCCAGGTCACCATTGCATAGGCGGAAAATGATGCGCCACCACTGATCAGAGAAAAACGCCAACTCTGACAAATCACTCTCTTCACAAGCCCCGGTCGGATTACCCTCATAATGGCCGCAAAGATAAAGGCATTGATAACTGATAGCCAACCATAGAACCCAAGCGCAGTTCCCGCTTCCCGTGCTCCTAAACCGTCCACCATCGAATAAGCCGCGATGAATCCTCCGGTTATTATTGCCAGAGATGCGGCAGGACCATTTCGAAGGCCGTCACTGCGGCGCACTAAAGTGAGACTCATAATGCCAGTCCCAATCGTTATAATTGCGGATAGCTCCAACCATGTAAGATTAACGCCTAACAGCATTACCGAAATACCAGCTACAATTAAGGGGGCAACACCACGTGCCAAAGGATATACCTGACTTAAATCGCCGATTCGATAGGAGTTCAGGAGGAACAGTTGATAACCCACGTGTAGCAGTGCCCCGGTGATCAAATAAGGTAAAGAACCAAGACTGGGCAACGGTGCGTATAATATAGCTGTCACAGCAAAAGGCGTGTGTCCAATCACAACTGCGCTCATACTAAGGTGTTTATCATCCATGCGTTTAACTTGAAAATTCCAGGACGCATGCAATAGCGCTGCAAGTAGGACAATTATCATAACGCTGAAAGACATGAGCTAATTCCACTCCCTTAACTTCCGAGATTGATCATGTTTGTTCCTGTTATCCCTTTAACGTCCCGGTCCGGCCCTTCCGGTCTGGTTGACTGGCTTGTTAACCGGGCATACTACTATCTCTGCTTTGTTTTTAAAAAGATAAGTACAATAGTTTCCAAGTCCTCATCAAAATTCGTTAATTACCGTTACACCTGTTCCACCGAAGCTATCCATATTAACAAGCTCTTCTAATGATTCTTCCAGATTTATTGTCTTTCCAATCAGTTTTTCCGGGAATAACTTCCCAGCTTGAATCATTTCCAACAATACGGAATACTTATAAGCTTGCATGCCATGACTTCCCACAATTTCGAGTTCATTAGCAATGATTTTATCCATTGGTACGGCAGGATGGCTGTAGTCTGCTACCATCAATCCAACCTGAACATGCTTGCCACGCTTTCTCAAATTGGCTATCGAGTTAAAACAAGTAACAGGACTGCCGAGCGCATCGATAGAAACATGAGCACCGCCTTGGGTAATATCCAGTATGTTTTCGACAACATCTTCTGTTTTTGTAGCATTGACGGTTGCAACAGCACCAACTGAGCGGGCAAAATCGAGTTTCTCATCACCAATATCAATCGCAACCACATTTGCACCCAGTGCGTTGGCAATCATGATTGCAGATAAACCAACACCTCCACAGCCATGTACTGCAACCCATTGCCCGGCAGAGACCTTGCCCTGCTCTACTATTGCCCTAAAGGAGGTCACAAAACGGCAACCCAGACTCGCTGCTGTGACATAATCAATTTCATCCGGTAAACGTACCAAATTGACATCCGCGTAATCAATCGCGACATATTCAGCAAAAGAACCCCAATGGGTGAACCCCGGCTGGAACTGCCGATCACAAACCTGATGGTTTCCCGAAACACATTGAGGGCAAACCCCACACCCACAAACAAACGGAAGTGTTACCCTGTCGCCAATATTCCATCTAACGACATCTTTTCCAATCGCTTCAATGACTCCGGCAAGTTCATGACCTGGAACATGGGGTAAGGTAATATCAGGATCATGTCCCATCCATCCGTGCCAATCGCTTCGGCAAAGCCCGTTTGCTTTTACCCGAATGACAACACCACGTTCTGTTGGAGTTGGATCGGGCACATTTTGGATAGTTAATGGTTTTGCAAATTCTCTATAAACCGCTGCTCTCATAGTATAGCTCCTCTCAGTTCTAATTAAAATGTCGTATTAGCCTGCTGCCGATCATCAGTGCAAAAAAGTCTCCGCTAAAATCCGAAAAAGCGATAAACGATGTTAAACCTCAGGTAATAGTTTTACTTCGGTTTTCATTTCAACACTTCTCCTTTATTTGATTTCTAACCGTCATGCTGACAAGAACCCCTTGAAGGCCTTTACTCCCCAGCGGGCTCTGGCTTTACTTAGGGCTTGCGCAACAGCCCGTCAAGATCTAACCCTTTTTTCATTTTATCGCCCCACCCAACTAAATTCCATAACAATTTGTTTTGATCAAGTCAATTTATTGAAATCGTTGATTTTTGTTGTTGGAGCGTGATGATTGATAAAATCCTTTGCAGAGACTTTCAGCTTTACCGGGCATATATTTTTTCTGAAAATCCTTCATTATTGCCTTGATGTTTTCTCAATTGCATGGCTCCGAGAATTGCTGTTTGGGATATATAACGTTTGCCTTACCATTTTACCCGTGTTACAAGCTCTTGTTTTATTTTATTTTAATGCCTATCTACTTAGCTCCTAAAATCTTGTTATCAGTGGTCCTGAATTTCAAACCTTCGTGGTACTACCACACTGGATCATTTTGTTCTTTACAACGTTAGTTCTGTAATTTCAAAATGTT
>Ga0180009_10000818_pt1 | contig 40088 bp, 34 predicted proteins | sample OS_PC_MetaG_FD_123537 | JGI IMG/M metagenome (GOLD analysis project Ga0180009, IMG submission 123537) | Groundwater microbial communities from the Aspo Hard Rock Laboratory (HRL) deep subsurface site, Sweden - OS_PC_MetaG | ecosystem: Environmental > Aquatic > Deep subsurface > Groundwater... | reverse complement strand
GGGGTCAGTGAGGCGTTGCGAGTGTGGAAAAAATTTTTTGAAAATAAAAGAAAAACCGAATAAGATGATATGCGATCAACCCATTAATCCAGATCAGAAAGAGGACACCATCTATGAGTCACCTGCAGACATTTCAAGTACATCCTTCGATTCCGGAACCGCTGGCATTCCTGGAAATCCTTTCCCGGAATTTGTGGTGGAGCTGGCAACACGATGCCATCGAGCTGTTTCGCCGAATCGACCCCAAACTCTGGGGGTTTACCGAAAGAAATCCCGTGGCGTTCCTGTCGAGAGTTTCACAGGCACGATACGAGGAGCTTGCCGGTGACAAGAGATATCTGGCCCGCCTGAGTCAGGTCAAGGAACGATTTGAATCGATTCGCCGCCTATCCCCTGAAACACCGCAATCTCCGCTTCAGGAAATACCGGGAACCATCGCCTATTTTTCAATGGAATTCGGCATTCATGAAAGCCTGCCCCTTTATGCCGGGGGTCTGGGCATACTGGCCGGCGATCATCTAAAAGCGGCGTCGGATATGGGGTTGCCCCTGGTTGCTGTGGGTTTGCTTTACCGCCAGGGCTATTTCTTTCAATTTCTGAATGAAGACGGAATGCAACAAGAAGCCTACCCGGAACAGAACCTGTATCGGCTGCCCGTGGAAACAGCCAAGGATCTTTCCGGAAACGATCTTTATGTTTCGGTAACCGGCCCGGAAGGGGAGATAAGCGCAGTGGTCTGGAGAATCATGGTGGGGTGTATTCCGCTCTATCTGCTCGACACCAACCTGAGTGAAAATTCTTCCGCCTCAAGAGACATCACGAGAATGCTGTATTACGGTGATCAAAAGATTCGACTTTCCCAGGAGTTGCTGTTGGGTATCGGCGGGATGCGGGCCCTGAACGCAATGGGGCTCGAACCGAGCGTCATCCACATGAACGAGGGACATTCTGCGTTTGCCGGGCTTGAGCGGCTATCACAAACCATGTCCACGCATTCGGTGGATATGAAAACAGCCCTTGAAATTGTACCCCGCTCAACCGTCTTCACAACCCACACGCCGGTGGCGGCGGGATATGACGAATTCCCCCCGGATCTTGTAAAACCCTGTCTAATGCCGTACCAGGAAAAACTGGGAATCACCGTTGAAGAGATTATGTCTCTGGGACAACTTGAGGGAGCCGGATCCCAGAGCCCGCTTTCCATGTTCGTGATTGGGGTTCGTTTGTCTCAATACTGCAACGGGGTCAGTGAACTGCACGGGGATGTGGCCCGGCGCATGTGGGCCCACGCATGGCCCAAACGGTCCCACGGGGAAGCCCCGATCACCCATGTGACCAACGGCGTTCATGTTCCCACCTGGATTTCCTATGAATTTGCGCTTCTCTTTGAGCGATATTTAGGTCAGGAATGGTCCAACAATCCGTGGAATACGGAAATTTTGAATCGAATCGATGAAATCTATGAAGAAGAATTGTGGCGTGCCCATGAAATGAATCGCGCCCGGCTCATACGCACCTGCCGGGAGATGATGAAAAGGCAATATGAAAGACGCAACGCACCCCGAGCGATAATAGAAGATGTGGAGACGGTGCTGGATCAAGATGCGTTGACCATCGGTTTTGCCCGCCGGTTTGCATCCTACAAGCGGTCCTGTCTGATATTAAAAGATCCTGAACGATTGAAAGCGCTCATTTCCGACAAAGACAAGCCGGTTCAGTTTGTCTTAGCCGGAAAAGCGCATCCGAAAGACCAGGAAGGCAAGGACCTGATCCAACGGTTGATACGGTTTGCACGGGATCAGGACATTCGGCACCGGTTTATATTTTTAGAAAATTACGATCCCCATATCGCCCGGCATTTGGTCCAAGGGGCGGACATATGGCTGAACACGCCGCGGCGGCCGATGGAAGCCTGCGGTACGTCCGGCATGAAAGCGGCGCTAAACGGTGTTCTTAATGTGAGCGTTTTAGACGGCTGGTGGTGTGAGGGCTATTCTGAAGACACCGGATGGCGCATCAGCAACGGTGAGGAATATGCGGATCCTGAATATCAGGATATGGTGGAGAGCCAGGCAATATACAATGTTCTTGAAAACGACGTGATTCCATTGTTTTATCATCGAAAAAACCGCGGCGCGGTGCCTTCGGATTGGATCAGGATGATGAAGGCATCCATGAAGATGGCCGTTTATCATTTCAGCAGTCACAAAATGGTGGCGGAATACGGAAAACGTTTCTATTTGCCGGCTGCCAACCGATTCAAATCGTTGATCCAAAAAGAAACCGGCGAAGCAATCGCATTGAGCGTACAGCGGGAAAGACTCCGGACGCATTGGCATCATATTCGAATAACGCAACCGGTGATGGAAAAAACAGATCACCTGCGGGTGGGGGACACCATTCGGATGACCACGGAAGTTTACCTCGGGAAATTAAGTCCGGAGGAGGTCAAGGTGGAGCTCTACTTTGGAACTTTGAAATCGTTGGAAAAAATCGTGTCAAGTCAGAGGCTGCAAATGACGATGAAGGAAAACCGAGAAAACGGAAACTACTTATACGCGTGCAATTTAGAATGTACGACTTCGGGGAGTTACGGGTTTACGGCCCGAATCGCGCCCCAGGGCGATGACTGGATCCGGCATACGCCCGGTCTGCTCACATGGGCGGATTAAACCGGATAGGAGCATCGGTCATGAAAAGCCGCAAGAAAAACCCCAGAGTCCTCATCATCACACCCGAGGTCACCTACCTGCCGGAAGGCATGGGGAACATGGCCAACTATTTCACCGCCAAAGCCGGCGGGTTGGCCGATGTCTCCGCAGCCTTGATCAGCGCGCTGTTCGAGCAGGGAGCGGACGTTCATGTGGCGCTGCCCGATTACCGCCGGCTGTTCAATGTTCAACTGGCTCCGGTTGTGGGCAGGGAACTGGATGCCATCCAGAGCAAGATGCCGAACGACAGGGTTCATCTGGCGGAAGACCGTGCCTTTTTTTACCTTCCGCAAGTCTATTCCGGTTACGGTTTGGAGAACATTAAAATTTCGCTCTCATTTCAAAGAGAAGTCATCAACAACATCATCCCGCGAGTGCAGCCGGATCTGATCCACTGCAACGACTGGATGACCGGGCTTTTGCCGGCCATGGCACGCCGGATGGGAATTCCGTCGCTTTTTACCATTCACAATATCCATACCATGAAACTCTTTCTGTCCGAAATCGAAGATCGGGGTATCGATGCCGCATACTTCTGGGATTATCTCTACTACCAGAATATAGCCGTTGAATATGAGGAGACCCGGGAGAGCAATCCGGTCGATATGCTCACCAGCGGCATTTTCGCCGCCCATTTCGTCAATACCGTGAGCCCCACTTTTTTAAACGAAATCGTGGACGGCAAACACGGATTTGTGGAGCCCCAGATTCACCGGGAACTGGCCAACAAATATTATGCCGGCTGTGCTTTCGGAATATTGAATGCACCGGATCCTTCGTTCAATCCGAAAACGGATCATGCGCTGATCGAAAACTATGATGCCAAGAACCATACCATTCAAAAACGGAAGAACAAGCTTGCGTTGCAAAAGGTTTTGGGACTCACCCAGGATAAAAACGCGCCGATGTTCTTCTGGCCGTCCCGACTGGATCCCGTTCAGAAGGGGTGCCAACTGCTATCGGAAATTATGTATACGGTGATCTCACGATACTGGGAGGAAAACCTTCAGATCGTTTTTGTGGCGAACGGAGAGTTTAAAAAACCGTTTGCCGACATCGTGGCCTTTCACCGATTTGAAGACCGAATATCTATCTGTAATTTCAACGAAAAGCTGGCCCGGCAGGCATATGGGGCTTCCGACTTCGTGTTAATGCCCTCCCGCTTCGAACCCTGCGGGCTGCCGCAGATGATCGGAACCGTTTACGGCGCACTTCCGGTGGCCCGTGATACCGGCGGCATCCACGATACCATCACCCATCTGAATGTGGACAAGAATGAAGGCAATGGATTCCTGTTTGAGACGTTCGACTCCCCCGGTCTCATGTGGGCCATGGACCAGGCCATGCGTTTTCATCTTCTCCAGCCGAAAATAAAAAACCGTCAGATCTCACGAATCATGACGGAAAGCCTTGATACCTTCAACCATGATGTGACGGCCAGGCGTTATATCGATCTTTACGAAAAGATGTTGGAGAGGCCCTTGATTAACTGATATGTTCACCGCTGTCAGGTCACCGTTCACCGAATAAAGGAGTTCTCCTTTGTCCGTTCACCGTATACAGAACGAGATCAACCGAAAGATCTCATATCTCATGGAGAATGATCCTTATCTTCGACCGTACGAGCAGATCGTTCAAAGACGGCTTCAGCGTATCATGGATACCGAGGACCGGCTCACTCAGGGAACAATGAGCCTCGCCGATTTTGCATCCGGACATGAGTATTTCGGTCTTCATTTCAACAACCATGAATGGATATTCCGGGAATGGGCTCCCAATGCAACCGCCATATATATTATCGGAGAGATGACCGGCTGGCAGGAGAACCGATCTTTCAGCTTGGAACGCATCAATGACGAAGGCGGATGGGAGACTCGACTCCCGAATGATGCACTGAAACATGGTAATCTCTTCCGCCTTCGGATCCACTGGCCGGGAGGCTGCGGTGATCGAATACCGTCATATGCCAAAAGGGTCGTACAGGATCCGGAGACCCTCATTTTTAATGCGCAAGTCTGGCAACCGGCGATCCCTTATCAGTGGCGGCATGCGGATTATCGACCGCCTGCAGACCCCCCGCTCATCTATGAGGTTCATGTGGGCATGGCCCTGGAGGAAGAAAAAATCGGCTCATACCGGGAATTCACCCGCAATATCCTGCCCAGAATCGTCGATGCCGGATACAATACCATTCAGTTGATGGCGATTCAGGAGCACCCCTATTACGGGTCTTTCGGTTATCATGTCTCCAATTTCTTTGCCGCCTCATCCCGTTTCGGTACGCCGGAAGATTTAAAAGCGCTCATCGATACCGCGCATTCCCAAGGACTGCAGGTAATCATGGACCTGGTTCATTCCCATGCCGTTTTAAATGAAGTGGAGGGGCTCAGCCGTTTTGACGGAACCCATTTTCAGTTTTTTCATGAGGGCGAGCGGGGAATCCATCGGGCCTGGGATTCCCGCTGTTTTGATTACGGAAAAGGTCAGGTGCTCCATTTTCTTCTATCCAACTGCCGATTCTGGCTGGATGAATATCGGGTGGATGGCTTCCGATTCGACGGCATTACCAGTATGCTCTATTTGCACCATGGGTTGGGCACGGCGTTTACTTCATATGACGATTACTTCGATGCGAATGTGGATGAAGACGCCCTGGTTTATCTGGCACTGGCGAACAAAGTGATCCATGAAGTGAAACCAGTGGCCGTAACCATTGCCGAAGATGTCAGCGGAATGCCGGGACTGGCGCTGGCCCTCGAGGAAGGCGGTTTCGGATTTGATTACCGATTTGCCATGGGGATTCCCGATCAATGGATCAAATTGACCAAAGATACCCGGGATGAAGATTGGCCTCTGGGTCACCTCTGGCATGAACTCACAAACAGAAGGATGGAAGAAAAAACCATCAGCTATGCCGAATCCCATGATCAGGCCCTGGTGGGAGATCAGACCTTGATCTTTCGACTCATGGGATCTGCCATGTACGACCATATGCGCATCGGGGATGATCATCTATGCGTGGAAAGAGGCATGGCGCTCACCAAGCTGATCCGGCTCATTACCTTGGCCACCGCCGGAAACGGTTATCTCAATTTCATGGGAAACGAGTTCGGGCACCCCGACTGGATCGATTTTCCCCGTGTGGGAAACAATTGGTCCTATCGATATGCCAGGCGGCAGTGGCACTTGGCGGACGATCCCGCCCTAAAATACAGCCGATTGAACATGTTCGACAGGGATATGATCAGACTGGCGAAGAAATATGGGTTGTTAAGAGATCCGGTCATTCGTCTGAAGCACGAGCATAACGAGGACAAGGTGATCGCCTTTGAACGGGCGAATCTGTTCTTTGCCTTTAATTATCACCCCACACACTCGCACGTGGATTATCATATCGAAGCCGAGCCCGGTCAGTATCGGATGATTTTCGATACCGATTCCGTACCATATGGCGGGCACAATCGCCTCCCGCGGAATCAAAATCACTTTACTTTGCATGAAAGCATAACTGGCGGGAAGCGGAATTACCTCAGCCTCTATCTGCCCGCAAGAACGGCTATCGTCTTGAAGAAAGTGTAATAGTTAACAGTCGCTTTCTTCCGTATTCTAATTTGCTATCTGTTCCATATCGTTACCGCATTACCTTACAATCCAGACGGCTTTTTCATTGAGCTCTTCCAGCACCTTTCTTGTCACACTACCCATGATCAACTCTTTTACACCGGTCAATCCGCGCCGGCCCATGACAATCGTGCCGCAATCATACCGTTTTACGGCCTTGAGGATATCGTTGGCCGCACTCCGGCTGCCGTCCACGATCTTGGTGGATATCTGATCTTCTTTCAAACCCGCCTTGAGCAGCATTTCGTTGGCCTTTTTCATGACCGGGGTGATCTGTTCGCCTGCGGCCTGTTTCCATAGTTCTTCAAGTTCCGGAGCTTCCTCAAGCACTTCCTTTGGAACAAACCGCCTCAAATGCCGTTTGGTATGAAAAAGAATGACGGGTGCATCGGTTCCGGAAAGCATAAATCCGGCGTGATCCACCGCCCGAAGGGCGTTTTCCGAATTATCCACACATATCATTACGGTTTTCTTTTTCACCACCGGTTCGAGCAGCCAAATGGGGCTTTGCGGGCAGTGTTCCAGCAGATTTGCGGACACCTCTCCCATGAAAAACGACTGAAGCCGACTGCGGCCCTTGGTGCTCACCATCACGGCATCCGTTGCGGATCGGTCCGAAAAGCGACATATATCCCTTGCAACCCCGACCTCCTTCTGATGATGGATGGTTTTGACGGCAGTGCCGCTGAAACCCTTTCCCACCAGAACGGCTTTGGCTTCGGAAAGGTATTTTCCCGCGACTTCAACGTTCTTGGCTTCCACCGCTTTCAGTTTCTTGGCTATTGCCGAATTCTTTTTCTGCTCCTCCACCAAAAGAGGCGGCAATGTGGGCAGAATATAAAGAAGGGTAACCTTCAGTGAGTGCTCGTGCCCGAATATGAGATTCAAATAATCGAGTGATCGTTTCGCATTTTCAGAGCCGTCGATGGGTACGCAAATGTTCTTGGTCGGTTTTTTGGTCATGGTTCCTCCTCTATTCCTCTTCATATGGTTCGCCGCAAACCTGAAATTCTCTCATGAATTTCCGATCAATATAGTCTTTAAGGTAAAAGGCAAGCCTGCCCCGCCAAATCCAGTTTTGTTTCCAGAATATCCCTTTTCCGCCACCCACATTGAAGATCAGTAAATATCGATCCTGGGGCTCGAAGGGTTTCATCTCTCCTCCGGTTATCGCAGCCAGCAGGTTGTAATAGAGGATGGGATTCTCTCGTACCGGATATACGCCCACTTTATCAAGCGGTTTCTTCTGAAAACAGATACAATCTCCTCCGCCGAATATCTCAGGATATTTAACAGATTGTAGAAACTCGTTTACCAGAAGCCCGCCGTTCGGGTCCGTTGGCAATCCGGAACCCCTAAACAATCGGGAAGGTTTAATTCCCCAGGCCAACAGCAGTACATCAAACTGAAACTCCCTTCCTTTTGACGTAACAAGATAACCATCGTTGATGTCTTGTACAGCGTCGCCCTCCACAACGGCGATCTGGCGATCGGATAGGGCCTGATAGGCATATCGTCTCGCTTTCTCTGGCAGCGACCCGAGCAATCTGCTCCCCGCAAAAAGGGTTATGCGCGCCGACCCGTCTTTGTGTTTGACAATCTGCCGTAAGCCTCCTGCAAGCTCGAGCCCTGCCGGACCGCCACCGACCACCGCCAGGCGGAGGTCTTCATTATCGATCCGATCAAGAATCGTGTTCCTCGCCATCAGGAGGTTGTCTATGGGTTTTACGGGATATACTTCCTTGGCAGAGTCGGAAATGCCGTCCAGGGGCACCTGGCTGCCGGTATTAAACGACACCACATCATATTCGATTTTCTCTTCCGTCTCCGTATATAAAACCCGATCCCCGGGCGCCACTCGGTTCACTTTTCCGAGGATAAATTCTGCGCCCCGATCTTCCGCCATCTTTTTTACATGAAAACGCACTTCCTGGGGCCGGTAGGTGCCCGCAAGCAATCCAGGCCCCATGCCGGAATAGTAATGGTGGGTTGTGGGACTGATCAAGGTTACCGAATGGTCCTTATCGATAAATCGATCCAGGTTTTTAAGAACGGTCAGATGAGCGTGTCCCCCTCCCGCCAGCACCACGCGACGCTTCATCCTTTTTCTCCTTCCCCGGGTTCCACTTCAATTCCCCCAATGTGTTTCAGCCGATCCTGAGATGGATTGCGACTTTGGAAGCGGGACGTAGTTGACAGACGGTCGACCGACCCCCATCTGGGGATAGTAGTCCATTAAATAATAAACAGCTTCCGGCATATCGGTGCGTATGGGAAGACCGACGGCGGCTGCCAAGGGAACCATTATGGGAAAGTCGTGGGTAAACTGTCCTGTGGCCAGCAGAGATGCCACGGCTTCGGCCTTTTCCCTGGGCATCCGCTTCTTCAGCAGGTCCGTGACCATAGCGACCACCTGACGCATCGCCTTCTCAGAGATATCCGCCATAATCAGGGTCTCATCATCGATTTTTTCGATGGGCTTCATTTCAGTGGCCTTTATGATTGAAGCGGCAGGCAGACCGCCGATCTGCGGGTCCACGGGACCGAGAACCGCGTTGGGGTCCATGATAATTTCATCTGCTGCCAGTGCGATGAGCGTTCCTCCGCTCATGGCATAATGGGGAATGAAAACAGTGACTTTGCCTTTATGGTTATGAAGCGCATAGGCAATCTGGGATGCCGCCAGCACTAATCCTCCCGGAGTGTGGAGGATGATATCGATGGGCCGGTCCGCGGGTGTCATACGGATCGCCCTAAGGGTGGCCTCTGCATCATCGATATCGATGTGTTTGGAGACCGGTATCCCCAGGAAGGTGACCGTCTCCTGCCGGTGAATCAGGGTGATGACCCGGCTTCCGCGCTCTTCCTGAATGGCATCGATGATGTTTTTCCGTTTGCGCTCCAGGGTGAAGACACCCGACCATTGAACGACAAGCATGACAATTAAAAGCAGCCAAAAAAGATTTCTGGCCAGGCTTCCGATCCTTGAGAAAAAAGAAGTCATTACTTCCATTGCTAAACCCCCTCTTAAATGACTATCAGGTTTTCATAATGAGCTTTTATCAATTCGTTATCACGTGAATCGGCTCAACCATGAGATCCATATCTCACAGCAGCATTTGTGCCAACATGTAGCTGTTTGCCGAGCGTGGCCGGAATCCGGAGTTCCGATTGCTGCTATATCGTATAATCCTCACGAGGCCGGGATGCTGAATCTGTCGAATCGACCGTCTTCCTTTTTTTATTTGCTTGTTTTTCGGTCAGGAAACGGAGATGCGGATAATCGAGTATTTTTTTGGATGTATATAATCCCAACAATAATATTATGGATAGGGTGATGAAATGCAGTTCCGGATACACCAGCAGCAGTTGGCTCAAAAACCGCCATTTGAATGCCCCCACACAAAAAAGGGCAACGACAATGGTCCATCCCAGCCTTACAAGAGCAATGACCCTTCCGTCCTCATCAGCCACTGAATAGGATCGGTCAACGATGGTTGTCAGAACCACCATGGGCAACAATATCAGGTGGCCGGAAGGGTTAAAATTGATGTAATCGAGAGCAGAGATCGCATAGGTCATTGTCATGGCAACCAGAGTGAACACCATGCTGAGTCGCGGTACTTTCAACAACCTCAATCCCGGCATCAGCGCGCGGCCGCCGATCCCGATAACAATTACGATCAGAAAGATCGCCGTGGCCGTCCGCCAATCGGTGTATACAGCCGCCAGGGCGAGCAGTGTCGGGGTAAACGTCCCGATAGTTCTTGCTCCGATGACATTCCGCATAAAAGTGGTGATCAGCGCCCCGATGGGTAGCATCAGAATGATAATCAGCGAAGACTGGCTCGGGATAGGGAGACGGGTGAGGTCCAGAATCTCTACAAGCTTTTTTTCGGCACTTCCCAACAGACCGCGGGGGACACTCATGGGAGAGATTGTATAAACTTGTTCCAAATCCGAACCGCCTTTGATCTTTATGATCTCGCTGCCGTCCAGTCGCACGGGAATAAAATGATGGGGGATATCAAATCGATGACCGTTTTCGGGATCGAAAGGTGTCCATCTCTTGTTATGATAGGCTTCCATCCAATAATGAGGAAAAGCTTCCAGTTTATCATTCAGGATGAATCCGGTCACCAGTCTTGCCGGAATTTTTCCCGCCCTCACCAACGCGACCATCGCTCGGGCTCGCCCGAGGGAGCCGGCCCGGGATCGGGACAAAGCTTCGGCAGCATCTTCGGATCCTGAATCGGCTGATACGGCAATCTTATTCTCGCAGTAATCGGCAATGGTCTCCAACAACCGTCCATGATCTTTTGCCGGCGATGACAGGTTTTGAAAAATGCTCAGCACCTGCGGATGCTCCGCCTGGACCAGGGCTTCGTTTCGCAGATAATGATCACGCACATCGGCGGTAAGATCGGAGCTTTTGGTCTCCTTTTGCCAGTGGGCCGTCGGGCTGCAGTGAATTTGAAACTCGGCCCTCAATTCCATTTCGCCCCTTTGTGGTGCGACAAAAACGGCTTCACGGGATTCACCCTTCTTGTCCCTGGATCTCACCAGGTGCATCTGAGGGTGATAAAAATTTTGTGAAAATACCCTAGCGCGCGAAGTGTCCGCCGGCATGGCTATATTGGCTGTCGCGCCTTTCTGATCAGATTCGAACTGCAGATCGAAGATCAATCTCCAGACCTGGTCTCCTTCAGGAACTCCGTCGGTTTTGGACCAGACCGTTCGAAAGAGAACGCCGCTGAAACCGAGTGCGATTAAGATAAGAACCGCACTCCATGCGCCGGGACGATGTTTGAAAAGAGACATGGTCAATTCAAGGATATGGAATTTTTCCGATCAGAGAAAAAGATTCAATTAAGCGCTATAGATCGTTGATAATATATTCAGTTGAAAAGACCGTGTCAAATGTTAAGATAAAGACGATTCAAAACGAAATGTATCCGGTTTTGTTTCCCGTTTTTCCGGATGAGTATGACATATTATGACTTCATCGAAAGAAAAGAACAAATTGGTTGTCGGGTGGCGGGAATGGATATCCCTTCCGGAATTGAACATCCCGGCCGTCAAGGCGAAAATCGACACCGGCGCCCGGACATCATCACTCCACGCCTTCGATTTGGACGTCTATCGGGAAGGCGGACATCAGAAGGTGCGGTTCGGGATCCGGCCCCTGCAGCGAAAGAAAAAAATCATCCTTTGGTGCACGGCGGATGTTCTGGATCGGCGAATAGTGACCGATTCCGGAGGGCACCGGGAGATGCGGTATGTTATTCGGACACCGATACGGATCGGTGATCAATCCTGGCCCATTGAAATCACTTTAACCGGTAGGGATACCATGAAGTTTAAAATGTTGCTCGGGAGAACGGCCATTAGAAACCGGTATGTGGTGGATCCGGGCAATTCCTATCGGTTCGGCCGCGCTCTGGCAAAATCATACATCACGCAAATGCCAAAAAAGGAGAAAACATGAAAATCGGCATCCTCTCCCGAAAACCTGAACTCTATTCCACCCGGCGCCTGTTGGAAGCCGGCAACAAACGGGGTCACGAAACGCAGATCATCAATCCCTTGAAATGTTATATGAACATCACGTCCCACAAACCCTCCATCCACTACAAGGGAGAGAAACTCGAGGGGTACGATGCCATTATCCCGCGTATCGGCGCATCCGTCACTTTTTACGGAACGGCGGTGGTCCGCCAGTTTGAAATGATGGATGTCTATAGTTTAAACGAATCCGTTGCCATCAGCCGCTCCAGAGACAAATTGCGCAGTTTTCAGCTCCTGGCAAGAAGTGGCATCGGGCTGCCTGTCACCGGGTTTGCCCATTCCACACAATTTACCGACGACCTGATCAACCTGGTGGGAGGATCACCGCTGGTGGTCAAACTGCTCGAAGGAACCCAGGGGATTGGTGTTGTGCTGGCTGAAACCAATAAGGCGGCGCAAAGCGTTATCGAGGCGTTCAGGGGGCTTAAAGCCAATATTCTCGTACAGGAATTTATCAAAGAATCGGAAGCCACGGATATCCGGTGTTTTGTGGTGGGTGGAAAAGTTGTAGCATCGATGATGAGAACGGGTAAAAAAGGAGAGTTCCGCTCCAACCTTCATCGTGGCGGAAAGGGGGTCTTGGTCCGCATCACGCCCGAGGAACGATCTACGGCAACACGTGCGGCTAAAATCATGGGGCTCAATGTGGCGGGGGTGGACATGCTCCGATCCAATCACGGTCCGGTCATTATGGAAGTGAATTCTTCACCCGGTTTGGAAGGGATAGAAAAGGCAACCAGTATAGATGTTGCCGGCATGGTGATCAAATACATCGAAAAAAACGCGGCTCCGGGTAAAACCCGGACCAGAGGACAAGGGTAGAGGATTGTCATCCATGCGCAAGGGATTTCGAATCAATGAGACCACCGTAGCTCCTGGCAGCCGGAAGACCGTTGATATTCCGGTGGCTCACCTGCACACCCACACCGAAATGACCATTCCGGTCCATGTGATCCACGGAAAACGCCATGGCCCGGTGCTGTTTGTGAGCGCCGGTGTGCATGGAGACGAAATCCTGGGGGTAGAGATTATCCGCCTCCTCATTCAACACAGAAATGTAAGACGCTTGAAGGGAACGCTTGTGGCCGTTCCGATGGTAAATGTGTATGGATTTATCCATCACTCCCGTTATCTGCCGGATCGGCATGCTTTCGAGCCGCGATACGCCCAAACAAAAAATCAAGTCGTTGGTTGAACATACCGCTGGTGCACGAAGGAGACGCCTTGTTTCATATCGCCCGTCTGGACCCGCATGCTCCCGTTGAAACCACACTCCGGGAATTCCAGGAACAGATTGACTCCGTCCACATGGATTGTGCAACCCTCATATAAATCAAACGAATAACGCAAATGCGATTATGGTTTGCAGGAGGTGTTGCAAACCGGTTTCATGGTGAATTTGGCCGAGGGATCCACCAGAAAACGGTCGGATAACAGTCTTCGCCCCAGCAGCAGGGGATAGTTAAACCCCGGACGTTCGGTTAGATTAACCTCGGCGTCGACGAAAAGCTTCCCGATGCAGAATCTTAGACCTACTGTGGGGCGTTCATTCGAACTGTTGTTGGAATTCTTGATTTTCGATATCCGTATCCGTTTTAGCTCAAAGACGACGGTGCGCTTTCTTCGGTCGGTGACTTCAAATCGAACCCATTGCTCCCCGTTTCTGTCGAATATTTCGATATGGTTTGCTCTGAGAGATGACGTTTTGGCGCCAGTGTCTATCTTTGCGGTAAACGTCAGGTCCTCAGGACAAAGCCTGACGGTTTCCAACCAGCCGACCACTTGCTTTTCCTGGGAGAACGCCGAGACCGGATGTCCGAATAGGCCGAAACAGAGAACAAGCAAGAATACACGCTTCATCCTTTCATACCCCTTTAATTAGATATCTATTGGTATTCCGAGCATCATCAAATAAAAAGATCCTGCAGGAACCCGCGAGACCGTCTGCGATTTTCATCAAGACCCACTATTGAGAGGGCTCTTCTTCTTTTTTGATCGCTTTGCCCAGTTTTTCAATGGTCTTTCCGGTCTCCTCCCGCAATCTTTTCACTTGATCGGAGGTCTCGTTTTTCATTTCCTTGATGCGTGTCTGCAATTTGGTTATCTCGGCTTTCAAATCCGAATCCCCACCTGTTCGGTTATAGGCGACAATAGATAGGATGAGCGCAATAATGGATACGAGAAGGGCCAGGGTTGATCGAAAACTACCTTTGGGTTTCACTTTTTCTTCAACCATTTGAATCCTCCTAACCTAATTTATTCTTGTTCATTACCGGTGCCGCTTTCTGGTTTTAGAAACACGCATCAGGTGTGGCTTGAGATGCGGAATGGACGGGGAGCCAGGATTAACCGATTTCTCGACTTGGCGTGAAACTGAAGAGCGCTCATCTTCGACACGAGGGTCGATGACCATCGCAACCGGAGAGGTGCTCCTCATGGGTCTGAAATTGACGTGTTCCTCTACCGGGACGACACTGATCTTTTCCTTACGCCTTAAATAATAACCAGCAATGGCAAACATTCCACTGACAAGAGCGCAGTATATAAAAAATCCGTAAGGGCTTTTGCTTAAGCCCATAAAACCGGATGCCGCGATCGGCCCGATACTTGCGCCGATACCATAAGACAGCAGCAACGCGGAACTGACCGGAATGATGTCCTTGGCTTCAAACAAATCGTGGGTGCGGGCCACCGATACGGGATAAATCGTAAAAATCAGCCCCCCGAAAATACCCATCGCGACCAGAAGTCGTATAAATGGGCCCCCTGCCGAGAGGAGAATGAGAATGCTGATAATCGTAATCAAGGCTTCCAGTATCGACAATACATAGCCCCGATCAAAACGGTCGGCAATTATTCCAACCGGCCACTGAAAAAGAATTCCACCCAAGATGGTCGCCGTCATGAACCACGACAAATCGGAAACATTCAGTCCGATTTGATTGCCAAAAACCGGTCCCATGGAATAGAATGCACTATTGATCAGGCCCGCGATCAGGCAACCCAGCATTCCCATGGGCGCTCTTTTGAAAAGGGCGATAAGGTTGAATCGCGTTGTCTCAGGCAATTGTGGATGTATTGATCGTGTAACCGCTACCGGAACGAGGCATAAGACCAAAAGAAGACCGACGACGAAAAATAACGATTGGCCCCGCACATCACCTACATTGAGAAGCTGTTGTCCGATTCCAATACCCAAATAAGCCAACACCATGTAAATCGAAAATATGCGGCCGCGCTTTTCGGGCACGGTGCATTCATTCAGCCAGCTTTCGATGACCATATAGAGTCCCATGGTTGCCATGCCGGTCAGAAATCTTAAGATCCCCCAGGCGATTGCAGAAATATAGAGTCCGTGTAACATTACAATGGCTGTTGTAACGGCTGCAAAAGCGGCAAACGATCGAATGTGCCCGACCTGTTGAATCAAGCGGTGACACAAAAAAGATCCCGAAACCAGCCCGAAAAAGTAACCAGACAATATCAAACCGGTCACTTGGGTCGAAAACCCCTCGATGGTCATTCTTAAACTCAGGTGAGTGCCGAGCAAACCGATACCCATCATCAGTGAGAATACTGCCGTAAAAAGCGCGGCAAATGATAATAATGTTGGAAGCATAATTGATAGAAGCGTTCTTATCTGCGATGCATAGACGTTGGAATTTTATACCAGATATTATAGGATATTCAAGTATCAGATCCTCTTTCGCCCGGTTTGTTATGTCCGTTCTAAAAATCCTTGAAAAATGTTCCGTCCCAACCGTCGGAATTCGCAGTTCCGACAATCCTTCCTGACGGATAGAAATAGAATTAAATATCAGCCTGTTATATTGTTGGCACATTTCCTGCGTAATCATCAAACTGCGTATCGATTTTTGATCGGTTCGAAAAAACTCCGGATACGAGCCATATGGCCTGATCTGTTTTTAGAAGGGGAAAAAGTCCTGACATATAAATAGTCACGCCGATGTGTGAACATTAAGTTCGTCGTATCTGACTAATTTTTTTGATATTTTTTTTCAAATCAAATAGAATGCAGGTGAAATATTTCCGATGGTCAAGAACAAAGAGATCTTTCAACTTGATAAGACATTTTTAATGTTACAGTGAAGACTGTCGCATAACGGTTCATAAAAAATGACATCCGCGAACAAAATAGCCGCTATAACATTCATCCTGTTTCTGGCGCTTTACGGTGTCCACGAGAACGCGTCACGGTTGACGGCGCTTGAACGCAACGATTACCAGCGCCTGACCGGATCTTCCGAGATATCGGCGTTCCTTTCCCTGCTTTCCCACCGGTACGCGTCGGCTCAAAAGATCAACATCGCCACCACCGCCCTGGGAAAACCCGTAAGCGCCCTTCTGGTCTCGTCGGATATGGATCCGTTCAAAAAGGGAGAGCCGGATGCTGACAAGCTGACCGTTATGCTTGTGGGATCCCAGCATGGCACTGAATCCTCCGGTGCGGAGGGGCTATTGCTTGTGGCACGGGATGTGCTCGATGGAACGCTCGGATCATATCTTGACGACATGAACCTGATCTTCATTCCCAACAGCAATCCGGATGGAAGAGATTTAAAAACCCGTAGAAACGGCAACGGTGTCGATATCAACAGAAACTACACAAGGCTATCCGAACCGGAATCCAGAGGAATCATTAATGCATTGCATCGATGGAAACCCGAGGTGGTGCTGGACGTTCATGGGGCGGCCGCACTTAAGAAAAAAACATTGGCCAAACAGGGATATCTTACGGATTTTGAAGCACAGTTCGAAGCGGCCAACAATCCGAATGTGGACCGTCGCATTCGTGATTACAGCTTCGGCTATCTACTCCCTCAAATCCTGGAAAGCGTAAATCGGAATGGACTCCCCGCTCAGCGGTACATCAAAAGCATCAAGAGTATCCACCAGCCCGTCACCCACGGCAGCCTTTCTTCCGGCAATCTGCGCAATATGGCCGGCGTGCTGGGTGCATTCTCATTTCTTCTGGAAAACAGGATCGATTCGCCGACCGGCACTTACCCGACCCCGCAAAACATCCGGGTTCGGGTATCCAAACAGTATATCGGCATCACAACGTTTCTCAACGAGTGCCTCACCCACCGCTCAGAAATCATGAGCATTTCCCGCCACGCACGAATGAAATGGAAAAATTCCCAAAATAAAGAGCCGTTACATGCGACGTTCGGCTATGCGGCTGATGCAAATAAGCCGGTAATCGTCTTGCCCCTTAAACGGATCGACACCGGTGCGCCGGAAACGCATACCTTTCCGTACCAAGGCACGATCACATCCGGCTCACCGCTGACTCCGCCGCCCGCTTACATCATCAGTTCCCATCAAGACCTCATCCGGGATATTCTCGCCCGCCACCATGTGAATTATAAAGAAGTAAAAAAGAATTCCACCATCGGTGTGAGAATCAAACACATAAAGAGCCGAATCGTCGAAAATGTAAGCGACGGTCGGCGCCGGGCGAAATATGATTTTAAGGAACACTCTGCGGATTATCTCCTTCGACCCGGTGATATGATTGTTGATCTGAATCAACCGACCCGAAGACTCATTCCGCTTTTGCTGGAGTTTCGGTCATCGGACAGTATTTTTAACCCTGATAATTATTTCAGCCTGGTAGAAGAACAAAAAGATTTCTTTGTCCTCCCTGCAGAGCAGTTCTTTCATGTTGACCGACCTGCACCGTTTGAGGCTGTTGAAATGCTCTCAAGCCTGATCCTTTAATTCATCAGTCAATGTAATCCGGATTCGCATGGCTCTTGATCCTTCTACCTCCAGCACTTCCGCCTCTGCACCACGCAGGGAAACCCGGTCGCCCGGTTTCAGAATCTCTCCGGTTTTGGACATGAGAAGGCCCGCCATGGTATCTGCTTCTTCATCACTCAGATCGAGCTTCAACTCCCGCTGAATGGATAATAAGGGAGTGCTTCCGCGTACCACAAACCGTCCCGGAGCTTCAGTCACGATATTCGGCGGCTCCATATCGAACTCATCTTCAACAGATCCCACGATCAGCTCCAGAATATTTTCAAGAGTAATTATTCCCACAACACTTCCGTGTTCATCGACAATGAATGCCATATGCTGGTGCGTTTCCTGAAATTGGCGCAGCAACCGCTTTACCGGAACGGTTTCCGGAACAAACGGCGGGGACCGCATGATGGACCGAAGGTCGATGGATTGGTCCGGGGTCATGCCGATGAGATCTTTTATATGAATCACACCGATCACATCATCCAGGGTTCCTTCGCACACCGGATACCGGGAGTGCTTCTCCTTTTTAACCAAATCCAGGCAGGTTGGCAGGGAATCCTCTGCATTTAAAAAGACCACATCGCTTCTCGGAATCATCACCTTGCGACAGACCAGTTCGTCGAAATCGAATACCGCATTGATCAGTCGATGTTCCGATCGGCTCACCTCCCCTCCTTTGTGCGACGTGCTCAGCAATGCCCGGATCTCTTCTTCGCTGTGAATGGCCTCATGCTCCGAAGCGCTTTCGATACCGATCCGCCTCAATAGATATGCTGTAACGTTATTTAGACCGATTACAAATGGAAAGGAAATGAGGTAGAAAATCTTCATGGGCAGTGCGCACCACAGCAACACCATTTCAGGGCGTCTGAGGGCAAAGATCTTCGGTGCCTGTTCCCCTATAACAAGATGAACCGCCGTAATGGCGCTGAATGCCACGACAAATGCAATGCTGTGAATTAGAATCTCAGACTCAAAGCCGAAAACGAGTATAACCGGCCTCAGCAAATGCGCCACCGCCGGTTCACCGATCCAGCCCAACCCCAGTGAAGCCATGGTGATTCCGAGCTGACAGGCAGAGAGGGAAGCATCCAGGCGTTTCAGAAGCCATCCGGCCGTGGATGCAAAAAGCCGTTTCTGTTTTTCCAATTCGGCAATCCGGCTTTCACGAACTTTCACCAGGGAGAATTCGGCAGCTACAAAAAATCCGTTCAGGATCACCAGTAAAACGGCCACAAGTATGTTGATAAGATCAATGTGCCAGTTCTGCATGTCCAATTCCCCTAATCTATCAATTTCGACGGTTCATATAGAGGCTGTTGATTAAATCAGGATTAGAATCAGTATGCCCATATAGTTGATGTAATTAGATATCAGAATCTGATGATTTAAGAATAATGCGCGCATCGGCAGCGATGCAATAATTATCTGTACACATCACCGGGTTCAAGTCGATGGACTCAAACTGTTCCCCCAGTTCCATGCTCAACTCGGAGATACCGATCATCATCCGAACCAGTTTTTCCCGGTTCACAGGGGCTTGCCCGCGAAACCCCTCGATCAATTGATGGGCCTTCAAATCGGATATCATGCAATCGACATCGCTATCTGAAATGGGCGCCATGCGGATGCTGGTATCTTGATAGATCTCGACACCGATACCGCCGATGCCGAGCAGGATAACCGGACCGAACTGGTAATCATTTTTCGCCCCCACAATCAACTCCAGACCGTCGACAGTCTCTTCCACCAGCATACTTTTGAAACCATCGAGTTGTTTCAACTTCTGAAAAGCAGATTTCAGTTTCTTTTGAGAATCGACCCCGACGATCACACCCCCCTTGTCTGATTTGTGAATGATTGACGACGATACCACCTTGCAAACCAGCGGATAACCGATATCGCCTGCAGCCCCCAGGGCCTCTTCCCATTCGGTGACCACTCTGAATTTGGGAACCGAAATACCGATATCCTTTAAGATCTGCTTGCTTTCCGGCTCCATCACCCAGCCCTGTTCTTGTGAGGACGATAAAACCTTTCTGAGACGCTTTTTTAACATGGCCGACACCTCTTTAATGCCTCCATCATTAAGATCGCTCCCTCAATGGACGGCGAGACGGGGATCTTATTAAATTCGAATCCCTCAATGAGCATCCGATACTTCTCCAAATGGGGAACATAAGCAACCAGCGGTTTTCCGGTTCCACGAAATATTTGGCTGATCCGGGCTCCCAGATCCGATGAGATTCCCGGAGAATAGGGAAGCAATAAAATAATTGCGCAATCGATTTCCTTTGCCTTTGCCAATCCCTCTGCTGCAACCACAAAATCACGATCCACAGCACTTCCGGTAAGATCGATGGGATTGACCAGGGAGGCGATATTTCTCACACTTGCTGAAAGCCGCTGCTTTATTCTGTTCTGAACGCGCTCGCTAAGTTTTTGAACCGTTAAGCCGAATGAAGAACAGACATCCACAGCAAGGGCGCCGTGGCCCCCGCTGGGGGTGATGATTCCCACCCTTCCTTCCACCGATCGATTATAGTAGCTAAGGGATTCACAAAATGATACCAGCTCAAATTCATTTCTGGCTTCCACCAGGCCGAATTGTTTCAATACGGCAGAAAACACCTCGTAATCCCCGGCCAGGGAAGCGGTGTGGCTGGATATCGCCCTCTGCCCGCCAGCTGTTTTTCCGGCTTTCAATACGATCACCGGCTTCGGGCATTTGGCGGCCGCCTGCACAAATCCGCGACCCTCATTTTTCTTAAATCCCTCGATATAGAACGCAATCACCCGGGTTTTTCTGTCTTTTGCTAGATACTCCAGCAGATCGAGCTCGTTGATAAGTGCCTTGTTTCCAATGCTGACTGCCTTGGACAGCCCGATGCCTTCATTGGCAAATTTGACCATCTGATCCACCAGCACACCGCCGCTCTGGCTTACCAGTGCCACATTGCCGGTTTCCGGCCTCACCATCCGTTCGCTGGGCAGAAAAAAGGTGTCCACGTAAGGTGGTGAATAGATCCCCAAACAGTTGGGACCGACAAACGGAAATTCCGCTTTTCGCGCCAGTTCCGCCATTTTCGCTTGAAGTTGTGTGTTGCCCACCTCTGCAAATCCACCGGAGATAATCGCAGCGCCGCCGGCGCCGGCGTGGATGCAGTCTTTAAGCACATCCGGTGCAAATTCGGCACGAACGGCAATCACCACCAGATCGATTTTCCGGGGTATATCTGAAACCCGCTTGTAGACGGTCTGTCCCTGGAGCTCTCCGGCCCGCGGATTCACCGGATAAACCTTAACCGGATATCTGAGGTGGGCTTTGTTGAAGATGACATTGGCCGGATGCCGGTCGTTGGTTAATGACACGCCCACCACGGCAAGAGACTTTGGTTTGAACAATGGCTGGAAGTTCATTGTGATTGGTTCTCCGTGATCCGTTGTCCGTTCACAGTTGACGGTGAACGGTGAACATAAGATTTCAGTTAACGGTCAATAATGAATGCGTATCAAATTAAAAAGGATTGTCTTTTATGGATATGAAATAAAACGGATTGTATATGGAAATCAAGACTCTGAATCGGGCGAGGGTGGCATCGGCAGTTTGAAATATTCAATTCCTTCCTGTTTGAGAGTCTTTTCTTCCTCCGGGGAACTCACTCCACGGATATTCCTTGGCTCAGTGACGCCATAATGAATCTTAAGCGCTTCTTTTGAGAAATCGCACCCGACATCATCAAAGTTCTTGTGAACATAGTCTACGATTCTTCGGCCCAGTTCAGCCATTTGGGCTTCTTCCATTGGAACAGGCACGGTCCCGGGATTGGCCGACACCCCGCGTTTAATGGCAACCGGAGACAGGATCTTAGAGACATTTGCGGAATTGCAGATCGGACATGCGATCAGATTTTTTTTCTTCTGATCCTCATAAGACTGGCTGTCTTCAAACCAGCCTTCAAAGGTGTGTCCGTCCTCACATTGTAGGTCGAATGCGATCATATATTCCTTTGACTCCGAATAATATTAGTCCACAAGTGTGATGAAGCGCTTATGGAATCGATCTGAAACGCTACCATAATTATCGGTTATTTTAAAGTAATTATTGACAGATGGAGATATTTTTACAAAATATAAGGCTTTGGAATATCATTCATATAGTCATAAGAAATCTAATATTAATACATCATGATTCTGTTTCAACCCAAAGGGAGAGCCGAGACCATGAAACGGTACGTTTTTATCGGAATTTTTTTGGTGTTCGCAACCGCCTCCGTCCAAGCCCAACCAACGTATGTAAGCGAAATTGTTGAAATAACATTACGTACAGGAGCGGGAATCGACCATAAAGTCATCGCCATGGTTAAATCCGGGCAACCCTTGGTGGTGCTGGAACCGGGACCGGAATGGACAAAGGTGCGTCTTCCCAATGAGAAGGAAGGATACATACTCAGCCGGTTTTTGACCGATAAAAGACCGAATGAGCTGCTTCTGGACGAATTGAAGGAAAAATATAAGAATCTGGAATCAAAGGGAAACGCCATCCGCGAAGAAAACAGCAAACAAAAAAACCAAAATGAAGGCCTCCTGTCCGAACTGGCGGCAAAGGAGGAGCAGTTGTCCGGATTGACGGCGTCCTACGACGCCTTGAAGGCCGATTCAGCAGAATTTTTGAATCTAAAAACCAATTATAAACAGACAGTGGCACAACTGACCGAGCAGACTCAAAAGGCGGAACAATGTGAGGAAGCCTATTCGAAACTTCAAAAATGGCAGATTATTCGATGGGTGCTGACCGGTGCGGGTATTTTACTGGTAGGGGTTTTAATCGGTATGACCTCCAAGCGTCAACGGAGAAGGTCTACATTGCTTTTATGACTCTTTTACAGATTAAAGACCATACCTCAATTTGAGTGAATAAACCTTACCGAATAGAAAAATTTGGAAGCGTGTTCTGAAAAACCGACATTTACTGTCGGTTTTTTAATGGTCGGGAATCAGCATTGACAACCCCCAATTGCGCATTATTATAAAAAATTATCTAAATGCCGCCACATTTGAAGAGAGTTTGGTATACCGGTACACTATATGAGTCCTAAAAGAGACTATTACGAGGTTCTCGGTGTAAATAGAAATGCACCCGAAAGTGACCTGAAAACAACCTACCGCAAGTTGGCGCTGAAATACCACCCGGATCGAAATCCAGGAGACAAAGAAGCCGAAGAAAAATTCAAGGAAGCGGCTGAGGCCTACGAAGTCCTCAGAGATCCTAAGAAAAGACAGATTTACGACCAATATGGCCATCAAGGACTTGAAGGCAGCGGTTTCTCCGGTTTCGGCGGGTTTGAAGATATTTTTTCAAGCTTCAGCGATATCTTTGAAGACTTCTTTGGATTCGGCACCGGCAGACGATCGAGATCGAGTGCTCAAAGAGGAGCCGACCTCAGATACGATCTGACCCTGAGTTTCATGGAAGCTGCTTTCGGAACGGAAACCGAAATCAACATAGAAAAAAGGGAAGTATGCCCGTCGTGCAAAGGAACTGCCTGTGAGCCGGGCACAGCTCCCGAAACCTGCGGCTCCTGCCACGGCAGCGGCCAAGTCACGCGATCCCAGGGTTTTTTCACCGTCCGAACAACCTGCCCCACCTGCCGCGGCCGGGGCCAGATGATCTCCCACCCATGCTCCAAGTGCAGAGGTGCGGCCCAGGTCTTAAAGGATAAAAAGGTGTCTGTAAAAATACCGGCAGGCGTCGACAACGGCTCCCGGCTTCGATTAACCGGTGAAGGAGAGGCTGGCGCCTATGGTGGGCCCACCGGCGATCTTTACGTTTTTATCCAGGTTGAACCCCATGATTTCTTTTCAAGAGACGGCTCCGAAATCCTCTGCCAGGTTGAAATCTCCTTTGTGCAGGCTGCTCTGGGAGACAAGATATCGGTCCCCACGTTAAACGGAAAGAAAACCCTGGAAATACCGAAAGGGGCTCAGCCGGGAGATGTGTTTCGGTTCAGGGGAGAGGGAATCCCCTCCCTTCGGAATAGAAGCCGGGGCGACCAGATCATCCAGGTACTTATCAAAACGCCCACCAGCCTGACCCGGAAACAGGAAGCGATTCTAAAGGAGTTTGCAAAACTCGAATCAAACAAAATTTCAAATAAACTGAAAGATATCCTTAAAGGCAGGTCTGAATCTGCTGCGGGATAGATTGAGGGATAAGATGTTTGAGCTAAAAGTCGTAACCCATTTTTCAGCAGCCCACCAACTCAAAATGGTGGTGAAAAAATGCGAAAACCTTCACGGGCACAATTGGAAAATCGAGGTATATGTCGCTGGAGATGCGTTAAACGATGCTGGTGTGTTGATGGATTTCGGTGAAATTAAAAAAACGGTGGCCGATATCATATCCGACCTCGATCATCGATTCTTAAACGAAATGGAATGCTTTCATTACAGAAATCCGTCTTCGGAAAATATCGCCAAATATATCGCGGATGCACTTCAGGACAAGTTCCCGGAACCGGGAATCCGGGTCAGTCGTGTAACCGCCTGGGAATCGGAAGATGCGTGCGCCACCTATATCCTCTAGCTCCCCGCTCCGTTCCTGCACAACTCCCATTGTTTCATCAATTCATCTCTTGAAATAATAGCCGAAGCATCTTCAACATGTTCGGCAATATTCTGCAGTCCGCCTTCCTGGCGGTCCACCAGAACAACCGCCTTGATAATCTCGAGGCCTTCCGAGCGGGCCCTTTCGACGGCCTTTATTGTAGAGCCTCCGGTTGTGGCCACATCATCAATAATAACGACCCTATCCCCAGGCTCCATATCGCCTTCGATCCATTTTACAATTCCATGGTCCTTCCGGGCCTTGCGAATGGAAAATGCCTTGATGGGGGTTCCTTTCATCTCTGAGACAAAGGCTGTGGCAACTGCCATGGGGTCTGCGCCGAAAGTCATTCCGCCGATGCCGTCCACAGAGATTGCTTTCACTGCGTCGTACAGGAGATGTCCGATCAGATACATCCCTCTTGGGCTCAAGGTTACCGGCCTGCAATTCACATAATAGTTGCTGACGGCTCCGGACACGAGTTTGAAAGTCGGCGCTTCACTATATTTGAACGCCTTTTGACAGAGAATATCCAGAAGCTCTTGTTTCATTGAAAGATTGTTTTGCATGATGCCAACCTCACCCTTTTTATTCGATACCCCGGCCTTAATTCCGGCCGAAAGAGGCTGTACGTAACTTGAGTATTGATTTTAAACTGCTGATAAGATAAAAAATCCTTTTAACTCAAGCAATCGCATAAGCGTGCTTTTGGAATATTCAAATCGGATTTGCTACTTATCAAGTAAAGTGATCCGGGTCAAACTCTACTGTTGAGAGAAATAGCCATTTGCAGTTAAGCATTATAAATAAAATCCTCAGGATACTCCTTCTTAAATTTATTGCTATTGCAATATCCGGTCACCTCTCGTTCATTCCGTGTTCTGCATCAGCAGGAACAGACAAAACCGATGCCCTGCGGCTGAAATCGGTTCGGGTCACAAATCTCGAGTCCGGAAACGTCATCACGGTTCAATCAAGCGGAAAAATAAACAAGTATAAGTCATTTACTCTTGATGACCCCGCCCGAATCGTTTTCGATCTGTTTGACGTAAAGAGTCCTTATAGAAAACCTCAGGAAATCCAGGTGGCATCCGAATGGATCGATCGGGTACGGCATTATGGACATCGGGACAAGCTTAGAATCGTTGTTGATACCAAAAAAGACTACTTAACCGCCTTTTCAGCCAACCCCGTTGAAACCGGTTTGGTTATCTCCATAGGAAAGGAAATCGTAGTTTCACAGCCGGACCAGGATCAAGCGGCACCGGTTGAACAGGAAAGCCCTGCCGAAGATGTTGCAGTTAAGGCTGAGGATGCTGACGCGGCTGACGACGCAAAAAAAAGGGGGGCGGAATCGGAATCGGAAACACCCGATCCCATGGAGATTGTGGGTGATCGATTGGATTTTCTGGAAGAAGGTGGGCCGTCCAAACCGTATACGCTCAAAAACACAGTTGAAACCGCTCTGGCCGCCAATATCGGAATTAAGATATCCAAGGAGGAGGCAAAAGCGACGCTTGCCGTCAAGAAGTCACAACGGACCAATTTTTTTCCGACCCTCAGAGGCACCTACCAGTATAATCGGTCGGATGAAGGCACCAACATCGGCGGCTTTGCCATGGGTTCGGAGGATCAATTCAAGCTGTCCGCCACCATTACCCAGCAGATATTCAGCGGCTTTTCTCTGATTAACCAGTACAAGATCGCCAGCCTGGGGCATGATATTTCAAAGATCAATGAAAAACTTCGGCGCCAGGTCGTCATCCTTCAGGCCAAAGCCTCCTATTTCAATCTGCTTAAAGCCCAAAAGCTTCGCGATATCGCCGAACAAACCGTAAAGCAGATAACCGCCCAAAAGGAAGTGGCAAAAAATTTTTATAACGTTGGGATGAGCCCGTTAAACGATTTTTTGCAGGCTGATGTCGAACTGGCCAACGCAAAACAGGATTTGATGGTGGCCAGCAATGACTTGATAACAGCAAGATCCGAGTTCAACACCCTTCTTCGGCGACCCATCAATTCATCAGTTCAATTGGAAGATATACTATCCTATACGGTATTTGGCATAAAACTTGGTGACTGCCAGCAAAATGCGGAGAAAAACCGTTTGGAGTTTAAAGTGGCCGATCTTGAAATCCGGTTGGCGGATAAGGAAGTCGACCTTGCAAAGAAAGATTTTTTCCCCTCTGTTAACCTGCAAGGCACCTATTTTAAGGAAGGAACGGAACCGGACGTAGACGGCGGCACAGGTGTTTTTGATCCGGAAGGCTGGACCTTAAGTGCGACGGCTTCCTGGGATATTTGGGAATGGGGCAAGCGGTCATACGGTGTTAAAGAAAAACTCTCGCGTTTGGAACAGGCAAAACAACGAAAAACAGAACTTCTGGATCAGATTCGATTGGAAGTGAAACGCGCCTATCTTAAGAACCTTGAAACGGAGATCAATATCATTACCATCAAGAAGGCCATTGCCCAGGCGAAGGAAAACCTCCGGATCAATCAGGAGCGGTTTAAAGAGCAGGTGGCAACAACAACCGATGTACTGAATGCGCAGACCTTGCTGGCAGAAACCATGACCAGATACTATAACGCCCTTTACGATTTTAAGATTTCAAAGGCTGCTCTCTATCGGGCAATGGGGCAGGAAGTCATTGAATGACAAATGACAGAGCCTAGGGAAAAAGACGCCATCATCCGGATCTTCCGGGTCCACAAACGTTACCCCGGAAAACACGCGCTGGTGGATATCACGTTGGATATTTCCAGAAATGACATTTTGTTTATAAACGGCCCCAGTGGAGCAGGGAAAACCACGCTCTTGAAATTACTTTATCTGGGAGAGCCTGTATCGGACGGCCAGATACTCGTGGATGGAATGAATTTAAGCCGGATTCCAAAAAAAAGGATCCCTTTTCTTCGTCGGAAATTCGGAATTATCTTTCAGGACTATAAGCTCATCCCCACCAAGAGCGTTTTTGAAAATATCGCCCTGGTGCTGGAAGCCTCGGGTAAGAAGCGGCGTCTGATCCGAAAAAAAGTGAAAAGCGTTCTGAGGACCGTGGGCATGGAAGAGCGGATCGATTCCTTTCCTCCCAGTTTATCCGGCGGTGAACAGCAGCGGGTGGCCGTGGCTCGCGCGGTCATAGGGGATCCCAAGATCATTATCGCAGATGAACCCACAGGCAATCTGGATGTCGAATCCGCCGGTATCATACTCGATCTTCTGACCGCATTTCATAGCCGGGGCACGACCTTGCTCATCGCAACCCATGATAAGGACCTGGTTCGGAAAACCGGCGGGCGGGTCATTCACCTCAAAGAGGGTCGTCTGATTATGGATGTGACCAACCCCTTGAGAACCGAAGCCGTAAATCCGACAAAGAACTGAGCAATTATGATGGTGTCGTACTATAAAAGAGCGTTGCAGGATCTTCTGGATCATCGATATTTAAACGCCGTCACCATCATCACCATTGCCCTGTCCATTCTTATTGCCAGTGCCTTCGTACTCTTTTTTGTAAATGCAAACGAGATCATCGGATCCTGGAAAGAGGGCATCCGGATGATGGTCTATCTCAAACCGAGTGTGCCGGAAACCGTGCTGTCCGAACTCAAACAACAGTTTCAAGACATGCAGACGGTACAATCATCAAAATTCATTCCCAAAGAGGACGCCCTGGCTAACCTTCGAAGTCAGATGCGGCGGCAGACATCCGTATTTGAAAACTTAAGAGAAAATCCGCTTCCCGATGCGTTCGAAATCCGGTTGATCCCATCTTATCAGAACGTCGAAAAAATCGAATCGTTCGCGAAAAAGATAGAATCGAATCCGGCGGTGGCCGAGGTTGAATACGGCCAGCGGTGGTTGGGGCAGTTCTCCAATGTCATCAATCTGTTTCGACTGGCCGGGTACGCTCTGGTGGGTCTTTTCTGCCTGGCCGCTTTGTTCATCGTAGCCAATACCAGCCGATTGATCCTTTACTCGCGGCAGGATGAAATCGAGGTCATGCGGCTTGTGGGTGCTACAGACGGATTTATCAAGGCGCCGTTTTATATCCAGGGTCTCATACAGGGAGCCCTGGGAGGAATTGTGGGATTGATCGCTTTATTTATCGTTTATTCATTGATATCATCCAATGTAGGGCAGGGATTCGCCGATGGTATTTTGCGGATTCGTTTTTTTTCACCTCAACTTTCCATTGGAATCGTTTTCTCCAGTATGCTGGTGGGTTGGATCGGGTGCTTTCTTTCATTAAAACAATTTTTAAAATCCTAATCTTCTCCTTCGGGTTCGTTATCATTGCAACGGTGATAACCGCCAAATCCCCTGAATTCGGCCAGATCACGGCCTCCAGCCTCCATGTGCGGTCCGGTCCTGATCGAAACGCAACTTCCGTTAAGGTATTAAATAAGGGAACCCGGGTTAGGATTCTTAAACGCACGGATGGGTGGTTGGAAATATATCACGAGGGCCAGACCGGATTCATTCGAAACCGCGAACATTACGTGCATATTATAGAATCCGCACCCTCAGCTCCCGAGCATAAGCCCGATCGATCGGTGGAGGCCGTAAAAGAAGAATCAAAGGTGATCACCCAGGAAATCAATAAGCGGAACGAGAAGGTTACGGCCATCACCCAGGAAGAAAAAATGATGCTTGACGGGCTCAATGAGATCGATCTGTCTTTGAACAAAGCGAGAAAAAAGAAATCGGACATCCGCTCGGAGCTTGACGGGCTGGAGGGTCAGATCAAGGAAACCACAAAAACATCAAAGGACCTTATTAGAAGCATCGAAACCACCGAGCACTATGTCGCCGGGCGACTGGTGGCACTTTATAAGCTCAGCTGGTTGGGGAAAATCCAGATGCTGGCATCTGCCGAGAATGTTTATGACTTTTTTCAGCGAAAAACCGCACTTGAAAAAATATTGGCTTACGACGATAAGATCCGAAACGATCTTCTGGATAAAAAATTATTACTGACAAAACTTTTGGAAAGACTCAACGCGCAAAAGGAACAACAGCTGTCTCTGGAAAAGGAATACCAGCGGCAAATCAAATTTATGTCCAATGAGAGGGACAAACGGACACAATTGCTAACGGTGATCAGAAGCAAAAGGACCCTGGAGCTGGCAGCCATCGAATCCCTGAAACAGGCTTCAACCGCCCTTGATGAAGCTATAAAATCCATGCTGATTCAAATGAAACCGTTCCCAAAGCATGAAAAACCTTTACAAAAGCCCTTTACCACTTTAAAGGGATTGCTTAAGATACCGGTTAATGGGACAATAGTAACCCAATTCGGGCCATATAAGGATACCCGGTTCAATTTAATGGGATTTCGAAGCGGGATTCATATCCGGGCGGATCGCGGAGAACCGATTCGTGCCGTATCCACCGGGAGTGTTCTCTTTTCGAGCTGGTTTAAGGGATATGGGAACATGATCATTATCGATCATGGAAGCAATTATTATACGCTATATGCCCATGCAGAGGAGTTGTTTAAGAAAAATGGGGATGTCGTCGATCAGGAAGAAGTGATTGCCACGGTTGGTGATACCGGCTCCATGAGCGGGCCGAGACTCTATTTTGAAGTGCGGCATCGCGGGCAACCGCTGGATCCCATGGGCTGGATTAAAAAAGGTTAAAAAGGAGAATTACCGATGACCACAAAAAAGAACCGACACGCCATGTTGTGGGTGGTATTGTTAATCGCCGTCGTTTTCTGGACAATCGGTTCGGGTTTCAATCGAGGTCTTTCTGCCGGCAACGAAGAAACATATAAGGGACTCAAACTCTTCTCCGATGTTATCGAGCTGATAGAAAAAAATTATGTAGAGGATGTCGATACCGAGAAGCTCATTCAGAAAGCCATACAGGGTATGGTGCGGAGCCTCGACCCTCACTCCTCGTTACTGCCGCCTGAAGCCTTCGAAGAATTGCAGGTGGATACCCATGGCGAATTCGGCGGAATCGGCATTGTCATCACTATGGACAAGGGCACCCTCGCCGTTATTTCTCCGATCGAAGGAACGCCTGCATACCGCGCTGGTATCCGGATGGGAGATAAAATCATCAAGGTTGACGGAGAAGCAACCCAGGATATGGAGCTTTGGGAGGCGGTTAAAAAGATGCGGGGACCCAAGGGCACCAAGGTCGTTATCACGATTATGCGTGAAGGTTCTCCCGAACTCATCGATTTCAAGCTGGTACGCGATATTATTCCAATTGAAAGCGTCAAGTGGATCGCTTTGAAACCCGGATACGGTTATGTCTGGATTACAAACTTTCGGGACAGTACCACGGACGATCTAATCAATGCATTGGAAGAACTCGAATCCGAAAAAGAGCCATTAAAGGGCCTGATTTTGGATCTAAGGGACAATCCGGGCGGGCTTTTAAACCAGGCAGTGGAAATATCCGATCTGTTTCTGAATGGCGGTGAGATTGTTTCCATCAAGGGAAGGCTTGAAAAGCACACCAAGATATATAAGGCAAATCCCGACGAAATCGTAAAAAATTATCCCATCGTGGTCCTGATTAACGGCGGAAGTGCCAGTGCTTCGGAAATTGTAGCCGGAGCGCTTCAGGATAATAAACGGGCGCTTATTTTAGGAACCACCTCCTTCGGGAAAGGGTCGGTTCAAACCGTTGAAACCCTGAGGGGAGGCTACGGGCTCAAGTTCACCATTGCCAGATACTACACACCCAGCGGCCGCTCCATCCAGGCAAAAGGGATAGAACCGGACATTACTGTAAAACATCGGTTTCTGGAAGTTCCGGAAACTGCGGAAGAAGGTGTCCTTATAAAGGAAAAGGATCTTAAAAACCACCTTGAGGCAGATCCGAATCAAAAAGAGGAAGAAGAGACGGAACCGGGCTCAAAAGGCAAAAGGAAAAAGCCCTTGCGGCGAAATACACCCCTGCACGGCCCGTTGAAACTCGAAAACCTCGAATCCGACAATCAGGTGATGCGTGCACTGGAAATCCTGGTGAGTTATGACATCTTCAAGGGTGTGAAACGATAGCGTATAACGGATAACTGATACCGGATACCGGATGACAAAACGAAAAACCGGGCCTCCCAAGAAAGCAGGAAGGCGACCTCCGCGCAAGTCGAGTCAAAAACACCAGATCATAAAGGTATTAGCCGGTACCGCTATTCTGATCGCGCTGGTTATATTTGCGGCAGCGGTTGCCCATTATTTTGTGCTCGGACGACAGCCCCGGCCGCTGAAAAACGATAACGCCTTCAAAGCGCCCACGATCTTTAAAGTTCCCGCATTTGAGATCTATCCCAAAGAAGAGATCCCCGAAAAACCGATCCTAAAGCCGAAGCGTCCCTTTAGAAAGAAATTTCCCACCGTGACCATCATCATCGATGATGTCGGGTATCACCGGAAGCTGGAAGAAAAACTCATACTTCTGGATAACAATCTGACCTTCTCCATCTTGCCCTACGCGCCACATCGAAAACGAATTTTACGGTTTGCAGAAAAAGAAGGGGCCGAAACCATGCTCCATCTTCCCATGGAACCGGATGAATACCCCAGAGCCGACCCAGGACACGGGGCGCTCTTGTCGACCATGTCTCCTAATGAACTCATTGATCAATTGGAAAAACATTTGGCAGCCGTTCCATCCGTGAAAGGGGTAAACAATCACATGGGTTCAAAAATGACGGCCCTATCCACGCAAATGTATCAAATATTCTCCATTCTCAAGAAAAGAAACCTCTATTTCATTGACAGCCGAACATCGGCTGAAAGCCTCTGCCGCCCATCGGCCCGACTCTTGATGCTGCCCTTTGCACAACGGGATGTGTTTCTGGATCACGTCCAGGAACCTGAATTTGTCCGCAAGCAGATCCAAAAGCTGCTCCGTATCGCATTAATTACCGGCGAAGGAATCGGTATCGGGCATCCGCATCGGGTAACCTACCAGGTGCTTTTGGATGAACTCCCCAAGCTCCGCAAAAAAGTAAAACTGGTCCCGGCATCGGAAATCGTGCATATCCCGGGATGAGTTTATTATGTTTTTTAATACCCCATCCGCTTGCGGTGGGGTAAACATGCGGAAAGGGGGTGTGGGGGGAAACTGCGTTTCCCACCATCATCTAAATTGGCTTATATTCCATTTTGATACCCCGTCCGCTTGCGGCGGGGAGCTTCATTATCCGTTCACTGATAGCTGTTCACAGAGAAGGAAATGGTCGATTATGCCGATAAGGTATGTAGAGCAACATACGGTGAACCAATGTGTTGACATGAACTCCGGAGTGTTTATTTTACAGGCGAAACATTATTATATTAAGTTTATATAAAAAGTAATGAGGGGTTTCTTTCATGCGATTTGACAAATTTACCATTAAATCTCAGGAGCTTATCCAAACCGCTCAATCATTGGCATCGAGTCGCAATCACCAGCAGGTCGAGCCGGAGCATCTTTTGAGTGCGATGTTGGCCGATGCTCAAGGTATAGCCGGAAGTATACTTCACAAATTGGGTGCCTCGCCCAATGGTATCGCCAAGGAGGTAGAGAATTTAATCGATGCCTTCCCAAAAGTCAGCGGCGCTTCAGAGGTGTTTATCTCGCCCAGATGTAAGGCTGTTTTGAATGCCGCATTCACCGAAGCATCCAATATGAAGGATGAATACGTAAGCATCGATCATATATTGCTTGCCATCATCGATGAAAAAGGAGGGAAAGCTACCCCATCATTGCAGCGCCACGGGATTACCAGAGAATCAATTCTGAAGGTTCTGGTTGAAATCCGTGGTTCACAGCGAATAACGGACCCGAACCCTGAAGAGAAATATCAGGCCCTGGATAAATTCAGCAGAGACCTCACCGATCTTGCAAGACTCGGCAAACTGGATCCGGTCATCGGAAGAGATGAGGAAATTCGCCGCATCGTACAAGTCCTTTCCAGGCGAACCAAGAACAATCCGGTCCTTATCGGGGAACCGGGTGTGGGCAAGACAGCCATTATTGAAGGGCTTGCCCAGCGAATTGTGGCGGGTGATGTATCGGAATCTCTGAAAAACCGCAGGTTGGCGGCCCTGGATATGGGAGCGCTTATTGCCGGGGCCAAATATCGGGGCGAGTTTGAGGATCGATTAAAAGCGGTTTTGAAGGAAATCGAGCAGGCCGAAGGTGAAATCATTCTATTTATCGACGAGTTGCACACCCTGGTGGGCGCCGGGGCAGCCGAAGGGGCAATGGACGCTTCCAACATGCTGAAACCATCCCTGGCCAGAGGAACCCTGCGCTGCGTCGGCGCAACCACGATTAATGAATATCGAAAACATATAGAAAAGGATGCCGCCTTTGAACGACGATTTCAACCGGTGATGGTTCGGGAACCATCGGTTGAGGATACTATTTCGATCCTGAGGGGGCTCAAGGAAAAATACGAGGTGCACCATGGGGTGCGGATTAAAGATTCGGCCATTGTCGCAGCCGCCATGCTGTCGCATCGATACATTACCGATCGATTCCTGCCGGACAAAGCTATCGATTTAATAGATGAATGTGCATCCAAACTGCGTATTGAAATAGACAGCATGCCCGCGGAAATAGACGAAATTCACCGTCGGATAACCCAGGCGGAAATCGAACGGCAGGCCTTGAAAAAAGAGTCCGACAGGGCATCCTTAGATCGTCTGAAGAAGCTTGAATCCGAAATCGCCGCCATGAACGATGAGCTGGATGAAATGAAAGCGCACTGGCAGAATGAAAAGAATCTGATTCAATCGATACGGCGCATCAAAGAGCAGCAGGAGCAGCTCGGCATTGAAGAGCAACAGGCCGAAAGAGAAGGGAATTTGGCCAGGGTGGCGGAAATCCGGTATGGAAAGGCCGGCGAGCTCCTGCAGCAATTGGAGCAGGTTAATCAGAAGCTTTCAGAACTTCAGGCTAATCAGAAAATGCTCAAGGAGGAAGTGGATGATGAAGACATTGCCGAGGTTGTATCCCGCTGGACCGGCATCCCGGTGAGAAAGATGCTCGAGGGTGAGCGGGAAAAGCTCATCCGGATGGAAGACCGGCTGGCGCTGAGGGTGGTTGGTCAGCAGGAGGCCATCACTGCCGTATCCAACGCGGTGAGAAGGGCTCGTTCCGGACTGCAGGATCCCAACCGTCCCATCGGATCCTTTATCTTCATGGGTCCAACAGGCGTGGGAAAAACAGAACTGGCCAAGGCATTGGCGGAATTTATCTTTGACGACGAGCAGGCCATCGTCCGGATCGATATGTCGGAATACATGGAAAAGCATTCGGTTGCCCGACTCATCGGGGCGCCTCCAGGTTATGTGGGATATGAAGAGGGTGGGTATCTGACCGAGTCAATTCGGCGACGTCCCTATTCGGTCGTGCTTTTTGATGAAATTGAAAAGGCGCACCCGGATGTTTTTAACGCACTGCTTCAAATATTAGATGACGGTCGCATGACCGACGGTCACGGAAGAACCGTCGATTTCAAGAACACCATTATCATCATGACGTCCAATGTGGGAAGCCAGTTGATCCAGGAACTGGGGGCATCTCAACGGGGGGAAATGGAAAAGCGGATCACAGAAGCGCTTCGGGAACAGTTCAAGCCCGAGTTTATAAACCGTATCGATGAAACCATCATCTTTCATAATCTGAGTCCCGATCAGATCGGAAAGATTGTGGAGATTCAGATGGATCGTCTCGGTAAACGGCTGGCAGACCGTCATATCGAATTGGTCCTGGATAACGGCGCCAGGTCATTCTTGGCAGAAAAGGGATACGACCCCGTCTATGGCGCCCGCCCCTTGAAGCGGGCGATCCAGCAGCACATCGAAAACCCGCTGGCCATGGATATTCTGGAAGGAACCATCAAAGAAGGTGACCGTGTCACTGCGACCGCAATCAATGATCAATTAAGCTTCCATAGAACTTAGTTCGCTTTGCTCACAGTTGGAATACTGGAATATTGGAACGCTGGAATGATGGGTTTAAATGAATTCTATCGATTTTATAAAAAAGATCTTTTCCGCTTTTTTACCCAATATTCCATCATTCCACTATTCCATGTTGCACTACAATGTTGAGCGTCAGTTAAAAACCATAATATCATTAGGTTGTAGAATTTCAGAGACGTCCATTTATTGGCTTATTCAGACCGTTTCCCACCCATCCTTTGAGCGCTTCGATCGGTGCTTCTGCCCTTCCGTCCGCTGAGGCCTTTCACTCATATCGAATTTTGATCTGTTTTTTCTACAATGCGGGCAGCGTTTTGGCGGATCAAAACCCATACTTGAAAACTTCCGCTGCTCATCCACTGTATAAATAAACGATTCATCACACTGAACACAATCCAGAATCTGATCTTCCATCTTTGACCCTCGTAATTCCTTTTCTTAAAACATGACTCACGTTTCGCATATTAAAATCAAAACGGGCCCGATATGGCCGTGGACGCCGTATCCACAAACCGGGCGACTTTTGTTATCGAGCAAGGAAAGTGCCAAAAATTTTGGGCATTGAAAGTGCTGTAGAATATATGGAATGGGCTATAAATCAAAGAAAAAAACCGTTCGGGCATCACGATTAGTGTCCATATAAAGCGGCTGGGATTAGTAAGGCCGTCTATTTTCAGTGTATTTGAATATAAGATGTGAACATGAGATTCCGATTCATGTGGAAACCGGAACCTTGTGTTCCGACAGAAGACCTTCAAAGTGCTGCTTCGTGAACTCCTCTTTTCTCAACCCGTATTTTTTCATCAGTTTGTGCAGCTGGCGGGCGCTGATTCCGGCGACATCGGCAGCCTCCTTAATTTTCCCCTTTTTCTGGGCGAGAACCTGCTTTAAATAGTATCGAACGGCATTCTCGGTGGCTTCATTTCGGTATGTCTCCAACGTCATGGAATCATTCAACGGAGGTGCCGGGAACGAGGCTTCGGATTCAAACATTTCATTTGGAAAACTCTCGGGGGTCAGGATTCGAGAGGTTTCCAATATATATGCGCGCTCGATCAAATTTTCGAGTTCCCGGATATTACCCGGCCAGGAATACTGCATCAGCGCATCCGTTACCTGGGGATGGATATCGTGAATGTCTTTTAAATTAAATTGATTCAACCGCCTCAAAAACGTATCGACAAGTAGCGGCATGTCTTCTTTTCGCTGGTGCAAAGACGGAACTTCAATTGGAAATACGTTCAACCGGTAGTATAGGTCTTTTCTGAATTGTCCTTCGCTGCACAAGACTTTCAGGTCGGAATTGGTGGCGGAAATGACCCGAACATCCGTCTCGATCGTCGTGTCTCCACCCACCCGCTGATATGTACCGTCTTGTAGGACTTGAAGCAACTTAATCTGGGCGGCAGGGGTAAGTGTCCCGATCTCATCCAGAAATATGGTGCCCCAGGATGCAATTTCGAATTTTCCAAGTTTTCTGCGCACCGCCCCGGTAAACGCGCCTTTCTCATGGCCGAAAAGTTCACTCTCCAGTAAGGTGTCCGGAATCGCCCCGCAATGGACGCTGATGAACTGATTGGCCTTTCGATTACTGTGCTGATGGATAATTTTTGCCAAAACCCCCTTGCCGGTACCGGTTTCACCCGTGAGCAAAACAGTGCTTCGGGTGGGCGATACAGACCTGACTTTCTCAAAAACACTTAGCATCAAGGGGCTTCGAGTCTGAATGAGATCGAACGCTTCAGCCTGCCAGAACTGATCGCGAAAGTAGTCCAGCTCGGATTGAACCATTAGAGATTCATTAATGGCTTCGGTTATATATCGAACCTCCGAAGGATCCAATGGATAGGTGAGATAATCGCTGGCACCGGCCTTAACCGCCATAACCGCCTGTCGGATCATTTCCGGCGGGGTCATAACAATAATGCTGACCGTAGGATAAATATGCCAAAACGATTGAAGCGCTGCTTTAATATTCTCAATGGCTTCATCTTCGAGCAGGGTGTCAAAATCAATGAACAAAAACTCGTATCGTTTCTTTCCGAATTTCGAAAGACAGTCTTCTTTTGTTGCAGCTTCCTCCACTTGAAATGAGGGCTGGAAGCTTTTTTGAATAACCCGGAAGGTTGTTGGACTTTGACCAGCAACCAGAATCGATTTCATGGATCACCCCGACATCGTACCTAAACAGGGCCGATTAGATAGATGGTATTGCGAGTTGCGCGTGCTAAATTGCATGATCCTTAAAGAGAAATCAACACAAAATATCGATTCCCCCGCCATTTGCTGGGATTTTTTAAATACCATTAATTTTGATGCAAATTTAAAGATGGCACTTTTTTTGCCTCTTATTATACCATGAATCGAGTTGAACAATTTAGGGGGGCAGTGGTCGGTTTGGAAAACAAAGGATTCAAAACCATCCACGGAATTGTGATTCCGGCAGAATGGGACCATGAGGGATCTGTAACCTCCGTCGATATCATGGGTAGAGACGAATCGTCTTACCGTGTGGAGAATATTGCATCAGCAAGAGGATTGTTAAAGTTCCTGCAACAGGAAGTCACGGCGACCGGCAAAATAAAAGAGTTGAGCACCGGAAAATTCGAAATCCGGATTGTCGATTATAAGTTGCCGAATCCTCTATCTAATAGAAATGCTTAAACTTTTCTATCAGCGAATTGTTTTCACGCCAATTCGAGCAGTCCGCCAACGAAAATCCAAATAACCCGCCCGGAGTTCCACCGAACTTTGGTTTTGAATAAAAACCGGAACTATTTATTCCGACTGGTGCCTCTCTTTTTTATAACTATCCGTTATTTAATAGCATTCTGAGCTGGCACGATGATTGCTGTTAAAAACCTGTTTAACCAATACGAAACATTGAAAAAGGAAATTCACGATGTCCCATTTTGGTTCTTTGGCTTTGAAACGGGGCATGGATGTTAAATATATCCTCGCAACGTATCTACCATCGTTTATAAGCCTGTCTTTGATAACATGCGGCTCATCATATGGGTTTACGGTATGAATAGCGTGCTGATACCCAACCAGTTCTTAAGCGGTGGGTTGGTGGGCATCGCATTGCTAATCCACTACCTGGTCCCCTTCGCCGATTTTGTCTGGATTTTCTTGGCGTTGAATATTCCCCTGTTAATCCTGGGATGGCGGACAATCAGCCGACCGTTCATGCTCTATTCCGTTTTCGGTCTGGGCGTGTTTGCATTGGTCGCCCATTTAATCAAACCGTCTCCCTTGGTCATCAAAGATCCGATCCTTGCCGCACTGACCGCCGGCGTGATCTGCGGCACCGGTGCCGGTTTGATACTCCGCTCCAAGGGCTCCGGAGGAGGACTGGATATTCTATCCATCTGCTTTAAGAAAAAATTTGGTTTCCAAATCGGTACCACCGTCGCCGTATTCAACGCGATTGTCCTTTTGGCCGGGGTCTATTTTTATTCTCTTGAGGTGGCACTCTATTCCTTGATTTTTCTGTTTACGACCGGAAAGGTGATCAATGCAGTGGTCACCGGGTTCAACCGCAGAAAGGCCGTATTGATCATCTCGGATAAATCCGAACTGATTTCCGATACCCTGTTGCGTGAGAAAAGACGCGGTACAACACTTTTGAAGGGAGAAGGCGGATTCTCCCACAAACAAAAAAACATCATCTTAACCGTAATCAGCATGATCGAGCTGCAAAAAATAAAAGAAATTATTCTGGATCTTGATCCGGAGGCCTTTATTGTTGTCAATGATACCCTTGAAGTCTTGGGCAAGCGGCAGGAAAAAGGGTTTCTCTATTAGGAGGATTTATCCATGACAAACAAAGAAAAAGCGAAATTGAAACAAATCCTTGAGGCACAGTTGCATGAATTGATTTCTAAAACCGGCAGCAAGGTCGCCGGATTGGTCACCTCCTCGGTGGAGGCTCCGGAGATGGTGGAGCAGTCATCATTAGACTATTCTCGAAGCGTTTCTCTGAGGATCAGTGACCGAGAGAGCAAGTTGATTCGAAAGATTCAGCAGACCCTGGATAGAATTGAAGACGAGGATTACGGTATCTGTGATAAGTGCGGAGAAGATATATCGATTGCCCGGTTGCGAGCGCGGCCGGTGACGACCCTTTGTATTGACTGTAAGACAAGACAGGAATCTTTGGAAAGAGCCAGCGGATTTTGAATAAGGATCAAAATTAAAGGAGATCATGATCATGAATAAAAGCGATTTGATCGAAACGGTTCAAACGGTTTTAGAGAACAGAAAACAGGCAGAGGCGGCGGTAAACAGCATTATTTCGAATATCGGCGCTGCGCTTAAAAAAGGAGATGCCGTGACCCTTACCGGTTTCGGCACCTTTAAGGTTGCAAAAAGAAAAGCGAGAACGGCCCGCAACCCCCGGACCGGGGAGCCCGTAAAAATCAAGGCCAAAAATGTAGTGAAATTTACAGCAGGAAAGAATCTTAAGGCGTCAATTTAGGTATCAAGGCCTGTAATCCGATCGTCCTGATCTGTCTGTGGCCGGCTTCATCGAAGCCGGCCACAGACGGATCGGCAACCACCATTCGGTTTCGTATCGATCTCCGTTCGTCATTCCAACTTGGATTGTCCGTATTCGCCGGACCCAAAAATCTATTTGAATCCCATCTCTTTCCGTAGTATTGAATTGTTTTGTTATAAAGACTTTAAAGGATACTAATGACCGCACTGTCAAAAAACCTGACCGTCATGTTTGTGGATATCGCGCTGCGGATCAGGAGCAAGACCGGGGGCAAACTTGTTTGTCACCGGGATTGACTGCTGAATCCGCTGGTTGTGAGGCGCTTTGCGCCGAACGGCCAGTGGATGGAATCCGC
>Ga0180009_10000817_pt1 | contig 40112 bp, 34 predicted proteins | sample OS_PC_MetaG_FD_123537 | JGI IMG/M metagenome (GOLD analysis project Ga0180009, IMG submission 123537) | Groundwater microbial communities from the Aspo Hard Rock Laboratory (HRL) deep subsurface site, Sweden - OS_PC_MetaG | ecosystem: Environmental > Aquatic > Deep subsurface > Groundwater... | reverse complement strand
GTTACCAGTGATAGTCCTTGCACTGTTCAGTCTGGCGAAACCAACTGTACAGTGATTTTGGAAAGTACACATCAGAATATCCCTGTATCCTGTCTATGGCGTGTGACCCCTGATGCGCCAATACTAAAGTATGGCTGCACATTTAATGGACTGAATACAAGAACTTACACATGGCCACACGCCAGTACGACACGCGTTGAGCAATTTGACCTTAGAGGCCATAATGACACTCCGCCTAACACGACTGCCGCTTACAATTCTGGTGTTCCACTTGCCCAGACTACGGTTACTGGTCAATAGCCTTGTTTCTGCCGAGATACTTTGAACTTGAATATTCCAATACATATAAATTGGTACTAAACTTACATGCCCAGTACTATTCTCTTAGTAAGCACCGCGCTTACATCATGTGATATCATGATCAGGATAGTACACTAGACATAGAATTTTTGCATTATTATGAGAAACTTCATCGCCTTTTTTACCGAGAAAGAAGGCAGCACAGCAATGATGCACATGCTTGATCAATTTGATGATGTGAATGTTGTTCATCAAATCAACAATCAGGGTTGGGAGCCTTTGGATGCTCATACTTCTGGTGACCTTTCGGTAAAGTCCCTGACTAGGCTGCTCGATATGATCTATGGCTGCAAGGATATCAGCATGTCTCAGATCAATCGATTGTATACAAAAACATCGAAGCTACCACTTTGTACATTTTCAAACAAGCACTCAGTCGGACTGAAAATGCGTCTAGTGCCGCACCAATATGTGCATCCCTGGACACGCACTGGCTGGCCATCTTGGAATGCGTTTTGGGATGAACGATTGCAGAGAGATTACTCTGTGCGTTTTCGCGCTGCTCTGTTGAGCAGGCTGGCGATGCATGGTGTCACTGCATTTATCACTGTCAGACAGGACTTATTACGTTGGGCACTGTCCAAATATCATGGTGATGGTACTGGTTCACCCGGTCATTTACAGTTCAAGCTCGCCAACGGCGAAATACGCCATGAACAAATCAGCAAACTGCATGTCGATTGTGAGAAACTCGAAGAGGTCATTGCGCGTTGTCGATCAGTCCATGAGGAAAACAGAAGACTTCGGGACACTCTTAAGGGTATTGGGGTTTCAGTCTTCCCGCTGCGATATGAACTGTTTCTTGAAGACAAGCACGCTTTTTTTAGACAGATCTCAAACTGGCTTGTATTGGATTGGTCTGAAACTGCTATATATAATGTCATCAACTCAGAGACATATCTGAAGAAAGTTCACAGCAACGATATCAGTGATTTTGTCGAGAATGCAGAGGAAGTGTTGGATAGATTTGAGCCCTGTTGGGAAGGTTGGTCGGATGATGATTGATTTTTTTGCTTATATACATCTGGACAATTCGGGCATTCTCGACTGATCAACTCGGCTTGAAGCTCATGAATACACTCAAGCCTTCACCATAAATGCCCCTGATTCGGTTCTTCGCTGTGATGACATGCAGTGACATGCCTGCATGTTTGTTGATTTCCGAGGCCAGATCCTGACCCCAATCTGTTATAACCAGTGAACCATTCGGATCAACCGGATTGCCATGATATTCTGCTGGGTGTACATGAAGCAGTTCACCATCATGAATTTCAACGCGTTTGCGTGAACGTTCGAAACCAAACCAGGGAATCGTAAACAGATGACAACCGCCTGGCTTGAGGACTCGCGCAATCTCTGCAAATGCGCGTTCCGGATGCAGCAGATGCTCGAACACATCCTGAGTTATAAATAATTCAATGCATTCGTTCTCGAAACTTAGCGCTTCCAGGTTTTCGCATCGATGACCGTTGTGTATTGATCCGGGCTTAACATCAGGAAAATAATGAGAACTGCTGTATTTACCCGCATGTGTAGCGAGGTGGTGTGAGACCGCACCACCCGGAGAAGATTAGTGTATGGCCATAGAGCGCCACTGAGGAAGCTTCTCGTTAAGCACATAAAGCAGGGAGCGCCAGCGAGCAATGCTCCCGCAGCGCACACATCGCAACTGCTCGCGATGCCAGTCTCCGAGGAGCCTGAAAAGTGTTATTTGCTGACAGATGTTGCAGTAGCCAGGACTGATATTTCCTTTGACAGCGTCTGTCAACATACTGCCCATGAGTGTTAGACAGGCAGTCTAGTCATGTGTAATTGGCTGTTGCCATCAAACCACATAAACAAACACAAACAGGCCCAGCCACACCACGTCGACAAAATGCCAGTACCAGGCCACGCCTTCAAAACCGAAGTGGTTGTCGGCGGTAAAGTGACCCTTGGCGGCGCGGAACATGATCACTGTGAGCATAATGGCACCCAGGGTGACGTGCATGCCGTGAAAGCCGGTGAGCATGAAAAAGGTTGAGCCGTAGATGCCGGAACCCAGCGTGAGCCCAAGTTCCTGATAGGCATGAATGTATTCTTCCGCCTGCAGGTAGACGAAGAAAAAGCCCAGTGCCACTGTCGCCGCCAGCCACAGTACCAGCGAGCGCCGCTGACCGACTTTCAATGCCCAGTGCGCCATGGTGACGGTCAGCCCGGAAGTCAGCAGGATCAGTGTGTTGACCAGCGGTACACCGAAAGCCGGCACCGTGTCGAAGCCACCGCCGACAGCGGCGGGACCATTGGTCGGCCACACCGGGTCGAAGCCCTGCCACAGCAGTGCATTGGTCATCACGCCATGACCTTCTCCGCCCAGCCACGGCACCATGAACACACGGGCGTAGAACAGGGCACCGAAGAAGGCGGCAAAGAACATCACTTCTGAGAAGATGAACCAGATCATACCCATGCGAAACGAGGTATCGACCTGGCTGTTGTAGTAGCCGTTGACGCTTTCTTTCACCACCTGGCCGAACCAGCCGAACAGCATGACGACGATGATGGCGAAGCCTGCCAGCATGCTGATTTTGCCGGCTGCGGTGCCATTCATGGACATGGCGGCACCGGCGAGCAGGGCGGTCATGCCGATCGAGCCGACGATGGGCCACGGCGCGTTGTGGGGCACGAAGTAGCGATTCGGGTTCGGGGTGTCAGCGTGTGTCATGGTTATTCCTGGTACATCGGCCCGCTGGCCGTGCTGTGGTTGATTAAGGCGGTCGTGGTCTGCTTGCTCATGCGCCATCCTTGTAGCCGAACACGCCTGCAGCGATAAACAGCAGGTAGATGATCACGGCGATGATGGCCAGAATCACCACCGTGCGTCGGATACCTGAGCCGGATGGCCTGGGATCATTCATCTGATGCTGCGCGACTCAGTGCGCCACATCGCCGTGGGCGACGACGCTGTCATCGATCTTCGGCGGTTCATCAAAGGTGTGGTACGGTGCCGGCGACGGCAGGGTCCATTCCAGTCCCTTGGCACCTTCCCACACCTGTGCGGTGGCTTTGACGCCACCGCGGGCGCACTGCCAGACGATGAAGGCAAACAACAGCTGCGCCAGACCGAAGGCGAAACCGCCGATGCTGGAGATCATGTTGTAATCGGCAAACTGCACGGCATAGTCGGGAATACGACGTGGCATGCCGGCCAGTCCCAGATAGTGCTGCGGGAAAAACAGCACGTTGACCGAGATCACCGACCACCAGAAGTGAATCTTGCCGAGGCGCTCGTTGTACATGTTGCCGGTCCATTTCGGCAGCCAGTAGTAAGCGGCGGCAATGATGGCAAACACCGCACCGGTGACCAGCACATAGTGGAAGTGCGCCACCACGAAATAGGTGTCGTGGTACTGGAAGTCGGCCGGCACGATGGCCAGCATCAGTCCGGAGAAACCGCCGATGGTGAACAGGATGACGAAGGCCAGCGCAAACAGCATCGGGGTTTCAAACGTCATTGCGCCGCGCCACATGGTGGAAACCCAGTTGAACACTTTCACGCCGGTGGGCACGGCAATCACCATGGTGGCATACATGAAGAACAGTTCAGCACCCAGCGGCATGCCCACGGTAAACATGTGGTGTGCCCAGACGATGAACGACAAAAAGGCAATGCTGGCGGTGGCATAGACCATGGCGGTGTAGCCGAACAGCGGCTTGCGGGCAAAGGTCGGGATGATCTCGGAGATGATGCCGAATGCCGGCAGAATCATGATATAGACCTCGGGATGACCGAAGAACCAGAAAATGTGCTGGAACATGACCGGGTCACCGCCACCGGCAGCGCTGAAGAATGTGGTGTCGAAGAAGCGGTCGGTCAGCAGCATGGTCACGGCACCGGCCAGTACCGGCATCACCGCGATGAGCAGAAACGCGGTAATCAGCCAGGACCAGACAAACAGCGGCATGCGCAGCAGGGTCATGCCCGGTGCGCGCATGTTGAGGATGGTGGCGATGACGTTGATCGCGCCCATGATCGACGAGATGCCGAGCATGTGGATGGCGAAAATGACGAAGGCAAAGCTGTTGCCGGTCTGCAGCGACAGCGGCGGATACAGCGTCCAGCCTCCGGCCGGGCCGCCGGACGGCATGAACAGCGTGCCGATCAGCATGGTGAAGGCAAACGGCAGAATCCAGAAGCTCCAGTTGTTCATCCGAGGCAGCGCCATGTCCGGTGCGCCGATCATCATCGGGATCATCCAGTTGGCCAGACCGACAAAGGCCGGCATGACGGCTCCGAAGATCATCACCAGGGCGTGCATGGTGGTCATCTGGTTGAAGAACTCGGGATTGACCAGTTGCAGACCGGGCTGGAACAGCTCGGCGCGGATGATCAGCGCCATGCCACCGCCGATCAGGAACATCAGCAGCGAGAACACCAGGTACAGTGTGCCGATGTCCTTGTGATTGGTGGTGAACACCCAGCGCAACAGGCCTTTCGGGGCGCCGTGATGATCGTCATGCGTGTGGTCATGCGTGTGGTCGTGTGCTGCTGCGGTGTTGCTGCTCATAGGTTTGATCCGTTTGCTCTTTGACTCGGTTGCAATGTTTCTGCCTGGGGTGGCTCAGGTCGTGGTGCTTGCCTGCATCAGTCGGCCAGCGCCACTTCGGGCGAGGTGGTCATGTCATCGGCGGTGTCCTGTGCCAGTGCTGACACATCGTCACTGCCGGTGTAGCCCGGTTGCTGTGCCAGCCATTGTTCGAACTCGGCCCGGGGCTTGGCGATCACCACCACCGGCATGAAACCGTGATCCTTGCCGCACAACTCGGCGCACTGGCCACGGTAGGTGCCTGGCTCGCTGATCGAGGTCCAGGCGGTGTTGACGATGCCGGGGATGGCGTCACGCTTCCAGCCCAGTTCGGGCACCCACCAGGAGTGGATCACATCACCACTGGTCAGCAGCAGGCGGATCTTGGTGTCGGTGGGGACCACCAGGGCGTTGTCGACTTCCAGCAGGTAGTTGTCCACCGTGGTCGGGTCGATGCCCGAGTTCAGTTGGCGGGCGATGTCACTGTCCTGTGCCAGCGAGCTGATGAAACTGACGCCGGTGTCCATGTATTCGTATTTCCACTTCCACTGATAGCCGGTGATCTTGATGTCCATTTCCGCGCCTTCGCTGGTTTCCATCAGTATCAGCGCGCGGGTGGCCGGCACCGCCATCAGGATCAGAATGAGGATGGGAATGGCGGTCCAGGCGATCTCGGCCTTGGTGCTGTGGGTGAACTGGGCCGCCTCCACGCCATTGCTTTTGCGATGCAGGATGATGGACACAAACATGGCACCAAACACCAGCACGCCGATCACCACGCAGATCCACAGGATCAGCATGTGCAGATCGTAGGCGGTCTGGCTGAATTCAGTGACTCCGCGCGGCATGTTGTCACCCAGCGCAAACATGCCCCAGACAGCCAGCAGCATGCCAGCAAGTACGGCGATGGAGACAATGACGATGTTCTGGTTTTTCATTGGGTTACGGTTCCTGCATGTTGACGGTGACAGCCTGGACAAGTCAGCAGCTGTCGCTGGTCGATCAATCGTATGTGTTGGCTAATCTGTACGTTCGTATTCCGGTCACACCACGGATGTGCGGCGGTCTGCAATGGCCGTCACAGCGGTCGGCTGACGATTTCTGCGCCAGCCATGCGGCGACAGAGCGCCTGATCCCTTGCGCTGACCCGGGCCTGCGTCCGCTGCCACAACTGCAGCAGCAGAGTGGCTTTTTCCTGTTCGTTCAAAAACCGGCCCAGCTCCAGTTGCTCGCCGTTGGCATGCAGTATCAGTGCCGGTATGCCACGCTGGCTGCGTTGCTGCAGCTCCAGCCGCAGCCAGTGCGCAGTCTGTTGCCAGTGGCGCTGGCGCTGGCGCTGTTGCTGCACCACGCTGATGTGTTCGGCCTCGACGCAGATGGTTTCACTGCAGCGGTTTTCGGTCACCGCTGTGCGCAGACCAATGCCGGCGAGCAGCAGATGCAGCAGCGCGGCAATCAGTATCGGCCAGTAGCCCAACACGGTCAGCCAAAGTGCAATCAGCAGCGTGACCGCAGCCAGCAGCATCGACACCAGCCACCAGTGCTGGCTGCTCATGCTGGCGTTGCTGCTGACCTGCAGACACCAGTGTTCCGGCGCTGCCGGTGCAGTGCCGTCGTTGTGGTTTTGCCTGTACCAGCATCCAACCATGTCTGCATGTGTCCGGTCGACACGACCTGTGTGCGGTCACGTCAATTCTGAAACCTTCGCGTCAGCCCGTCATTTTAACCCGAAGCGGCAGTTGAAGTCATGTGACATGGTTGATATTTTTCCTGCAACAGTCAGTCAGCCGTGGGCAATGCAGGCAGGAAAATTGTGCAGCGCAAGCGTACAATCTGCGGGGCAGATGCCTGCCCGGGTCCTACCGCCTGCTGTGCCACCAATTTGGAGTAGCCATGAACAATGCCGTGCCGTCCATGCTGTTTCCTGCGCCGATGCAGGTTGATCCTGCAGTCCGTCGTCTGCAGCAGGATTGCTATGTGTCTGAAGATCAGCACTGCCGTTATCTGCGCGCGCAGCTGGAGCTTGATGCCGCCGCCAGCGAGCGCATCAACCAGCGGGCTATGGAGTTGGTGCGCGAAGTGCGCGCCAGCAGCGCCGAGCGCAGTTCAATCGCCGCTTTCATGCACGAGTACGATCTGTCCTCTGAGGAAGGCATCGTGCTGATGTGTCTGGCTGAGGCGCTGCTGCGCATTCCTGATAGCGACACCGCCGAGAAACTGATCGCCGACAAGCTCGCCGATGCCGACTGGGAGCAGCATCTGGGCAAAAGCACCTCGATTTTCGTCAATGCCTCAACCTGGGGCCTGATGCTCACCGGCAAGCTGATCGGCGTGGGGCGGTCGACGCAGAAGAATTTCAGTCATGTGCTGGGGCGGCTGGCCAACCGTAGCGGCGAACCGGTGGTGCGGCTCGCCATTCGCCAGGCCATGCGCATCATGGGCCATCAGTTTGTCATGGGGCGCAGCATCGAATCGGCACTGGAGCGCAGCCGCAGCAAGAGCAATCGACATTACCGGCATTCCTTTGACATGCTCGGCGAGGCGGCCATGACTGCGGCCGATGCCGAGCGCTATCAGCAGGCTTATCTGGCCGCAATTCATGTCATGGGCAAACATCGCAGCACCGACAACATATATGCCGCCGACAGCATTTCGGTGAAGCTGTCAGCACTGCACCCGCGCTATGAGTATGCCCAGCGTGAGCGCGTGCTGGAGCAGCTCCCGGCGCGGCTGCTGGTCCTGGCCGAAGCCGCCGCCAGCCACGACATTGCGCTGACTGTTGACGCCGAGGAGGCGGATCGGCTGATGCTGTCGCTGGAAGTGTTCGGCAAGGTCGCCAGAGCACCCTCGCTGCAGGGTTGGCAGGGCCTGGGGCTGGCCATTCAGGCTTATCAGAAGCGCTGCTGGCAGGTCATTGGCTGGCTGGAAAATCTGGCCACTGAGACCGCGCGGCGCTTGCCGGTGCGGCTGGTCAAGGGTGCCTACTGGGACACCGAGGTGAAGCTGGCACAACAGGAGGGCTATCCGGGTTATCCGGTGTTCACGCGCAAGATCAACACCGATCTGTCCTATCTGGCCTGCGCGGCTCGTCTGCTGCAGAGTCCGCAGCTGTTCTATCCGCAGTTTGCCACCCACAATGCTCACACCATTGCTGCCATCCGCGAGCTGGCCGGTGAGCGTGATGGCTATGAATACCAGCGCCTGCATGGCATGGGTGAGGAATTGTACGACTGTGTGCGCGAGGATCCGGCCCTGCTCAGCCAGTGTCGGGTTTATGCCCCGGTCGGCAACCACAAGGATCTGCTGCCGTATCTGGTACGCCGGTTGCTGGAAAACGGAGCCAACACCTCGTTTGTCAACCGCATCAGCGATGAGCAACTGGCGGTGGAGGAGGTCATTGCGGACCCGCTGCAGGCATTTGACCGGCTCAATGTGATTGCCCATCCCGGCATTCCGCTGCCGCAGGATCTGTATCTGGATCAGATCGGCGAAGGTCGGCGAAATTCTTCCGGTCTGCCGCTGTTTCATGAGCCGGCCCTGGCGGATTTGCAGCAGGCCATGCAGCAGGCACTGCAGCTGCCGCTGCAGGCGGGGCCACTGCTGGCGTTCTCGCCAGCGACGGAACTCAGCCGCGAAGCGGTGACCGACCCCACTTCTCCCGGGCGGGTTATCGGCTATGTGGACTGGGCCAGTGCGGACGATGTCCAGCAGGCCATGACGGCTGCGCGCAAGGCCTTCGCCGGCTGGGCCAGCCTGCCGGTGCGCGAGCGCGCCGGCATGCTGCATCAGGCTGCAGACCGGTTGCAGCAGGAACATGCCCGGTTCATGGCGCTGGCGGTGCTGGAGGCCGGAAAAAGCATTCGCGATGCGGTGGCTGAAGTTCGAGAAGCCATTGATTTTCTGAGATATTACGCCGATGAAGCGATTACTCTGATGGCCGAGCCCAAGACCATGCCCGGGCCCACTGGAGAGACCAACCAGCTGTATCTGCACGGTCGTGGCGTGTTCGGCTGTATCAGTCCGTGGAACTTTCCGCTGGCCATTTTTACCGGCCAGATAGCTGCCGCGCTGGTTACCGGCAACTGCGTGCTGGCCAAGCCTGCCGAGCAGACGCCGCTGATTGCGTTCGAGATGGTGCGCGTGCTGCATGCTGCCGGTATCCCGCGTGAGGTGCTGCAGTTCCTGCCGGGTGACGGGGCCGGTGTCGGTGCCAGCATGACGGCCCTGCCGGAACTGGCCGGGGTGGTGTTCACCGGCTCCAACGCCACGGCCAAGGCGATTCACCGCTCGCTGGCCGAACACAATCGCGAGATCCCCATCGTCATTGCCGAAACCGGCGGCCAGAATACCATGATCGTGGATTCCTCCGCGCTGCCGGAACAGGTCACCCGGGATGTCATCACCTCAGCCTTTCTGAGTGCCGGCCAGCGTTGCTCGGCGCTGCGCGTGCTCTACGTGCAGGACGACATCGCCGATCATCTGTTGCAGATGCTGGCCGGGGCGATGCAGGAGCTGGTGCTGGGCAATCCGGCCATGCTGGTGACCGATGTCGGACCGGTGATCGACCGGGATGCGCTGCAGATGCTGCTGGCGCATCGCCGCAAGCTGCAGGACATGGGCCGGCTGATTGCCGAAGTGCCGCAGCCGCAGACGGTTCCCGGTGGCTATTTCTTTGCCCCGTGCGCATTTGAAATCGACTCCATCACCCAGCTAGGCAATGAGGTGTTCGGACCGATTCTGCACGTCATCCGCTATCCGTCGGGGCGCCTGGACCAGGTGCTGGACGACATTGTCGCCACCGGTTTTGGCCTGACGCTGGGCATCCACAGCCGCATTGATGCGGTGCACAAATACATCACCGACCGCGTCCGCGTTGGCAACATCTACATCAATCGCAACATGACCGGTGCGGTGGTCGGGGTGCAGCCATTTGGCGGTGAAGGCCTGTCCGGCACCGGGCCGAAGGCCGGCGGGCCGTATTATCTGCCGCGTTTTTGTGCCGAGAAGACCCTCACCAACAACACCGCAGCCGTGGGAGGCAACGCATCGCTGCTGGCGATGTCAGACCTTGAATGACCGTCTACCTGGACTATTTCGGCCTGCAGCAGGCACCGTTTTCGATCACGCCTGACCCCGGTTACGTGTATCTGAGCCGGCGGCACGAAGACGCGCTGGCGCATCTGCTGTATGGCATTGGCCGTGGCGGCAGCGGTGGCTTTGTGCAGCTGACCGGTGAGGTGGGTACCGGCAAGACCACATTGTGCCGCTGTCTGCTGGAGCAGATCCCGCAGGATACCCGCATTGCACTGATACTAAACCCGATGCTGAGTCCGCTGGACCTGCTGCAGGCCATCTGCGATGAACTGGGGATCGACTATCAGCGTGATTTCAGCAGCCGCGAACTGGTCAATGCGCTGAACACTTTTCTATTGCAGGCACACAGCCGTGGCGAGCGGGTCGTGCTGGTGATTGATGAGGCGCAGAATCTGCAGCCGCAGGCCCTGGAGCAGGTGCGCCTGCTCACCAATCTGGAAACCCACACCGACAAGCTGCTGCAGATCATCCTGCTTGGTCAGCCGGAACTGCGTGAGCTGCTGGCCAGCGCCGGACTGCGTCAGCTGGCCCAGCGCATCACTGCGCGCTACCATCTGCTGCCGCTGGATGAGGCGGAAACCGCGGCCTATGTCAAACACCGTCTCAGCGTGGCCGGGCGGCAGCAGCCGCTGTTCACGCGAGATGCCTGCCGGGCACTGTATCGCCTGTCCGCTGGCGTGCCGCGCCTGATCAACATTTATGCCGACCGTGCACTGATGGGGGCATATGCGCGCGATGCCGAAAAAATCACCGGCAATATTGTGCGCCAGGCCTGTCAGGAAGTCGGTCAGAACACCGCGACTTTGCGCCATCGATGGCAACTGCCTGGTCTGGTCGCTGCCACGCTGCTGCTGGCACTGGTCGCAATCTGGTGGCTGCGCCCGCAGGGTGGGCAGCCGGTCATTTCGAGCACCACCGCAGAGGCTACCGCCGCCGCAAACGATGCCGCACAGGACGTTGCTGCGCAGGACAAGGATCTGGCTGCAGTCAGCATACCAGCAGTATCGGCTTCGGCAAATGCATCCGCCAGGCCGGCAGCAGCAACGACGACTAATGTGTCGCTGGATGACTGGCTGCAACAGGCCAATGCCGCTGGCATCTGGCAGCACTGGGCTGCGCACTGGGACAAGGATGCCGGGATGTTGGAGGCCGCCTGTGCCGAGGCCGATGTGCCTGCAGACGATGCCGGGAGCCTGGCTGCTGCCAGGGATACGGCTGCCGCCGGGGAGGCGTTCTTCTGCACCACCATGTATGGCAACTGGGGGCGCATTCGCCAGTTGCAGTTGCCGGTGGTGCTGTTGTTGCAGCCGGCTGCAGGCAGACCGAGCATTCCGGTGCTGGTTGAGCGGCTGGATCAGGCTGCGGCCACTGTGCACAACGGCGCTGCGGTCAGACAGCTGCCGTTGGCGGCACTCAATCCGCTGTGGCAGAACGGACAGATTACCGCGGTGTGTCCGGGCCAGAGTGTCGCCTGGACGCTGGGTGACAGCGCGGCCGACATTGCCAGCCTGAAGCGGCAGGCTGCCGGGCTGGCACTGCAGCCGTTCACCGGCAGCGTCGATATGCAGTATGATCAGGATTTTGCCGATTGGGTGGGGCGCTATCAGCTGCGCAACGGCCTGCAGGTGGATCGGGTGCTGGGTCGTGATACCAGACTGTTTTTATGCGCTGAGTCGCAGGCCATGGCGTCAACGGCCGTCATCACCGCCAATCAACAGGAATAACATTCATGTCGCTACTACTGGACGCCCTGCGCAAATCAGAACGGCAGCGCAAGCTGGGTCAGGTGCCGGATATCGAGGTGCCATCGATGCGCGCGGAAACACCGTCTGGCAGACCGGTCCGCTGGGCGATGCTGCTGCTGGTGCCGTTGCTGGCACTGGCTGGCTGGTGGTGGCTGGCGGGCAGGGACCAGCAGGTCGATCAGGCTGGTGCCACGGCAGACACTGTCGCCGCTGCGAACAGTCAGTCGCGCGCGCCAGCTGATGACGTTCAGCCCGTCGAGCGAGGCGAACAGGCACCTGCCGGGAAAGCAGACAGCGCCCAGATCCGCAACACCGAGACCAGCACTAATGAGAGCGCGGCAGAGCGCAGCGGACAGAGCCGACTGCCTGCTTATGTGCAGCAGAATCAGGATGACGGCTTCAGGGTGCCGCAGCCGCGAACCGGACTGCCGGCTGGCCCCGGACCGCAAGAGACCGCCAGCGAGGCACGCCGTGGCAGTTTGAGCCGAACTCTGCCGACCGCCATGGACAGCGCGCCACAAAGCGCCGCCAGCCTTGATGAGCTGGTGCGCGATGATCAGTTGCTGCGTGAGACCGATGCAGAAGCTGCCACGGCGCAGAGCAGCGCTATTGATGACGCCGCCAGTGACAGCGAGGACGCACTGGCCGCAGGCGCTGCAGCAGACGATCCACCCGCTGATGCATCGACGTCTGCGGCAGACAGCGACGACTGGCGACCAGCCAGACCTGAGCCGATCAGTTATTACGAACTGCCGGTGGCGGTGCGCCAGGAACTGGTCGATTTCCGCGTCACCATCCGCATCTACAACGAAGACCCGGCACAGCGCTTTGCCGTGATCAACCAGCAGCGCTTTTTCGAAGGCGATGAGGTCGGGCAGGGCATGCGACTGGTGGAAATCCGCCGTGACGGCGCGGTGTTTGAGTATGAGCAGTATCGTTTTCTGCTGCCCTGACCGCACTGACCAACGCTTGTGACCATCATCTTTCGTGAACGGCCGCAGCGCAGCCCGGTGCAGCCATGGCTGGTGCTGCTGCTGTCGCTGACCATTCTGGCCATCACCAGTTATCTGGCCATCATCAATGAGCCGCAGCGGCTGTTCATGATCAAGCAATGGGGTTTTCTGCCGATCGAGTTTCAGCCGTTGCTGCAGGCGAGTGGCTGGCAGGGGCGCGACTGGCAAAGCCTGGTGGTGATACTGGTGAGCCCGGCCAGCGCCTTGCTGCTGCATGCCAGCTGGCTGCACCTGCTGGGCAACATCGCCTATCTGTGGGCGTTTGGACTGTCGGTCGAGCGCCACACCGGGCATGTCACGCTGGCGCTGGTGTTTTTTCTGGTGGGCGCGCTGGCCAACGTGCTGCTGATCTGGCAGTTGCCTGACCTGAACACCCCGGTGATCGGTTCCAGTGGTGGCATTTCCGGGCTGATCGGCTGTTATCTGGTGCTGTTTCCGATGCGTCGCATGGGGCTGTATCTGCCACTGGGGCTGTACATGAAATTCGCCCATCTGCCATCACTGTTCGTGATAGGCTCATGGTTTTTGCTGCAGGTCATCTACAGCATGCAGGGTCCGCTGGCCGGCAACATCGTCTGGCGCGTTCACCTCACCGGTTTCTTCGGTGGCATGTTGTGTGGCTTGATGCTGCGCCTGTTTCGACCCCAATTGTTACGCTCATGAAAGCACAGACACTTTACAAGGTCATTTTTCTGAACCAGGGCAAGGTCTATGAGATTTTTGCCGACAGCGTCGGCAACTGCGATCTGTATGGCTTCATTGAAGTGACCGGGTTGGCTTTCAGTCAGCACGACGAGGTAGGCTCCTCAGTGGTGATCGATCCCACCGAGGAACGCCTGCGTGACGAATTTGCCGGTGCCAACGCTCTGTATCTGCCCATGCACAGCGTGCTGCGCATCGACCGGGTGGAAAAGCGCGGTCAGAGCAAGATTCGGGAACGTGAACCCGGCGAGAAGGTCACCCCGCTGCCGCTTACGCGCCGCTGAAGGGCCTTATCAGTCAGGTTTGATGAGCACATCAAGCGGTGAACTGATTGATTTCAGATTGGCGCGGAATGATTAACGCCCTCTATAGATTGCCCAATTGTTTGCAAGGCTGTTCATGATGAACATCAATCTACTGCTAATCCTGCTGCAACGAAAGCGGCTCGTAAAGGCATGTGCAATAAATTTTCTGACTGTTAGATCGTATGGTTATTTCTTGCCTTTGCGTATAAGTGACAGAAAATAATGAAAGCCAACGCCCATAGTGTGGTGGATATCAAAATTGTGAATTTTTGATGATTCATCGTGTCAATCATCAATGTAGATAAATTCTGTGTGTTTTCGTAGCATGATTTTATTGCATTCATTGCAAATTGATTATTTCCATATTCAGAAATAACATCCTCAATTTTCTGAAGAGAATGGCTATCATATGGAATGCTTTTGTAGGCGTTATAATAACTATCTCTAATTGTTAAATACTCAAATAAATGAAGTAATATAGAAATAAAACATATTAATATACCGATAAATGAAATTGTGGTAATAGTGTTTTTTTTGCTCATGATATCATAATGGATTTAGTAGTAATAAAGCACAACCTGCTTCTGCTATCGCTGATGTTCCCAGAGTTTCAAGGCCGAGCAGCGTGTTGTTTCTTGCTGCCACGTCAGCTAGCACATCACTTAAACTTCTGGTTGTTTCATCTCTTATCCTAGGCGGCTCATGGGGGGGGCTATGTCTTAGATAATCTACTGTAAATCATGTTCCAAGCTAAGACGACTCGTTGAAATGTCTTGTTGTATTACAAGACGCTTATAATCTGATATAGGTATATCTTTCGGGCAGTAGTGATTTGGAGATGATCTGTTAATCAAGATTATAATGCATCCAAATTGATGCAAGAAACAAAATAAATGAGATTATTGATATATACAGACAGAAACCCTTTGTCGTTTCCTTTTGATGGCACATTGACATTGAATAGAAAAAATCTATAATTCTTTTTTTTTGTAATTTTTTAGCTAGATTGAAGTTTAGATAACTAACTATAGAATCAATATATATAAAAAATGTTAATGGTATTATTATTATTGACTTTACATAATCGCTTGCTTGCATTATTGCTGCGATTAAAAAGATAGCAAATAATATAGTGATAAATAACCTTGAAATAATTAATATATACAACATAGTGTAATACTGCAATTCAGGTAAAATTCAATTTATTTTAGTTGGCTTGATTTATGTATTATCATATATAATGGACATATATTTATCGAATATTAATTTATATATTTCATGTTATCTAGAAAATATAGTGAAAACATTTCACCAATGTTAATATAATGAACTCCAATCATTGTTGCAACTGAGATAAAAAAAGCAATTAATGCCTTCAATTCGGAATGAATTCTTCGTTTTGAGTATCCGCAACCTTCATTTGTTGTTTCTATGTGATACATCTTTGCGTTCTCCATTGTAAGAAAACCAAAGATTGACAGTAATGATAAAGAAAAATATCCAATAATAGTGCGTATTGAACTAATATTATCTAAAGTAAAATCAACATCCATGACATCAATAAAATCTCTAATGATTTTCATACAGGGTAGGGAAATGAGAATAATTGAATAACATAACCAGAAGCGCTTGAGATATTTCTCTGAATCCAAATCTTTTTTTGATTTATTCACACATCTCACCTTCGCAATCAGATAATTCATTGAGTATACCTCTTGTAAAGTCTGATGTTAGACCACCAGCAATACCAGCAAATAGCCCAATTCTCCCAGCACGAAACAGATCGAGTCGTCCGCGATCAAACAAAGCTCCACTAATACCACCAATAAAGCCACCTAGCGCGCCTGCAAAAGTATCTCGGAAATCACTTGTAGCATTCATGCCGGTACTGGCAAGTTCTGAAGTTATAAATCCTCCGGTTGCTCCTCCGATTCGGCTAGCTAATGTATTACCACCAGCTGCACCTGCAATACCTCCAATAATCGGACCAGTTCCTTCAATTGACAAGCTTTGTGCTGTGAATTCAGCTCCAGCACCAATAGCTGCACCAGCTAGAACTCCCAACAAAGTGCCAGAAAAAGCGCCTGCAGTAGCACCCCCGGCTCCAGCCGCTATGATATTTATCGTTGATTCTGATATACAGAACAATCCCAATGGATCAATCAGATTAACCGGATCATTCAACACATAAGCGTAGAGGTTCGTATCCCCACCAGCGAAGCGAATCGGGTCTTTAGCTGTCCAGCGCCCGGTCTCAGGGTCGTAATCCCGAGCACCGAACCGCACCAGTCCGGTATCGTGATCATACAAGCCGCCCGCGAAGCCAAATGGCTGAAACCCGGGATTGCTATCTTCGATCACGCGCCCGAAGGTGTCATAGCTCATCTGCTGGATGATTTCACCGGTTTCGGTATCAATGACCAGGCGTGGACTGCCCAAATGATCGGAGACGATACGCCAGGTCTTGCCATCCCGGATCATGTAGGCCGGCACGTTAGGCTGCTCGCCGTAGACGAATCGACTGAGTACATTGCCGTCACCGTCCAGTTCGGCGAACGGGTTCAACAGGTCCCGATACAGCCAGCCCTTGATCAGTTCGCCATTGACCTGCTTACCCACGCGCCGGTCCAGGCCGTCGATCAGATATTCAATCTCGGTGCTATCCGGCAGAGTAACGGTCCGCAGATTGCCGGCGGCGTCGTAATAGTAGCTGGTGGTTGCGCTCGCGGTGGTTTTGGACTGCAGGTCACCTGCATTGTTGTATGCGTAGGTTGTTGTGCCGCCGGTGCGGGTAGCTTCTATCAGGCGATCCTGGTCGTCGTAGGTATAGTTGATGGTGCCTGCCGCTGTGCTGCTCTGGATGCGATTGCTGTTGGCATCATAGGCGTAAGTTTCGATGGCTGTGCCGTTTTGCTGCACTTCCACCAGCCGACCAGCCAAATCATAGGCATAATCCAGCGCCACTTCGCTACCACCAAGGGTTTCGGTGAGGGTGTCGATCCGGCCCAGTTTATCGCGGTCGTAGTCAAACGCCAGAATCGGACTGCCATTGACCTGAATCTGGCGGTTCTGCGGTTCGGCAAAAGCGTTGTAGCTGATGGTCTCTGCAACGGTGCCCAATGTGGAGCTGCCCAGCAAGCCGCTGGCGTTCTCGTGGGACAGGTTGAGGTTGCCGGCCCTGATCAGTAGACCATCGTTGTCGTAATCATAGCTGATGGCATTGCCGTTGACAGACTCGCTGATGAGGAAAAAGTCGCTGTCGAAGTTCTGGCTGACCTGGCCGTTCAGCTCGCCGCTTACCGTGCTGCTCACCGGCAGAAAGCCGTCCCACACTGCGATATCTGAGATACACACGTATTCAGGTAGCGTCATGGCATTTATCATGAATCTATCCCTTGCGTGATTTCAAATTCCGCATTGCATTATGAAAAAGATCTTTTAAGAGCTGTCCTGCCATCATCCACGCCGCTACCAACATAGAGAATGCTAATGCCAATTTATAAATCAAATGATGCATACCTTCAAGAATATCTTTTTGTGTGTAAATAAGATAAGCTGAGATAAACATCAAGAGTACTGTTGCAATAGCAGTCTCTACAATCACTCGAAGAAATGAACGTATTTTAGGGGAATCTTTCTCAAGCAATTGCGTGACATATTGTAAATCGATTTTGCTACAACGAATCATAAGTTCGCAGTAGTCTCCAACCGTCCATATAACAAGACGGCCTGAAGCTATTTCTTTCATAATGTCTGGATCAGCGACATCTTCAGCGATATCGTGAATATCATGATCAACAATATCTAACTCGTTGTCATGAATATTAGACATAAAGCTCGGATTGAGATCGATCCCGAATCGAAGATCTCGCGTAAGCTTTGCAACTGGCTCATTAAATATAGCTGATAGTCTGGATAACGCAAGATCGCGAATTGTATTCTCGTAATCTTCAATCATAAGTTCAACTATTATTGGCAAGCGCAATCACCAAATGATGTTGCGTCAATTCCCGCCTTCACTTCGACGAAAAGATCGACAAATCCCTCAATAATCAACAAGCCGGTTGAAGCTCTGCCAAGAAATTTACCAGCTTGTGTTCGACCTAATTCTCTGAAGGCTCTATTGCCAGTTCTTCCGGTCATGCGGCTTAACTGATTTGTGAAACGATTTATCCGATCCCTTGGACCAAATGCCCTAAGCTCAGATGGTGTCTTGGGCATAGTGCCAGCACCCAATGTCACCAACAAGGTTCCGAGAGTGGCCCCGAGGTCAAATCTATTTTCTCGTATGTCATTCGCGAACTGATCAAAATCAAAGCAAATGAGACCTGATGGATCGATAAGATTCACGGGATCATTGAAAACATACCCATACATATTCGTATCGCCGCCGGCAAAGCGAATCGGGTCTTTAGCTGTCCAGCGCCCGGTCTCTGGATCATAATCCCTCGCTCCGAACCGCACCAGTCCGGTATCGTGATCGTACAACCCGCCCGCAAAGCCAAACGGCTGAAATCCCGGGTTCGTGTCTTCAATAACCTTGCCAAAGGTATCATAGGCCATTTGCTGGACGATTTCGCCGGTTACAGTATCGATGACCAGCCTGGGGCTTCCGAGATGATCAGATACTATTCGATACGTCTTGCCGTCTTTGATCATGTAGGCCGGCACGTTAGGCTGCTCGCCGTAGACAAATCGACTGAGTACATTGCCGTCACCGTCCAGTTCGGCCACCGGGTTCAATAGATCTCTATACAACCAGCCTTTGATCAGTGTGCCATTGACCTGCTTGCCCACGCGCCGGTCCAGGCCGTCGATCAGATATTCAATCTCGGTGCTATCCGGCAGAGTAACGGTCCGCAGATTGCCGGCGGCGTCGTAATAGTAGCTGGTGGTTGCGCTCGCGGTTGTTTTGGACTGCAGGTCACCTGCGTTGTTGTATTCGTAAGTGGTTGTGCCGCCGGTGCGGGTAGCTTCTATCAGACGATCCTGATCGTCATAGGTGTAGTTGATGGTGCCTGTCGCATTGCTGCTCTGGATGCGATTGCTGTTGGCATCATAGGCGTAAGTTTCGATGGCTGTGCCGTTTTGCCGCACTTCCACCAGCCGGCCGGCCAAATCATAGGCATAATCCAGCGCCACTTCGCTACCACCAAGGGTTTCGGTTAGTGTGTCGATCCGGCCCAGTTTGTCGCGGTTGTAGTCAAACGCCAGGATCGGACTGCCATTGACCTGAATCTGGCGGTACTGCGGTTCGGCAAAAGCGTTGTAGCCGAGGCTTTCTGTAACGATGCCAAGTGTGGTGCTGCCCAGCAAGCCGCTGGCGTTCTCGCGGGACAGGTTGAGGTTGCCGGCCCTGATCAGCAGACCATCGTTGTCGTAATCATAGCTGATGGCATTGCCGTTTACAGACTCGCTGATGAGGAAAAAGTCGCTGTCGAAGTTCTGGCTGACTTGGCCGTTCAGCTCGCCGCTCATGGTGCTGGCCACCGGTAAAAAGCCGTCCCAGGTAAAGTCCATGTCAATGTTGTCGGTGGAATCCACAGAAATCAGTTGACCGGTGGATGCATCATAGCCGATCGTGGAGGAGACTGCCGGCATCTGGCGGCTATTCAGCCTGCCTGCTGTGTCGTAACCAAAGTCCACTCGCTTACCATCCGGGCGGTTGATTGTCGTCAGTTGCCTAGCGTTATTGTATTCCATGCTGGTGATATCGTCACTCACTCCGATGTCAGGCGGATCGTAGGTCGCCTCCAGGTTCACGTCGTTGAAGCTGAATTGGTGCGCCGGGCGACCGGGTGGGGTGATTGTGGTTGGACTGCCGACATCGTCGTAAGCAATGTCGATATTGCGGCCATCAGGTAGCATCACCCGGGTCAGCTGTCCTTGCGCATCATAGTCGAATTGCGAGGTTTGACCTTCGGCATTGCTCAATGTTGCCGGCAAGCATTCCTCAGTGTAGGTGATGCCGGTAATCCGTTGTGAAGCGCCGTCTCCTTCGATTATACGAGTCAGATTACCCCCATCGTTGTATTCAAACTGACGTTGAGTTCCGAGTGCATCGGTGCTGGCTTCAGTCAGACCAAGATCATTGTGGCTGAACGCCAGAGTGCGCCCATTTGGCGAAGTCAGAGTGGTCAGATTGCCGCGCTCATCGTAAGCCAGGCTGGTGGTGTTGCCCTGGCTATCAGTGACCGCCGTCAAGCGATTGAAGGCTTCCTGATAGGCCAGTGTTCGTGTACCGTTACGCACGCTGTCACTGAAAGACGTCAGGTTGCCGTGCTCGTCGAAAGAAGCACTGATGACGGTGCCATCGGGGAAGGTCGTTCTTGTTGGGTTGCCGTTTTCGTCGCGCTCGATGGTGGTCGTTAACCCGGTGTCAGAGGCAAGCTCCTCTGTGGTGATCGATCCCACCGAGGAACGCCTGCGTGACGAATTTGCCGGTGCCAACGCCATGTATCTGCCCATGCACAGCGTGCTGCGCATCGACCGGGTGGAAAAGCGCGGTCAGAGCAAGATCCGGGATCGTGAACCTGGCGAGAAGGTCACCCCGCTGCCGCTGACGCGCCGCTGAACAGCCTTACTGCAGCAGACTGAACGCGGGCAGCAGAGCAGCCGAGCGCTTACTCAGACCTGCGCTGCACCTGCATTGTGCTGGTACACATGCATGTCCTGCTGCGGAAACGGTATGCTGCATCCGGCGGCTTCCAGTTCCGCCTTGATGGTTTCCATCAACTCGCCGCGCAGGGTCCAGTAATCCTCTGACTTGCACCAGGGACGCACGGCAAAATCCACACTGCTGGCACCCAACTCGACCAGCAGCACCACCGGTGCCGGATCCTTCAGGATACGGTCGGCATGCTGTTCCAGCGCCTTGTGCAGGGCTGCCTGAGCTGCTTGCAGATCGTCTTTATAGTCAACGCCGATGACCAGATCAATGCGACGTGTGTCCTTGGCGGAAAAGTTGACGATCGGATTGGCCATGATATCGCTGTTGGGCATCAGCACGACGCGATTGTCGACCGTGATCAGCTCGGTGTTGAGCAGATTGACGCTGGCCACGCTGCCAGCCTGACCGGCGATGTCGACGAAATCTCCCACCTTGAACGGCTTCAGCAGAATGATCAGCACGCCGGAGGCAAAATTGCCCAGCGAATCCTTCAGCGCCAGACCGATGGCCAGTCCGGCCGCACCGAGCAGGGCGAATGCCGAGGCGGTGTTGACGCCCAGCTGCCCCAGCACCATCATCAGCAGCACCACGGTCAGGGTGATGCTGATGATGCGCTGCAGAAAAGTGCGCAACAGCGATTCCACGCCACGACTCTGCAGGCCGCGATCCAGCATGCCGGTGAGCCAGCGGATGATGCGCCGGCCAACCACATAGATCAGCAGTGCGATCAGCAGTTTGCCGCCCCACTGCAGGCCAAGATTGATGATGGTCTGGGTGTCCAGCTGGCTTAGCCAGTCCTTGATGGTTTGCATGATTCAGCCCTCTTCATTGCGTGTGAATGGATCGGATGTTGGATCTTGTGTTCAGGAATAATCGGCACCTTCGGCCAGTGCTTTTTCGATTTCATCGGCCAGTCGGGCAATGCGGTCGATCTGCCGGCGCAACAGTTTCTCGTCGAGGAAATCATAGAGGATGTTTTCGCACATCTTGATGTAGGGAGTGCCGTCCAGATCACCCACAGCCAGGTAACCGTTGCGCAGCATCAGATTCAGACGCAGGCATTTTTCCGCATCAAAACTGGCCAGCGGGGCGATGGTGGTTTCCAGGCGCAGGAACAGATCGCCTTCGCGGCCTTCGATTTCGGCCAGGAACATACTTTGCTTGCGCTGCTGGTCTTCAATTTCATAATCGATGGCGATGACGAAGTCGTCATCAATCACCAGTTCATGATCGGCGGCAATGAATTCACGGATGGCGGTGAAAGTGCTGAGACGGGTCATGTTATTTGGGCTCCAGTCTGATGGCACCGTCCAGTCGCACGGTGCTGCCGTTGAAATAGCTGTTGCGGATGATCTCTGCGGCCAGGCCGGCAAACTCTTCGGCCTTGCCAAGGCGTGCCGGAAACGGCACCCGGGCACCCAGTGCCTGTTGCAGTTCTTCCGGCATAGCATCCACCATGGGGGTGTGGAACACGCCGGGGGCGATGGTCATGACACGGATGCCAAAGCGCGCCAGTTCGCGGGCCAGCGGCAGGGTCATGCCGACCACGCCACCCTTGGAGGCGGAATAGGCAGCCTGGCCGATCTGTCCCTCATAAGCGGCCACACTGGCGGTGTTGATGATCACGCCGCGCTCGCCGTCGGCATTGGCTTCGTTGTGCTGCATGATGTCGGCCGCAGCCTTGGCGAGGTTGAAACTGCCGATCAGATTGACCGCGATGGTGCGGCTGAACTGCTGCAACGGCATCGGACCGTCGCGTCCGAGCACGCGTCCGGCGCCAAGTATACCGGCACAGCTGACGGCCACATTCACACCGCTGGCGAAATCAGCCGCTGCCTGCAGCGCTGCGCTCACCTGCTGTTCATCACTGACGTCGCAGGCCAGAAACTGCGCCCGGCTGCCCAGATCGGCGACCACCCGGGAGCCGGCCTCGGCGTTGATGTCTAGCAATGTCACCGTGCCACCAGCGGCCACCAGGTGCCGCGCTACGGCCAGGCCCAGGCCGGAGCAGCCGCCGCTGATCACGGCCTTGCTGTGTTCGATCTGCATAATGTATTCCTGCTTGAGGTTTAATGATTAAAACAATGAAAAATATATAAAAAAGTTACAATCAGATCACTGATGCGACGCATCAGGCAAACATTTTCGGCTTGATCGGCATGTTCGCCAGCCGCGCCAGTCCGGCCCGGCTGGTATTGGGGCGCGACAGTTGTCGGGTGATCCAGGCACCGACTTCTGCCAGCATGTCCAGATCGATGCCAGTCTCGAAGCCCAGCCCGTGCAGCATGTAGACCACGTCTTCGGTGGCGACATTGCCGGTGGCGCCGCGCGCATAGGGGCAGCCACCCAGACCGGCCACACTGCTGTCGGTGATGCGCACGCCCTGTTCCAGACAGGCCAGAATGTTGGCCAGCGCCTGGCCGTAGGTGTCATGAAAATGCACGGCCAGCCGGCTGATCTCCATCTCCGAGGCGACCGCGCGCAGCATGTCGCGGGCCTGATGCGGCGTGCCGATGCCAATGGTGTCGCCGAGGGAGATTTCATCACAGCCGAGTTCGCGCAGTTCGGTGGCCACAGCGACCACTTTGCTCACCGGCACCTTGCCCTGATAGGGACATCCCAGCACGCAGGAGATGTAGCCGCGCACCAAGATGCCATGCTCACGGGCCTGCGCGATCACCGGCTGAAAACGGCGGATGGATTCGGCGATGCTGCAATTGGTGTTGTTCTGGCTGAACTGCTCGGAGGCAGCGGTGAACACGGCGATTTCTCTGGCCTCGGCAGCCAGCGCGCGACGCATGCCGTATTCGTTTGGCACCAGTACCGGATAGCGTACCCCTTCGCGCCGCTTGATCGCGGCCATGACCTCTTCCGCATCGGCCAGTTGTGGCACCCATTCCTGGCTGACAAAGCTGGTCGCTTCGATCACCTGCAGTCCGGTCAGACCAAGCCGCCGGATCAGTTCCTGCTTGATGTAGGCAGGCACAATCGAGCTTTCGTTCTGCAGCCCGTCACGGGCACCGACCTCAACCACCTTGACGCGTTCTGTCATGCCTCACTCTCAAATTCAATCAGGCAGGCATCGGCGCTGACGGTGTCATCGGCGGCCACGTGCACCGCCTTGATGACGACATCGGCTTCGGCCCGCAATGAAATCTCCATTTTCATCGCCTCCATGACCACCACCACGGCACCGGCGGCAGCCTGCTCACCAGCCTTGTGGTTGACTGCAAGAATGCGCCCGGGCATCGGTGCCAGGATGCGATCCTGGCTGCTGGCCGCAGCATTGTCACTGCGCAATTCACTGACCCTGGCAAAGCGCCAGCGCATGGATCCGTGTACCAGCTCCATGGCATCGGGCAGGCAGTGCACGGTGGCGCGCAACATGCGGCCGGCTACCAGCAAGGCGGCCTGATAGGCTGGCATGGCATCGGCGGTGTTCGCCGTGCTGTGCCAGAAACCGGACACGGTCATCACTTCGGCGTCGTCCAGGGTGATTTCGGTGTCGCCGTCCAGGTCCGCTGTCAGTGCCCGGCTGGATACCCGGTACTGTTGCTGTCCGCAGGCCAGCTTGATGCTGCGCGCAGCCGCTGCGCCGATGCGCCAGCCATCCCGCAAGGCCCACGGTGACCACGGGTCGCTGGTCTGCTGTGGCGTTGCTGTGGTGTGCAGCAGCAGCATGGCGGCCAGTGCAATGAGTTCCTGTGGTGGCTCGCTGGGGCGGGTCGCCAGCAGTTCGTCCAGATGCCCGTCCAGCCAGGCGGTATGAATGCGCCGGGCCGGGTCTGCGGTGGTGAAAATGTCGGCCGCAGCCAGCGTCTGCAGAAAACCCAGATTGTGTTTCAAACCGGCGATGCAGCTGGCAGCGAGAGCCTGCTGCAGTTGCTGCAGGGCGGCCTGTCGGCTGGCCGCATGCACGATCAGCTTGGCGATCATTGGATCATAGTGAATGCTGACCTGATCGCCTTCGCGCACGCCGGTATCGACCCGCACGGCGGCACTTTGCGGGGGGAACTGCAGCCGTTGCAGGGTTCCGGCGCTGGGCAGGAAACCGTGCTCGGGGTCTTCCGCGTAAATGCGTGCTTCCATGGCATGCCCGGATTGCCGGATCTGTTCCTGTGGCAACGGCAGTGGTTCACCGGCGGCCACCCGCAGCTGCCATTCGACCAGATCAATGCCGGTGATCATCTCGGTGACCGGATGCTCGACCTGCAGCCGGGTGTTCATTTCCATGAAGTAGAAATCGTCGCCGGAGACAATGAATTCCACCGTCCCGGCACCGCGATAATCGACGCTGCGGGCGGCCTGTACCGCCGCCTCATGCATGGCAGACTGCAGCGCTGCGCTGAGCTTGCCGGCCGGTGCCTCCTCGATGATTTTCTGATAGCGGCGCTGGCTGGAGCAGTCGCGCTCGAACAGGTGCACGACATTGCCGTGCTGATCGCCAAACACCTGCACTTCGATATGGCTGGGGTGTTCCAGATAACGCTCCAGAATCATGCGCGCATCACCAAAAGCGCTGCTGGCCTCGCGCTGCGCCGAGCCCAGTTGCTCGGCAAACTCCGCGGCACGGCGGACAATGCGCATGCCTTTGCCGCCACCGCCTGCGGCCGCCTTGATCAGCAACGGATAACTGATCTGATCGGCCTCGCGCTGCAGCGTGGCCAGATCCTGGTCGTCGCCCTCGTAGCCGGGCACCACCGGCACGCCGGCCGCGCGCATGGTCTGCTTTGCCGCCGCCTTGGAGCCCATCTGCCGCATGGTGTCGGCACTGGGACCGATCAGAATCAGACCGGCCTGATCCACGGCGGCAGCAAAGGCCGGGTTTTCCGACAGAAAGCCGTAACCGGGGTGGATCGCCTCGGCACCGGCCAGGCGGGCTGCACCTATCACCTTGTCGATGTGCAGATAGGATTCTGCGGCGCTGGCCGGCCCCAGCCTGATCGCCTGATCGGCCATGCGCACATGCATGGCTTTGGCATCGGCATCGGAGTAAACCGCCACCGTGCCGATGCCGAGGCGCTGGCAGCTGCGCATGACGCGGCAGGCGATTTCGCCGCGATTGGCGATCAGCACTCGGTTGAACAATGTCTTCGGGGTGTTTTTCATGCGTTTTGCCAGCGTGCCTTGCGCTTGCCCAGAAACGCCTGCAGTCCGTGCTGGCCCTCTTCGCCGGCGCGCACGCGGGCAATCCAGGCGGCGGTGTGTTTGTCGGTGGCGTCGGCAGACCAGTCATTGGCCGTGAGCTTGCGGATCAGCTGCTTGCACTCGGCCACGGCACCGGGCGCAGCCTGCAGCAGTTGCTCGATCTGCGCCTGCAGCATGGCATCCAGTTGCTGCGCATCGCTGGCAATCTGGTGGATCAGACCGATCTGCCGGGCGGCTTCGGCATCGAAGCGTTCCCCGCTGAGCGCATAGCGGCGCATGCCGGTCATGCCGATGCGTGCCTGCACAAATGGTGCGATGGTGGCCGGGATCAGTCCCAGCCGGACTTCACTGAGGGCGAACCGCGCCGACGCCACAGCAATGGCGATGTCGCAGCAACTGATCAGACCGACGCCACCGCCGAAAGCAGGACCGTTGACGCGCGCAATGACCGCTTTCGGCAGATTGTCCAGACTGCGAAACATGGCGGCCAGCCGCAGCGAGTCCAGCCGGTTATCCTCGCGACTGGCGCTGGCCATGGCCTGCATCCAGTTCAGATCGCCGCCGGCAGAAAAGCTCTCACCGCTGCCGCTCAGCACCAGCACACGCAGCTGCTCGTTGTCGCGGGTGAGGCGGATGGCTTCGGTCAGTTCGGTGATCAGGGCCGCGTTGAAGGCGTTGTGCAGCTGCGGACGCTGCAGCGTGATGCGGGCAACACAGTCTTCGATGGCATAATGCAGGTGCTGAAAATGGTTCATCATCACATCCGGAACACGCCGTAATCACCGCGCTCGATCGGCGCATTCATGCCGGCCGAGAGCGCCAGCCCCAGCACGCGGCGGGTGTCGCGAGGATCGATGATGCCATCGTCCCACAGCCGCGCGCTGGCATAATAGGGATGGCCCTGGGATTCATAGCGGTCGCGGATCTGTGTCATGAACGCCTCCTGCTCCGACTCCGGCCAGCTCTGGCCCTGCGCCTGCATGCCGTCGCGCTTGACCGTGGCGAGCACGTTGGCAGCCTGATCGCCGCCCATCACCGAGATGCGCGCATTCGGCCAGGTCCAGAGAAAGCGAGGCTGGTAGGCACGCCCGCACATGGCGTAGTTGCCGGCACCGAACGAGCCGCCGATGATCACGGTGTATTTGGGCACATGACTGCAGGCCACTGCGGTGACCATTTTCGCGCCGTCGCGGGCGATGCCGGCGTTTTCGTACTGTTTGCCGACCATGAAACCACTGATGTTCTGCAAAAACAGCAGCGGTATGTTGCGCTGATTGCACAGCTGGATGAAGTGGGCACCCTTGAGCGCACTCTCGGAGAACAGAATGCCATTGTTGGCCACGATGCCGACCGGGTAGCCGTGGATGCGGGCGAAACCGGTCACCAGCGTTTTGCCATAGCGGGCCTTGAATTCGTGCAGCTCGCTGCCGTCGACAATGCGGGCGATGATTTCGTGCACATCCAGCGGATGGCGCGTGTCGCGCGGAATCACGCCGAGCAGTTCCTCTGCGTCCAGCAGTGGCGCCTGTGGTGCTGCCAGCTGCACGGTGGCCTGCTTGCCCCGGTTCAGGTTGGCGACGATGTCGCGGGCAATGGCCAGGGCGTGCTGGTCGTTTTCGGCGAGGTGATCGGCGACACCGGACTGGCTGGTGTGCACCTCGGCACCGCCCAGCGATTCGGCGTCGACCTCCTCGCCAGTGGCAGCCTTGACCAGCGGCGGGCCGCCGAGAAAGATGGTGCCCTGATTGCGCACGATGATGGATTCGTCGCACATCGCCGGTACATAGGCACCGCCTGCCGTGCACGAGCCCATGACCACGGCAATCTGCGGGATGTTGCGGGCCGACAGCCGTGCCTGGTTGTAGAAAATGCGACCGAAGTGATCGCGGTCGGGAAACACCTCATCCTGCATGGGCAGAAATGCGCCGCCGGAGTCGACCAGATAAATGCAGGGCAGGTGATTTTCCAGCGCGATTTCCTGCGCGCGCAGATGTTTTTTTACCGTCAGCGGGTAATAAGTGCCGCCTTTCACGGTGGCGTCGTTGCCGAGCACCATGACATCGATGCCATGAATGCGGCCGATGCCAGCAACCACGCCGGCGGCAGGGGCGTCATCGTCATACAGCCCATATGCCGCCAGCGGGCTGATTTCCAGAAACGGTGAACCGTCATCCAGCAGTTCGCGGATGCGCTCGCGCACCAGCAGCTTGCCGCGCTGCTGGTGTTTCTGCCGCGATTTTTCCGGACCGCCGAGACTGACCCGCTGCAACTGCTGCTGCAGATCATCAATCAGCGTCAGCAGATGCGCCTGATTGGCCTGGAATGCGGCGTCGCGGGTGCTGATGCTGCTGTGGATAACTGGCATCAAACGGTCTCAGAGCAGTTCGATGGCAATGGCGGTGGCTTCGCCGCCGCCAATGCACAGGCTGGCCACGCCGCGCTTGCGGCCGTGTTGACGCAGGGCATGCAGCAGTGTGACCACCAGTCGGGTACCGCTGGCACCGATGGGATGACCCAGCGCGCAGGCACCGCCATTGACGTTAACCTTGTCGTGCGCAATGTCCAGTTCCTGCATCGCTGCCATGGTGACCACGGCGAAGGCTTCGTTGATCTCGAACAGATCGACATCGTCCACGCTCCAGCCGGTCTGCTGCAGCAGCTTGCGCAGCGCGCCAACCGGTGCGGTGGTGAACCATTCCGGCTCCTGCGCATGGGTGGCGTGGCCGATGATGCGCGCCAGCGGCTGCAGGCCGTGCTGCTGGGCCAGAGTTGCCGTGGTCAGAATCGTGGCGGCCGCGCCATCGGAAATCTTCGAGGCATTGGCTGCGGTCACGGTGCCGTCTTTGGCAAACGCCGGCTTCAGATTGGGAATCTTGTTCAGATCGCAGCGCGGTGGCTCTTCATCGTGTTCAATGACGTGTTCACCCTTGCGGTCGGTCACAGTGACGGCGGTGATTTCATCCTTGAACGCGGCACCCATGGCGGCCATGGCGCGCTGCACCGAGGTGGCGCTGAAGGCGTCCTGGGCTTCTCGGGAGAAGCTGAAATGACTGGCGCAGGTTTCCGCAAACTGCCCCATCATCTTGTCGTCGTAGGGGTTCTGCAGGCCGTCTAGAAACATGTGATCCAACACCTGACCATGACCCATGCGATAGCCCGAGCGCGCCTTGGGCAGCAGGTAAGGGGCGTTGGTCATGGACTCCATGCCGCCGGCAACGACGAAACTGCTGCCGCCAGCGCGCAGCACATCGTGTCCCAGCATCATCGCCTTCATGCCGGAACCACACACCTTGTTGACGGTGGTGCAGCCGGTACCCAGTGGCAGACCGCCACCCAGTGCGGCCTGGCGGGCGGGTGCCTGACCCTGTCCAGCCGGCAGCACGCAACCGATGATGGCCTCGTCGATCAGTGCCGGATCAATGTCGGTCTGCTGCAGGCAGGCGGCAATCGCCGCCGCGCCGAGTTGGTGACCGGCAAGGGTGGAGAACTGCCCCTGAAATGAACCGATCGGGGTACGTCTGGCGGCGACAATGACGATATCGTCTTGGGACATGAACAAAAACTCCTGATAATGATGACTGTATGCTGACCTGGTCGGGCGTCTTGTCAGCGGCCGCAGTCTGCAAGTATTGGACTGCAAGTCTTTGCAGCCGATGGCAAGCAAAAGGTGACGGGCCAGCTGGACACGCATTGGTCAGCTGCAACTGCGAATCATTTTAACATGTCAATGCCGTTGATCGCTGCTGCGGACATGGCGGCAGTGTGCTTTTGACCCGCAACCGACGAAGTGCTAATTTGTGCAGTTATGACAATCGTGTGACTGTTTCTGTTACAGCGATGTCGAAGCAACTGATGTAATCGATCGCAGAGAACATGCCATGGCCGGAGGTTGGGCACGAGACGGTGCCGTACAGGATCAGATCGACGCCAGCGTGGCAGACGCGGTGGCACAGGCGCGTGCACGCTTGCGGCAGGGCGAGAGTCTGGTGCAGTGCGAGGACTGCGATGCACAGATACCGCCGGCACGGCGTCAGGCGGTGCCGGGTGTGCGCAAGTGCGTGCAGTGCCAGCAGGCCGATGATGAACGCCAGGTCAGTGGCGGCGGCATCAATCGTCGCGGCAGCAAAGACAGTCAGTTACGTTGACCACAGCCATGCAGAAAAAGCCTGCAGCCAACGAGCTGCAACGACTCATCAATGCCACCCGCAACTCGCTGGCGGGTTACCGCCAGGTATACCGGGACGAGGCGGCATTTCGTTTCCAGTGCGTGCTGCTGCTGTGCATCGTACCGCTGGCAGCATGGCTGGCGCGCAGCCTCACCGAAGCCGCGCTGCTGATCGCTGTCTGGTTGCTGGTGCTGCTGGCCGAACTGGGCAATTCGGCCATCGAGGCCGCCATCGATCGCGTCAGTGAGGCGCGGCATCCACTGTCGGCCAAGGCCAAGGATGCCGGCTCGGCCATGGTGATGACAGCGATGATCATTGCCGCGCTGGTGTGGCTGGCGGTGCTGCTGGATCGATTTGTCTGAGTATGGTCGTGGCCGGATTGAGCCTGCCCGGCTCTGCCTGCGCGCTATAATCGTCTCCTGTCCGCGCAACCACCATAGAGATTCTTAATGCAAACACGCGCTGCCGTGGCCCATGCCGCCGCCCAACCGCTGACCATTGAAACGGTCGATCTGCAAGGCCCCAAAGCGGGTGAAGTGCTGGTCGAAATCAAGGCCACCGGCCTGTGTCACACCGATGCCTTCACCCTGTCGGGGCGTGACCCGGAGGGCCTGTTTCCGGCCATCCTGGGGCATGAGGGGGCCGGTGTGGTGCTTGAGGTTGGCGCGGGGGTGACCTCGCTGAAACCGGGTGATCACGTGATCCCGTTGTACACGCCGGAATGCCGTGAGTGCGATTACTGTCTGCATCCAAAGACCAATCTGTGCCAGGCGATTCGCGATACCCAGGGGCGTGGCGTGATGCCCGATGGCAGCAGTCGTTTCTCCATTGGCGGTGAGCCGCTGCATCATTACATGGGCACTTCTACCTTTGCCAACCATACCGTATTGCCGGAGATCGCTCTGGCAAAAATTCGCGAGGACGCCCCATTCGACAAGGTCTGCTACATCGGCTGTGGTGTCACCACCGGCATTGGCGCGGTGATCTACACCGCCAAAGTGGAGCCGGGTGCGCGCGTGGTGGTGTTCGGGCTGGGCGGCATCGGCCTGAACGTGATCCAGGGTGCACGACTGGCCGGAGCCGAACAGATTGTCGGGGTCGACATCAACCCGGACAAGCGTGTGCTGGCAGAGCGCTTCGGCATGACCGACTTCGTCAACCCCAGTGAATTGGGTGACGATCTGGTGCCCTATCTGGTCAGCCTGACCAAAGGTGGTGCCGACTACAGTTTTGAATGCATCGGCAAGGTCGAGGTCATGCGTCAGGCGCTGGAATGCTGCCACAAGGGCTGGGGCACGTCGATCATCATCGGCGTTGCCGGGGCCGGCGAGGAGATTGCCACGCGACCATTCCAGCTGGTCACCGGCCGCAACTGGCGCGGCAGTGCTTTCGGCGGTGCCCGTGGCCGCACCGATGTGCCGAAAATCGTCGACTGGTACATGCAGGGACGCATCAACATCGATGACATGATCACCCACACCCTGAGCCTGGATCAGATCAACCATGGTTTCGAGCTGATGCACAGTGGCGAATCGATCCGCTCGGTGGTGGTGTATTGATCTGTGTGCCTTTATACTTCAGGCTGTAGTGTGCTTAGCTAACACGCAGATCGAGGTATTTTGCCATGCACCAACAGGTCAAGAAACTGATCCATAAACTAACCTCGCTGCCACCGGAAAAGCTTGCGCAGGTGAATGAGTTCATTGATTATCTGAGCAGCAAAAGTGACCGAAATCCGCGCCAGAATGTGCGCATGACCGCATTTGATTTTCCAGTTGATCATGTTGGCACATGGCCTCATGACCTGAGTTTGCGGCGACAGGATTTATATGGTGATGATGGTCGCTGACAATGCTGCTACAGCATTATTTATCGATACCAATATTCTGGTTTACGCCAATGTGGCAGAAGCTCCCTTGCATCAGCAAGCGATTTCAGCACTGCAACGAGCGCATCAGCATGGACGCTCCTTATGGCTCAGTCGACAGGTACTGCGTGAGTTCGCAGCGGTTCGCTCCCGACCCCAATCGTTTACTCATGCCGCAGAGCCTGCGGTGATCGTTGAGCGGCTCAGGTTTTTCGAAAACAACTTCAACGTGGCTGATGAAACCAGTGCTGTCAGTTCATGCCTGCAGAAACTGATCATTGATATTCCGCTTGGCGGGAAGCAGGTTCACGATGCCAACATCGTGGCCACCATGCTGGCGTTCGACATTCCTACACTGTTGACACACAATCATGGTGATTTTGAGCGCTACGCGGCCTTTATCACTATTGAGGGAATTACTGGCTGAAATTTTCGTTATTGACGTAGTGCGCAGTTCTTTGCCCGCTGTTCAGATTAACCGGAGGTCTGATTAAGACCATGTTTTTACAGATGTTGACGATCTCAGTATGATCATTCAATGCAGCGCCAGCCACCAATGCAGTGACGGCCAGGTCGGCTTTTACCGGCATGACTCGGAATGCTGTGCCGCCACTATGCGTTTTGCCGTGTTTGTGCCCGCGCACCAGCCCGGCATGCGGCTGCCGGTGCTGTATTACCTGTCCGGGCTGACCTGCAACGAGGAAGTGTTCATGATCAAGGCCGGGGCACAGCGCTTTGCCGCCGAACATGGCATCGTGCTGGTCGCGCCCGACACCAGTCCGCGCGACACCGGCATTGAGGGGGCCACCGAAGAATGGGATTTCGGTGAAGGGGCCGGTTTTTATGTCGATGCCACCGAGTCACCCTGGTCAGAAAATTTCCGCATGTACAGCTATGTGCGCGATGAACTGCGGAGCCTGATTGCCCGGCATTTTCCTGTTGATCCTGAGCGGCAATCGATCTTTGGTCATTCCATGGGTGGACATGGCGCGCTGGTGCTGGCGCTGCGCAATCCGCAGCGTTATCGCTCGGTGTCCGCGTTTGCGCCCATTGTCGCGCCCAGTGAGGTGGCCTGGGGCCACAAGGCGCTGCCACGCTATCTGGGTGAGGACAGGACAGCCTGGCGGCAATACGATGCCTGCGCCCTGGTCGCAGCACAGACCTTTCCCGGCGAGATTCTTATTGACCAGGGCCTGGCCGATGATTTTCTCGAACCGCAGCTGCAACCGCAGCGTTTCGTGCAGGCCTGTCATGCGGCCGGTCAGCAGCTGTGCCTGCGTCAGCATCCACACTACGATCATGGCTATTATTTCATCCAGAGCTTCATTGCCGATCATCTGCAGCATCATGCCGAGGCGCTTTCTGCCATGTAATCTCTGTCAAGCAATGACCGAAACCTCGTCAGCCAGAACAAGAATCGGAAAGATAATTCCGCTCAGACTGCTAAGCTGCAACCATGAACAGCACAACCACCACGTCCGCCAACAACACCGCGATGACCATGGCAGAGCTGGCCGACCACATCGTCACGCATGCCGAGCAGGCGCTGCCGCTGGCCGAACTGGCCGATCTGGTCGGCGTCAGCCCGAGCCATCTGCAGCGCCGCTTCAAGGCCGAACTGGGTGTGTCACCGCGCCAGTATCAGCAGCAGATCCGCCTGCAGCGGCTACAGGCGGCCTGGCAGCGCGGCGATGACATCAGTGGTGCCATCTATGAGGCCGGGTTCGGCTCGCTCAGTCGTGTCTATGAACACGCCGACATGCTGCTGGGCATGACCCCGGCACGCTATGGCCGTGGCGGCCATGGTGAACAGATTCATTACCTGACGGTTGCCACCAGACTGGGCTGGCTGATCATGGCCGCCACCGCACGCGGCATATGTCATGTGCATTTCGGCGACGATGCGACAGCTCTGCAGCAGACCCTGCGACAGACTTTCCCACGCGCCGAGCTGCTGCAGTCCGGTGCCGCCACTGACCCGCGACTGCACGACTGGATGAGTGCCCTGCTGCAGCATCTGGATGACGGCAGGCCACGTCCGGAATTGCCCTTGCACGTGTTCGGCACCGCCCTGCAGATCCGCACCTGGCGATTTCTCACCAGCGTGCGCGACGATGCCTGTTTTGATTATTCTGCGGTTGCCAGAGGCATCGGCCGCAGCGCAGCCGTGCGCGCCGTGGCCAATGCCTGTGCCGCCAACAACATCGCCGTACTGATTCCCTGCCATCGTGTGCTGCGCAAGGACGGCAGTCCGGGCGGCTACCGCTGGGGACTGGCGCGCAAGCAGGCGTTGCTGCAGACAAGCTGAGCTTCCGCGGTAACTCAGCATTAGTCTGTATATTGGCCTGATTTATTGGCCTCATTCCTGCATGGCAGTAACACAATGACATTGCAACAGCGCGAATGGTCAGCGTTCCAACTAATCAGGTATCAGAACCCATCTGATGGACATGCCCCATAAACACCTCACGCGTCAGCAGCAGAAACAGCGCTGAGGCGATGCCGGAGGCGCCGATGATCATGGCCATGACCATGATCTGGTAACGCACGGCGATCAGTGGCGAGACACCGGACAGGATCTGCCCGGTCATCATGCCCGGCAGCGACACCAGGCCCACGGCGAACAGTGAGTTGATGATCGGGATCAGCGCCGTCTGCATGGCAGTGTTGCGGGCACTGTGGTAATTCTCGTCGCGGCGCAGTTCTGCCTGCAGACGATCTGCGGCAAGGCTGACACAGAGTGTACCCCGTCACCATTCCTGTAACACTCAGCGATTCGGAACGCGTTTAGCCGCAAGGCATGGCTCGCAGATAATGGCCTTTCCATTACCAAGAGCCATAACATAGCGGATGAATGCGTTCCGGCACGCCCAAAGGGAGCGTGCCTGATTCGACATTGCTACGTTGCAATCCTTGTCAAGGGTGAGCCATTCACTGCGGATTGCGTCTTGCACTGCCGACTCAGGCGCGCTCTGAGAGTCACCGGTATGGCGACGGGGCACACTTATGGCATTGGCAAACACCATGCCGGCCAGCGGGATGCTGTACTGCGGTCGATACCAGGGCTCCAGCCGCAGCACCGCGAGGATGACCAGTGCGAATGTGACGCCCCCACCGACGACGATGGCGAGCAGGGCGTGCCGGTACAGCCGCCAGCGCAACTGTGGCACGGTGCCCAGGGCAATCCAGCTTGAGGCCAGCACCATCACCAGCAGCACTGCCAGTACCACCCAGGCGCTGTCGGATTCGAACAGGAAGGTGAGCAGGTAGCCGATGATGAGCAACTGCACCAGCATGCGCAGCAGGGCGTGGATGGCATTGCCGGTCTGCAGCGACCAGCGCCACATGATGCCCAGGGTGAGCAATACCGGCAGCAGCATGAATGTCAACGCAAACAGGCTGATGGTCTGCACCTCGGTGTTCATGATCGCAGGCATCGTTGCTCAGCAGTCCTAAGCCCGGAATATTCATGACCCGACCGTCGCGAGACGCTTCCAGAGCCCGCCCCGGACTGGATCCGGGGTCTTGTAGCTGTGACGTTTCGCGACCAAGCGCACCGGAAGCGTACTCGCCTGTACGGTGAGGATGCGCGACCGCACGAAACGCTGCGGATGCCGGGCTTGGAGCCGTCGCAGCAGGTTGGGTTATGAATATTCCGGGCTAATACCATTGGCTAAGCTTGAATGCGTCAGATTCACAGGCATATCGATACAATAATGTTGACGCAGCAATGGAATGGTGCAGTGTTTGTCACATCCGGTCCTGCCTGCGGTCGAATTAATAGCCATTCTAACCTCATGCCCAGACCGAAAATATGAAATCAACCCGGAGATTTATTCTTGTGGCAGTGGCTTTGCTGCTGCTGCTTGGCGGCCTGTTCGGCTGGAAGATGCTGCAGATCAAGCAACAGCAGGCGGCCATGAGCCAGCAGCCACCACCGGCCCAGGTGGAGGCCGCGGTGGTGACCAGTGAGCGCTGGCAGCGTTCGCTACAGGCCATCGGCAGCCTGCGTGCGGTCAACGGTGTGCGCGTGGCCAATGAAATCGCCGGGGTGGTGGACGCCATCCAGTTTGAGTCCGGCCAGTCGGTCGAGGCCGGTGATCTGCTGCTCACACTGGACAGCGAAACCGATCAGGCGGCGCTGGACACCTTGCAGGCCGAGCAGCGACTGGCCGAGCAGCAATACCAGCGCTTTGCCGATCTGGTCAAGCAACGCGCCGCCTCGCAGGCTGATTTTGATGAAGCCAGGGCCAATCTGGATGCGGCGAAGGCGCGCGTGCACGAGCAGCAGGCCATTCTGGACAAGAAATCCATCCGTGCACCGTTCGCTGGTGTGGTGGGTTTGCGCCTGGTTGATCTGGGTCAGTTCCTGCAGGTGGGCACACCGATTGTCGAAATCGGCATGCTGAACCCGATTTATGTCGACTTCACCATTCCTGAGCGCGATCTGCCGCTGGTGGCTGTCGGTGACCTGGTCGAGGTGAGTGTGGCGGCACAGCCGGATCGGGCCTTTTCCGGCAGCATTCTGGCGCTGGAAACCTCGGTCAATGCAGAAAGCCGCACCATGCTAATACGCGCCCAACTGGGCAATCCTGACCTGATATTGCGTCCCGGCATGTTTGCCAATGTGACGGCCTACCAAAGCCGTTTTGATGAGGTGCTGACGGTGCCGAGAACGGCTATCTCATACAACACCTATGGTGATTTCGTGTTTGTCATCGAGCCCGGCAATCAAGGCGGCAATGTGGTCAGGCGGCGCAGTGTCAGCACTGGTGCGGTCAGGGACGGGCGGGTTGCCATTGTTTCCGGGGTGCAGGAGGGTGAGCAGGTGGTCGCCGCCGGTCTGCTGCGCCTGCGCAACGAGCAGGCGGTACAGATCGTCAGTGACGACAACGCTGGTGGCGGAGCCAGCGACTGATGCGCTTTACTGACATTTTCGTCCGTCGCCCGGTACTGGCGACGGTGGTCAGCCTGCTGATCCTGCTGCTGGGACTGCGCGCCATGCTGGAGCTGGAAGTGCGCCAGTATCCGGAACTGGAGAGCACCACGGTCACCGTCACCACGGCTTATCCCGGTGCCGATTCCGAGCTGGTCAAGGGCTTTGTCACCACACCGCTGCAGCAGGCCATTGCCGAAGCCGAGGGCATCGATTACCTGGCTTCCACCAGCACCCAGGGCGTGTCCACCATCGAGGCGCGCATGGTGCTCAACTACGATGCCAACGATGCGCTGGCGGAAATCCAGGCCAAGGTGGCCTCGCAACGCGACGTGCTGCCGGAGGCGGCGCGCGATCCGGTGATCACCTCCACCACCGGTGAAAGCACGGCGCTGATGTACATTTCGTTTTTCAGCGACAGCATCCAGGTGCCACAGATCACCGATTATCTGACCCGTGAGGTGCAGCCGCGACTGCAGGCACTGGCCGGGGTCGGCAAGGCGGAGCTGATGGGACGGACCTTTGCCCAGCGCATCTGGATCGATCCGCAGCGGCTGGCTGCCATCGACATGACCCCGCGCGATCTGGTCGACATCCTGCTCAACAACAATTTCCTTGCCGGCATCGGCAGCACCCGCGATGAACTGGTGCGCATTGATCTGACCAGCAACACCGATGTCAGTGACCCGCAGCAGTTTCGCGAGCTGGTGATCAAGCAGACCAGCGACAGCATCATCCGGCTGGGCGATGTCGCACGCACCGAACTGGGTTCACAGACCTACGATTCCATCAACAACTACAAGGGCCAGCCGGCCACCTACATTGCCATCGAGATCTCCCCCGGTGCCAACCCGCTGGATGTGGCGGCCCTGGTGCGGGCGGAACTGCCCGACATCCGATCGCAACTGCCGGAAGGGTTGCAGGTTGAGTTGCCCTATGACGCGTCCGAATTCATCGACAGCTCGATCAAGGAAGTGATCAAGACACTGCTGGAGGCGGTGGTGATCGTTTTGCTGGTGGTGTTTTTGACGCTGGGCTCTCTGCGCGCAGCCATTGTGCCGTCGGTGGCGGTGCCGCTGTCGCTGATCGGCGGTGCGTTCATCATGCTGGCACTGGGCTTTTCGCTGAATCTGCTGACCCTGCTGGCGATGGTGCTGGCGATCGGACTGGTGGTGGACGATGCCATCATCATCGTCGAAAACGTGCACCGGCACATCGAGGACGGCGAGGACCGCTTCGACGCCGCGCTGCACGGTGCCCGTGAAATGGCCACCCCGGTGATAGCCATGACCACCACGCTGGTGGCGGTGTATGCGCCGATCGGCTTCATGGGCGGACTGGTGGGCTCGTTGTTTACCGAATTTGCCTTTACCCTGGCCGGTGCTGTGCTGGTCTCGGGCGTGGTGGCACTGACGCTGTCGCCAATGCTGTCCGGCAAGATTCTCAAGCCGCATGGCACGCCGACCCGATTCGAAGGCTTCGTCGAGCGCAGTTTTGATCGACTTGCTGCGGCGTATCAGCGCGCGCTGGGTTTTGTGCTGCAGTCGGTTTGGGTGGTGGTGTTTTTTGCCGCCGTGCTGCTGGCATCGATCTGGTTCATGCTGCAGTTCAGCGAGAATGAACTGGCACCGCCGGAAGATCAGGGCATTCTGCTGTTTCAGGGCATTGCTCCGCAGACGGCCACACTGGAATACATGCAGGAGTATGCCGTGGACATGCAGCAGGCGTTCGAGCAGCTGCCCGGTTACGACGAGACCTTCATGCTGATTGGCTTGGGTGGTGGCAACACCATGTTCGGTGGCTTCAAGCTGAAACCGTGGGACCAGCGTGAGGTGTCGCAGTTCGAGGTCGAGCCGCAGATGCAGCAGGCCATGTCGGCGATCACCGGTATGCGCATCTCGGTGTTTTCCCGACCGCCCATCCCCGGTGCCGGCGATGGTCTGCCGGTGCAGTTCGTGATCAGCTCCGGCAAGTCCTATGAGGAAATCAGCGCCGTTGCCGACGAACTGCTGGGACGCGCCATGGGCAGCGGCAATTTCATGTTTTTGCAGAAATCCATTGATATCGACCGTCCGGTCAGCAAGATCGTGATCGATCGCGAGCGTGCTGCCGACCTGGGATTGTCCATGGGTGACATCGGCCGTTCGCTGGCGAACATGCTGGGCGGTGGTTACATCAATCGCTTCAACATGCAGGGGCGATCGTATGAGGTGATCCCGCAGGTGGAGCGCTCCGCACGCGCCACCCTGGAGGACCTGAAAAATTACTACATTCGCGCCGATTCAGGTCAGTTGATTGCGCTCAGCAACGTGGTCGATTTCGAGCAGGTGGTGGAACCGTCCTCACGCACCCAGCACAATCAGCTCAATGCCATTGCGCTGGAGGGTGTGCTGCGGCCGGGCGTTTCCATGGGGGCGGCCACGGGGTTTCTGGAACAGACTGCCGCCGAGATTTTCCCCACCGGCTTCAATGTTGATTACAAGGGGCAGTCACGCCAGTTCAAGCAGCAGGGCAGTGCGCTGCTGATCACCTTCTTTCTCTCACTGCTGGTGATCTATCTGGTGCTGGCGGCGCAGTTCGAGAGCTGGCGGGATCCGCTGATCATTCTGGTCACGGTGCCGCTGTCGGTGGCCGGTGCCATGGCGTTCATCATGCTGGGTGCGGCCAGCATGAACATCTACACCCAGGTTGGACTGATCACGCTGATTGGTGTGGTGAGCAAAAACGGCATTCTGATCGTGGAGTTCGCCAACCAGCTGCAGGCGCAGAAGCAACTGGACAAGCTGGATGCCGTCATTGAGGCAGCCGCCATTCGGCTGCGGCCGATTCTGATGACTTCGGTGGCGCTGGTGGTGGCGATGGTGCCACTGCTGATCGCCTCCGGGCCTGGGGCCGAAAGCCGTTTTGCCATCGGCCTGACCATTGCCACCGGACTGGGCATTGGCACCTTGCTCACGGTGTTTGTACTGCCGGCCTTTTACTGTCTGCTGGCTGGTGATCATCGTCAGCGCGAGCCTGAGGTGAACTAAGGCTGCATCCAGGTTGCGGGCAAACACTAAAAGCGTTCGGGATGCGGGCTAACAGCATTGCCGATGCGGGTCATCGCAGCTATAATGCTCGATCCCGTAATCCGGGAAGCATCCTGACGGGTCGTTAGCTCAGTTGGTAGAGCACTGGACTTTTAATCCATTGGTCGTAGGTTCGAGCCCTACACGACCCACCATTTCAAATCTGTATCCTGCCCGATGCGCTGGCGCTTATCGGGCCTGCTTGCTTAGCGGCGCGTCATGCCGTTTCGCTTGAGCTTATGCAACCCGATCTGCGAAATCTATGTAAGCTGCGGCTTATGCATTCCCGACGTTGCTTGCGGTGATTTGCTTTGCCCGATGAGCTGGCGCTTACCGGGCCTACTTGCTTAGCGGCGTTTCGCTCGGTCACGAATCCTCAACGTACTGTCAAGTACGCCTGCGGTTCGTTCGGTCGTGAAACACCACAGCTACAGGCACTGGCAGCATCTCGCGACGTCGACTCATGAATAATG
>Ga0180009_10000816_pt1 | contig 40136 bp, 43 predicted proteins | sample OS_PC_MetaG_FD_123537 | JGI IMG/M metagenome (GOLD analysis project Ga0180009, IMG submission 123537) | Groundwater microbial communities from the Aspo Hard Rock Laboratory (HRL) deep subsurface site, Sweden - OS_PC_MetaG | ecosystem: Environmental > Aquatic > Deep subsurface > Groundwater... | reverse complement strand
TTGGTGAAAATTTCAGGGGATAGCGTCAGAGCTTTCAAATATTCGCGTTGAATTTGAGTCAAAGGCCTATTGAACCGCCTGCTTTGGTCTATCATGAGAATCATCATATACTGAAACCGTGTCATCATCATGAACGTGGTCGGTTTGTCTGTCCTTCTTTTTTTCCAGCCAGGCAAGTCTTTTTCATTCTCCTGAGCATAGCGCCTCATGTTATACTCAATGAGCCGCCAGACAAGGAGGGATAAAAGAAGGATAAAGGCAAGAACCTCAATACGTTCCGCCTTCTTGAGAAAAATACAATTCACTATCGGTGTGTTTTTCAAAAAGCCGAAGTTCTGTTCAATGCCGTATTGATCTTTATACGCCCTGAGGATGTCATAGGAACTGTATCCATTTTCCTGAGAAACATTAGTGATCAGTACGAAATAGCCGGTTTCTTTCTTAAGTTCTTCTGCCGCATCGGTTTCAGTTGATTCTATGCGAATTCCATACATCATTTTATCCAGAGTCCGACTTCCGTCCATTTTGGGACGTCCTCTTCGATATTTCGGAATTTCAACAATGCTGGTGGTCGGCGTATAAAACACGCATTTTGATTTTTGTAATTCCCGGGCTGCCTGTTCAGCATCAGCCTGGCAGAAAAATTCCTGACTTGATAAATTTTTGATCGTCTTGGAAAGCTCTGCGTGTTCTTTTTGAAGTTCCTTTTCAATCCGTTTCTGTCGTCGTTTATCGTGGGCGCTTGAATGAATCACAACAACTCTATAAACCCTATCGTTAATCACCACCTGGCTTTCCCATGCCTTATATACAGCAGCAGGCCGCTTTTGGGTTTCCACCGCTTGAGACAACTTACCAAGTTGAACCCATTCATCAGCCGCAACCGCAGCCTTAATAAGATTGGAGCACTCTTTATAATTTGCCGGCAAGCGGCTGATAAACTGAATACCATCTCCTATCTTCTCCAGGTTTTTCCGAGTCACCATGGCTGAGTCCGCAATGTATATAAACCCCTCTTTTTTGATCCCGTTGTCGGCCATGTATTTTGAAATGGAGGTCAGCACATCATTGTTGACAATTTTATCGGATGCATTCCCGTCTTCTGTTGCCCCAAAGACCGGTATCGTTCGGTCAACACAAAGCATTTTTACCATAAACTGTTTCAGATCCGGCCGATGATCTTTGCTGTGGCCGTAAACAATTTTCATGACTTCGTCGTTGCCGTTTTCAGTTGAATACAGCCCATAATCTCCCTGTACACTCACGGATGTTGTGTCAAAACTTAAGTGCCGACGATCAATTTTAAACGATGTCAATGACTGCATTGCAATTTGTGAGAATAATTTCATTGTCCCATAGTCATAGATCCTGTCCAGGACCCTGCCGACTGTGTAATCGGAAAATTGTAAGGGATTTGTCTTTTTTCCCAGGAGAAGCTCCGTATCCTGATGCTCGAAAAACTCTTCCAACCTGTAAAGAGGGCTTCGACCTGTTAACGTATCCAGTATCATTCCAAGAATGACAGTCCCGGCATCAATCGCTATCTCCGTGGGGATCAGGGTGTTGATAATATCAAGAACCCCAATCCGTCTGGCATAGGCACTGATGATGGGTAGGTGTTGAACTGTAAATCCATCAATATCGGGTTGCTTTTTCATAGTGACCTCAATGCTTTTGTTTATGATTAAGGCGGAGCATAATTAAAATTTCTAGAAAAGTCTAGACTAAATTCAATTTAATAAATGAATTTCATTCAGTGATAAAAATATTCAGATAAGTCACTAAAACAATTACAAAATATAGATATATTGAAATTATTGCTGTTTATAAAAAAGGGGTGTGGAATGTCAGTTATTAACAAAAGGTTACAGAAATTTGCTTGGTCCTACCCTCTTTTAATTTTGTTGGAGCAGGTTCGATCATTTTAAAGCCAATGGTCGAATTAAATTGACTGTTGGTTATTCCTTGCTGCCTGCCCCTCTACTGTGAAAGGGTTGTGATTTTCGAACCAGACAGAGGCTTTTGTTTTTTCTTTAGCAGAAAAGTGGGAAATCCAGGCTGATTGTTTATCAAGGTAATGGGCATAAGCCAGGGCACGCAACTGTCTATTGGGATCTTTGGTATACTTTGCTTCAAATGCAAAAGCCCAAGCATAAATGGGCTGGATGACCTGATGTGATTTTGCCCATTTAAGTGCCTGTTCAAGATATAGAGTTTCACCAGAATCAATATAGAGCCACTCCATTAGTTCTATAATTTGATACCATGAGAAGAATAACCTGTCATTCAGTATAGGATGGTTGTTAAATGCCTGATGAAAGAGGGCCATGGCCTGAGTATGATCCTTTTGCAACCCGGCAAGCACCGCTTTTGCAAGTATCATGTCATAATCTCTTGCATCGATAAACTCCTGGCTTATCATTTTTCCGGCCAGGAGAGTCTTTCCGGATTTAAACGCTGAAAAAACTATATAAGGCATAAGCTGCCTTCCCGCAGGCATCATTATATTCATGGAAACTGATAATTCTTTGAATGCTTCAAATGCCTTATCATATGATTTCTGTTTTAAATACGAATAGCCGTTTGCAATGCATTGATATCTTTTGGGCGGTTTTGCCTGGAGTACCTGTTTATTAAGTACCACCCTGTCCATCAGTTGGACAGGGTGGTACCGGAACTTTTTTCCTATTTCCTTTTGGTCTATGTGCTCTTCGTTAGGGGTCAAATTAATATGGCTCAACTCCAGTTCACCTATATAGTCTACATCTGAAACATCTGGTTTCCGGTCGATCATTGATAACAATGCAAAACGTGCTGGATTATTTGACCTTCCTTTGACTAATTTCTTTTTATCATTAAGCCAACTTTTTAATTCCGCCTTTGACGTTGAATTTGTCCTGTGCCCCACAAAAGCGGATGACCAAATTTGAGGAGTTGAAAATCGGCCGATCAGACTATCAAATATTGACCATGCAGGTTCAGACTGATTGAGAACATGAAGTAAACTCATGTAGTCACGAAAACCATACGGATCATTATATCGCTTTGCACGTTGCTGTGAATAATCGGCTGCCGCTCCAAATTTTTGTTCAAGCAGGCTCAAACGAACCTGGGATGTTATGGACGCGCCACTACCGGTATTCAATTCTGCACTGATTATATAAAAGACCCTGGCAGATTGATGATCTCCCCGCCAGAAAAAATGGCTGCCAGCCATATAGGAATTATTTGACAAGGCAACTTTGTGATACTCAGTATCTTTTTCTGTAAAAGGCAAATATTCCATGTACAGCTCCCTTGCCTTGACATATTCCCCTTTTCGCAGATATTCAAGCCCCAGTTGTTCATAATTATCCCAAAATAAGGAGTTTTCATTGATACCGGTTTTGTATATTTCTTCAAGCGCCTCATACTGTCCCGAAAGCTTACATAGTTTGGCCTTTAGCGGAATCCATTGGGGGTTGCCCAGGAACCTGTTCTTCAAATTCACAATCTTTTCTTCAGAGTATTCTTTTTGGATAGACCGTTTTTTAGTCAATATGGAAATGTCATCAATATCATAATGAATGAACTCAAGTTTCTCTTCCAGCGTAAAACCTAAGTGAATCAGTAACATTAGTCTGTTGGGAGGATATTCACGCCTTATATGAGTTTTAATAAGTGCTCCGGGAAAGGCCTCTTTGAGATAGGGTATCTTTCCGCTTTTAATCTGGTCTTCATAACTATTTAGCAGTTGAGAAATATAATAGGTTGCAAGTTTCGGCTCATCCTGTCCGATCCACCATAAACCCTTGAATCCGTTTTTAATTATTTGATTAACAAGATCGGACTTTCTGAGATCCGTTAGTGATTTGGATTGTTCATACAAATCCTGGATGATACTTGCCTTCCTGACATGAAATGTCGGGTGTCCCTGAAATATGGGCATAAAGGCATTCATCAGCTGAAGAGCGGTTTCTGGTTTACCCTGAATGTGTTGATAAAATTTGGTGTATTTCAGCAGGTTTGTTTCCCCAATGGCCTGGAAAAGTACAAGATAGTCATAATCCGACAGGGTATCCATACCGGACTGAGGAAATAATCTTGTTTCATCAGATCGAATCGCTTCCCAGATATGATCGATAAAGAGCATTTCAAATTCCATTCTTTTCTGCTCGAGCTCTCCGGAAGCCAGGGCAGATTTATAATGGGCTTCCATTGTAACGCCACCAACAGGAAATTCTTTATCCAAAATCGCTTTTAAGGGTATGTTACTTTGGTTGGACCAACTATCGTGCCCCATGAGTTTTTGTGCAACCAGGTATTGCCAGCTTTCAGGTACTGACTCAACCACCCACCTTATTTCCGGGCGTTTTTTAGCAGATGCATAAACAGCCTCAAGATGATACTGTTCGAGCTGTGCCATCAGTTTTTTTACAGGCGATTTGATTTGCTGTATGTACGTCTTCTGAGCTGGCAGATTGGCATTCAAAAATTCCTTAAAGGCTTTCGCCTCAGGTGTACCAGAATATCCGAGCAGTTTAACGGCCTTCGGACGTTGGTCAAGATAAAGATATGCCCGGGCTTTCAGTAGCTTAACGTCAGGAGACGATTCATCTGCCTGCCATAGAAGTGATAAGGATCTGATAAAAAAATCTTTTTGAAGTTCGACGCTGCAAACCGATGGTGAAAGAAGTCCCATAAGCTGCATATAGTATGCCTGGACCAGGGGATGCCTGTCTGATTGTCTGACCATCTTAAGAAGGTTTTCTGGAAGTTTTAGATCGTCGACAATTGCTATAGTTTCATTCTTAAACTCCTCATTGGTTTTCTTTTCTGCAAAACCAACGAAATTAAGAACCTCATCCAGTATGGAGGAAAATGCCGACGACGGAAAATTATCTGGCCCGACAGGAATACCTTCCCAAGATTTACTAATAGATTCTCCTCTTCTCCCTTCAGGAGTGGTCTCCTCACGTATGATTGAGATCCGGTACATGGTTTTCTTTTTTTCTTTGTCATAGTAATGCCCGATAAACCCCCAAAGTATCTTTTTTACCTTCAGCTGAGAGGCGAGTCGATACACATCTTTGTCCTCAAAATAACGGGCAGTGTTCCCCAATGCCCTGTAAACCAGATTGAGGGGAGGTATATTTATTGCTGATCGCTGACGTAATTCAAAGGCCATGCGATTGGTTATGATTTTTCTCGAGCTCAATGCTATAGGCCGTGCCAAATTCTGGAAGGGAACAATAAGAACATCATATTGTTTATCCTTGAAAATAGATCGATAGAGTTCTTTTTCAAATTCAATCCATTCTGATCGGGGGGGATCGATACTGTTTTTCAGATCAAGCAGTTCGCCGTGAATATTATGTTTTTGTCTAATGTCTTCAAGAGGATTGTTTTGCTTGCTGGCATGGGCCAATGAATCTGTTAACAAGCACAATGCCAAAATTAAAAATAAGGTTCTAAAGATATCAGATACCGATTCAGACATTTGCATTCGTAAAACTCCTTTAAAATTCAGGCAGATTTTTGTTTTGATTCTTCGTAGTAAAAAAATTATAAAATCACCGGTGAAATCCGCTACATTTTGATTGTTGAATATTTTTTATGCAATATCAGTGATGTGACTTAAAGGTAAAACAGAAATATTTTTTTCTACAGGGTAACTATGTTCTCCTGGATAGACGATCCAAAGATGTTTTAATTTAAGATCTTCACAGGCAATGCGCATAGACTTTGTAAGTTTGGGGGCCTCATTGAACTTAAATTCTATTCCATATTTTTTACCCTCTTTAAGGAATAACAGATCCAGTTCTGCCCCGCTATAGGTAGCCCAGTAATATACTTCGCCCGGTTTAAGTATTTGTATCGTCTGTTCCATAGCAAAACCTTCCCAGGAAGCGCCCAATTTGGGGTGTCCCAGGAGATTGTGCATATCGGTAATAGTAAGCAGGTGATGCAAAAGGCCGGAATCTCTGAAATAGATCTTGGGTGCTTTTACCTGCCTTTTACTTAAGTTTTCATACCATGGCTGCAACTGTCTCATCATAAAAGTACCTGTCAGGATATCCAGATAGGTCCTGATTGTTTTATCCGTAACTCCCAGGGATCGGCCAATTTCCGAAGCGTTCAGCGTCTGGCCGTGATAGTGGGCAAGCATGGTCCAGAATCTTCTCATTGCTGCAGCTGGTATTTTGAATCCCAGCTGAGGGATATCTCTTTCCAGGAAAGTTCGAATGAACGCCTCTCTCCAGCTGATACTCTTTTCTGTTGAACCGGCAAGATATGAAAGGGGATATCCTCCGCGTAACCAGAGATCTTGAATATTGCTTTTATCAGTTTCGATGAAATTGAAACCCGACAACTCGATAAATTCAGTTCGTCCGGCTAAAGTTTCTGATGCATTTTTTATAATGTGAGGCGAAGCACTACCAAGTATAAGGAATTTGGTACGTCTGTCCGGCTTGTCTACCAACACACGTAAGGTTTTGAAAAGTTCTGGTTTTTCCTGGATTTCATCTATAATCACAAGACCTTCAAGAGCCCCAAGGCTTAATTCCGGGTTTTGAAGACGCTGAAGATCCTGGGACGATTCCAAATCAAAGAATGTGGCATTAAATTTCTTTTCAAAGATTCTGGCTAATGTTGTTTTTCCACATTGCCTCGGTCCCAGAAGGGATGCAACAGGAGTTCTGTTTAGTGCTTTTTCCAGTGCATTTATATGTGATGGTCTTTGAATCATATTGGTAATTTATCATTGAAAATTCGGAGTGTCAATCCGAATTTTCAATGATAAATCTACTATAACCAAGGAGTTTTCCCTTTAATATAACTTTCAACCGCTTCAAACGGATTTAAATAGTCTTTTCTTTCGGTTGATAGATAAGAAAAACTGCATTGGTTATTGCCATTTCCATGGCGTTATCTGTCCTGGAGAGTATAATCCTATGGCTATCCGCTTTATCTCATTAATGCTGCCGGTTAGTTGCCGATTTCCGTTTTTCCCCAGAGAAAGCGATTTGGATCCAAGATACCAGGGACAGGACTTTAGGATAACCAAGTATCGTTATCATATGTTGCAAGGAGAACTTGCTCTTCGGGTGCGAGAACTTGTTCGCCAAACTTGTGAAAGATTTGAAATACATATTTTGAGAGGGGTCGTTAGTAAAGACCATGTTCACATCTTGGTGTTAGCACCACCAAACATCTCTCCATCAGATATCATGCGAAGACTTAAAGGAAGATTGTCTTGTAAGATATTTGAAGAATTTCCCCATGTAAAGAAACGGTATTGGGGGAGGCATTTTTGGGCACGAGGATATTTTTGTGTGACATCTGGAGAGCTAACAAAAGACATGATTCGTGAATACCTTGAACATCATTTTGAGAAAGATCCCAATGATCAGTTTGATATTGAATGAACCAACCGGCCTAAGCCGGTATTGCAGGACTTTCAGTCCGCGAGTTTAAACCCACCGGCTTTAAGCCGGTGGTTGTTTAGTGTTTTTGTCGAATGTAGATAATATTATACGTCTGCTTTCGATAATTTTGAGATTTGTCAAGCCTGCTTCACTGGCCACTTATAGGGTACGAGCATAGGTACTCTTTTTTGATAGTCACGATATCCATCCCCAAATTCGGAAACAAGGTCCCTTTCCTCCAGCATCGTCCCGATGATGATCCAACCTGTCCATAAGGCATTGAATAGGAGCCTGTCATGGCTGAAGTGCGGATTCGCCCAGATCATGACCAGAGAGAAAAAATAAAGAGGATGACGAACCCACAAATAGGGGCCCTTAACCAAAAGGGGCAATGTTTTTTGGGGCTTATTACGGATGAGGCGGCGTATATTCAGGGTGCCGAATGGATCGAAAAAACCAAGCGACTTGACGCCCCAATAAAACCCGACCATACCAAAAATGAACAATAACCGTAAGATCCAGTACAAAACATCTTCTGCGGATGAGATTAGACCTGTTTCTTGCCACAGGGCTATCATAAGGATAAGGGGTATGCTCGACGTAATGGAATAGAAAGCAGCGTAATAATCAGCTGGTACAAAGTTCTGAATCCTGCGGCGCATACCTTTGCGTACTAAAATGCTGTGTTGTAAAAAGAACAACAAACAAAGTGCAGCATCAACCGTAAGTGCCTGATATTTTAGCAGTCCAAGATCAACGAAGTTGAATGGACCGAAGAACAGAAATGCATAAAAAGGGAGCAGGGAGCCTGCCCCCAGGACAATCGTGACATAAAGTAGTATATAATTTTTTGGAGGGCTCATTTTTATCACCTATTTGGTTTTGAAAACAATTTGATTGAGCTCTCCGCCTTTTATAAAAATAAAAAGCGGAGAGCAGGCAAATTTATTTTTTTTGCGCGAAAATTTTGACGCTGGCGATAGAATCAAATAAACTTTTGCCAGCTCCCTTGGTCATGCCGGTTTCCTTCCTTATTTTTTCCGCCATCGGATCGTTAGCCCACAGTTCCGCCGGAATTTTTGTTTCCTCGATAATACGTACATCACTGAACCCGGCATCAGCTATCATTTGAAGATACTTTTCTTTCTTTACCGCTCCAGCTATGCACCCAACATAGGCGCTTACGGATTTTACAACGTTTTCAGGAAGTTCTCCGATTAGCATGACATCAGATATCATGATTCTGCCCCCCTTTTTAAGGACGCGATAGGCTTCCTGAAAAACCTGATCTTTACACATCGACAGGTTGATCACGCAGTTCGAGATGATTACATCAACCAAGGAATCGGCCACCGGAAGGCTCTCGATTTCTCCCAGCCTGAATTCAACATTGGCATGACCCATTTTCACGGCGTTTTGTCTCGCCTTTTCAACCATTTCCGGAGTCATGTCGACACCTATGACCTTCCCTGAAGGCCCCACCTTTTGCACTGCCAGAAAACAGTCCATGCCTCCGCCGGAGCCAAGGTCTAGAACGGTTTCGCCTTCTGAGATGGAGGCGAGCGCGGTGGGATTTCCGCATCCCAGACCCATGTTGGCATTATCCGGAATGGATTCGAGTTCATCCTCGGAATACCCCACTTTGATACTTGCTGCGCGGGCATTCGACTTTACCGATCCGCAGCAGGACGTGGAAACGTTTTGCGCTATTTTAGCGTATTCTTCGCGAACGATTTTTTGTTGATCATTCTGTTCCATTTTCTATCCTCCTGATCTGGTTGTTTTAAAATAATGTTCCAATCCTCAAACATACAGACGGCAGGAGATAAAAAAGGACGCAAAAAAATTATGAGAAGCGTTGTCCGGAAGAGCCGGTCAATGTTCGGAAAGCTTTTCAGCGCGGAAGGGATTATTCGATTCCCTTTTGAGTATCGTTTATTTTTCGCTGATAATGATAGATATTGCCATAGACATCGGAATGAAACTCACAGCATTTGCAAAGTTCTTTTTTCAATAACGTTCTTGCCCGCTGAATCCTGGATTTGGCACCGGACAAGCTTATGGCGTGCTTAACCGCAAAATCTTTTTGTGTCATTCCTTCAATATCAATTGAAACAAGCGCGTTTTTGTATTCTTTTGGTAAAGCATCGATAAATGGCTTTAATGCGTTTTTAATTTCCTCGGATCTATCCACATCGTTATTTTTATCCGGAATTTCAGGTAACGTATCGATATCAATAGTGGCAATTGTCTTTTTTCTATAATGATCCGTTATCGTATTTCGGGTGATACGATATACCCACGGAACAAGTTTTTCGGTATCCTTCAATTGATCGATATTTTTTTCTATTTTCATAAAGACTTCCATCAGGATATCATCCGCGTTATCTTCAGGCTTAATTTTCTTTTTAATGAATATTTTTAACTGCCGCCCGAATTTCTTCCAATCACTCTCGTTGCAGTTACATATAGTTTTCATTTGAGTATCCATTACAACAATAAATCGATTGCAGGTTCTGGTGCTAATAATATCATTTCCTGTCAGCCTGGATGTAGTTCATTCTGCGTCAAACTACGTTTATATTAAAGTGGCAATTTGCTCAACCTTTTTGAGATAGTATTTAGACTTCTTCTCAAAGTTGTAAAAATCAGGAATGTTGAACACAGAAAAATATTAGATTCTACGCCCAGAGCAAAAGGCAACACAACTTGCCAAAGTCGTGACTCCCTGAAAAGTGATGATTTTTAACATCAGTGTTCACCTTCCCAGTCGATAGTGCTCTCCAGATTCATTAGGGTCTCAAGGCTTTTATTATTTTGATCTCTCGATTCTTTCTCAAGATCTGAAAATGTAAGATATTTGTGTTTTGATTTAAATCCCATTGATGCCTCCATTTGTGATTTAGAAGTGTATTATTTATATCACAAATGAACTATATATTCAATAATTTTAATTGGTTATAATAATTTTATTGAAGTGTTTCTGGATGTTTTATTTCAATTTTGTGATTTATGGGTGTTTTCTGCTCCGAGTTAATCAAAGGTCTCGAGGGTTCTCTTTAATCATTTTTTTGACTATTTTTTGAACTTTTATATCAATGGACGGCCTGCCTGGTTTTTGAGATTTAAATTTCCAATACAACTTAAAACCCTTTCTGTGCCAACGTATTACCGTATCCGGCTGAACAACCATCAATACATTTTCCCAGTCATTCCAAAGGCGGGAAAGAATGACCCAGAAAAAGCGATCTCTTTTACGGATTTTAGGGCGACGAATCGATTGCTTCATGACAGCAAGTTGCTGCCGAAGGGCGAGGTTCTCAATTGCAAGTCGTGAATTCAATTTGCATATCAGAAACATGATAAAAAATGTGAAAATTATAGTCTCCATAATGCTTGATGGCTCTAACAGGCACTACCCGAATTGTCAATAATTTCAGTCAAGACGGATTTTTGCGAGGCACAGGGGCTTGAAATCCTCGGTTATTCTATTAGGTTAAGCAATATGAGAATGAACTGCTTCTGCATGGAGCTTTAAGCCAAGAGCAGCAATGACTTTAAGGATAGTATCAAAATTTGGATTTCTATCACCTGACAGCGCCTTGTAAAGGCTTTCTCTTGACAATCCAGAATCCCGTGCAACTTGAGACATACCTTTAGCGCGTGCAATATCACCAAGAGCTTTTGCGATAAATGTTGCATCACCATTTGCCTCTTCAAGACAAGCTTCAAGATATGCAGCCATTTCTTCAGGGTTGCGGAGATGCTCAGCAACGTCATACCGCGTGGTTTTTGTTTTTGCCATTATTACACCTATAATTCCTTTGCCAAGCGTTGAGCAGTTCTTATGTCTTTGCTTTGAGTACGCTTATCTCCTCCAGCAAGTAGAACCACAATTTTTTGTGTCCTGTTTTCTTGTAATAAACACGGTAACCAGGACCATAATCAATTCGCATTTCAGAAACGCTTTCACCTACTGGCTTAACATCCCCTGGACTACCAGCGCCTAAGCGCTCAATTCTGGCTAAAATCCTTGCACGAGCACGAATATCAGACAAACCATCAATCCATTTGGCAAAAATTTCAGTCTTTCGAATTTCAATCATGATCAAATTGTATCCAGGTGGCTACGAATTGTCAATAAAAATCTATTCAACTTTGTTGCTCAATCGTGGCGCCGCCGCCGTGAACACCCGCCATCACCAGTGAAACCCGGTGCATGTTGATTGTTGAATTTTTCAGCCAGGGTTGTCAGGCAAAGCTTTCTTACCATAACTTTTCCTGTCTGCATTTCCCTGTTCAATATCCAGCAAAAAATGGGTTGTTATCCTATCTCAAATTGCGCAGCAGAATTATTTCCTGGATGTTCTGTCTGCCCTCGATAATGCAATGGACAAAAACATCGTTAGACGCATATTTGACAGAGAGTTAACAGGCTTTACAAATATCTTGGAATTGTAAGTTCGATAAAACCACCAATTTCAGATTTACCTTTTTCTGTAAGTATTACCTTATTTTCTTTTATTTCGATCCATTGATACTGTGATTCAAGCAAGTCTATTTCTTTACTAACAGCAGCATAAGTATTGTCTTTCTCGATATCTATCTCTTTTTCAAGATATGCTTTTTTGATTAACAATTGTAAAGAAATAGGAAGCCGTGCAAAGACAAACATAGGGTGAGAGTCTATCTGTTGCTTTATATGTTTAGTCAGTTTTTCCAAATCTGTGATTGTCTTTGACTCTTTTATACTTTTTTCAAAAGAAGCCATGAAATTTGCTTCATCGGAAAAATCAGAAGGTGCGTATAATTTTGTGTGGTGAAAGACAACCAAAATAAAAAAGACGAAAAGCACAATTACCGGAAACCCTACCAAAAACCAGATGAAGATTTTTAGAATCTCAAGAGGAGCGGATTCTAAATTTGACATCACATACCCCGCTATTCCGTAAATAAGTACTTGGAACAGCGCAATAATCCCTAGAGGATTTTTTGCCAGTTTAACCGCGATATTTCCAAAATCTTTTGTTGTTGTCATTGGATTTCATCCGTTTGTTAATTAAAGAGTTTAACATCTGCGGCTTGCCCGACAGCATGTTTTTGTTTTTCATCACCATGCTGTAATATTTCAACAAATGTTTTATGCTTTATACTCAGGTTTTAATCCCCAACCAGACATACATGAAAATTTTATCATTATTACTGGTTTCGCCATGGCCCAGTCAACGACATACAATCTTGATGTTTATCAACAGCGCAATTCTGAAGCAAGCGCATATTACAAGTGCGTTGAAAATCACTTTGTAGAACTGGAACAAGCATACCCTAAAGGGCAGAAACTGGAACTATATGTATGCATCTTGCCTCGGTTTCTTGCACACCTATGGAATGACATGCCACCCATAGTGTGCATCTGCTTTTAATTTTTTTACATTTTTCAACGTTGGCAGTGGTGTCATCCAGTCAAATCGCTTAATGGCAATGTATTTTAATCGCACAAATACTTTCTCACCGTCACCTTCAGATTCTCCAACATAGTTCAACTGGATTCTTGCATAATCAAATTTATTCTCAATAGAACCATATGATAAGCAAACCCTCCACGTTTGCTTATTTGCGATACGTTCAGCGCTAATAGCTTTGTCCTCTAATCTTTTATCAGGAAAAATACTATTCCCGATCTTTCTTGCGTGAAGGATGAGGTCCTGATCAATATAGCCTGAATAAATGACAGGATGTTTATACGGGCTCGCATTTCCAATGGCCTCATCAACGCTGAGTTTAGTATCGTGTATGAACAATTGGGCGTCTTTATTGCAAGGTATATCGCTGAAAGTGATCACCCCGTCCTCTGAAACGCATTTAAAAATATTGGCAGAGGCACTTGTGGTCATCAGCATCATAAAAAACAGATAAACCCATATCTCAAGCTATCTTTTTCTGCCCGTCATACCAATTTTCATTGAACCTTCCAGTGTCCGATTCTTACTCGATTCATCTTTTTTGAAGTCTCCATAGCAGGAGGATCAAAATAATTCCGCCTTAAAAAGGTATAGATCGTTTTTAAATAAACATGAAGCGCACCGTCTTTGCTTCCCACGCGGTATTGTATTATAAGCTTCCACTTTGTTGGATTCTCTGGGGGTCCATATAGAACTGAAATATTCCATTCAGGGTAGCGGTAAACAGATCCACGTCCACCGCCATCCATAATATAGGACGTATATTGTTCGTCCGGTAGAATACTTTTTCCTAATTTTTTGGCATGAGATAACAGATCCTCGTCAATTGTTTTTGAATCAACATCAAATTCAGTTAATGGGTTTGCCAGATCTATAGCATCATCAATGCTGAGATTTTTAATATTTAAAAAAAGTTCAGGTTTGTTTGAACAGGGTGTATCACTGAAGGTGGCCACGCCATCATCTGATACACATTTATAGATATCAGCAAAAGATCTACCTGTGGACAAACTCGTTAGCAGCAAAAAAATTATTAAAAAAATTTTTATTTTAATATCGCCTCCCATCTGCCGCTTCCCATTCTCTTATAGGTTTTTACATTTGCCATGGAGGATGGATTGAAAGGCTTACCGTTCTTTTTGACACTAATCGAATTTAACCACACATATGTCCCATTACTCGTTGGGTTTCTGTTATATACTAAATCGACCTCAAATTCCTTTTTATTGCTTTCAGGCCCGAAGAACAAGCTGATTCTCCATCCAGGGACCGTGGGTGAAGACCTATTGATACATGTGTTGTTGTATTCGAAAGGCAATATGTACCTGCCTATTTTTTTTGCATGGGCCACAAAATCTTCACTATAAATTTTTGATGCCTCTACAGGTTGGTCATCGTAAGGACTGGCATTTCCTATGGCATCGTCAAAGTTAAGATTCTCTGTTTTAAAAGCAATTTGCGCTTTTTTCGCACAGGGTTCATCACTAAAAGTTGCCACGCCGTCTTCTGACACGCATTTGTATATATCAGCAAAAGATGTTGCAGCAAGCAGTACCATAAAAACCAAATAGTAAATTATTGATCTGTAACCCATTCTCCAGTCCTTTTTTTATTTATTTTTTTTACATCCTGCATGGCAGGTGGATTATAGGGTTTCCCCCATCGTGTAATTGAAATTGTTTTTAGCCACACAGAAGTATCATTATGTTTTTTAATTTTCTCATATTCCATTCTGATTTCCCATTCAGTGTAATTCTCTGGCGCGTACCACAAACGAACCTCCCAAAAAAACGGACGATCCTTTTCTATCCGAACATTGTGCCCGTAATACCGTTCGTGTGGCAATATACAGTCTCCAATCCGTCTGGAGAGAGCTAAAAGATCATTTTCAATCCTGTTTAAATCAATTATTGGCTGAGCATACGGGCTTACCAGCACGATCAGTTCATCAATTCCCAGTTGATGAAAGCTAACAGCAGCGTTTGTTCCGCAGGGTTCATCACTGAAAGTGGCCACCCCGTCCTCTGACACACACTTGTATATATCAGCAAATAACGGTTTGGCTGTCAGCAGAACAGCCATAAAACAAACTGCTATTATTCTATTTAGTATGTTGATTTCCAGAACCCAACCTTTATTTGATTAAATTTATTCACATCTTTCATTGAATCTGGCGTAAAAGGCAAACCATCTTTTTCAATTGCAATGGATCTTAACAATACAACAGATTTGCTGATACCATTGATATCCCTTCTGACTTTGCTGTCATATCTAAATTCAATGGACCATTTTCTAGGGTCGTTTGGGGGCCCATAATATAAAAGAATAACCCAACCGGGGATCGAACCATAAATTGACTTGGCCTTTTTCGGAATGCGTGAATCATTCAGTGAAGGGCCATGAACATGTGTCAACTTCGAATAATTGAACCATTGATCTGTCAAAATGACTCTTCCGACCCTCTTTGCCTGGTCCGTAATATATTCATCATGAGAATTATAGTGGGCCGGGGTAAGAAAGGGCTCAATTGGTACTCCTAAAGCTTCATCAATATCAGCAACAGGTTGATAAAAAGCAAGCTCTGCCTCTGTCCCACAGGGGGTATCAGAGAACATGACAATTCCATCCTCTGATGTACATTTATAAATATTGGCAAACGCCGTCACCCCAATTAATATTATGCAGATTGGAATATAGACAACCAACTGAAGTTTTAGATAAATTTCTGATCTCCTTTTTTTTAAATTTTGTTTTCTTGATTATTTTCAGATACAGCGCAGCCTTGTCATTTTGGTGGAAGATGAATTAAGTCCGTATGATATGCAAATAAATATAATCAAAGATAGTTGACGGGTATCAATATTCTTTTTCTGAATTTCCGGAATATCATCCTTCGACATTTTATAATGTTCTAAAATGGTCTGACTATCAATGGTTAAAGGAAACCCTCTTTCGCCTCCAATCGTCAAATTGTCTTTATAAACCAGTAGTAACAATAGATTTGTTTCAACCATTTATCTTAAACTCCAATATGATGATTTAATAAAACGGTTTTTCCGATGCAAAAACAATGTTTCTATTCGTTGGTTTTATTCTTTAATGCCACCCAACGACCTAAATCATCGGCTCGACCGTGTGTATTTTAATTGTTAGACGCTATGAACTATTTGATATAATCTTGTTGTACTATCTACAATTCGTCGTCAATTGACTGTTCTTTTTCGGATCGATTAACTCCAGTTTCAATTTTGGATATACCATGCCCATTTTGGGGGTTAGCGTGATGAAATATTCTTTGTCTTTTTCAATGTTAAGGTCCAAGCTGGAATTACCTTCGAATTTACCAATAGCAGAGATCGTGTGTGCTCCTATGCGAACAGAAGATTTGAGGCAATGGCCCATTTCTATACTTCCGGCAACCCTGGCATCCACTGTCGGGTTTATTTTGTTATTGCTTGCTGCTCCATAAAAGGTTTTAGGCCTTATAAAATAGAGTGTACCAGCGCCCGGCCCTGCAGCCTCAGTAACGTAGCTTTCATGGGCCACTGTCTTAAATCGGTCTAAGCCCCTGACAAGATCTTTGGCATCAGCCAGATTTAGTGTTTCGATCTGCAAACCTGGTGAAAGGGCTACAATCACTCCGATTTTTACCTTTGGATACATCTGGACGAAATAGAGTTGTCCAGCTTTGGCATTGATTGGAATGGATTCAGGGTCTTGCAGATTGCCGGCCGCTGAAACAGTATACTCTCCAGGGTCAATTTCGAGCATCATATAAGAACCTGAAGCCAGGGTTCCAGAGGCGTATCGATTAATAGTGGGAAAGAGTTCTACTCCTGCCCCACCAAATTTTGATGGTCGGATGATATAGATTTTGGATTTGGAAGGGGATGGTACAAATTGCTTGGCTTGACTGTCCAATTCACCGGAAGCCATGTCTGGGTGCTTAAACCCGCAGGACATAAGCATAACCATGAGAATCACTGCAACCAGATATTTGTATTTTTGCATCATATAATGTCTCCTTTTAACACGAAAATCACCGGCATCGCCCGGTGCATTTTATTTGTTGAGATATAAATTTTTTTAAGAAATCAGTTCTTAGGAGTTTTAATTCTTTTTTTGCACAACAAGTTCATTATCAATTTGATCAGAGTATCTTTTTGTTTCGGGTCTGATTCTGCAACCAAGAGTGTCAGAGCTGCCAGGCCTGTATCATTAATTACTGGTATCCCATTCTCAGACAACAGGCAGCCATTTCGGTGTAAGAAATCTACAAACAAAAATGCACCACTTCGTTTATTTCCGTCAGTGAAAGGATGATTTTTTACCACAAAATAAAGCAAATGTGCAGCTTTGCTTTCAATCGTGGGATATGCTGGTTCTCCAAACACACTTTGATCAAGGTTACCGAATATGCCTGCAAGACTATCGGCACGGGATGGATTAGCAAACAAATCAGACGCCTCCCCCTTTGCTTTTAATTGTTCTTTAAGCTCAATGAGGGAGTCCATGGCGTCTTCCGGTGTTGTCAATTTACCACCGAATTGTCCTTCCGGTTCTTTAAGCAACCCCTCATCATACTGTTGCAACCACAGAAAAGTCTGAGTATATCGACTGAGAATATCCACCAATCCCCGTCCCATATCTGTTGCCATAGCTGGAGATTGTGCTGATTTTCTAATTAATGCCATTGCCTGCTGAAGTTCAATTGCATTTTGTTTAAACCGCTGTTGATTTATACTATAACCCGTAACCAGGTATTCTTTCAGGCGCTGGGTAGCCCACATTCTAAATCGGGTCCCTTTCTTTGAATTAACCCTATAACCGACTGAAATAATAGCGTCCAGGTTATAAAATTTAATTTTTCGTTGGACCTGACGGTTGCCTTCCTGTCGAACTACCGAGGAATCCTCGGTAGTTGCCAATCTTTCTAACTCACCCGATTTATAAATATTTCTTAAATGCAAACCGATTGTATCAGAATCCTTATCAAACAACTCGGCCATCTGAGCCTGTGATAGCCATAGGGTGTCTTTTTCAAGGCGAATTTCAATTTGAGTTTGCCCATCGTCAGATTGATAAATTTCAATTTGTTTCTTTTCAGCCATTGCTATTTTTCCTAATCAGAAGTCACTATTCTAAATATTGTAATCGAATAACATAAAAAGACGGAAACCTACCACATAAAAATATAAATTGGTTTTGTGCCGCGACGAAAAATACCGGTATCACCCCGTTCATTTTCGTTGGGCATCGTTTGGGTTCGTGGCATCACCTATAACTTCAGTTACCTGATACCCTCGCACGAGATGCTTTTAATTGATCGAACCATCTTCTGTCTAATCAACTTCAATGTAATTGCCAGATACCAGTTTGAGTCTAACAACTACCTTCGTCCCAACATTTACAGACTCAAGCCAATCGGCTAATTGACGAGTTGCAATGATTCCTGGCGAATCCCCGAGAATTTGTGATTTTACTGGACGCTTGATTGCATCCCCAAGCGGTAAGTCAAGAGCTTCACAGACGTCGCTATCTACATTCTCAATATCACCTTTAATAGAGAAATCGACTGTAATTTCTCGTCCGGAGCAATTTTTAATTCTTTAATTCTTGCCCTTTAATGGGTGCCCCTTTTATCTCACAACCCCTTTACTCCTCATTTTTGGTTTTTTTGGGGGACTTTCGCTTTTTGTACCAGGGTTGGTTGCCATAGAGTGCATCCTGGCAGTTCGGACAGAGGCCGTGGCTAAACTGAATATCCGAACGCTGGCTGAGATAGATGTCTATCTGGTTCCAATATCCCTTATCATCCCGGATTTTCATACATTTAGCACAGATTGGTAAAAGTCCCTGGAGCTTTTTGATTTGGGTCAGAGCTTCTTCAAGCTCTGCTGCCAGCTTGGTCTTCTGCTGGTACGGGCCCTGATCCGAGCCCGGCTTTGATGAAGCATGAAGATAAAAAGCATGAGCAGGACGATGAAACCGGTAAGACCCAGAGGCAGCATGCATTGGGAAATAATTTCCCGGGTCCAGTCATCTGCTTCGGTGTCCATTCCTAAAATAGCTATCATTTTCCGGGTTCCGGGATAGTACAAGGGAACCAGGCTGGTGACCAAGGTCCCCCACCGGTCCGTGACTGGGCCTACTGTCTGCTGATGGCCGGTTTTAAAGGTAAGCAGGTATTCATCCGACACTTCGTCATAAATCAGTCCCGGTGGTGCATAATCAGTTGATGTTTCAGGCTGGGAATCAAGGAAGAAAAATATAGTCCCATCCTTTTTTTGCCCCATGAGATAAATAAAGCGGCAAGTACTGTGGGCTTTCCGGATCTGGAAGAGCTGTTGCTTGATCCGCTCGTAATCTTGAGTTCCCAGATCCTCAGAGCTTCCTTTCAGCCGGGCCAATCGTTTGGCATTGATTGATTCTGCCACCAGCCGGGCCTGCTCTAGGGCATTTTCAGACAGTTTTTCTGCTGTCAGGTGCCATGTGAACCAGGTCAGATAAAACCCGGGGATGAGAATAAAAAGAATCATCAGACTAATGACGTATTTTTTCTTTGAGTTTTCCTCTTCTTCCATAAAAGGGCATCTTATTTAATAAATTGTTTTAAAAGGGGAATCTTTGGGTAGTATTTATCTATTTGTAATAAATCCATTATCTTTTTCTAAGTGGCGTTATGTTTTTATTAAATTATTGAGTGATATTTTAACAAATTTTTTATGCATTAATTTGACTACTGAGAAATAATATTTCCCCATTGAGCCATTTAAAGTTACAACTGTTGAAACTTCAATATCATCAGTACAATTTTTATCTAATCTCATTGAAAATCTATAATCCATAAATCCCATAGATTCACCAAATACTATTTCATTATCATTTTTATTGAAAATTTTCCATGAACCAATATTTGAATCAATTTCTAAATTTGATTTCTTTAAACTATCTTCTATTTTTTGTTTTGAAATTGTATTCATACTGATTACTCTCAACCATGCCGGTTGAGAAATAAAATATTTTTTTGCAAAATCATTTATACTTTTGAATGTATTTTTTTTAAAAGAAATCAAAAATGCATCTCTATAATCAATTTTCTTAAAAGCATTATATACTAATGAATCTTGTTTGGGCTCAGTTTCATTTATGGAACATTTTTTCATATAATCTCACTTTGCTATTGAACCACAAACATCTGCGGCTCGTCCGTCAGCATGTTTGTGTTAGAATAAGTATTCTCTCTGGAATTCCATCAAGGCTGATATAAATATGATTGTACTCATTCTATGGTACCCGATGATATGTTCAAACATCTAAACCGGTTTTGCTGATGTCGCAAGCCCTGTCATGAGTTTGTCACAAGTTTATGTCATAAGATGTCGCAAGTTTAAATCTTTAAAAGGTAGCCCAACTGATTTGTTGCGCCCTCAGTAACTAGCAATTCTTTGTCAATCATGATTTTAAGGTCACGCTGTAAGCTACGTCGGTTGATATTTGGGCACAGCGTTTCGTAATTCTGGATAGTCAGTCTGTCATACTGTAGGAGGAATTCAATTGCTTTTGTCTGTCTTTCATTTAGGTTGTGTTTCTGTGTTAAAACATCCCGTCGAATTACCTGTTCACCGCGTTCTTTGACCTCAATCATCTGGGTTTCTAAGCCGGTGATAAAATAATCCAGCCATCCGGTCATATCCATGCCGTTTTCACGAACGCTTTGGATTTTTTTATAAAAAGTCGGTCTATCACGATCATAATATTCACTAATGGTGAACAGACGTTTGAAATCATATCCGGCTTTGTAAAGGCAGAGGGTTGACAATAACCTTGAAGTTCGCCCGTTTCCGTCAAGGAACGGATGAATATGAACCAGTTGAAATTGGGCAATCCCACTAATTAAAACCGGGTGAATCTCAAGATCCGAATTAAGCCATTTTACCATTTCAGACATCATGATGGGTATTTCAACCGCAGATGGAGGGGTATAAATCACCGCTCCTGTTTTAGAATTTGCTACATAATTTTGTATCCGTCGGTAAGCACCGGGGTCAGCTTTCCCCCCACGAACACCTTCTACCAGTTTTCGATGAATTTCGCGAATCATTCCTTGGGTAATGGGATCTCCGCTATCCAAACATTCGGATACAAATTCAAAGGCGGACCTGTAATTCAATAGTTCTCTGGTATCATCCGGATCGGCCTCAGGTACGGCTTCACCTTTCCATAAGCGTTCAGCCTGATCCAGGGTCAACCGCGTCCCTTCGATATGGGTGGTATGATGGGCCTCTTTAATAAGGGCTTGATTTCCCATATCCCTTACCCAGTCATCGGATAATCTTGCAGCTTCCAGAAAACCCCGTGCCCGCTCAATCTGAGTGATGGCAGAAGTCATCCGATTAGTTATGGTGAATTTTGGATTGAATGTTGTCATAAATTATTTCTATATCATATGCAGGTGAAAATATAAAATTGCTGAATATAATTATTCATTAAAGTTTATAGTTTTTAAAGTTTACTTGTGTAGCCGTTTATGGTTTTAAGTCTTTTTTTAATAGTGTTACTGAGCTTGAAACAGGCCTCCAACTTAATGACCGATAGAATTCTTCTGCCTCATGCCAGACATCCGCAATCACTAAATGACAACCTCTTAATTTTAACTCTTCTTCTACCTTTTTCACTAGTTTACCTGCAATACCCTGCCTTCTTGATTTCTTGGATATAATTAAGTCACTTATGTAGCCACGGAATCCAACATCATGCCCACAAATGAATCCTAAAATACTACCTTCATCCCATACATATGAAAGACCATCAGATGATTTTATTGCTCTTTCTAATACATTATCTGACCAAGAAGATTGCCACATTCCCTCTTGAGATTGGATTAGTTCAGAGATTATTTCAACATCATTTAGTGAAGCTTGACGTATCATATGCATTTTTTATTTTGAGCCATAAGTAAATAAGCAGCTTGCCTGCTTCATTTACTTTGTTTTAAAGTTGCCAATTTTTGTCAAATTATAATCAAGCACTATCGAAATTATCAATAATTTCAGGCAAGTCGGATTAATGTGAGGGACAAGTGTCAGATTAGCAAAATCACTGTTTTTGAAGTATGATAAACACAATGGCATCATGCCCACTGCTATTTGGATATAAAAAATTAGCAAATTTGTAATTTCCGATCGATTTACCACTTATGCTCACAGGGAAAATATGACTGGTATCCTGAGGTAGAATACCAATTCGATACATTTCAAGTGCTAAATTGGAAGGTATTATTAATCGCAACACACCCCTCTCAGACTGTTCAAAAGAAATTCTATTTTTAGGGTATCGCAGTGAAGCTACTGAATTGCTGTTTTTATATGGAACCAAAGGCATCATTAGTTCATGTAATTTTTTTCCGTTTATTGAAATACCTTTCATTTATTTCCTATCGCTTTTGATGTGCTAACCCTAATCACTTGCCGCCCAGGGATTTCACCCCTTAGGGCCGCATGCGTTCTTGCAGTCAAGTGTATTTATTGGTTCGACATTTTTTTTCGTTTGATTCCATGCCTTTAATCATCTGAGAGATTAACCCCTTCCACTTTAACGATAATCAGTGGGATATCAGTATCTTCTTTCTTTGCTATAAAACGAATATTGTTTTTTTCAGCTACCGCTGTGAATTTGTCGAAAGCTTCTTTTTCCATTGCATAGTCACCACAAGAACACCCAAAGTCATCCATGATTTGTTCAATTGTAACGGGAGCAATTTGATAACTAGCAACACGGGAAAAACTGTTTTTCATCAAATTTTCAGCCGATTTGGGGGTGTCAGCGATATAGCATGAGTTTTCAAAATACTCATAGCAATCTTCATAAGAATCGAACCCACTATACCCGATGATTTTTAATGACATTATTGTGCTCCTATTTGATTAGTCTAACCCTCAAACTCCGCAGTCCCCTCAAAAAAAGGATTTGTAAGGCTTTCCTATGTGGTTTTATTAATAATGATGAGCCATTATTAGACCTGTCTCATCAAGTTTATTCAATAATTCCCTGTTTTTCCTGGCCAAAAACTTTAATCGTCTCTTTTTGTGAGGCTTTATTTTAGCAATCTCCAAAACAATTTGTGCATGTGTAGCCACTTCTTCATTTGATGATTTTGCCAAAGTATGCAGTCTTGTAATATTTCCTTTTGAAATATTTGATTGTTGCAAAAAATTAAAAATTTCATTCATGTTTTCTTCTGCTTGGATCTCTTCCTTTGGTAATTTAGCACAGGCTTTACAAATGTGGTTTTTATGTCCTTTGCCCGAAAATTTTTCATTTGGTTTATGACATCCACATATTCTACAATAATGCCCCACTTTTTACCCTCTACTCAATTTTTAATAATAACTTCATTAAATAACACTTAATATTTAGGATATGCGGCAACCCTTGTTTTCCCGAGCAAATGTTTTACGGCCTTAACCTTAATCTTTCTATGACTGTTTTACAAGAGCCTGTATTTCTAATATAAATTTCAAATAAGTGGTTTATCCGTCTTCATTTGGCTTGTTTAAAAATTACAACACAGAGTTATTTGGTCATATTGTCTTAAAAGCTCCATTTCGGGGTCAAAATGGGGCCGCTAAGAGCTATTTTTCAGGGGTTTGAAAAAATTTCTCTTATTAACAGTGGCTTACAAAATTGTGCGACCATAGCTGCCATCTATCTGTCCACTGAATAGCTAACCGACCCTAACTTGTCTCATCTATATCCCTTCGTCATCCTATAGACTATCTGAATCAATACGATTTATAAAGCTTGATTTTCGGCTATGGTTTTCCCGAATGGCCATCAACTTCGATTTGAACAAACTGGTTGTATTATTCTTTTTGGCAAGATCCTTCAAATCAATCAGAAGTCTTACCGCTTCATCATATTCCTTGGGTTTTTTCGTCAAAATAAGGGCATCCACTTTCTTCCAGATTTCATTTTCCCTTCCGGCTAATCCGTTCAAATATTTTTCCCTTGCGATGGCCGCTTCCTTTTCTTTGCGTGCTTTTTCCTTTGCTTTATGTCCAGCGATCAGCCGATCCTTTTCTATAGTATATGCCTCCGCTTTTTGAAGCAGTTTCATTACAGTGCGTGATGCCTTTTCGTTATTTTTGGTACCTTTTATTGATAGTGTTTTTCGAAACCGCTGCAACAGTTCGTTCCCTATATGAGGATCGTTGTCATTGATTAGTCGAAAAATAATTGCATCCTTTTCACTATTGGACAGTTCACCTATCCAGTTTTTTAGCTTTTGATCGTTTTGAACCGATTTTTGTTCTGCAATACTGTTTTCAGCGGCTACCTGGATAAGATCCTTATCGAGCCGCATAAAATCTGCGAAACTTTCAAGGGAAGCATTTAAATTTCCAAGATTTGCAGGAACAGGCGGTTCTTCTTCATCGTCTTCGATCTCATCCATTTGCGCGCAAAAGAGCCAGGCAAGATACAAACATCGATAATCCCCCCGGATAAGATCGGAACGTAATGAAATCAATGGCGACAGATAGCCTTCACCTTCTTCCCAATCATAATCTTCGGTTTCAGATGTAAAGTCAAAGATGAGGTAATCTCCCTTTTCATAGATAGTCCAACTGTCTCCGATGCAATATTGACTTGCAAGATCCAAATCTATTAATTTTCGCGGAACCCTCAGCATAAGCTGATGAGTTCCCCAATTGGTGACATATAAAAAGGCATCAAAATATTTTTCCACCAGCTTCAATGGGTCACCTTTGAAGTTGCCATAGTTGTATTCATTGACAAAGCTTGTGGAGGTGATCTGCGCCCTGGAGGATATATCCCGAAGCACTTCTCGATCTTTTTCAGATAAAGGTTTGTCTATGGCCTGAAATTCATAATACTGGTATTCACTCATATTTGTTCCTTAAAAATCCTTTTCATGTCAAATATAACGCTAAGTTTGCCGAAGGCGCATCTACATAGGGATCTTATGACGATTGATACCGGCTTTTCCCTCTTACTTAAATTTTCGATATTCAACCTTAAGGCGCTCATACAGCTTTTTTAAAGCTATGTACCCTGAATCATTTTTATCTGGGTATTCCTTTGGGTTGTCTATCACATATTCGATAACAGATAGAAGGCAGTCAAAATCCCAACTGTATAGTCCAATTGGTCTTTTCCCTTTGTAATTTTCAATTCGTCTATCCAACCCAAAAGCTTCTGCCATATGCAACGAGTGGCGTTGCAATTCCGACAGTTCTTCTCCAGAAATCAGAACCGGCAATTTTATATCTCTTGATCCAGGTTTCATTTTATAATTCTCTCAACACTATATTGGCGGTAAAACGTTTGAGCTCACTGGAAAAAAGGGTGCGTAGCAAAATGTATAGAATTAGAGATAAACATGGTGCGTACCTAAAAGTAACCCAAACCCCTGACCCCTTTTTTTTTCCAGTGCAGTGACTTGTTAGCCGATTTTTATTGCGCCAAAAGCTGCAAAACAAGAATTTTTGTGTAAAATTTCAGTGTGTTTAAATCCAACCTTCCGTAGCAAATCCAGTTGATATGTAACTGGCCGCGGTGAATCTTCTTTGTCGATGTATTCAAATACTTTTGTCCTGTAATCAGCACCACCCATTAAGCAAAGATATTCTCCATACCGTTCCCACATGAGAGATTGAACTGCTTTGGACTCATGAGATATCAAATCCGTAATCCAGACGCTTCCGCCAGGGGCTGTTAAACTGTAAAGCTTGTTGAATGCTTTTTCCCAATCCTGGTCATCCCGTAAATGATGTAGGACAGCAGCAGCCAGAATGACGTCATATCCTTGATGTGGTAAATCGATCTTACGGAAATCGCCCTGAATAGTTTTGATTTTTCCTGAGTTTACTGATTCAATACGCTCACGTGCTTTTTCCAACATCGGTAAGCTCAGGTCAATAAGATCACAATCGAAAAGGGAGGCATACTGTAAAAGTTTAAGCGTATTATTTCCAGCTCCACAGCCGATATCCAAAACTCGTCGTATGTTGGTGGTTGATTTAACTGCCGCTTGTGTAATCAGTTCCATAGCTAATGGAGCATCGATAGTCGCAGACTGCCCAGTTTCAAGATTTGAAAAACGTGCGACATCATTATCGAATCGTTTTCTTATCTCTTCCGGTGATGATTTCTGTTCAAAGGGTGTCTTCATAATTCCTGCTTATCCGGCTAACACCAGAATCTACGGTGAAATCCGTAGCATTCTATTGTTGAGATAAATCTAAAATTGATTTCAGCTTTTCTGTTGCTGCAATTCTCTTTTGGGGTTCCATTCTTAATATATTTTCAACCTTCCACTTGATGGCTGGCAGGTTTTCAAGACCTGAAATTGAAAGTAAACTTAAATCAGGTATTCCCATTTTAACAGACAACAGAAATTTTCGTTCATTCCTTGAAAGTTTGGATAATACCTGAGATGGCAATTCTTTACGTATTTTCTCAAGCGCCTGATAGCTGACTTCTATTGATGACATACTTTTGAATTCAGTTTCATACGCCTGTCTAAAATCTTGAAAATTTGGAGAAAGCAACTCTGACATGGGTCGATTGTGACTGGCAAGGTATATGACAAACGCTTGACTTATTTCTTCATTCAGACCGCCTGCTTCAGAAAGGAGTTTGATATCAAATAAATCTCGAGGATGCTGACGATCCAAAGCGGCACATACCTTCCCTCCATAAAGATCTGCAAAAGAGAGCACTGGAATTTCCATTTCCATCTTGAAAATATCTCCGGCATTTTTGCATAATGGTTTTGAAATCGGGGGATAACAGCTCCCCCTCAATATCAAATTCGGCTCTATTTTAACCAAGCTGCCTTGGCTTCTAATAATAAGCTTGTATGTATAATCCGTATCTTTTATTTTTAATTTTTGAATCTGACAACGGGGAAATAATCGTTTAACTTTATCCGAAATCCTGCTTAGTGATTTTGTAATATCTTTTTAAAGTTTCATCCCTTGGCTTAACTGGAAGAAATGTTAAATCAATATCAACAGATAACCGCGGCAGATTCAAATAAAAAAAATTCAAAGCAGTCCCACCTTTTAGGGCAAATTCTTTTTCCTGCCCCACTATAGGAAGAATGGACAGCATTAATTTGGCCTGCTCAAAATATTTGTTCATTTTCATGGGATATCCGTTAAGCTGATACTATTTATTTCGTCTGGGACTGTTATTTGATATTTTTTATTTAGAATCCCATTGACTGCAACCTGCCGTTTCCCTTTTCCCAGATCAATATTTTTTATATTCAATTTCTGAAACCAGGGCATGTTATATGTGTCCGCAAAATAGAGGAATAATCGTTTTGCTTTTATTGAACTGCATGTTTCAAGAAGGGTTTGCACGTATTCACATCGCAAAGATAAAAGACTCTCCATAAAATGCCCCGCCTCTTCAAACGAATGATAGTTTGGAACCAGAGCACACAGCTCAAACATGGCTCGCTCGGGTGTAGACCCTTTTATTTCAAAATTGCCCGCATTAAAATGCATTAATCCAAAATCTGGTTGGGATTGAAAAATATTTAACCTTTTAAACAACAACTCATCTTCCCATGGATGTTTTATGAACCAGGTGGGCAATTGAATTTTTCCTGATGCAAAAAGATATATTTTTGCTGTTTGTCCCAATTGGAGATTATGTCCGAACCCAGATAATTCCAAAGCAGTTTTCCCACCAGCACACACACAAAGATTTAACTGATTCTGAACAGCATACAATCCCCCTCGCCAATCAACAGCATCTCCATATTGAATATATGTGCCACTCCCTATTTTAGTTACCCAGGGCGCTTTTTGGTAATAATCTAATAACTGCTGATATCCGCCATGTTGGCGAAACCATGCCAATGTGCCCACGGTTCCTTTGGGCCAATTCCGAAGGATACGGTTTAATATATTTCTATTTTCACCAGTCATGTTTGTGATTATAAGTCGAAATTAAACTAAATTCAAGCAAATAGTTTAATATTGTTGTGATTTAACAAGTTATCCTTGTGATTCCTTAATATATTCATCTGTATCAGTCCCCGGCTTTTTTAAATAAAGTTCGGGCAGGATAATTCTTATTTCCTTTTCTGAACCTTCCTTCTGCCAGTAGACGATGTAAAATTGTGGAGGCAGGTCTTGAATTATCACTTTTAAATTTTCAAAACCTATATTTCAAGACCTGACCCTATTTTTATTAAGGATATCATCACTATCTTTGCGCCTGATTATCTTGAGCGGTTCGGATCTCGTATCCCTGCCAATCATCTTAAAGTAATTAAGGCCATCAAGTCGTGTTGAACCCGTGACAGAGGTTGGACAGTCTATTCATGTAAAAAATGTGGCAGGAACCATAGGGTGTTCCGTTCCTGTGGTAACCGTCACTGCCCGACCTGTCAGAATCATAAAACCCGTGATTGGTTGAAATGTCAATGTGAACGACAGGTGCCGGGGCATTATTTTACGTGTGACCTTTAGGTTATGGTGACCTTTACCTTGCCGGATACACTGAGAGGCGTTACCAGAAGTCACCAGAGAATATCCTATGGCGCTATGTTCAAAGCATCCTCCCATGCGATTAAAAAACTAAGTCCTGATAAAAAATATATGGGTGGTGATCTGCCAGGCTTCTTTGGTGTTCTTCATACCTGGGGCAGACAACTCCAATATCATCCCCATATCCACTATATTGTTCCCGGCGGTGCCTTTTTCAAAAAAGATGGTCTTTGGCATAAGGGGGATTATATTCCGCCAAAAGCACTGGCAAAGATATTTAAAGCCAAGTTCTTAAAATTAATGAAAAAGAACGGTTTGCTCAACCAGGTACCTTTTGAAGCCAGACAAAAAGACTGGAACGTGAACTGTAAATCCGTAGGCACCGGTATTGAAAGTATAAAGTATTTAGCTCCCTATGTGTTTAAGGTTGCCATATCAAATACCCGGATTGTAAAAGTTGAAGATCGAATCGTCTATTACCGGTATAAAAAGAGTAAAGGTAATCGCTGGCGGACCGGACAGCTTGATGTGATTGAGTTTATCAGACGATTTTTGCAACAGGTATTACCTTCAGGATTCATGAAGGTGCGGTATTATGGTTTTTTACATCCGGGCTGTTCTATCAGTCTCGAACAAATCCGAATGGCAATTGAACTCAGCCTGGGAGAAAAGACGGTTACAGTGAAATTAACAATAACCAAATATGTACCAATCTGTCCTGACTGCGGAGGAGAACTTGCATATGTTTGTTCTGTTTTGCCCTATATGTTCGGGCCAAAAGGGCCTGGATAATATAGGCTCAGATTTTGTTTTAATTTATCGGCAACTCTTTGGAACCGGAAGGGATACCTGCGTTAAATCATTGAAAATGGCCAGGATTGCAGGTGTGAGTGCTCTCATAAATGACTAAAACCCAATGGATTTATCCTGGTTTTGTAATGATTAATTCTAAAACTCTTCTTTGATACCTTTTTTAACTCATACCCATTCTTTAGCAATACCCTATACATAAATTTTGATACCGGGCTTCTTGAACAAGAGATTGAGAACGACCGTCCCGGTCGTGTCAATCCTTAGGGTTATGTCCGACGTTGCTTTAATTCTTCGATTGTTCGATTTGGATTTCTTCGACAATCTAAAATGGCGTAGATTTTTATGATATCAGCATCTATTTGATAGTAGACTGCATATGGAAAAGTTTTTGATAGCAACCGGTGGTAGCCATTGAGTTGAATATGGACACCGGCGTAGAGAATTAAAGAATCAATATCAGAAAATATGGTATCGAGAAAATATGTTCCAAGACCTACATTTTGCCGCTCGTAAAATTGGGCTCCTTCGCGCAGGTCAGCTTGAGCTTCATCAAGGATTTGAATATTCATTTAAAATCTGAACGTAATTCAGATTTGACAGAGTCAAAGTCTTTAAAATGAGCTTCACCATTTTGAACTCGCTTAGCACGAGCAGACAAAACTTCTTTATGCCATTCCGGCGATGGAATATCATCTGGATTACGCATAAGGTCATCCCATATTTGATTCATTGCAACTATCTTTTCGGCGATGGTCATTTCGTTTAATGGCAGAGATGCTTGTTGCATTGTTACCTCTCTTATATAGTTTAAGTCTTATAATACATGTTCTCTTTGTATTTCGCAATATGAATGACCTTTTTGAAGCATCGGGTAGGTCAGGACCGGCATTGGGGCGCTGATGTGCTTGCGGATGAGTGTTCCCACCTTTTGTTTTAGGGCGAGGACTCCCTTGATTGATGGTGTGATGTGTAACCTTCGACCATGCTTTCTAAAGGTTTGCCCGAGGAACGTAAATCTTTTTGTGATATAGGTGACCACGGTCTTTTCTGGTGATAATTCAAGGCCGCGTTCTGTAAGGAACTCTTCCACCACTGGTTTGATGTTTTCCTCCAGTATCCGTTTGGATTTACCGGTAATGATGAAATCATCTGCATAGCGGACAAAGTTGATACGGGATCGGCGGGGTACTGCATTGTGCACAGCATTCTCCAAGCCATCCAGCACCATATTTGAATAGGTGGGACTGATAATTCCACCTTGGGGAGTTCCTTTCCTTGATGGGTATGTGATACCATCTTCCACATATCCGGCCTTTAACCATTTGGCAAGAATGATTTTATCCATAGGGATGTTTTCTATCATCCATTCATGGGAAATATTATCGAAACAGCCCTTGATGTCTCCTTCCAATATCCATGTTGCCGAATTTGGCTTGGACAGCGCGTTGAAGGCAGCCGCTACAGCATCAGCACAGGACCTACCCTCCCTGAAGCTGTATGAATTACGATCGGCCAGGGTTTCTGCTACCGGTGCAAGTGCCAGTTTATACAGTGCCTGTATGGCTCTGTCCTTCATTGTTGGAATTGAAAGTGGGCGTTTCTTGCCATTCTTCTTTGGGATGTAAATCCGTCTTAATGGTTGAGGTCTATATCCACGTCAGCGCAGGCTGAATACAGCCCGCCATTTGGCTCGGGCTCCCTGCCACAGGATACCGTCAATGCCAGGGGTCTTTTTCCCCTTGTTGGAAGTCACCCGTTTCACAGCCAATAGCTTGGCGTAGAACGAGCGGGTTAATATGTATTGCAGAACTCTAACTTTGTTCCACCTCTTATCCTTAACAGCCTTTGCGATAAGCATCTGCAGCCTTCTGACCTGTCGCCGTATGGGTTTGAAATCAATTGATTCCCATTTTTTAGCATCATCAATGAGTGCACCAGCTTCAAGAGCTATCTTTTGCTTTCTCATTTTCAAAGGTTCTCCAGATTCTCTCACAATAAAATACCTGTTGGACGTGGGCACATTGTTCACCAGGACTGATGTCAGCAGGTTTTAGTGTTGAGCCATGTTTCATGCCCTATCCACCGGCTTTCCCGATGGCATTTGCTTCTTCCAACTTCTTTGTTCTGTTCCTCCATCAGCACGCCTTACGGTAATGCCTTCCTGACGTTGCGCCAGGCGAAGTAACAGACTTATCCCGTTCTACATAATTGACCATAATGAAAGACTTAGGCAGGATCTGGACACCGGTGGCTTTATGAATCCCGTACAGGCACGTTATTAACCTGTAACCGCTCCACACATGCGAACACAAAGAGGCATGTCTGCGACCTGTTAACTCCGGTAGGTCTGTACTCACTGACGGTGCGTGCAATCCTTTGTATATTCTTGCCATATCTTTCTGACCTTAGCCCTTAACCGGACGGGGTTTCCGGAAGGGAGTCCACCTCACGGTTTCTTCCCGATTCGGTACATTGTCGGACGGGCTTCACACCCGATACACAGCGCGTATCACGCATGCCGCCCTAAGGTACTGGCGGGGATACGCCAAGTGTAATAAGTATCTGAAATAATTACCTTTACACATTCAATTATGCAACCTCGGGTCGCACAGAACGGTTTGAGCTCAGGGGCCGCCGAGGCGAAGCCGAAGGGAACTGGGGCTTTAAGGCCGAAGGCCTTCCCCAGCGGTCCGCTGCAATGATTGTTTAGTTTTATCAAAATTAATTTGCCCCTTTTCGAAATCTTTTGAAGTCACTAATGGATAACTGTTTTCACTCTCACTTATATAACTTGGAGTTTCATGGGTTCCATCCTTCACTCTAATCAGCCTATTAAGCCTTGTTGCCTGCCAGTGTACAGGGATCTCCCCCAGCCATTCAATACCACTGTCCTTTAGCTCGACATCAGGATTAATACCTTTGGTTACAGCCTGATTGATAATGGCTGTTTTTTCTTCTTCATACAGTTCAATCAATCGTTCTTTCTGAACGATGAGTTCATCAATCTGTGCTGTTTTTTGGTCAAGGTAGTTGGCAATTATTATTTGGATTTTTAGCATCGGAAATGGGTACCAGAACTCTACAAATACATTTTGGTATAAATGTTGAATTGTCGAACCATAAGATGTGTAGTCATTAAATTGATAAAATAAATTTGATTTTAAAACCCAGAACAAATATCTTGTTGAAAAGTCCTTATTTAGTGATCGAACAACAAAAATCCCACTATTTAAGCATGCTGGTTTTTCCAATCTGCTGACAACCGCAAGTTTTCCGATAGTCCCATCTTTTGTTATAAGCAAATCTTCATCTTTAAGCTGAATGTACGGGTCTTCATCATACCTTTCTTTGTCGATATGATAACAATCATTCCAGTCAATCTTGTCTTTTTTAAAGTCAATACCGGTAATCAGATATGAGTATCCATTTGTCAAGAATTCACTCGATTTTAAACCCTTCCACCCGACACGAGCTTTCACATAGCATTTATGCTTTATCTTCTTTATTTCCCATTCTCCAGGTATATCCCCAATCCACTCAACACCGCTGTCCTTATATTTTTCGTAGCGTTCCATTATTTGTTTTTCTCTATTTTCTGTTCCAGCTGGGTTAACTCTTCCATATCCTGATTGTCAGCCTGTTCGGCTTCATAGGCTTTACGGTGGGTGTCAAACAACTGATAAATTTGCTTTACTTTTTCTTTCATAGCAGTATTGCTGATTTTGCCTTTTCCGGTGAGCAGGGGTTGTTCGTTAAATTCCAAAATTCTGTCCACATTTTCATGCCAGAATTTCATGGATATATCGATCCTATTTTTGGCTCTCAGCTCTGCGGTTTCCAGAAAAATGACGACCAAACGGTTCAAGGTATCAATTTCATCGGCGTTCAGGTAATTTTTGGCAATAAAAACATCCTGTTTTCTAACCACACTGCCTTTCCATGATGTGAGCGCCATATTGGGTTTGTCTGCATCTGCCCGGTCCAATACAATTTCTGCGGCGGTTTGTCCGGTTACAGCAAACAACAATTTGTTCTGGGTTTCGGCAAAAAACATCTGGGTTGCCTTATCAGTTTTGTCATAATCACTGCTTAAGGCGAACAGGTCCCGCACTTTTTGGTAGAAGCGTTTTTCAGAGGCCCGGATTTCCCGGATACGTTCCAATAATTCATCAAAATAATCAGGCCTGCCGTCAGGATTTTTCAGGCGCTCATCATCCATGACAAAGCCCTTGATCATGTATTCTTTCAGGTTCTGATTTGCCCATATCCTGAACTGGGTTCCTCTTTTGCTGCGAACCCTGAATCCTATGGCCAGAATCATCTCTAAAGCATAAAAAGCCACATTATATTCTTTGCCATCAGAAGCAGTTGTAAAGTAATTCTTTACAACTGAATTTTCTTCTAATTCCCCTTCGTTCAGTATGTTAGAGATATGCTGACTAATGTTTTGCTTGGAGGTGTCAAAAAGTTGGGCGATTTGATTCTGGTTCATCCATACCATGCCGTCTTTGGCATACAGGGAGACAGAGGCTTTACCGTCTGGTGTATTATAGATAATAATATTTTGATGGTTATCATCCATGATCAATCCTCCAATACTGTTTTTTCCAATTCCAGAGAACTTTTTTCCAAAGCCAGAATATCCGCCTTTATCTGGGCCAGAGAACGAAGGGGTTTAAATTCGTAAAAATATTTGGTGAAGTTAATTTCAAAACCGGTTTTTGTTTTTTTCTCATCAAGCCATGCATTTGGAAGATGGGGCTTTACCTCCCTTTCAAAGTATTCCTCTATGGTTTGTGGTATCAGATTATTGTCTTTATTCTTTATTAAAAAGGGAATGTTTTCACAATCCCGTAATTTTGCATCGGGCTTTGGTTTTCCGCCTTTTGCAGTTATGAGGTCACCGCCTTCATCTGCCTGCGGTTGCTCCACGGTCACCCGCCAGTATCCGAAAAACTCATTGGGCAGAATTTTGACAAATTCATTTTCTTCAAAATTGCCATAAAGTTTTGTAATAAAACCAATGCCTTTATTATCTCCATTCTCAGGGATCTGCTTGCTCTTGTTACCAAGGGAACGGGGCTTATTATTTTCCCAGAAACGGTTGAAACCTATTTTACCTTCTTTTATAAGTTCCTCATCTTTGCCACCGGTTGCATTGATCAACTGAATTTTACCCCTACGCCGTTCACTTTTATTATTGTTGAGTATCCAGATATAAGTTGATATCCCGGTATTGTAGAAAAGCTGATCCGGTAAAGCGATAATCGCTTCAAGCCAGTCATTTTCAATGATCCATTGGCGGATATTACTTTCACCGCTGCCTGCCTGGCCTGTAAACAACGGAGAACCATTAAAGACTATACCAATGCGGCTTCCTCCATCCTTTGGTAATTTCATCTTGGAAATCATATGAAGCAGGAACAATAAAGAACCGTCATTGATACGGGGCAGGCCAGCTCCAAACCGCCCGGCAAACCCTTGGTTATCGTGTTCATCTTTTATTATTTTCATAGCCTTTTTCCAATCCACACCAAATGGCGGGTTGGATAACATATAATCAAATTTTTCGTTTTTCAGGCCATCGATAGTAAAGGTGTTACCAAATTTAATATTGGTAGGATTTTGTCCTTTTATCAGCATATCGGATTTACATATCGCATAAGATTCAGGGTTTATTTCCTGACCGAATACTTCCAATTTGGCATCAGGGTTCATCCCGACATCTTTACTGCATAGATGCTGCTCTCCAATTGAAAGCATCCCGCCTGTACCGCAAGCCGGGTCATACAGGGTTTTAACAATACCCGCCTGGGTCAGTGACTGGTTGTCTGTATTAAACAATACGTTGACCATCAATTTGATCACTTCTCTGGGGGTAAAATGCTCTCCGGCGATTTCATTGGATTGCTCAGCAAATCGACGTATAAGATCTTCAAACACATATCCCATCTGCATGGTGTCCATGTCCGAAAGATCAATTTCAGCAAATTTTTTGACAACCTGAAACAAAATATCAGCTTTGGGATCGTCCATACACTCGATTTGATCATCAAAATTAAAATATTCAATAATTTCACGAGCAGAGGCAGAATGACCGTTGATATGATTACGCAAGTTTGCTGCAATATGGTTGGGATCGGCAACCAGCTTTGCAAAATCAAACTGGCTTCGATTATGGAAATTTGCTTTAGCGATTTTATTTAAGGTAAGATCTTTGGCATTGTCAGAGAGTTTATCAACCTTTGGTAGATAATCTAAGACCTTTTGCTTATTTGGCGCCAGTACACAATCCAAACGACGTAACACAGTCATTGGCAAAATAACTTTACCATAATCAGATTGCCGATAGTCGCCTCTCAGGATATCTGCGACATCCCAAATTAAGTTCGCTTTATCTCTAAAATGTGTCATTCATTCTCCACAATTGATTTTCATTTTACTAACGAACGCAATGTATCAAGACACTTCATGTAAAACAACCTGAATGTGAAATTCGAAAAATTGGTATTAACACCTAAATAACCGGCTTGACCGGTTCATTTTTTTTGTTGAAACAAAATAGTTGTTATAAATAGAATCTTTTGAAAATGCGGTTTATTTTTACTTTACATTTTGTAAATTGTGATTTAATGTTTATCATTGTATTCAAATTTTAGTATTTATTATTATAATAAAAACCGGGAAATTAAAATGAAGTTTACAAAAGAAGTCGTAGAAATGATTAAAATCTTTATGATTAATAATGTTTCAAATAACCCCAACACATTGACATCAATCACTTGCAGCCATTTTCAAATTACAAAGCCAACTGTTTATAAATATCTCAATGAACTGCTTGAAGATAAAATTATTGAAAGGCTTGGGTCAAATAGATCGCCAAATTACCAATTGGTCGAAACCGTTTACAAATGGAAGTATGAAAATAATCATTTAGAGGAAGACATCCTGTGGTCAAAGGATGTGGCTCCCCTCTTCAAAGACATTAAGAGCAATGTAAGAGAAATTTGCCAATATGGTTTCACAGAAATGGTTAATAATGTGATTGATCATTCAGAATCAGATACCTTAACTATTCAGTTAGCTGTTGATTATTTGGATATTGAAATACAAGTGTCTGATAGTGGAATCGGTATTTTTGAAAAAATTAAAACAGACCTGGGGTTAGAACATTCAAAGCAGTCAATTTTAGAGTTGGCAAAGGGCAAATTCACCTCTGACCCTGAAAATCACTCTGGAGAAGGTATCTTTTTTACTTCCCGAGTATTTGATTCCTTCTTTATTTTCTCGCATCAACTAAGCTTTGTTGGGTTTGGAAATAAAGACGGGTATCTGTTTGACGAAAGAAATGATCTTCCGGGAACGACCGTCTTCATGGAAATTAAAAAAGATTCAGCCACATCATTAAAAGAAATTTTTGATGAATATGCAGACCCGGATAAAGATCCGAGTTTTCATAAAACCCGTATTCCTGTTGAGCTTATGCAGCACGAGGGAGAATCTTTAATTTCAAGGTCACAGGCAAAAAGACTTATATCAAGATTTGACAGATTTACCGAGGTTATATTGGATTTTAAAGGTGTCACTCAAATCGGACAAGCCTTTGCCGATGAAATATTCAGGGTTTTCACAAACAAGCATCCTGATGTACACCTTGTAACTATTAATACATCCGCTGATGTCAGTAATATGATTAAAAGGGTACAATCAACAAAATAGGACGGATCAACGAAGGTTGAGCGGCCGCGCTGCTAAAGCTTCAGCGGTAACATATAATCTGCCGATCGTCCACCCCTCTCCGGCGTCCTGGTTAAACGTTAAGTTGAGCGGCAATCACACAAGCAAAAAAATTCCAACGCATGTCCGTTCGAACTTATTGTTACATTAACCGGGTGACTGCCACCCCGGTATCTCCTTGGGTAAAAGTACAAAATTTCCCTTGCCTTGTTTTTGAATCTATCGCCAAATCCAAACCTGTTTTTAAGGAAAATTTCAATTGTTATCCGTATTTTCATTTTATTTTCATGCATTTTTGCTTGAACTTCTGAGGGAAAATGCGATCGTTTCCTCAGATAGTCACACCTGTCCCCTGGAGTTGATATCCACCCTGTCATTTTTAATGCCAATTACAGTAACCCTTTTCATGAAGAATCCACCATATCTGGTTCATGTTCCATGACAGGATCGGGTAATCCGTCCATGACAATATTTCCATACCCGTCCATGACAAGGAAGGTGACCATGATACCCTTTTGGCAAGCCGGGCAAACCAAGCCTTGAGCCGCATCAGATTCATCAGTGATTTTAGTCTGGTTCTTGTCGGTTAACACATTGCGAATCCGTTCAATGTTTAATTTTGCCTGGCCGTTTGAAAGGAACCCGTAATACCGGATACGATGAAAATGCTTGGGCAGGACATGATCCAAAAACCGCTTCATGAATGTCATCACAGGCAAGGTGGTTGTTTCCCAATCAGAATCCTTCCGGGTGTTTTTAAACCAGAATTCAACGATGTCATCTTTCACACTGATGATCCGGTTGTTGCTGATGGCGGCACGATGGGTGTATCGGCCAATATATTTTACAACTTCTTCAGGTCCTGCAAAAGGCGGTTTGGAAAAGACCACCCATTCTTTTGGAACTGCATGGAACATCCATTGCTCAAAAGAAAAATAATCTGCAAGAAAGCTGATATCCGCAGGAAAGTTCAGTATCCCCCTGCGATGGGCTTTCTTAAGTTTTTCAATAAACTTGGCCCGGAACACGGGTGAGAGTGCCAGGACCGGAAAAAGAAAGGTTCGATGATATTTAGGGGATACCCAGTCTCCTATGATGTTGATCCCAGCGGCAGTCACGATGAAGTGCAGGTGAGTATGCATCCAGAGTTTACCGCCCCAGGTATGAAGAATGCCATAAAATCCAATCTGTGCGCCCAGGCGTTTCGGGTCGTGTCCGAAGTCCAGAAGGTTTTCGGCAGCACTTTCAAACAACAGATCATACATGGTGCGCCTATTATACATGCACAGGGGATTGAATACATCTGGCAGGGTAAAGACACAATGGTGGTAAGATACCGGTAACAGTTCATCCAGCCTTGCTTTAACCCATCGGTGTCTTGCAATATTGTTGCAACCAGGGCAGTGTCGGTTTCTACAGGAATTATATCCTTTCTCCATATGTCCACAGGTATCGCAGATTTCCCAGTGGGTTCCAAACTCAGCACATCGGCAGTGTTCAATGTCATACATGACCTTGTGTTGCCTGGGATGCAACCGGTATTCTAATCTGAATTGATCTCCGTATTCCCGAAAAATATCGCCAATACTGGGGCTTGATTCTGGTTTGTCCGGCAGTTGAGAATGACTGGTTTGTGTTCTTTTCACTTTAATAATGGGGTATCCCATCTCACTGTTTTACTGTCACCGCCTAGGAGATAAGGGGGGAGCGAGGCCATTGCAAGATTTATGACAGGCGTGTTCTTTGCGTGCTTTTTGCAAATAACATGACTGGCGTAAATCTTGCGGCATTGCTCCCCCCGTTCTCCGGTAAAACTTGCCAATGCTCTTGGGGAAGCTGTTTTTAGATCTTGGCATGGCCTTTAAAACTGCTATGTCTGCCGACTAGGCTTAATGTAACAAGTAGTTGTGTGGTTCCGTGTATCTTTCAATGATTTTATAGTTTGACAATGAAATAAAAGTCAAGTATAAGTTTTTCTAACTGGATAACACAACAACCTGAACGTTATCAAAATGTGATATTATGCTGAAAGTTCCCCTGCAACTTCAAAAAAAATATGACCGTCTGTTGATGAACTCCAATGTTCCATTATCAGAATATAGCGGCTATAAAAAATGGCTCCGGTTTTATCTGGATTTTTGTAAAAAATATCAACATGCTTATATTGATCCTCAAAGCCTTTCTTTGTTTATAAATAAATTAAAAGAAAAAAATCAGAAAGACTCATTACGTTCTCAAGCTCAAAAAGCTGTGGAGTTATACTATTCAGGGATAGAAAAATCAGCAGGCCCACAAAAAGAGATTGTTTCCACAGATAAGATCCATGAAGATGTAAACGCATTTGAAATAAAAAAAGAAAAAGATCCATGGTCCTTTGCTGTTGAAGCGTTGAACAATGAGATTAAGGTCCGGCATTATTCGAAAAAAACATTAAAGGCATATTCTTTATGGGCAGAGAAATTTCGTTATTTTACCAATGATAAACTACCTGAAACATTGACTCCTGAAGATGTCAAAGGGTTTTTAACTTTTCTGGCCGTAAAAAAGAAAGTGTCTGCATCTTCCCAGAACCAGGCCTTTAACGGACTTTTGTTCTTTTTCAGGAATGTGTTGAAAAAAGAATTTGGAAAAATAGAGGGTGTGGTCAGGGCAAAACGAAAACCCTATATTCCGGTTGTTCTTTCCAGAGAAGAAGTTGATCTTATTTTTCAGAAATTAAGACCTCCTTATGATCTGGTTGTCAAACTGCTTTATGGCTGCGGCCTCAGGCTATCTGAATGTATGAAACTTCGGATTCATAATTTTAATTTTGATCATCATGTAATAACCATACATGATGGAAAAGGGAAAAAGGATCGAACCGTGCCGCTTCCGGAATTTATTAGAAATGAACTGCATATTCAGCTGAAGAGGGTCATTGCATTACATGATTCTGATTTAAAAGATGATTATTCAGGTGTTTTTATGCCGGACCGACTTGAAAAAAAATATAAAAATGCTCCTAAAGAATTGATCTGGCAATGGTTTTTCCCAGCCAAAGAACTCACCTTTGTTGCCCAGACGAATGAATACCGGCGTTACCATCTCCATGAAACCCACGTTCAGAAGGCGATAAAGAGTGCGGTAAGAAAATCAAAGATTATCAAAAGAGCCTCTGCCCATACCTTCCGGCACAGTTTCGCCAG
>Ga0180009_10000815_pt1 | contig 40209 bp, 54 predicted proteins | sample OS_PC_MetaG_FD_123537 | JGI IMG/M metagenome (GOLD analysis project Ga0180009, IMG submission 123537) | Groundwater microbial communities from the Aspo Hard Rock Laboratory (HRL) deep subsurface site, Sweden - OS_PC_MetaG | ecosystem: Environmental > Aquatic > Deep subsurface > Groundwater... | reverse complement strand
TTCTGTGTCTGGTTTTCCACATTCTTTGCAGATCACGAATTCTTTTACATATTGTTCTACTTTTAAATTTATTTTTGTACTCGGAACTTTAATATTTAATACTAGTCGATCCCCTTCTTTTTGTCCTGATGCTGCGAGTTCTCTTAGCATAAATTTTTGAAAATGTTCTGGATTTCTTCTTAAATGCGAAGCAATCTGGAAAAAATTAGTAAGGATGGTTTTTTTCCCCTCAAAATGGCCTTCTATTTTTGGAATTTGAAATCTCTCGCTAGCAACATTTACTTGTTTTACTTTTTCATAAGCTTCATCTAGAAGTTTTTCATATGTTGTCATGAATAAACCTAAAGAATTGAGTATATAAATTTTTATAAATAGTGAAAATAAGAGAAAGTTATGGTTGTTATTGAAGAAGGAGAAAGATGGGAAAAAGACCTTAGAATGAAACTTCTTCAGGGAGTTTATTCTTTGGCTAAAAATTGTTTTGGAGATTCTGTAGTTCTAGGGGGAGTAGGATTACCTTGGATAACTGTTTTGCCTTATGCAGGAGCAAAGGAAGGAGATTACTTGTTATCTTTGGACGCATTTCATCATAATATGCATTGCACGAAGAAAGTTAGAGGTAGTGCAATGCTTTTTGCAAAAAGATATGAAGGAATGTTTAGATTAGGAAAGAAAGAGGAGGCTCTTTTAGTAATTGATTAAGAATAAACGGTCATCCCAAATACCTAACTTTTCCAGGGCGAGGTTCAAAAACAATTCCTTCTTCGAGAAGTTTTTGAATTTCTTGATTGATAATTATTGGAGAAATATCTTTTAAATTCATAATTATTTTTTCTATTTCTATTCCTCCTTGATCTTCAAAATCTTTAATTGATCCAAGAATTTTATCTTTAATTGCAATTATTTTTTCTTTTGGAATTGAATCTGTGGTTTGCTCTTTTTCTTTTTCAATTTCTAATTTTCTTACTAGTAAATATCTTGGATCTTGTTCCCTGATTATTTCTGGGGAAATATAAGTATCGTCATTCCAGTATCTTAAAACACCAATTACTAATACAGTTTCCCCTTGGTTTATCTCTTTGAATTTTTCCACATCATCTCCAAAGCATTTTAATCTTATCTGACCAGAACCATCGTCAAGTGTGAAAAAGAGGTATTTTTTATCTCCTTCACTCTCGTATTTTTCTACAATATTCCCGATGAGGTTCACTCTAATTATCCTTCTGCTTCCTAATTCTAAAAAAGAAAATCTTTCTCCATCTAGGATTGGTTTTCCAATTAAGATGTCTCCTACCCTTAATTTATATGCTACGTGTCTTTTGAATTTTTCTTGGCTTGGCATTTTATTTTACTCTCTGGACATAACCTTTCTTTGGTTCAAAAATCTCACTGTTTATAATTAATTTTCCTATTGCCTCTTCTATTTCATTTTTGCTTAATTTTCCTTCTAATTCTGTTTCAATTTCCTCGAGAGGGATTAATTTTCCAACTCTTGCTTCTAGATTAATAATAGTATCTCTTACTGATAGGATTTTATTTCTTTGAGAAGAAGAGAATTTCCCACCAATTCGATCGATATCAAATGTTTTTGATTCATAATCATATCCAACTTGCATTAAATAATATTTCATTAGTTCTATTGCTTTTCTTGCGTCTTCTAATTCTACTTTTTTGCTTAGCCTTAATCTTGCAGATGCTTCAGACATTCTTACTAATGCTTGCAATTGTCTAGCAGAAATTGGAATAGGTCTCATTGCACTTTCAGATGCAACAGGTTTATTCCTTAGGTCAATATAAAATTTTTTTATTTCTGCAATTGCTTCATCACTTAAAACCGGATTTATTCTTTGTTTAGCATAAGCAACGTATTTTCTGAATAAGTCTCTGTGTATTGTCATATCTTCTCCTTGTTTTTTATGTTCTTGTAAAACATGTGTGGCAATCCTTAAATCTTTTTCCCTATTTGGAATGTCTCTCAACGTAAAAATAATATCAAACCTGTTTATAAGAGTTGGAGGAAGATCAATTTGTTGAGCAATTGGCTGATAGGGATCAAATCTTCCAAATTTTGGATTTGCTGCTGCAAGGACAGATGTTTCTGCTTTAAGTGTGGCTTGAACATTAGCCTTGCTTATTGTTACTGTTTGTTGTTCCATTGCTTCATGCATCGCACTTCTGTCTGTAGGGTCCATTTTTTCTAATTCATCTATACAAACAAGTCCTTTATGTGCTAAAACCATTGCTCCTGCTTCTAAACTCCACCCTCTCAAATATTCATCTCTCACAACTATTGCAGTTAATCCTGCTCCAGAAGCAGATTTTCCAACAACATATCTTCCTTTTGGAGAGATATTTGCCATAAAACCAAGTGTTACTGATTTTGCGACTCCTGGGTCTCCGATTAATAAGATATGCATGTCCCCTCTGTTTTTTTGACCGTCTGCATGAGTTTTTTTGACTCCTCCAAATAATTGAAGGACAAGGGCTTTTTTTATTTCTTCATATCCCCAGACACTAGGAGTAATACTTCTGGTTAGTTTTTCGAATACTTTTGGATCTTCTGCAAGTTCTAAAATTTGTCTCTCATCTTCTTCATTAATATCTAATTCTTCAAATGTTTCTTCCATCGGAATTACATTATTTGATTCTATTGCAAGTTCAAATCTTGTAGATAACCCTCCAGTGCTTAATGGAACTGGAACCTCTTTTAAAATCCCGATTACTTTTACTCTACTTCCAGGAGTTGTTTTTTCTTCCATTTTTGGTTCAACTAAATCTTCTTTTACAAACACATTAATTCTCTTTGGTTGCTCTCCTCCAGAAAGTGATTCTGACGCTTCTTCTATAACTAGCCTTTGTGTATCTACCATCTCTTTGCTGATTAATCTAAACCCTCCTCTTCTTCCACAAGAACATCTTAGTGGTTCTCTAAATTTTTTTTCCATTTGTAAAACTGATATAACTGTCCCACAACTTGGGCATTCAAATTTAGCATTTACTACTTGTGGTCTTACATCTGAAGCTTGTCTGATAATGCCTTCTAATATAATCATTTCATTTAAATGTCTTGAACGAATATTTCTTATTTTTATTTCTTGGCTTTTTGGTAGATTCACTAGTCTTACTCTAACATTACTTACTAATCCAGATTCTTCTATAGCTAATTCAATAAGTCTTAATGCTTCTTCTGGATTTGAAAGAATCTCATCTGAAAGTTTGGCTGAAAACTTTGCGAGTTCCATAAAATCTATCCGAATTACATTATCCTTTTTTCTAAGAGATTCTCCTAGTTCTTTTTTATAAGCATCAAGAAAATTTTTAGCTTCAATAATCAAATCCTCATTTTTTAGTTCTGAGGGAATATTCTCTTCTTCCATAAGAAAAATTATAGAAGTTTGTTTTTATAATTTTATGTAGTTATTAAGTGGTTTTTAGAAAAGAATAATTATTTTTTGGTAGTGAAAAATTATCCTTTTGCAACTTTCCATAATACTTTAAAGTGATTTCTATAACTCTCTGCTATCTCTTTATTATTTATAAGAATTATTAGTGGTTTTTGAGTTAGAAGGTGAATAGATACGTAATCTCCGAAAATAGAGGTTGTAGCTTTGCTTTTTATATCTAGATATTTGTATTTGAATGCTTTGAATTCAAAAGGTTCTGTTCCCTTGTATTTCTTATTTCCGATTATTTTTATATCTTTTTTTAATTTTGAAACTTTTTTTGCAATATGGGGCATTTCGTGAAGTGAGAAAAAAGCAAGTCCTGTTGAACCAAATGCGTAGAAATATTTTTCTTTGATTGCGAGATTAATGAAGTTTCTTATTCCTGCTTTTCCTTCAAATATTTTTATTTCAGTTTCTTCATCTTTTTTTGGTTTGATTTTTATTAGATTATTTATTAAAGTTTCAATAAATAGTTCTTTTGATTTTATTGGATTAAGCAGATTTTTTGGATGTTCTGGCTTGAAATATTTTCTAGTATCTTTTTTTATGTATGAGACTAGCCCCTTTTCTATTAGATTATTTAAGATGGTATATGTTAGGCTTCTATCCATTGAAATTTTTTTGGAAAGTTTGTTTGCTGATAATTCGCCTTGTTTTAGAAGTTCTAAGTATGCTTTTGCTTCATTTCTAGTTAAACCTGCTTTGATTAATTCTCCTTCCATTTTTTGGGATGCTCTTTAAAGTATAAAAATGTTGTTATTTTTCCTAACAACTTATATTTAAAAGTGTTTTTAGTTGGAAGATTCTATGAAAGATCGATTGCAAAAATCTCTAATTAGAACATCTAGAAAAATTGAAAGTTTTAATCAGAATTCTCCAATTAAATTAATTGGTTTAGAAGATGTTTCATTTATTGGAGGAATGATTTTTGAAGGAGCGGGCAGATTAACTGGTTTTGATGGGCTTTCGGCAGTTCCTTTTTCAGTGGATTTATTATGGGGGGCATTTGGTCCTAGAAAAATTTGGGAGTATGTGAAATATGGTGCAGGAGTATCTGTAATTTATTCAGATAAATGGTTGCCTGGAGTAATGGAAAATTTTCAAGAGATGTATCATCTCTTATAGTTCTTTAAAGCCACTTTAACATCTTTTAGGAGTTGAATCATGCTGAACTCAAGTTGCTGTTTGTTTTTTGTTCCTGTGCAGACAAGCTTTCCATTACTGAACAAAAGAAATGTCGCGTTTGGTTCTATTAGTTTGTAGACTAATCCTGGAAATTGTTCTGGTTCATATTCTGTATTTTCCATTTCTAGTGCTAAGAAATTTAGATTTAGTTTTAAATCAATTGATCCTGAAGCAACAATATTTTGAACTGTTATTTTTGGATTTACAGTAATATTTACATTTATTTTTTTTAATTGTTTTATTACGGCTTGTATTACTTGTTTTACTTGTGCAACAGATTTTGTTCCAGTGCAAACAAGGTTTCCCGATGAAAAAACAAGAACTGCTGATTTTGGTTCTTTGATTCTAAGAACAAGTCCTGGAAATGTTTCAGGATTATACTCTGTATTTGGCTGTGTTCTTGCTAATTTTGTTAATGGAACAGGTTTTCCTAGAGAAGTTGTTGCAACAATATTTTGTATTTTATAGTTACTTTTTGATTTTTTTTCAGGCATTTTCTTTAAATTAATATAAAAATAGCTTTATAAAGGCTTCGACGAGAAGATTCTTTATTTTTTTGGAGGAATGTTCGGATTTTTTTGAATCTTAGATTGTTTTTTTACAGGAGTGATTTTTGTCCCCACTTTTTTCTTTTTCCACAATTCTATGATTAAGATTAAATCTATAAGTATGATTAATATTATAATTATTACAAGGGGAGTAAAATACCTTTTTACATCTGTTTTATATTCACATGATTTTGTTTCTGCTGGCTTTGCTTTTATTGTTCCGCAATTATTTAGATCTGTACAATTTTTTGTCTGGGCTTTGTTTTTTGGGCAAATTTCTGGAAACCAATCTGTGCATTCCCATTCTGGAATGCATGTTTCTTCACAAGATTTGTTCTCTAACGGCTTTGTAGAATCATTTGCACAAGTATTAAAGTCAATGCAACTTCTAATTTGTATCCCTTCAATACATTCTGACCAGGGTGTGCATTGCCATAGTGGAACACAATTACATGTTCTTGTTTCAATAGACTGTTCTCCGCAGTCATTTAGATCTGCGCAATCCCTTATTTGTTCCCCTCCTATACAAGGGCCCCATTCTGAACAATTCAACTCAGGAGTGCAATTAGTATCAGCACTTATACAATTAAGAGAAATAATAGAGATTAAGGTAAAACAAAATATTAGTAATTTTTTTTTCATTGTTTTTTAGCCATATTGATAATTTCTTTTTTGATGTTTAAAATCCTCTTCAATTTCTTTTAAAGTTGTTATTTCTGAAAGGGGTTTATCTGGTCTTAGTGCAGTAAATCTCGGAAATCTTAGTGCCCATCCAGAGTTGTAATTTGGAGATTTTTGAATTTCTTGATATGTTACTGAAACAATAATCTTTGGTTTAACTTCTACTTTTTTTCCTTTTTCTTTTATTATAAATGGTTTTATTTTTTTTGTTAATTCTTCAAACGAAATTCCTTGTTCTGATTTTTCTTTGATTCCTGTCCCAACTTTTCCAACTTCTAAATAGCTTTTTCCTTCTTTGCATGAAAGTATAAAACTTGAAAGCCAGCCATGTCTTTTTCCTGCTCCATATTCTGCACCAGTTATTACTAAATCTAAGTCTCTTTCTTCTGGTTTTAATTTTATCATGTTTCCTACCCTTCTTCCTGGACGATAGGGTGACTGGAGATTTTTCATCATTACTCCTTCTTGATTATCTTTAAGAGCTTTTTTATAGAATTCTTTTACTCTTTTTTCGTCTCCAGTAATAATCTGTTTTGCGTGAATGATCTTATACGGATGATTTTTAATTATTTTTTTTATTAATTCTGTCCTTTTTTCAAAAGGTTCATCTAATTGAGATTTTCCATTATAGTATAAAATATCAAATATATTTACTTCAACAGGAAGCTTTTTTTGCAATTCTTCAATATTGTATTTTCTTCTTATTCTCTGACTGATTGCTTGGAAATCTGTATATTTTTTTGTTTTTCTGTCAAAACCAACAGCTTCTGAATCAAGGATAAATGATTCTCCTTGGATATATTTTAAAATATATTCTACAACTTCTGGAAATTGCTTAGTGACATTTTCTAAACTTCTAGTAAATAAAATTACTTTTTCTCCTTGTTTGTGAATTATTAATCTAAATCCATCGTATTTGTATTCAACTGCACAAGGTTTTCCAACTTCCTTGAACCCATCTTTAAAAGTGGTCACTTTTTGAGCAAGCATGGCTTTTATTGGTTTTCCAACTTCAAGGGATACTTTTTCTAATTCTTTGATTTTTCCTTTTTTTGCAATATCAAACACTGTTACAAGATCATTTGATTTATCAATTGCTTTTTGTATTTTTTCTGAAGTTTCTTTACTTTTTTCAAAAAAAGCAGAAGCAAGGGATTCTCTTATGGTGCTTTCTTGTATCCCTATTCTTAAATCACCTATTAGTGTTCTAATGAGATAGAGTGCTTCAAGGGGTGAGGCAGAAGTTAAAAGTTCTGTTATAAGAGAGAGTTTTTTATTTACCGTGCCTATCCCTTCTAATTCTGGGAGCTTCCTTAGATTTTCTAAAACTTTTTCTGTTGTTAAAATATGACTCTGCAAAGTGGACTGTTTTTTATGTAGAGTAAATTTTTCTGCAACTTTCCCTAAATCTCCTATCATTTTCCATTCGTGAATTATTTTTTTTGTTTCTGTTCCTGTTGCTTTTGAAATAGCTTTTATTGCTAACTGGTGGCTTATTCCGATTCTTCTTTCATCATATTCTGGATAAATATTTCCTAGTAAAAGGTATAGCACATCTTTATCTGTGCTTGAAAGGTATTTTAGAAACTTAGAAACAATTTTTATTTTTTCTAATCTTTTTGGAGTACTTGAGCATTCTTCATATAATTCTGCAAGTTTTTTATACATCATTTTTGTTTGATTAAATCATAAGATGCTGAGAGTATAAAAATGGTTTGTAGGATAATGAATATAAAATTAATTAAACTAACGCTATAAATAAGTAATCCAATTCCTCCCACAATGTAAAATTTATCTTGTTTTTTTCTTTTTCTTGTTAAAATTCCTAACGAGATTAATATTAATCCTAAAGCCCCAATTATTACAAAATAATCTATCATCATTTTATATTTTGTTGAAGGAAAATATGTTTTTAAGATTTTGTAGAGAAGTGTTCTTTTACTTTTTTCCTTATTTCATTCATGTTTACTAATTTTCCAGGACATGTTTTTGTTACTCCGGGAAATTCTCTATGTCCTAAAATGTTTTTTGAAGAAATTTTATTCTCTTTTGCTTTTTTTATTAACAGTTTCACTAAGGTTTTTATCTGGTTTTTTGTTGGGATTTCTTTATCTAGATTTCCTAAAAGGCAAATTCCTAAACTCTCTCTGTTAAATCCAAAAACATGCGCCCCGATGAATTTTTCCTCTCGTGCCTTATGCAATTTTCCTTTTTTATCAATTATGTAATGATAACCTATATCTTCCCATTTTCGCTCATTTACGTGAAAATTTTTAATTCTTTCAAGAGAATCGTCTTCTTTTTGACTATGATGAACAACCAGGAATTTTATTTTTTTTAAGAATTTCATTATAAAGAAAAATTATTTTTTTAATATTCTTCACATTTAATTTGATAAAATGCTTGGGGATGATCGCATGAAGGGCATTTTTCTGGAGCAGATGTTCCAATATGAAGATACCCACACTCTCTGCAAACCCATTCCATTTCTTGTTCTTTTCTAAATGTTGTTTCAGCTTTTATTTGTTTTAAGAGTTTTTTGAATCTTTCTTCATGGTGTTTTTCTGCTATTGCTATTGCTTTTAGTCTTTTTGAGATTAAAGGAAGATTTTCTTTTTCCGCAACTTCTGCAAATTGCGGATACATTTCAGTGTGCTCATAATTTTCCCCTTCAATTGCTGCTTGAAGATTCTCTTCTGTTGTTCCGTAAGTAATAGATGCAGAAGATTCTACAGCAATTTCTTTTTCTGTTTTTTTTAGTTCTTGAATATGTTCAAATAATCTTTTTGCGTGTGCTTTTTCATTGTCTGCAGTAATAAGAAATATTTCTGCTATTTGCTCATAACCTTCTTTTTCTGCAATTCTTGAATAAAAGGTATATCTGTTTCTTGCTTGTGACTCTCCAATAAATGCTTTTGATAGGTTTTTTAGAGTTTGTTTCATCCGGTAAGAATGAAATAGTTATTTAAATAATTTTTTAAAATATATCTTTGATTGTTATAATCTTTAAAAGGAATCTTATTGTATTTTTTTAATGAAAACTGTTTTAATAACAGACGGCTGTTGAAATGAAAGGAGTAATTTTAGCAGGAGGAAAAGGAACTAGATTATTCCCTTTAACTGCGGTGACAAATAAACATCTTATTTCTGTAGGAAATCTTCCTATGATTGAGTATCCTCTTTGCACTTTAAGAAGATTAAATCCAGAATCAATTAGTGTGGTTACAGGGGGAGAACATTTTCAAGATATTGCGAGATATCTTGGAGAAATGCACCCTGAAATAAATTTTTCTTATCATTATCAAAAAGAGGCAGGAGGTATTGCTCAAGCATTATCTTTTGTAGGATCTTTTGTTAAACCTAAAAAAATTGCTGTTGTTTTAGGAGATAATATTTTTGAGAATGATTTTCAAAAAGCTGCGATTGAATTTGAAAAAAGTGGTTTGGGGGCAATGTTATTCTTAAAACAAGTTAATGATCCTGAGAGATTTGGAGTAGCGGAAATTAAGAAAGGGAGAATTGTCTTTATTGAAGAAAAACCAAAAAGACCAAAATCAAATTTAGCAGTTACAGGTTTATATTTTTATGATTCTTCTGTTTTCGATAAGATAAAAAGACTTAAACCTTCTAAAAGAGGCGAATTAGAAATAAGTCATGTGAATCAAATGTATATTGATGAAGGACGAATGGATTTTTGCATTGTTAAGGGATACTGGAGTGATGCAGGGACTATTGTTAGTAGAATGGCGTGTGAAAAATTTGTTAAAAGAGGATTAGAACGACAAGTGGTTAATTCTTTCCCAAAAGAAACAATATCTTTGCTAAAAAAATTAAATCCTGATTTATTTGTTTAAATAATCTCTATTTCCCTTTTCTTCCACCTGCTCTCACAGAAGGGCGAGATTTGTTTGAAGGATTCTTGTTTCTTAATCCTCTTGATTTTTTCCCAGCAGAAGTTAGTCCTCTCATGGTTCTTTTTTTATTTTTAGGTTCGCAAATCCAGCTAATTGTTTTATCATTTTTTATTTCTGGACGTTGTGGATCAACACAGATTACTTCATAGAAATAATGAACTCCATCTTTTCCTACTTGATATGAATTTAAAACAACGAGATTCTTGAATTTTCTTTCTACTCTTTGTTCTGCAATCCATTTATAATTCATTTTTAGGTTCTTTCTTGTATGCAATCTTTTACCTCTTCTTCCTTTGTTTGGTCGAGGTCTTTTATGTCCTCCTCTTTTTAGTCTTATTCTTATAATAACAAATCCTTTTTTGTCTTTATAACCGAGCGATCTTGCTCTATCGAGTCTTAGTGGTTTTTCTACTCTTGTAAAAACTTGGCTTTTTCTCCACTCGATCATTCTATTTCTTAGAGTTTCTTTCTCTGGTTTTTTCCATGCTTTTCTTAAATAATGATATAACCCTTTAACCATGAATTATTGATAGAAAAATGCTTTTTAAAGATTGGGGTTGGGTTTCATAAATTTTATAAAGATTCGGGGTAATGTTTTCTTATGATCCTGTAGCTCAGTCTGGTCAGAGCACTACTCTGATAAGGTAGGGGTCCTCGGTTCGAATCCGAGCAGGATCATTCTTAGTCTTTTGTTTCTAATTCAAGAGTGAGTTTGCCTTTTGAAAATTTATAATCACTAATCGGCATACTAATTGGAATTAATTTTAGATAAGCTTTATTTTTTCCTACAGCTTTAACTTCAATACTACTTTCGAGTTGGATTATTGAGATATCATTTAGAGATTTTACTTCTGGCATATTTATCTCATAAACTACTCTATTCGAAAATCTTCTTATATTTGTTTTTGGCTCTTGTTTTGGAAGTTTGGCCATTTTTTTTAAACTCTCTTTTGAAAGTGATTTTTTAGGCAAATTTTTTATTTCTTGTACTGGTTGAATTTTTTCATTAGGGGAGTGATCCAAATTAACTTTTTTTCCATTTATAAATAACTGAAAATTCGTTCTTTGAGGAGGTTGTTGTTTTTTTATTTCTTTTTGCATTTCTTTTTCTAGCATGTTCATTACTCCTCCAAGCATTTTATTAATCATACTTCCGCTAATTCCTCCAAAAATAGATTTAGAAAATCTTTCGAATTCGTTTATTGAGTCATTTCTTCCTAGCATACCCCAATCTTCTTCTTGATTGTGTTTTTTAAAAGAAATTCCACAATACGGACAAAATTCGTACTTCTCGCTTATTTTTTTGTTGCATCTTTTGCAGTGTTTTTTTCTAAACATGGATAGTGTTAGATTGGTTTCTTTAAAAGTCTTTTGAAGTTATCCGATTAAATACCTTTTAATAGCAGCAATATCATTAATTTCCTTGATAAGTGTAGGCCGTGTTTCTTTTAAGAGAATTTTTCTAAGATGGTTCATTCCTCTTAATTTTTTTGTGTGTTTGGTCTCTTTTATTTTTGCTAGACCAACAAAAAATACAATCATTCTTAAGAAACTTCCAATTAAAAAGATTAAAATTAAAGGTTCAATAAAACTTATTTTTAGATACTTTATCAGTAATGCTCCTACTCCGGCACCACAAAAAACTCCTATTCCGTGTATTAGGTTATAATAAGAAAAAGCTAACCCTCTTTTTTGAGCACTTACATTGTCATAAACAAAATTTCTTGAAGCAAGATCAAATCCTGCCCATGAAATCCCCCAGATAAGAGAAGGAACTAAAACAAGATAAATTGGAGAGGAATTGATAATCCACAGAATTGGAATAATTGGAATTAAAAATCCAGATAAACATAATACTCTATAGTTTCCGTATTGATCTGATAACTTCCCCCATAATTCATAAACTAGCATACTAAAAAACATGCCCGCCATAGTGATAATCATGTAAATAGTATAGCTAAATTCTAAATATCTTAAGAGATATATTGTTACTAATGGAATAGAAATTGAAGTTGAAAATCCTACAAATCCTCTGAAAAGAGTAAATCTCCCGAAATTATTATTCGGAGCTTTTTTTAAAAAATCCCAAAAAGAAAAGTAGTCTTTTTTGTTTATTTTTATTTTTGGTTCATACTTTTTTTTAAAAAGCCTATAACAATTCATTCTTGCTAAAAAAGATAGAAAAAATAAAATCATAAAACCAATCATTGCCATTTGTTTTTGTTTTAAAAAATCAAGGAAAAATGCAGAAAGAATCGTTAATATTACTGTTACAAATCCTAGGATTGCATATCTTTTTGAAAACCACCTTCCTCTTGATTTTTCATCTGTAATATCCCCCATCCATGAAAGCCAGGCAGGGTAAGGGATCCATGAAAGAGTGATATACATCGAGAAGAAAATTAAAAGTAGAAAGGGGAGAAGATTTGTTAAAATTCCCTGACTATACAGAAAAGCAAGAATTACAAAAGAAATCCAGTTTAATGCTTCAAAAAAAACCCATTTTCTCATGATTTTTTTCCTTGATTGTTTTTCTAAGAATCTTGAACTATATAGTTCTACTACTGGTCCTAAAAGTCCTCTTATTGCTCCTAAAGAAGCTACTAAAGCATTACTTGAGTTAATTGCTATTGCAAAAGGGGATAAATATCGATCTCCAAAAGAGTAACTCATCCTCGCGAAAATTCCTTCTTTAATACTTATATTCCTTGCATCTTTCTTTAGTTTTTCAATTTTAAGAGAGTCTTTTTTCACCATCTTTTACCTGAAATATAACAATAATTATATACTTTTATTTGTTTTGTATGTTATGGTTAAAAGAAAAGTCCGTTGGAATCTTTATATGGATTCTGGAGAACAAATTTCTCAGAGATTTCGGTGGACTGTTGCGATTTTGAATGAGCCTCGTGAAATTAAAAGAGTAACACAGAGATTTTTTGATCAATTAGCTCCTGTTAATGATGTAACTACAAATTATGAAAGTCCTCTCCCATTTTCTAATGGGCTTTGGTGCAAAATAATTTCTTTTTCAAGTGATAGAGGAAAATTAGAGGATCCTAAAAAAGTTTATGCTGCAGATTTAAATAGAGATAGGGCTCTTTGGGAAAGGCCTGAAGAACAGTATTTTAAATATGTTGAACAATTATCTTTATAATTAGTTAGTTTTTTATATCTCTTCTTTTTATATGATTTATGGAAAAAAAATTTTATATTACAACTGCAATTGACTATCTAAATGCAGAACCTCACATAGGACATGCTTATCAAAAAATAATTGCAGATGTTCTTGCTAGATGGAATAAAGCAAAAGGAAAAGAAGTTTTTTTCTTGACAGGAACAGATGAACACGGGCAGAAGATTGCAAATAGTGCAAGGGAGCAAGAGAAAAAACCAAAAGAATTTGTTGATTGGTTAGCTCCAAAATTTAAGGAATCTTGGAAAAATCTTAATTTAGATTTTAATCGTTTTATAAGAACAACTGATAAAGATCATCAAAAAAAAGTTAAAGAATTTGTTAAATTAATGGGAAAAAAGGGCGATCTTTATAAAGGAAAATATACCGGGCTTTATTGTGAAGGATGTGAAGCTTATGTTACAGAAAAAGATTTGGTAAATGGAAAATGTCCTTTTCATCCAAATAGAGCAGTAAAAGAATTAAGTGAAGAAGCATATTTTTTTAAATTGAGTAAATATGAAAAAAAATTATTGGATTTTTACAAAGAAAATAAGAGATATATTTTACCTCTTTTTAGAAAAAAAGAGATTGTAAACAGAGTAAAAGAAGGACTGAAAGATTTAAACGTGACTCGTTTAAAAGAAAACATGTCTTGGGGAATTGATTTTCCGCTTGATGATAAGTATATTATTTATGTTTGGTATGAAGCTCTTTTGAATTATCTTACTGGGTTAGGGTGGCCTGATGATGAGAATTATAAAAAATTTTGGCCGGCAGATGTCGAGATTCTTGGAATTGATAATGGTTGGTTTCATTGCGTAATCTGGCCTGCAATGTTAATGTCTGTAGGAATAAAACCCGCAAAAACTATCCTCATTAATGGGTTCTTAACTTTTAATGGGCAAAAAATTTCAAAATCTCTTGGCAACGCAATTTCTATAGAAAAACTTGTTAGAAAATATGGAGCAGATACCATTAGATATTTTGTTTGTAGACATTTTGTTTTTGGACAAGATGGAGATTTTTCAGAACAAGCTTTAATTGACAGACATAATAATGAACTTGCTAATAAACTTGGGAATCTTGTTTCAAGAGTTGCAGGATTGATTGAGGGAAATGGAGTTGAAAAAACAGAAAATAAATTATTAAAAAAATTTAATGAAAAAAAAATAGATAAATTAATGGAAAATTATGAGTTTGATAAAGTATTAAATGAAATTTTTGCATTTGTGGATAAATGTAATGAATATATACAGAACAAAAAACCGTGGGAGACTGGTGATAAAAAAATTTTATATGAATTGAAAGAATCTATTTTAAAAATTGCAGAATTATTATGGCCGTTTATTCCTGGCTCTGCTGAGAAAATTAAGAAGCAATTTAGTGCAAAAAATATTAAAAAGGGAGAAATTTTATTTAAGAAGATATAAAATGACTACTATTTATGATAAAGTTCTTAATTCAGGCGCAATATTAGCTAGATGTTTAGGTGCAGTTCCAATGGGAGTTTCTGATTATCTTTTGGCTAGAGAGGAATATAACAATTCTTTTGGAATGGAAGAGAGAGTTAAAGAATTCCCAGAGAGATTTATAATTTTAGATGGCACTTTAAAGAGAAAAAAACCAGATTTAAGTAAATTTCTCTCTTTTTATTTTAGAGATATTTTTGCAGGAGATGGTATTTCTCCTATTTTTAAGAATTATGCAGGACAATATGCTGATTGGAATCTTTTAGAAAGAATTGATTTAAAAAGAGAGGTTTCTTGAATTTTTAAAATGACAGAAGGAATTGTTAATTTTGAAGATTGGACAAAGCTGGATTTAAGAGTTGGACAGATTATTGAGATAGAAGATATTGAGGGGGCTGATAAACTCTATAAAATGATAATTAATATTGGCTCTGAGAAAAAGACTGTTTGTGCAGGATTGAAGCAATATTATTCTAAAGAAGATTTGCAGGATAAAAAAGTAATTTTATTTGTTAACCTTGCTCCTAGAAGAATGAGGGGGATTGAAAGTCAGGGAATGATTCTTGCTGCAGTAAGTGAGGATGAATCAGAAGTTAGATTATTACAACCTGATGAAGACATTGCTGTTGGAAGCAGGGTTATGTAATTAACTCCTCAACCCCAGTTTCTTAAGAACTCTTTTAAGTATTTTTTCTCTGTCTTTGTTTGAATCATAAGGAATGTCTAAAATTTTTGCTGCGATTTCCTTGTACGCTCTTGCAGGTTTGCTTTTTGGAAAAATGTGTACTACTGCATCTTTATGATTAAGCGAATCTTGAATAATAATGTCTTCTGGAATCATCCCTAGAATTGGTATTTCAAGCATTTCTTTTACTGTTTCTGGTTGCATCTCTGTTTTATTTTTCTTAACTCGCGTGATAATGATCCCTAAAACTGGTTTTTTGAATTCTTCTGCTACTTTTATTGTTTTTAATGCATCAGTGATTGCAGGTAATTCCGGGTTTGTAACTATAATTAGTTCATCTGCCATTTTAATTACAGACATGGCTTCTTCTCCTAATCCTGCTGCACTGTCAATAATAATGTAATCTGAAATTTTTTTAAAATCTTTTTTAAATTCCCCTATCGTGCCAGGTTTAACTTTTCTTAAATCTTTTATTGAAAGGGAGGAGGGCATTACTTTTAACCCTGATTCATGTTCATAAACTGCTTCAGAAGCAAGAGATTTTTTTAGTAGAACATGATTTAGGTTTACAGGAACTTCTAAGGAGTTAAGATGAATTCCGATATTTGGGGTTGATAGGTTTCCATCAATAATTAAGGTATCTTTCCCAAAATGATTTAATGCTGCACCAAGATTTATCGCAGTAGTGGTCTTACCAACGCCCCCTTTTCCAGATGTTATAACTATTAGTTTAGACATTTTAAATAATAGAAATTTTTAATTTCTACTTAAGATAAAAGAAATTGCTTTGTTGTGCTTATAAACTTTTCTAACTTTTCAGCGTAAATTTTTAATTGATCTAAATTTACATTTATTTCTTCTCCCCTATATGTTATCTTTAAAGTAACGTTTTTTCTAAATTCTCCAATTCTTTCTTTTTTTAAGTCTCTCACTTTTCTAAACATTTCATATAAATCTATAACTTCTAAAAAGTCCTTATCTTTTTTGAATAATTTTTTTATCTGTTCTATCTTTCCAATTGGATTTTGAGAAATAATTGATATTTTCTTTTTTTTCTTGGCATGTTTTAATATCTCCTTTATACATCTTTCTATCATCTCCCCCCATCTTAGTAATAAGTTTTGTATTACATCGCATGTTTTTGTGTATTTTAAGCTCACATAAAAGAGGTGATCTGCACTAATTTTTTCTTGAATTATTTTTTCCATTTTAATTAAATAAGAGCTAAAAGTTACAAAGATTCTAACCTTTTTATATCTATCTCATCTTTGGTTTTGAATACCCTCTTTTATTTTTTTTAATAGATCTTTTGCTAATTGTAAAAATTCTTTAACTTTCTCAATTGTTACTATTCTTGTTTCTAAATTTTGCGACATTATTACTATTTTATTGTCTCTTACAAATTCCATTGGACTTTTTTTATGTCTTTCTGTGAGGTTAAGAAGTTCTAGAATTAATTCAAGCTCTTTTTCTTTTATTTCGTATTTTGGAGCACATTTTTCCTCAAAGGTCTTGAAATTTGTTCTAGCGTTTTTAGAGAGACGGATTCTTTTAAAGAGATATTCATACTGGAGGAGAGCATTAATACTCTTTACAACTGCTTCTTTTATCTCTTGAAGCATTTTTAGTAAAAGTCTTTTATCTTTAACTAGTGGAAGAGTTACATAAATAATGTGATCTGCGGTTTTGATTATTTTTTCTGATTCTCGGAGATTTTCTAAAAATTTTTCCATATTTTTAGAGGTATTTAAAATTAATATAATTAACTAAATTTTTAAACCCTTAAACTACTCTATTATATATGGTGGATTTAGGACTTAAAGGAAAAAAAGCAGTTGTTTTTGGAGTTGCAGATGAAAATAGTGTTGCTTGGCATATTGTTAAAGCATTGAATGAAGAAGAGGTTAGAGTGGCGATTGCGTATCAAGAAAGGGCAGAGGATTCTGTGTTGGCTCTGGTAAGTTCATTGAAAAATTCTATTATGGTTAAATGCGATGTCACTGATGATTCATTGTTAGATAATTTTTTTAAAAAAGTAAAAAAAGAGTTTGGAACTATTGATTTTTTGATTCATAGTGTTGCTTTTGCTAAAAAAGATTTTTTAAAAGGAAAATTTTTCGAGGTCGATAGAAAAGGGTATAAAACAAGCCAGGAAGTGAGTGCTTATTCTTTAGTAGAAATTACTAGGCGTGCTTATCCTTTACTGAATAAAGAAGGGAGTATAATTGCTATGACTTACATGGGTTCTACACGTGTTTTTTCTAATTATAATGTGATGGGGGTTTGCAAGGCAGCATTAGAGGCGAGTGTGAGGTATCTTGCAAATGATGTTGGAGATAAGGGAATCAGGGTAAATGCGATTTCATTTAGTCCAATAAGAACACGCGCTGCTTCTGGAATTTCGGGATTTGAAGAGCATCTTAAAGAACATAAAAAGATTGCTCCTTTAAAGAGAAATATCCATCAAGAAGATGTTGCCAATCTTGCTTTGTTTTTATGTTCTGATTTATCAAAAAATATAACTGGTCAGACAATTTTTGTTGATGCAGGATATGGTATTATGGGGAGTTATTGAAATTTTATTTTTAGATTCCTAGTATCTTTTTTTAGTCCTTTATCTTTGACAATCCCTTCTGATGCGAGAAATTCCCTTCATCATTGACATAAATTGTTCCTAGGAGGATACGAATTCCTTTATAGGTTTCCCTAGTGGCGGATATTTCATATACTGCTCCTGGAGGAGAGCGACTATAATTCATCTCTCTTATATCAATAGTACTTACTCGGATACCAATTCTCCCTTCCACACCAAGATCCACACTGCCAGATAAATTAGGATCTATCACTACTTTTAATCCAGCTTCCTTTAATTGTCTTTTAATTTCACTTTTATTGCTCATTTTCTATAATAATCTTTTTAATTATTTAAAGAATTCTATACTTGAATATGTATTTTAACTCAATTCTAAAATCGCTTCTGCTAAATCTCCTGTTTTTTCAAGAGCAGTTTTTGCTTGTTTTTCTGAGCATCCTGTTTTTTCAATAACTGCCTGAATATCTTGTTCTGAGATTTCTGGGGCACCTGTTTCTTCTTGAATATCTCCTGCAATCTGGAATGTTTCCTGTCCTTGCATCTTGATTTTTGTTACAGAAGGATTTGCGATTATTATTTTAGTATCATCAGTTTTTTCTATTATCACTCTTGAAGCAGATATTTCTTCTTGAGAGATTCCCATCTGCTTCATTACTGCTTGCATTTTTTTTGGGTTTAATCCAGGGAACATTTTAACCTAGAAAAACTCCTAAAGAAATTCTAAAAATTATTATAAATATTATCATTACTATTACGTGTGTTGGTTTAAGATTAAAAAAACTATCATATTCTTCATTAAATCTCATTAATCCGCCGAATCCAGCGGGCATATTAACTTGTGTGTTTGCCATAATAAAAATTGCTAGAGAAAGTATTTAAGTTTTTTGGAGCAACTGACTCTAAAAGATTTATAACAGGATTTTTAAATAATAGTTTATAATTCTATATATGAGTAAGAATAATTATGATTTTAATACTGTGGAGGAAAAATGGAGGAAATTTTGGGAAAAAGAAAAAATTTACAAGTTTGATCCATCTAGTAATAAAAAGATTTTTTCAGTAGACACGCCTCCTCCTACAATTTCTGGGAGGCTTCATATGGGGCATGCTTTTGGAGATGCTCAGCAAGATTTTTTTGTTAGATTTAAGAGAATGAGAGGATTTAATGTTTTGAATCCTTTTGGAACAGATAATAATGGGTTGCCAACTTTAAAGCTTGTTGAAAAAGAGAAAAAAGTTGATTCTAGAAAAATGAAGAGAGAAGATTTTATTGACTTGTGTAATAAGGTAATTCATGAGGAGTTTATTCCCATGTTTTTAGATGGTGTTAAGAGGCTTGGGATTTCTGCGGATTTTGATTTATTTTATTCTACTATTGATAAACGTTCTAGAAAGATTTCTCAAAAATCATTTCTTGATCTATATAAAATTGGAAGAGAGTACAGACTTGAGGCTCCTGCACTTTGGTGTCCTAATTGTCAGACAACAATTGCGCAGATGGAGTTAGAGGATAAAGAAGTAAAAAGCAGTTTTGTTGATATTGTTTTTAAAGTGGATGGAAAAAATTTAATTATTTCTACAACAAGACCAGAATTGCTTCCAGCAAGTGTTGCTATGTTTTATCACCCCAAGGATAAAAGATATAAACATTTGAAAGGGAAAAATGCAACTGTTCCTTTGTTTAATTTTGAAGTTCCAATCCTAGAAGATGAAAGAGCTGAAATGGATAAGGGGACTGGAATTGCTTATTGTGCTACTTTTGGAGATCAGACAGATATGGAATGGCAGAAAATTCATAAACTCCCTATTAAAGAAGCAATAACTCTTGATGGAAAAATGACTTCTATAGCAGGGGAATATAAGGGGATGGATATAAAAGATGCGAGAAGGAAAATAATTAATGATTTGAGAGAGAAAAAGCTTTTGTTAAATGAGAAAAAAATTATTCATATAGTTAATGTTTGTGAGAGGTGTGGAACAGAAGTAGAATTTATTAGCCATAAACAGTGGTTTGTAAAATATCTTGATTTGAAAAAGGATATGTTAAAATGGGGGAAGGAAATTAAATGGCATCCAAGATATATGAGACAGAGATATAATAATTGGATTCACGGGTTAAAATGGGATTGGTGCATTTCTAGGCAAATTCCTTTTGGAATCCCTTTTCCTGTTTGGTACTGTAAAAATTGTGATGAAGTTATCTTAGCTAAGGAAAAAGATTTACCCGTGGATCCAGTAGAAGATAAGCCTTCTGTAAAAACATGTCCTAAATGCAATTGCAAGGAGTTTATCCCTGAAAAAGATATCATGAACACTTGGGCAACTTCATCCTTAACTCCTACAATTATTCATGATTTATTAAAAGATACAAAAATTTCCTCTAAAATAAAAAATAAACCAATGGATATACGGAGAAATGGACAGGATATAATTACTTTTTGGGACTTTAATACTATTGTTAAATCTCAATTACATTATAAAATTAATCCGTGGAAAGAATTGTATATTAATGGATGGATTCTTGGAAGGGATGGTCATAAAATGTCAAAATCTCGGGGAAATGGGATATCTCCTGATGATGTGATTAAAGAGTGGGGCGCAGATGTTTTAAGATATTTATCCTCTTCTGTTAAACCAGGAGAGGCTGTAGCTTTTTCAGATAAAGAGCTTGTTGCAGGAAAAAAATTTATCACAAAATTACTAAATGCTTCAAAATTTGTTTTTATGAATTTAGAGGACTATAATGGAAAAAAACCAAAAAAATTAGAAAAAATAGATGAATTATTTTTAATTAAATTGAATAATTTGATTCAAGAAGCCACGAATTATTTTGAGATTTATGAATTTTCAAAAGCAAAGGCAGAAATTGAAAAGTTCTTTTGGCAGATTTTTTGTGATAATTATTTAGAGATTATTAAAAAGAGAATTTATAATGAGAAAGGTGATAAGAGAATTTCTGCACAATACACATTATATCAATCTCTTTTGGCAATGTTAAAAATGATTGCTCCTTTAATGCCTTTTATTGCAGAAGAAATTTATCAGGGATATTTTAAGAAAACCCAGAAAGATAAGAGCATTCATTTATCTAACTGGCCTGAGAAAATGGGAGTAAAAGGAAAAACAGAAACTTTTGATTTAATGATAGAGGTTATTTCTAAAGTAAGACAGAAAAAATCAAAAGCTAAAAAAGCGATGAACTCAGAGATTATTCTTACTCTTGAAAAAAAACAGGCAGATAAATTAAAGTCTGTTGTAGATGATTTAATGGCTGTTACAAATGCGCAAGAGATAAAATCTGGGAGATTTAAGGTCGAATTTGTTTAATATATTTTTGAGTAGCTAAATATTTAAAAACTATTTTTGATTTTTTATTGTATGGGATTAGAGTTATCTTCTAAATATGAGGAAGTTGTTCTAGACGAATTTAATAGAGAAAATGTTCTTACTGGGTATAATGGAAAATTAGTTATTGTTAAAGATGGTCATAGACCGCATCCTGATTTTGGAGTACTTAAAATAAATGAAAGTGATGTTGATTATTATGGGCTGGACACTCCATTGGTATTATTAAAATTATTCTATCATGATTTAGAAAGATTATTGGTACCGGTTGATGATGAAACTTCTGTAACTGGATAATCTTATAAACATATTTTTTCTTTAATAATTATGGCGCTTAATAAAGATGAATTAAGAGATATTGTTGAAGAACTTGAAAATTATAAGGGGAGGCATACAGAGCTAATTAGTGTTTATATTGCAGCAGGTTATGATGTGAATTCGGTGCAAAAGCAACTTGAAGCAGAAAAATCCACTGCTAAAAACATTAAATCTACTTCTACTAGAAAAAATGTTATCGATGCTCTTGAAAAGATTGTGCGTCATCTTAAGACTCTTAAAAAAACTCCTGAAAATGGTCTGGCTTTGTTTTCTGGAAATGTTTCTAAAGTTGAAGGACAGGATGATTTGCAATTATGGACAATTGAACCTCCAATGCCGTTAAAAGTGAGATTATATAGATGTGATAAAGAATTTGTTTTAGAATCATTAAAAGAGATGCTTGAGGTAGATGAAGTTTTTGGATTGCTTGTAATGGATCGGAAAGAGGCGACGATTGGATTATTAGAAGGAAAGAGAATAGAATGTTTGCAGAAAATGACTTCTGGGATTCCTTCTAAAGTTAGGGCTGGAGGGCAAAGTTCTCAGAGATTCCATCGTATAACTGAAGGATTGACAAAAGAGTTTTATAAACGAATTGCTGATGAGATGAAAAAGATTTTTTTTGAAATGCCTAAATTAAAAGGAATCTTAGTTGGAGGTCCAATTCCAACTAAAGATGAATTTTTAGATGGAGAGTATATTGTTACAAAATTAAGAGAAAAGATAATAGGCTGTAAAGATATCGGGAATACTGATGCATCTGGATTAAATGATTTAGTAGAGGCGAGCCAAGATATTTTAGCTCAGCAAGAAATAATACATGAGAAAAAAGCTATGGAGCGTTATTTTGAGGCTCTTGGAGAGGGAAGAGGAATGGCTACATTAGGATTAGACGATACTAAACATGCATTGCAATATGGAGCTGTAGAAAGAACATTTGCTTCAGTAAACCTCTCAAAAAAAATTTCAAAAGAATTAAAAGAGATGTCAGGAAGTACTGGTTCTAGTTTTGAAATAATCTCTACTGATACAACAGAGGGCGAACAGTTTTATAATTTAGGGGGAATTGGGGCTCTTTTAAGATTTAAAATTAATTAAGAAATATTTTCGATTAAAGTATATGCTCTGCAAAAATTATTTTTAAATCCAATCTATAATTTTATTTGAAAAAAGACCTCTGTTATCACAATGGTAAACTTTGTGGGTTATTTGATTGAAGAGCGATTTTAGATGTAAATTATTTTTTTTAATTAACTTTTTATTATTATGAGAAATTTTTAACTGAGGAGGTTTAAACATGGTTGGTTTAACTTTAAAACATTGTTCAAATATATCTATCCCTTGTTGTAAATATTCCTGATCTCTGTTTTTATAAAATTCTAGAGATTCATGGAAAACTCCGTGCATACCAATGGTTTTGTTCAAACTCAAAATTTGATTGCACCATTCTTTATTATTTGATACTGATTTATTATTTAAGTTAGGTATTACCCATAAAATATCACTTTTTTCAATATATTCTTCTGAACAGTTAATTTCTGGATGAAGGTCATCTATCTGTACGGGATTTATTATTCTGAGGTATAATATTAATAAGATGATTGAAATTAATAGCAAAATTGAGATTAGAATGATTTTATTTTCTTTTTTCTTTAGCATATAATAAATAAGATCTTTCCTAGTTAAATAAATATTGATAATGCTTTTAAATGCTCTTTATATCTTTAAGATATGGGTGTAACTAGTGAGACATTAAATGAAATAGATGAAGCAAAACAAAAAGATGATTTAAAAATTCTTGAAGCAGTTTTTTTTGTTTCTGGGAGATTTCTTAATATGCAAGATTTAATCTCTTTGACTGATTTAAACCCGCTAATCCTTGCAGATTTAATTGAAAACTTAAAAGAAAAATATGACAAACAGGACTCAGCAATTGAAATTGTTGAAAAAAATGGTTTATGGAAAATGGATGTTAAGGGCGAATATGCGTCCATTATAAACAAGTTAGCAACAGGTTCCTCTGAATTTTCTAAAGCAGAACAAGAAACCTTAGCGATTATTGCATTTAAACAACCAATTAAACAATCAGTAATAATTAAAATAAGAGGAAATAAAGCATATGATCATGTAAAAAAATTTTCTGATTTAGGGTTAATTAGGAAAAAGAAGATAGGGCATACGCATGAATTAAGTTTAAAAGACGATTTTTATGATTATTTTAATGTGTCAGATCCAGATAATTTTTTAAGAGAGGGTGATGAAGGAGATAGTTAAAATGGAGATTCTTCCGATTATTTATTTGTGTTATATGTTTGTTTCAATCTATTTTCTTTCATTGTTTTTATTATTGTATTTTAAGAATAGAAAAGAACTATTTACATATCCAAAAACTAGTAAAAAATACACTATCTCTGTTTTAGTCCCTGCTTTTAACGAGGAAAAAACTATTGAGAATACAATTAAAGCTATTTTTTCTTCAAGATATCCAATTGAAGAATTAATTGTCTTAAATGATGGTTCTACAGATAATACTAGTAAAATAGTTAAAAAATTGTTAAAAAAATATTCTAATCTAAGATTAGTTGATAAAAAAAATTCTGGAAAAGGTGACTCTTTAAATCAAGGAATTAAACTTGCAAAAAGTGAGTTAATTGCAGTGGTTGATGCAGATAGTTATCCTGCTAAAGATGCTTTTGGTAAAATGATTGGTTTTTTTGATGATGAAACAGTTGGAGCTGCAACATGCGTGTTTGTGCCAAGAAATAAAAGCAAATTTTTTGAAAGATTACAAGTGATTGAGTATAATGTAATAGCATTTACAAGAAAATTACTTGGTTATGTTGACGCAATTTATGTTACTCCTGGGCCTCTAGCATTATATAGAAAATCTGCATTAGAGAAGATTGGAGGGTTTGATCCTAAAAATATGACTGAAGATATTGAAGCAACATGGCATTTAGCATATGAAGGGTATAAAAGAAAAATGTGTTTATCTACTTATGCAACAACAACTGTTCCGAATAAACTAAAGAATTGGTATCGGCAGAGAAGGAGATGGAATATTGGGGGCTTAGAATGTATTTCAAAATATAAAAAATGTTTTCTTAAAAAAGGAATGCTAGGATTTTTTATTCTTCCTTTTTTTGTGTTACAACTTTTTTTAGGAGTTGTAGGATTAAGTATATTCACTTACCTGATTGTAACGAGAACTATTACAAATTACTTATACGCGAGATATTCAGTTAATATAGGAACTCCCTTAGTTACTATGAATGATTTTTATATTACTCCGAGCTTTCTTAATTATCTTGGAGTTGTTCTTTTTGTTATTGGAGTTATTTTCACTTTAATGATTCTTTTTATTATGAAAGAAAAAATCCTCCAGAGACAAAACATTTTTAACTTAGGGTTTTATTTTATCTTTTACCTATCAATATATCCTTTAATTATGATAATGGCGATTTATCATTATTTTAGAGGAACTAGGGAGTGGAGATAAAATGCCAAAAAGTCAAAAATATGTTTTTTTGTACGCCTTAATAATAACTTTTGTTGTATTTAATTTTGGAATCTATATGGGATATCGGTTAGAATCTTACAGGGTTGAAAAGATAGATAATATGTATTTTGAGTCTGAGATGCTGCTTCTAGATCAGAGAATACAGAGAGATTCTCTTGAATTTATCGGTCTTAATTGCAATTCTTTAATAAAAGAGAATATTAAATTTGCAGATAAAGTATATGAAGAAGCTTTAACTATACAAAAGTATGAAAATGCTAATCGGATTAATAGTGAAGTAATTCTTCAACATAAACGGTATGATCTTTTAAGAACTTTATTTTGGATCAATAGTATAAGAATAAAGGAAAAGTGCAAATCTGATTATCATAATATTGTTTATATTTATCAGTATAATGATCCTTCTTTAGACCAAAAAGCTCAGCAAAGAGTTTTTTCAAAAATATTAGAAGAACTAAAAGCAAAAAAAGGAGATGAGATAATGCTCATCCCGCTTGCAGGAGATAATGATCTTTCTTCAATTAATCTTTTGATGGAAAAATATGAAATCACTAGTCTCCCAGTAATCCTCATTGATGAAAAAGTGAGGATTGAGAATGTAGAAACTTTAGAGGATATTGAAAAACATCTTGAGTGATTAATGCACTTTATCACAGAAATCTTTATATTTCTTATTTTTATAAAAGAGTATGGTTGTAAGAAGAACCAAATGGGATGCATTCTCCAAGTGGGAATCTGAAACCCTCCCTAAAAAGGATGTTAGAAACACTGCTTTAATGCATTTAATTCCAGGATATACTCTGTATCATGTAGGCCAAGTTTCAAAGAGAAGGCATGATAGGGCAGGGCTTTCAAGAAGGGAGAGGGGATTAAGTTATACTTTAGAGATCTTCCCTGTAACTCTTGGAGGAGAGGCATTAAAAGTATGGGCTTATTATGAATTAGTTAAGTTCGTAGTGGATAAACTTAGTTGATTAATACATTTTATCACAGAAATATTAAAAAAGAGAGATGATTGATAGAGGTTATGAATGAGTGTTTTAAATGTGGTATTCCTGAGAGCATAACTTCTTTGTTTGATGCTGTTTCTGAGAAAGGGATTGTTAAGGTTTGTAAAGAATGTTCTTTTAATGAGCAAATACCTATTGTAAGGAAACCTTCTAGTTTTGATTTTAAAAATGTTGAGCGAAAACAAACTGTTCATGAGCGCCTCTCTCGTGCTGCAGGTCTTCATCCTGAAAAAAGTTATCTAGATGGGAGAAAAGAGATTTTGAAAAAACAAGATACTAGTTTAAGAGATCTTGTAGAGAAGAATTATCAGAAAAACCGTCCATTAAAATCAGATAAAAAAACTGATTTAGTTGATAATTTTCACTGGGTGATTATGAGGGCTAGAAGGGCAAAACATCTTAGTCAGAAACAACTTGCAGAAGGCATTGCTGAATCTGAAATTTCTATTAAAATGGCTGAAAAAGGAATTTTACCAGAGAGTTATTCTAATTTTATTTTTAAGCTTGAAAATTACCTTGGGATTAAACTATCTAAAAAAGAGCTTGAGAAAAAATTTGTTGAAGACGTAAAATTTGATCCAGTTAGTACTAAAATATTGACCCTTTCTGATCTAAAAAAAATGAATCCTGAACAAGAAAGAAAAGCACTAGAAACTAAGGCTCCTCAAAATAAAGAAGAAGATTTGTCTTCTGAAGAGATCGATGATTTAATTTTTGGGAGAAAATAAAAGATTTTATGATAAAATCTCAAACGCAATGTTTATAAATTAAAATCAAGATTCTTTATAATGGAAATCAAGATTCTTAAAAGTTCAAAGGATGAGATTGAAATCGAATTTGATAATGTTACCTTAGCAGAGATTTTAAGAGTTTATCTGAATAAAGATTCATCAGTTATTTTGGCTGTTTGGAAGAGAGAGCATCCAATAGAGAATCCCATTCTTTTAGTAAAGACAAAAGGAAAAACAGCAAAAAAAGCAGTTAATGATGCTGTCTCTTTGATTACAAAAGAATTAGATAAGCTTGATTCTGATTTTAGCAAGTTGAAGTGATTTTAAACCCTATAAAAGTAAATCTCTTTGCCCCTACTTAATAAAATTAAATCAACTGGAGGACCGTTTTCAACAATATATGCTCGATAATTTCCTCTTTGATTTTCCGCAGTAAATACTTTTTGTCTCTCTCCACTCTCATCCCATTCTGGAGAGTAAGAAAACCCTTCATTTGAGGCCATTATTGGTATATGTTTTTTAACTAAAGCAAGATCTTCTGCAACAATTAATGCGTTTTCCATAGTTCTTGGTGTTTGTCCGTCTTCTAGATTTTCTCTATTTTTCCATTCACTAATTGTAACTTCATATGTGTATGCTACTTTATTCATAATTTTCAAGATATTGATTAATATATAAATTTTTTGATGCTGAATTTTTATTTTAGTTAATTCTTTATCACAATAATACTTATTAATCTGGATTTTTTCCCAAAAAAATGTCTAATAAAATCTCTACTGGAAGTTTTGACCTGAATAAGTGGCTTTACGGAGGTTATGAGAAAGATGTTATTACAATGATTGCAGGCCCTCCTGGAAGCGGGAAAACGAATTTCGTTCTTTTAGCTTCTTGTAGTCAGGCAAAAAAAGGGAATAAAGTAATTTTTGTAGATACAGAAGGAGGTTTTTCTGTTGAAAGAATTAAGCAAATTGTAGGAGAAGATTTTAATTCTATTTTAAAGAATATTTTGTTGCTTGAGCCAATGAATTTTGAAGAACAGAAAAAAACTTTTTTGAATTTGTTGGAACAAGTAAGGAAAGAACATGTTAGTTTAATTGTAATTGATGGAATGGCTATGCATTATAGATTAGAATTAGGAGATGCTGTTCAGTCACAAGATGATGAAAAAGTTAGAGAGGTAAATAGAGAGGTTGCTAATCAAATGAGAATTCTTGCAGAAATTTCTAGAAGGCAAAAAATTCCGATTATTATTACAAATCAAGTTTATTCTGGTTTTTTATCCTGGGAAGACCAAAAAAAAGGGGTTAGAAAGGAGGTAAATATTGTAGGGGGAGATTTGTTCAAGTACTGGAGTAAGTGTATTATTGAGTTAGTGAATGATGGTGGTCGTAAAAAAGCTATTTTGCTTAAACATCGAAGTTTGAGTAATAAAGAATTGACATTTGAAATTCGTCAAAAGGGAGTTTTTAAGAAAGGTTGGATATGAAAAAGAAGAAAAAGATTTTAATGAACGAGGGAGTAACTTTAACTCAAATAGCAGAAGAACATGGAATTATTTTTTTTGATACTTGTTCCTTAATTGCGTATCTCACGAAAAATTTTTCTAAAGAGGGTGGAGAGAAAACTCTCTTATCAAATATTCGAAGAGTTATAGAAGGAGGAACAGAAATTTTTTTAACTCCTAAAATTAAAGAGGAGTACCTTAACAAAAGGTATTTTGAATGGGTGACTGTTCATGGATCTTTTGAACAAAGAAGAAATATTATTCGTAGAAAAAAATTTGTAAAACGACTAGAAGAGAGCGGAAGGATTTTCGATATTACTCTTTTAAATGACTTTGCTCCTCCCCGATTTTTTTTGAACGAAGTGCTGGATAAATTAAGAGAACCAGATGTTGAGCTTCTCCTCTCTGCTTTATCCTGTGCCCAAAGAACTCCTACAGCTCTCATTTCAAATGATTCTGGAGTGATACGGGCAGCAAATGGTTTTTATAAGGGAATGCTTGGAGAAGAAGAAGTTAATATTACATGTTATCGGAGAGTTGGGATTACTGATTTCAAAAAAGGAGAGGATCGCCTTCCTAAAGGATATTTTACAACAAGGTAAGATTTTCTCATAAAAAGATATAAACCTCTCTGATTTTTTTATAACATGGAATCAATAAGATTTGAAGTTGTGAAGAAAATAGCTGATATTAATTTCAAGATAAAAAATTTGAAATCTATTTCAAAACTGGATAGTAATTCTCCTCCAAGTGTTTTTATCGGGTCTAAGTTAAAATATCCTCTGGTTAATGTAGGGATTTTGTCTCCTTTAGAAAGAGATGAAGATGTGGGTTTGTATGATAATGCTAAATATTGGGCAGAGAACAATTTTCAGATTAACGATGTTATTGGACTAAGAGAGGGGTTAATGAACTCTAGATTTTTATCAAAAGTTTATGATTCTCGTTCTAATTATAAATTCTTGCAAATTGCTCAAGAAATTGCTATTGCTTCTAAACCAGTGGATGTTGAAATTGAACTGAAAAATAATTTTAAATTTAAGAGGAAGAGAGATAAAATTCTCACTCCGCACGGGATGAGAGCAAGTCTGAAAAAAGCTAAAATAACTAGCAATACTAAAATTTCTCAAAAACTGGATAGAGTAATGAGTGATGAAATTAAAGCTTCAGAAGGAATTGATTTTTTATATAAAAATAACTTTGATGAATATAACCTTAGCAAGATTTTAAGTGTTGGAGTTTTGGGTTTGAAAAAGAATAAACGACTTGTTCCTACTCGCTGGAGCATCACAGCTACAGATGATATAATCGGAAAAAAACTTTTGATGAATATTAAAAATTATAAGTGGATTGAAAATTATGAATTATTTTTTGGGGAGTTTATGGGAAATTGTTATTTGATTATGTTCTTTCCTAATGTCTGGAATTTTGAACTTTTTGAGTTATATCTTCCTGGAAGTTCGTGGAATCCTTCAAAAGAGATTAAAGCTTCAACTGATTTTGAAGATTATTGGGGAAGAAAAAACTACGCATTTGATACTGCGGGAGGGTATTATGCAACTCGACTAAGAGTATTAGAACATTTAAATAAAATAAAACGTCAGGCAAGTGTGTTAGTCATTCGAATAGAGACTCCTTCATATTGGGCAAGTTTAGGGGTCTGGGTTGTTAGAGAGAGTGTTAAGAAAGCACTTAATAATCGTTTGATAAATTTTGAGAGTAGTGATGAATTAGTTAAGAGTGCTCAACAGATTGGAAAGATAAAATTTAATTTTGATTCATCTCAAATTTTTAAGAGGAGTAAGTTGCTAAGTTCAATAAAAACTCAGAAGAGTTTGTTAAACTGGTTTTGATTCCCACATGTTTCTTGTTCTGAAGTCAAGAATTTCATTTGGATTGGCGGTTCTTGTGATTCTTCCTTCTTTATTTGTTGGCAATTCTGCTGATCCTGAAGAGGTTATTCTTAAATAAATTTCTATACCATTCAGTTGAACTAATATATGTTGTGCTTTTTTTAATGTTCTACTTTCTGTGCAATATTTTAAAATTTGAGGAAAAATTTTTCTAGCTTCTTCTTCTGAAAATCCTCCTCTATGTTCTAACCCTTTAATATAACAGTATTCACTACATCCGTTTCCTCCATATTGCCATCCAGCATAATTTCTTTTAAGTTTTTTTTCTAACATTTTAAAATAGAATTGATTTAGTTAAGTAAAGAATGAACATTAAAACGCAAAAATAAAATTACGTTTTAACCTCTAAGAAAATAAAATTCAAAAAAATACAGAGAACTATCTAAGAATAAATTCTTTTTATCTTTTTTACTTAGTTCTCTTAACATATTTGTTTTTAGAGTATGGGGCTTTTTAAAATTTTTGTTTGTGAAATTTATCACCGCTAGATTTATTAATGGATTTTTCTTTTTGTTTTAAAGGAGGTTGAAAAATGTGTAAATGCTTAGTGAGTGAAAGTGTATTGGCTATGTTGATCTTAGTGTTTGTAATATGGCCTACTCAGATTTTCTCAGCAACGGTTTCTAAGTGGATAGTGATAATTGCTGCGGTTCTTTTAATCTTACATTTATTTTGTCCTTGCCGTAAAAGTTGTGAAGTCGCTTCAGTAAATGTAAAAAAACCGAAAAAGAAATTTGCTAGGAAAAAGAAGAGGTAGTTAATTTTGATTATTTTTTCTATACTCTTCTATTCTTTTTTTATTAGTTGGGCATTCTGGATTAAAGCAGAAAAACCAAGGCTTTTTCCCACTTTTTAAAAGCATTAAAATAGGAAAGCTGCATTTTTCACAGGTTTTTCCTGTTTTTTTAATTACTCCGTTTGGAGGGAGGGAATAAGTGTTTCTGCAATTAGGGTATGCATTACACGCTACAAAGTGTCTTCTAGTTTTTTTAGAATAAGTTACTGAAAGATGTCCCTTTTTACAAACAGGGCAGAGATTTAATTTATTTTCTATTTTTTGTTGTTCTCTTAATTCAACATTTGCTTTTAATAATTCTTTTCCAATCTCTTTTTCATTTTTTTTAAACTGATTAATTATTGTTGTGATGGTTTCTTTTGCTTTTTCAATAATTTCTTTTTCTTTTTCTTCAAAACCTTTTTTTGCTTCTTGAATTGAATCCATTCTTTGTTCAAAGCTTCTTGTGAGTTTCTCGTCTATGATTATTGGTGAGTATTTTTCTAAACTTTCTATTAATGACATCCCTAAGGGGGTTGCTTCTATACTTTTTTCTTTAATATATCCTCGATCATACAGAGTTTCTAAAATAGATGATCTTGTAGCTTTTGTTCCAAGATTTCTTTTTTCAAGTTCTGAAATAATTGAAGCAGGAGAGTATCTGTTTGGAGGAGAAGTCTTTTTTTCCTCTATTTTTGAATCAATTATTTTTGCTTCTTTTTTTATATCTGGAATTTCTTTTTCTTTTAATTTAGAAGGATAAATTTCCATCCATGCTTTTTTTCTGATAGAAGAACCTCTTGTTGAGAAAATTAATTTATTTGTTGTTGCTCTTATTGTCTTACTGTCTACAATGGCGTCTTCACAAAATAATGAGAGAAATCGTTTTACAATTAATTCATATATTTTTTCTTCTTTTCCTGTTAAGATTTGAGCATTTCCTGTAGGATAGATTGAGGGATGTGCTGGATCTGATTTTTTTCCTTGCACAGGTTTTTCCCTGATAGTTAATTTTTCTGTGTGATACTTTTTTGATAATTTTTTTAGAATTGATTTATAGTCTATTGATTCTGGGAGTTTTTGACTTGATGTTCTTGGGTAAGATATTAATCCTGAAAGATAGAGTGATTGAGCAATTCTAAGTGTTTCTGAAGGAGTTATTCCGTAAAATTTGTATGCTTCTGTTTGGAGGGTGGTAAGGTTGAATGGAGGATTTGGAGGAAAAATTTGCTCTGTTTTCCTTGTCTCAACATCAACTTTTTTCCCTTTTAAATCTTTGAATTTTTCTAACTCTGACTTTTCAAAAATGTCTTTATTATGTTTTAATTCTAATTTGTTTTTTCCATCATCAATTGTTATGAAGATCTGCCAGTAAGATACTGGTTTAAATTCTTGAATTTCTCTTTCTTTTTTTACAATTAAATTAAGTGCTGGCCCTTGAACTCTTCCTATAGACATAATTCTAAATTTCCCAGTGGTTTTTATTGAGTTCATCAGGGCTCTCGAAAGGTTGATTCCGTAAAACCAATCAAGATAGTGGCGGGTTTCTCCAGCAATTGCCTGCCCCCAACTTATGTGTTGAGATTTTTTATCATATGCTTCATTTAATTCTTTTTCAGTGAGTGTAGAGAATTTCATTCTATTTGCATCTTTTTGCCCGCAGATGAATCTCACTACATTTAATCCGATTACTTCTCCTTCAATATCATAGTCTGTTGCTACAGTTAAACTGCTTGCGTTTTTTGCTATTTTAAGTAAGACATCATGATATCTTTTTGTAAAATCATTTTTTCTGGATAAATAGTTTGGAACCCATCCAATATCAAATGTAGGAATTTCTGAACCTAATTTTTTTTGTTTTAATGTGAATAAATGACCTACAGCGCATGCAACAACTATTTTTTTATTATTTTTGATTAATTCATAGTATGAAACTTTCTGTGCAGTTTTTTGTACGGGTTTTCCAAGAGCAGTAGCAATTTTTGCGGCTGCCTGAGGTTTTTCAGTGATGATTAATTCATACCCTTCTTTTTTCAAAGTAATTTTTGGAGAAGAATATTCTTTTGTTTTAATTGTTGTTTTTTTACTTGTTTTTTTAGGAGATTTTTTATAAGATTTTTTAGAAATTTTTTTAACTATTTCAAGAGGCTCTTTGAATTGTTTTTTGTATTTTTTTTCAATGGCTCTTTTTGTAACCTCTCTTTCAAGAGGAGAGCTTTTTGTAGAAATTTCAATAGATTTGGTTATTGATTGAAATGGTTTTCTCTCTCTTTTCTCTGTAGTATACTTAATATCTCCCTTATCTATTGGAAAGTATTCTTCTGCTATTCTTTCTTCACGAGGTTTTTTTGCTCTTTTTGGCATAATTATACGTAGAAAGAAGGTTTTTATAGGTTTTTGATTATTGATTTAGCTTCTTTGTAGAAAGTTTTTGGCTTTTTTTGTCTGGGTTGTATTCTGCTTTTTTACTTTTTTTTTCACTTAAAAATATTTGTGAGGGATCTGTTCCAGAATACATTACTGGATTGTTTTTATATCCATACTCCTTATAAAGTTCTGTATTTTTAGAATTTGTTCCTTTTCCTTCTCTTTTCGCGTTCCTAAAAATTTCTTCAATGTTTGGAGATTTTGCGAGCTCTTTCCAAAAATGCATTTCCCAGCATTCTTCACAAGTATATCCTTTTTTGAATCCATCATTGGAGGCGAAGGTGAGATATCCTTTTTCTCCAAGTTCTTTAGCTAATTTTCCCTGAGAACAAGCGAGGAGGAATGCCATTTTTTTTGTAGCACGTATTTTTTCTAAAGCTCTTTTTAATTTTCCTGCAGGTAATGGTGTTCTATTTTTCCCAAAAAGGAAAATACTCTCTTGTTTTCCATAGTCAATCTCTCCATGACCTGAAATTAGAAAAATAAACCTATCACACAGGTTTATTTGAGTAGCGAGACTATCTATCATATCTAAAATGTTTTCTTTTGTTGCTGATCTATTATCATCGTGGTTCTTATCTAATGGAGCTTCTTTTAAGAAATATATATTTTTAATGCCTCTTTTTTTTAATGCCTCATAGGCTTTTTCTGGAGCTTTTGACTTCCCTCCCACTTTAACAATAAGAGCGTAACTTGTTTCAGTTCCAGTGCATTTTGGATGTTCTTCAACTTTTTTTTCAAGACCAACAGGATTTGTAATTTTGTTTTGCATAGTATTACAACTTGGAAGAAACGCCACGCTTCCTGCTAAGAATGCTGCTAAAGCAGTTTTTAGTAAGAACGAATTCTTTTCCATTTTAATTATTGATTTAATCTATTTGTAGAAAGTTTCTGGCTTTTTTTGTCTTCTAGATAGAATTTTGAAGGATCAATTCTCTGTTTATCATAATACATTCCGGGATTATGTACCTTTTTTTTATCGTCTTTTTCAAGAAAATGAAGATTTGACATGATTCCATATTCCTTTGCATAATCAAATATCTCTTTTATGGCTAATCCATCTTTATTAACATCTCCGATTCTTTTACCAGAAGGATTTCCAAAGAAATCGTCTTCTTCTATTAAGGATTCCCAAATAGTTTGGCTGAAATAGACTCCTCCGTAAACAGTTCCTTCTTTTTGTGGAGCTACTGCAATAATCTTTCCTGTTCCCATTTTTTTTGCAACTGGCCCACCATAACAGAAGTCAAAAACGAAAAAACATTTCGTATCTGTTGGAATATTCTTTCTAACCAACTCTTTTAATGTTGATGCATAAAATCTTTTCCAGTCACTAGTGAAAAAACCCCCTCCCTTTAAAAGCGTTTTACCATCTGGAGAGACTTCTCCTTTCTCTTCGTAAAATCCATGATCTGTAATATAAAGAATAAAGGTATCTTCTGGACCTATTTTTTTTGAGAGATCTTCATTAAATGTTTTTATAATTACTTCTTTTGAGGATTCTCCAAAAACAGGATAATTTTTGCTGTTATTTGGAAAGTTATCTAAAACTCTTATCTTTTCTTTTGGAATTTTGAGTTGAGTAGTTAGTGTTTTGTAAGCTGTTTCAAGACCTTCTTTATGTCTATTTTCTGTTAGCCCACTAATGAGAAGAGCATATATTTCTTCTTTATCTCTTTTTGGAGAAGTTTTTATGTTTTCTAAATAATCTTTTTTAGTTTCTACTGGTTTTTCTACTCTTTGCTCAAGAGGGGCAAGATTTTTTTGGATATTTGCTGTTTGTGGTGAAATACAACTTGGAAGAAACGCTGCTCCTGCTAAGAATGCTGCTAAAGCAGCTTTTGGTAAGAATGAAGCTTTTTTGGCCTTCTTTTTCATATATTTTAGAAATGATTTTACTTTATAAATATTTGTATATTTTACTACTCACCAGTTACATCCAGTTTAGAAGAATGCTTTATTTCCTATATCTCAAAAATCTTCTCTTTTCTGCTTACATTTATGATTCTTGTTTTTCCTATTTTATCTTCAAGTCCTGCGGCTTCATGAATATGTGCGTTTATAAGGATATCTGGGTGAAATTCTTCTACTGCTCTTCTTATTGCCTTTGAACCTTTAAACCCTGAAAATTCTGATTTGCTTCCCCTTGGATGCATATGAGTCACCATTATCTTCTTTTTTACGTTCTTTATTCTCTCATGTCCTTTCCTTAGTAATTCAAACATCTCTGAATCTTTTAGCTGATGTATTCCAATATCTGCTGTTCCAGCACCGAATATTCCTATGTCATTTTTTAGGAAAGAGTATCCGTGAATATTTTTTGTATTTGGGTACATTTCTGTAAGAAAATCAATAGTTGCCATAGATTCATGGTTTCCTGGAAGAATTAATACCTCTTTTTTTGCTTTTATAAACGGACCTATGATGTTTTTTGTAGATTGTTCAGCAAAAGTTAAGTCTCCTGCAAGAATAACAAGATCGACATTTTCTTTTTTTGCTTTTTCAGCTAGTCTTTTGATTAAAGTAGTATCTCCGTGAATATCTCCTACTGCAAGGACTTTTGTTCTCTTTTTTATTGCTTTTTCTGGTTCTGTTTCCATGTATTTTCCAATAGTTATGTTTGTTAATAAATGTTCTGAAATATACTTTACAAAAAGTTTAAAAGGGAGTATCTTTCTTAATATATACATTAAAATATACATCTTAGAATGAAAGACAATTTTGACATCTTTTTTCGAAGAAAGCCTGCAATGATGTTGGTTTCTTTGAAGAAAAACACACGAATGAGATATGGGAGTGTGTTGGCTAAAGAAGTAGACTGTACTTATAGCCATGCGGTTAAGATTCTGCAAACTTTGCAAAGTCTCAAATTGGTCGAATTTCAAAAAAAGGGGCGAATAAAATTGATTAAGTTGACCAAGAAGGGAAAAGATGTTGCAGACGCAATAGAACATATACAAGATCTAGTTAAATGATCTTATTTGCCAACGCCCCTTTAGGAAGAGTTTTTTTCTAGAATTTTCTAGCTTTTGGTATGCAATATTTTAGTCGAAATATTTTTATATCTTAGAATATATATTTTGTAATGGCATTATTGAAACAAAAGAAGGTTGTTAAATTAAACATAAAAAGATCAAAACCTGGAGTAAAAGGAGAAGGAAATTATTATAGAGTTCTTCTAAGGCCTAAAACAGAATTTGTAAGTTTTAGAAATCATGATATTGGAAGAAAAGGTCACTTGCAAAGACTTGCTGGAAAAAGAAGAAGTGGAAGTTGGGATACTCATGCCTGGCTTATTAGTAAAAAAGATGCTCATGTGGTGAATGGAGCCTTAATTGGAGATTCTCCTAGCACAAAAAAACTTTTGTCTCAATTGCAGACAAAACCAAAGAAAGTGAGAGGAGATATTTTTAAGGCAAAAGATAGAAAAAATATTCCTGAGAAGTCTAAACCAACTCCTGCAATGAAAAGAGCTCAAAAGACAAATATCAAGAAAGCTTTGGCAGTTAGATTGAAGAGAGGATAATTTTTGAATGGTTATTAAAGATTAGTCAGTTATTTTTTCTATTACATATCCCTTTGAGCTTCTTCTAAAATTTTTTCCAGAAGGAAGTCCATCTCTATGATACACTCGATACACATTAGTTACTCCAAGAGTTTTAGCTTTTGTAGCTATCTCTGAAAAAGGAACATGCACAGTCATACAACTACTTCCTGCATCAACTTTTGAAGCGCCAACAAATACTAGAGTGTGGCATCCATTAAATTCATCTGGATGGAATTCCCTACCAAAATATTTTATATCTTTTTCAGAAACGTTATATCCCACTACTTCTTCAATATCCTCTAATCTAAAGCCTCTAGAAACTGCAATTTTTTGAGACTGATTTTTTCCTGTCATGTACTGTTTGAGAAAGTTCTATTTTTAAGGTTTTGTGTTTTAGAATATATATTCTTTTTATGGCTAGAGTACTTTGGGAATGAAAGTTACAAGTTGGGGTAATAAAATATATAGGAATCTATAAATAATATGTTTCCATAAAATATTATGAAATTGCCAATAATTACTGAAGAAACAATAAAAGAACATCTAAAAGAGGTTGAAGATGCAAAAAAATCTAAAACATTTAAATCAAAGAGTGATGAGATTTTTAAAGAAATTCTGGAAGAAAATCCAGTGTTAACCGAAATTGTAATTCCCACATTAGAATCTAAAAAACCAGAAGAATACAAGAAAGGTTATCTTGCAGGCATAACTACAATTTATGATATTCTAAAAAGACAATCTAATAAATCTAAAATTAAGTAATTTCTCAGATCATTTTTATTTACTTCTTTTTTTGTTACCTTTTCCGAAACAAAAGTTTGAGTGGCCCTGGAGTACTTCGGGAATGAAAGTTACAGGTTAGGGGAATAATTAAGTAAATTCCTCTGTTCACTTAATAATATATCTTTTTCGAATAATCCATCTGTTCTTTGGTTTTTTTATCAAATAAACTTTATCAAATTTAACTTTAAATTTTCTATTAAATTTTTTCAAATAAGAATTTATTTCTGAAAATTTTTCTTTAATATCATGATGTGCAATGCCTACATGGAAGTTTTTATGCAATAATTTATCATATTTACTTAAGTCTCCTTTATAATCCTTCAATGTTTTAACTAATTCTTTTTCAAATTTAACCATCTCTTTACTTGGCTTAACTTTAAGTATTAAAGCATGTTTGGTAAAATTTCCTATTCCTCCTATTTCAAAATAAGAAGATTTATTATTCTTACAAACACCTTCTATTAATTTCTCAACTTTCTTAAGGTTATTAGTCTCAAATCTATATTTTAAAGTTATATGCGCAGATTGTCTTCCAGAATAACAATAATTAACATGGAATTTCTTAGCTACATCTTTAATCAATTTTTCAGCATATTTCTTAGACTCCCCTTTTAACAGATAAACAATTCTATAATTCATTTCAACCTCTCTTATTATTATGAGATAAGCACTATTAAATTTATCTAAAAACCCATTACCCTTCTCTGTATCCCAAAATATGCATGGCCCTGGAGGGATTTGAACCCCCGACACCCAGATATCTCTGAAACAAGTTCAGTTCAAATACACTGACAAGTCAGCGTCTTAAGAGTCTGGTGCTCTAACCAGGCTGAGCTACAGAGCCATTTGTATTTGTTAGCTAACTAAGCTCACATGGTTAAGAAAGATAAAATCTTTAAAAATGTTTATTATGGATGATTTTTTAAATTCTTATTTTATTTATAACTTATGGGAATAAATTTTTGCAAAAAATGTGGTGTTCCTTTAGAATTGAAAAAAAGAGGGGTAGATAGGGTATTTAGATGTAAAAAATGTGATTCTGTTAATCAGGCAAAAGGTCATGTTATTTCCAATGAAAAAGTTCAGCATGAAAAAGAAAGAGGAACGGGTGTTAAAAAAGACGAGAATATTTTTGCTACATATCATCATAACTGTAAAAAATGCGGATATGATAAAGTGCAGGTTTTAGATTTAGGTGTTTTTATTTCTGATGAAGATAATTTAATCTTATTACAATGTGGTAGGTGTGGGTATTCAGAAAGAATTGGAAGAAAAACTTCTTGATTATCTATACTCTCTCCAGGTATTATCACATTTTACACATTTGAAGAATTTTGTTTCTGCTTCATCTCCTGCACGTGTTTGTACGGTCCAGAAATATGCTTTTTCATGATTGCATTTTTTGCATTTTTCTCCTACAATTGGAAGTGTTTGCTGATTTGCTTTAGAAACTGTTATGACTTCTTTTTTTTCCTCTATTTTTTCAGAAGTTTTTAATTTTACTTTTTCTTTGGCAGAGTAATTGCATCTTGGGCATCCATCTTTTTTTCTCTTTTGAATCAAAACTGCTCCGCATTTTGGGCAAAATTCCATTGTATGTTTTATTTTTTTTAATTTTTAAAGCTTTCTTATTGGTTTAATCACATAAACCTCTTTCTGAAGGAGATTTTCCTCCCTCAAAAAATAATAATTTTCCCCATCCTATATAAGGAGCTATTTTTAGCACAGCTTTTCCTACAAGTTGATCCTGTATAATGTTTTTATCAAAACTCAATTGTTGAGGGTTATTATCTCCTAAAGTGAAAAATATCTTTTCCCCGTTTTCATCTTTTATTTCAACTATCCTGTGAATAATTGGATTCTGATAGTTTGAGTCAAAAATTATTACATCTCCTACTTTTAATTTTTCAGGATTTGCTTTTATTACAAATAATATATCTCCTTTATTAAATCCTTTTTTAAATATGAACTTTTCAAAATCTAATTTATTTATGGTATATCCTTCATAAACTTCTTCTTTTATTTCCCACCAATTATCAAAATTTGAGAATAAATTTCCCTGATGATACATGCTACATGATTCTACAATTGCAAGAGGAAGAGACGTTCCAGTGATTAAGCTTAAACCTGGGAAAAATATAAATTTAATAAATACAAAAATAATAATAATCGAGAAGATCCAACCCTTTAAGCTATCGTCTTTCCATAGCAAAAACCAAAAATCTTTTAGAAATTTTTTAGACCTCTTTTTAAATTTCATAGAAAGGGGAATTATTTTGGGTTTTTAAAATATATGTTTGAGAGATAATTTTTTATTAATAGGAAAGTTATTAATAGAAAAAGTTTTTTAATAGAAATGAACTGGAGTTTGTTCAAATTTGGGAACATGAATTAAGATGAAAGTTTTGTCATTAAAACAGCCTTTTGCAGAGTTAATCCTTCAAAAGAGGAAAATTATAGAACTTAGAAAATGGAATACAAAATTTCGTGGAGAATTTTTAATCCATTCTTCTAAAATTCCTGATAAAAAAAGTATGGAAAAATTCGGTTTTAAAAAATTGTCCTGCGGATTTATACTTGGAAAAGCTAGACTTGTTAATGTTAAAAGGTATAAAAATGAAAAAGAAGTTGAAAAAGATA
>Ga0180009_10000814_pt1 | contig 40230 bp, 35 predicted proteins | sample OS_PC_MetaG_FD_123537 | JGI IMG/M metagenome (GOLD analysis project Ga0180009, IMG submission 123537) | Groundwater microbial communities from the Aspo Hard Rock Laboratory (HRL) deep subsurface site, Sweden - OS_PC_MetaG | ecosystem: Environmental > Aquatic > Deep subsurface > Groundwater... | reverse complement strand
CGCTGGCTTTCATTGATTTACTCCAAAACGAATGCTTCGTAAATGAGACATCGGCAATAGCATAAAAAATATAAATAGCGCCAGGGCGGGCTTGACACAAATTCTAAGATCTTAGCCTATGTAACCGGCTAGAGTATAAGGGATCTTGACCTTGTGTGTCAATAACCAACAGGGCACTTCATGAGGTGTTATAAGCCTTGGGCTTATGGGACAGGGAAACCTGGGAATAATATTTTCCAAGATCCGCGCAAACTCATCGTCATATTCATCAAAATCAATTTATCTTCTATCCCATTATCTCAACTGCTCCTGACATCATGCCTGCAAGCACTACGGGGTATTTAATGCCGATAATGTGGCATATTTCTGTATCTATTTTTCTCGACACGTGCTCACCTTTCTTCCAGAGGAAAAGTCAGGCCTCTCTATTCATACCAGCAGATTCTGTGGCTGATAGCATACTCGATCAGTTATCCCGGTAATTAACTTACCTTCTATTTGAGTTGTAGTATCTGATATCTTAGACAGGAATCTATAACACTGAATTCATTAGATACCTGGATCATATATGAAGGAGGGGCGACATTCTCATTGGCTGCAATGATGGCAAGGCATCTGTCTCGCCGCTGATGTCAGGTCATCCCTCATAAGGGTAACAGCAATTCCCTTAAAATGAGACTTAAAATCCTTTTCAGTTTAGTTTGCCCTCTTTTTTTTGGATTCCAGGATAGCCATACCCATGTCGATGACCCGATCGAAGGGCTCTTCCCGGTCCGGCCGTAGATGCAAGGAAATTGCTTCGCTGGGGCAGACACTGGCGCAGAGGCCACAGCCCAGGCATTTATCCCTGTCGGTGATTGCGGTTTCTTCTACGTAAATGGCCTCCACCGGGCAGCGTTCCAGGCAGGCTTCGCAGGAAGTACAATCTTCTTCATCGATGATCGCTTCATACAGGGCGTTAAAGTGTGAGCGCTTGTCGTGGCCCTTGGACGCGACGGCTTTCAGGCCAGCGCAGCAACAGGGGCAGCAGTTGCAAATGTTGGATAGATGCTTAGAATTGGCGCCGGCGTGAACCAGACCCGATTCGTCCGCTTCCTTGAGAATCCGCAAGGCCTCATCGGCCGTTATCTCTCGGCCCAGCCCGCTGTCTATATAGTATTCCGCCGCTATGCCGAAACTGAGACAGGCTTCCATGGGGTGTTCACAGCCGTGGCCGAGCAGTTGGGCCTCCTTGCGGCAGACGCAGTCGGTTACCGCTATTTTCCGGGCCTCTTGGATTTTTCCCTCCAGTTTATGGAATGGTTCGAGGACCATGTCCACGGCCAGGTGCTGGGCCACGGGAATGACCTTGAAGCCGGGCACTTTGACTGATGAGAACTCGTCCAGTAAGCCGGTGTCGTAGTACTCCTTGAACAGGCCCGCCAGTTCCTTGTCGATCCGTTTGACCGAATATTCATACAGACCGATCATGAAGGGGGTCGCGTTGAACAGGCTCTTGCCCTTCCGCCGCATCCGGAAAACCAGTCCTATATCGGCCATATGCTCCAGTTTTTCGGATAGTTCCGCTTCGTCCCGGCCGGTGCGCACCGCGATCTGGGCCGCCTCCTCGGGGATAGGGGACAGCAGAGTGGCGATTTCCGCCTGTTCCTTTGTGAAGAGCCGTTTGAGTATCTTGATTTCCACCCCGGAATCGGTTTTGGGGAAACCAATGGGGAATTGGTCTAAAAATTCTCGCAATCGTTCATATGGATCTTTTAACATCTCTGGTTACCTCCCTTGATCGCCCAAGATGCGGGAAATTATATTTTTATTGTAATTACTCAGGTGTTTAGGTTGAAGACTGAAGGCTGAAGGTTAAGACAGCTTCAGTCTAAATCCGCAACGATCGAATCAAACTACTCAAGACCTTCTCTGTTTCCACAATTACAGCTACCTCGTCAGTCAGCTCAAATGCCCTAAAAGCCTTCCACCTTCAGTCTATCTACCTGGGCAGTTACTTTTTATTAATCTTTATTTCTTTGGTCTTTTTCTCGGCAGCAGCTTTCTGACCACGAGCATCAGTAATCCCTTTTACCATCACCCTAGACCAGATTGAAGCGAACCCCGCAGATCATGACCTGGGTATCAGATATTTTCATGCCACGATCCCCTGCGGCCTGGAGCAGTTTCTGCGGGTCGGCGGCTTCGATGTCCATGCCCCCCAGACCTTCACCCCTTCCGTCCGTTTCCTCGACGAAACGGATGGAAGCATTGGTCAACCGCATTTCCAATGAGTCTGCCGCATCCGTCTGCAGCGGCACGCCAGCGATGGCGCTCCATCGCTTGGCCAGGGCCTCCGGGTCAGGCGACTGCAGCTCGGCGGCCTTGATGGCCGAGACCACGTCCGTTTTGATATGGGGCACCCAGCCGGTCCCGCCGGCTGGCGACCAGTTGCCCCGGGGGTCGTTGCTTTGGTCCCAATCGATCTCAAAAAAGCTGCCTCCCGTATCGGCCGGGTGCAGCTGCATGACACGGCCGGTTTCGTGTGTCATCTCCCAGGCCACTCGGATACCCATCTCCTCCGCTCGGGCGTGGCAGGCTTTTTGCTCTTCGGCGCTGCCGGCCTGGGTGATGATCATGTAACCCCCGTCGCCGCCGCGGCGTTCGATGTATCTGCCGGCGGCCGTGTTTTCCTGGATCGGGGCCACCACCTCGATGAAGTTCGTGCCCACGGCCAGAAGGGAATTTTCCAGGCCGAAATTCGCAACGTGCGGATCGACGTAGCAGACTTCGAGCCCCAAGACCGTTGTCAGGTTCTCGATGGCCAGCCTAAGCTCGGCCGCCACCAGACAGATTTGCCTAAGTGTCAGCGACATGATTTCCTCCTGTCCGCCCCTCGCCGAAAACGGCGGCCATATGATCTCTACCTGTGTATTGCGTTTCCATATCCACTTTATTGTAATAGTCCTTGGCCAGGGGCTCTTGGAACCATCTTTCGGGAAACCGATCGTCTTTTCGCGTAAAGCCTTCCCTGACATTGGCCGCTTTTTCGAGATTAATGCCCCGTTCTATGGCTTCGCTCAATTCTTCGCCACTAATCTCCATACCGGTCGCCGCCGTGTATAGTTCGGCATGAAGTTTGTTGGAGTAAAGCCTGCTGATGGAGCCGCGCCCGCAAAGGCCGAGGGACCCCATGGCGTAAAGGAACTGATGGGCGTATTTGATTCGACAACCTACGCATCTCGAGGGGTAGACCCTCATCTCGTAATGATCCACCACAGCACCTCCATAAGATCTAGAAAAAACATGTTTTAAGGGTTAACTCTCAGGTTTCCCCCTGGTCCTTTCTTCTATGCAGGTCCTTCTTATGACATCATGGGTCACATGTCAAACATAACCAGGTATGTAGTGGATATGAAGCAATGATCCCATTTAACCAATTAATTAGGTTGGTCCGGCCCCAATTCATCATCCCTCCTTACCGGCTTGACCAGGCTCATCAGGCCGATACTCAGACCTGTCGTGATAATACAGACGATAAAGGCATAGTCATAGGAACCAGTAGCATCCCTTATCATCCCTGTTATCCAATGAACCAGGATAGCCCCGAATCCATATAGAGGTGTCCATGCCCCGATAACGGTTCCCATCACTTCACGAGGAAAGTAGTCCCCTGCACAGGCTCCGTACAGAGGCCAAATGGCCCCGTAGAAAATACCCAAGATCCCGATGAGGACAATGAGTATTCCCCAAGAACTCCCCGTAAACAGAATGCCCATGAGGCAGGCCATAATAAAGGTTTTGGACAGGATGAGTGTCTTTTTACGAGTCAGGTAATCGGACATGGGTACGATGATGAGGACGCCTAAGACCTGAGAAAATCCATGGATCGTGGCCAGAAAGCTGGCCTTTTCTAGAGCTAGGTCCAATTGATATTTAGCATAATCCACCATAAAGGTTGTGATCCCGTAAAGACTATAGGCGATCAAAAGGTATGAAAGCCCAATGATCCAGAATATTCGGGATTGGAAGATCGTCTTGAGGATGCTCTCGTTAACAAAAGGATGAGAATCCACCGACGGCATTTTAGGTCCGTGTTCTTTTTCACCCCATGGTAAAAGTCCAACATCTTCAGGGCTGCTCCTTAAAAGAAGGCCATTGATGAATACCATCACAAGCGCCCCAACACCAAGGTAATACCATCCGAAACGCCAGCTAAAATGAGACACTATCCATGGAAAAACGACCCCCATTGTAGCAAAACCAAGCCCATAACCTGTGGATAGTATGCCGAGAGCAAGCCCTCTTCGGTGGGGAGTGAACCAGCGTTGGACAATGGTTATAACGGGCGTCCACATTCCCGAAGCGCCAACGCCGACGATGGCATAGTAGATGCACGCTGAGAATAGGCCATGTGTGGTTCCCATTAAAAGGAGGCCAAGTCCGACGAATAAACAGCAGACAGTGATCACTCGACGACCACCAATCCGATCCGTCAAAAAACCCGTAAACGGGGTTAAGGTGATGTAAGAGAAGAGATAGGCATTATATATGGATCCAGCATCAGTACGACTAAGATCTATGGATCGGATCATTTCCGGCAAGATGACACCAAATCCAAGCCGTGCTGAATAGTTTATAAAAAGGTTCACAAAACATGTTATCAGAATAATCCACGCCCAGTGAAAACCGCTTGACTTCTCTTTTATATCTCTCACCTGTTCTATCAACCTCCCGCCTGAATTTCGAAATGCGAATATAACAACAAATGTTATTTTAATAAAGAGGGTTATGCTAAGATAGACTTTTATTTCATTTTGTTTTAAAACCCTGAGTGATGATGTAGGAACAAAGAAAGGGGGTCCCATGGTCATTGAAAAGGGTGCTAAAAAAAGAATCTTCGTAGAGACAGAATACCTTGGAGCTAATGTGAGCTGTATCAATACAAAGAAAGGTCTTGTCCTCATTGACAGCCCCTTTCTGCCCGAAGACGCAAAGGCTTGGGCCGAGCTCATACGTGAGCGAACCGGCAGGGACATAGCCTTTCAGATTAATACGGATCATCATTTTGATCATGTTATGGGCAATGATTTTCTGACCGACAAAATCATTTGCCACTCGACGGCCGCCAAAGGGATAAAGTTCCTCCGGGACAAAAAGGAACTTAAAAATATCATTCGAGCATCTTTTCCTGATATCCTCGACAGTATTGAAACTGAGATTGATGATCTGAGAATTCCTTCACCACACATAACTTTTGACCGGAAGCTTACCCTGGATATGGGTGACGCCACAATTATTCTGGAATTCGTAGGCGGGCATTCACCCGGGACGATCCTCGTTTATTTGCCGGAAGACAGGGTGGTGTTTACTGGTGATAACGTGGAGGGGCAATTTCCCTATTTTGGACAGGGCCAGTTTTATGTCTGGAAAGATATCCTAAAAAAGATATTATCCATGGACATTGAACTGGTGGTGCCGGGTCACGGTCAGGTGGGCGGAAAAGAGATGGTTGAAAGGTATCTCTCCTTTTTTCAAAACATGGAAGAGGAAGTAAAAAATTTCAAGCTTCAAGGGGTTACGATCGAGCAGATGGTACAAAAAAGTAAAACAATCCATTTCTTCCCTGTTGATGAGACATCTGATGAAGTGCAAGACCCATCCTGGCTGGAGCAACAATACAGATTTGCTGCAAAGCAAATCCTGGCTTCCACTGGCAGCTCTACCCAAAAATGAATCTTATCAACCGTTGAATCTCTCTCATGTTACAACCGTGATGAGGGGAAATTCTAATCGATAGTGATCTGGAGACGATGATGGCGTTAAAGATGAATGAAGTGGATCATGTGGAGATCCTGACGCCTCAGGATAACTACATCAATGTTGCGTCGGGAGACAGTAACGAAGTGATCCGAAGAGCTTTTCCGTTGAAGGACGGAGAATTTAAAAATATCCATCTAATTTTATAGGAGGAGGATGATGTCTGTACTTTTTGAACCCGTAAGAATAGGCAATCTGGAGATAAAGAACCGATTCATTCGTTCCGCCACCTACTTTGCCCTGAGTGATGAGGACGGGCATATCAGCCGGCAGAGCATTGAACTGATGAAGACGCTCGCAGAGAACGAGGTGGGGCTTATCATGACCGGCTTTGCCTACGTTCTTAAAAGCGGACAGGTAGGCCCCGATATGAACGGCATTCAAGACGATGACCATATTCCGGCCTACAAAGAGATGACAAAGGCGGTTCATGAGGCGGGCGGCCGAATCGCCATGCAGATTGTCCATGGCGGGGCAGGATCTCTAAACGCCGCCCAGACGGGCGGGGAGTATATGGCCGTCTCTCTCATAGACAACCTCCCTGAATTTGGACGGGAGGCCAGGGAGATGAAGGAGGAGGATATCCAGGAGATCATCGAGGCCTTCGGACAGGCGGCGCGTCGTGCCCAGGAGGCAGGCTTTGACGGCGTGCAGATCCATGGGGCACACGGATATCTGGTCTCCCAGTTTCTGTCTCCCCGCACGAATCAACGCTCGGACAGATGGGGGGGGAACCTTGAGAACAGGATGCGATTTGTCATTGAAGTAACCCGGTCCGTCAAAAGACATGTGGATGACGATTTCCCTGTGATGATTAAGCTTGGCGGGCGAGATTATCTGCAACCCGGAGATCAATTAGTATGGGGTCGGAGCCGAGGGGGCACCCCCAAGTCGGATAAGACTGATTCATCGGATAAAGAGGTGGGCCTGACCATTGAGGAAGGGGCCGAAGCGGCGAGAGCCCTTGAGAATGAGGGCATCTCCTTTATCGAGATAAGCAATGGATTTATAGGAACATCCTCATACAAGATCAACGTGGGTATTACATCCCCGGAACAGGAGGCCTATTTTCTACAGGACGCCCGTGTAATTAGACAAAAGACATCAGGTCCTCTGGGCCTGGTGGCGGGTTTGAGAAGCATCCCTGTCATGGAGGAGATCGTCAGCTCGGGAGTCGTCGATTGTATCGCCCTTTGCCGGCCCTTAATCCGGGAGCCCGGATTGATCAGGCGCTGGAAAAACGGTGATACCCGGCCGGCCGAGTGCATATCCTGCGGCGGATGTTTTAATCCGGATGAGAACGGCAAGATGCACATCTACTGCAGGCAGGTAAAAAAGGATTAGAGATGGGCTATCCTTCCATCACCTCCTGAATGGTGTCTTGGACTTTGGCAATCGCCTCATCACTTGCAGTTAGAGGTGGCTGAATCCTAATTTTAGTAATTTTAGGGACGTCCATAAGAAACTAAATAAATGGACAACACTTACTTATAAGTAGAGTTTCTTATTTTTTTATGGACGTCCCGATTTTTTCATAATTACTTACACAATATCTTACCTACTCAAGGAAAACCGCACATCCTGTTATGCCTGGGCGATCTTATCGACCCATGCCCATTCGTTGTTTCGAACAGGAGGTGTTTCCCTTGTAACTGTTATGAGAAGGCTTTTGACTTGTCTTGCTGTTTTAGTCGCCCCTCGGCATTGAAATCCAATAACCATTTCTTGGGAGGAAAAAAATAAAAGCCGGAATCACTGAAAATCCCGGCTTGTAAGAACACAGATGTGGAAAGGCGGCCGATTATCCCCCGGCTTCCTTCTCCAGTTCATCTAGTTTGTCCGGATCAGAAATCGCGATGTCTACCAGGGCCTTGGGAATAGCACTCTGTTCGCACATTGTTCGGATATCCTTTTCCACATCAGAAAATTCCAGGATTTCCCGGATTCCTTCGATGTATTTGAGCATATCGTCCGAATCGATATCTTCCAGAGCAGGACCTGCTGCTACAGCCGCTTTTTGGGCGGCCAGTTCTTCTTCTTTTCTCTTCTTTTCCCCCAGCTCTTTTTCCATGGCCTTTTTCACTGCATCAATTGCGGATTGCTCGATGCCGCCAATTTCTGTGATGAGTTCGTCTGCTGCGTTATTGTTGAGGAGATGTTTAATCTTATCTTCTTCCGAAGCGTCTTCCACAGCTTCAAATAACTTCTGAACTCTTGCTTTTTCGGCGAGTTCTGCCTCCACTTTGGATTTTACGCTTTTGTATTCTTCTTCTGATACACCTAAAGCCTCCATTATGACTTGAGGCTCAAACGATTCGGAGATGAGATAGCGTATTCCCTGTTCACCAGGGAGCCCTTTGGCCCTTGCTATCATCAACTCGATTTTTTTATTTCCAACAATTTCGTCCACATCGGCTCTGTGTTTTGAAGCTAAAAAGGAGGGCCAATCTCTACCCAGGTCACGAATTATTTTCATGGCGGTGGCGTAGGTGTCTTTCATGTCATCCAGGCCCAGCGCGGAAACCGCCTGGTTAAAATCCTGCATAAACGGCCTGCCAACCCGGTTGCGTGCTTTTACCGCCGCTTTTAACTGCATCCAGTTACCACCGTGTTTTGATACATTATAGCCGGTTTGATCCAGCTCTTCGGCAATTTTCCGCGAGGTTTCCAGGCTGTTTGCTTCGGAAAAATCCTCGTCGGTGTATTTTTGAATCTGCTTTTCGATGAGCATCCATAAAGGTTCTTTACCCTCGGTGCGATATTCTGGCATAATTTATCCCTCCAAAATTGAAATTGATTGAATTGATAAGAAAGTGCTTATTCGAAGAAGGAGTATAGGGTAATTTCCCTTTTGCGTCAAGGACATTGTCACCACACTAAAACTCCAATATAATGATCGAAAAAATCGGATTAAGCCAAAAAAATTGTACAAAAGGGGACATCTAAAACAATTTGATATGTCAGACATATCACAGGTTTTTGAGACGGATGATATTTTTACCTGAATGGATGCTATCACAGTCTTTGAGCGCTTTGAAATATGAGAAAAGAACGGGAACCCCACCAAGAGTCCGATTTTGAGAGGGGGACGTCCTTAAATAATCAAATAACTAAAAACAAAAGTATGGATATTTAATTATTTGTAACATTTTAGCCTTTTGAAAAAAATCCGCATTTGATCCGGCGTGGAGGTCTTGAATGGCTTTCAAAGAGTTACCCATGATCAATGTTTTCCGGTAGGGGATTGAGCCATGACAAAAACATCTTTTCAATACCACCGCCATACAAGCTACGATCGTCATAAAATGACAGGCCACTATCTTGACTGGCAAAACCAACTCGTGGTCTACAAAGATTATCCGGGAATTGACCCCATTCTCCTGCCTCCAGATCTTGACCCTCCGGAAGTAAAGATTTCCTACCTCCTGAAAGAGATGGAAACGAGTAGTATGGCCTATGAAATGGATGTGGAGAAGCTCTCCCTGATATTACGTTTAACTTACAGCATCACCGCCAAAACCCCATATTCAGGGGGTGATCTCTATTACCGTAGTGCGGCATCAGCCGGAGCCCTCTATCCCACCGAAATCTATGTGGCCACGGACGGTGTTAATGGTCTGAAAGACGGGCTTCATCATTTTACCCTTCATCGTCACGGCCTCTCCACCATTCGTTCCCAGGACCTTTCACATTACATTGTCCGCGTTACAAAAACTCCCGATCATAGGACACCCATATTGACTTTTTTTCTTACGGCCATCCTTTTCCGGAGCGCATGGAAATATCGTGACCGTTCCTATCGGTATCACCTGCTTGACACAGGCCATGTGGCTGAAAATCTGATCCTGGCCATGAAAGCCTTCCAACTCCGTTTTAACCTTTCCTATGACTTTGATGACGGCAAGGTCAATCATCTGTTGGGATTGGATGAGGGTAAAGAGATAGCACTTGCAGTGGCCCATATTTTTGGGGCTGATGTTATCTCGAATCTAAGAGAAGAAGATGTGGATCGACTCCCTGAAGATATCAGGAATGCAAGCCGTGTGGCTGAAAATGAGACTGACTATCCTGTTATTAAAGAGATACATGAAGCTAGCTCGGAGATCTCTTCAAAAAGGAAATCTGAATCCTCGATGATTCACAAGCTTGGGGTATGGCCGAACAGTTGGGAAAAAACTCTTCCGCCCGATACCTGGCCCGAGGTCCTGACCTACCCGGATGCTGTTTTCAATCGTCGGTCCAGGCGCAATTTTGTGAAACAGGCTATGCCAAGGGATTATATCATGGCATTGCTGGATGCCCTGTGCTTCACTGAAAAGACAGGCTATCACCAGACCATTTCTATCGGTTTTCTGGTTAGGCAGATTGAGGATTTAGCCTCCGGGTTCTATCTAATGGATACGGAGTTGAAGTCAATGGGGCTGGTGGCTCCCGGTTCTTTTGTGGAAAGGATGGCCCATATCTGTCTTGATCAAGCCTGGTTGAGGAACGCAGCAATCCATTTTCTTTTTCTGACGAATCTTGATGTGATTGACGGCACATGGGGAGCGAGGGGGTATCGCTATGCCATGATGACTGCCGGCCGCCTTGGGGAGCGGCTTTATATTACCGCCACGGCCATGGGTCTTGGCTGTTGCGGAATCGGGGCCTTTTACGATCCGGAAGCGGTTGAACTTCTGGGTCTCAATAACACTTCACGGCTCCTATATCTTGTAGCTGTGGGGCCTGTTAAGACGACCATCGGTTTGAAATGAGATAAAACAAAGTGAAATGATTCATGTTACAACTCTCTCTGATAATTGATGGATTCGTAAAAAGTCCTAACAAACTGTCATTTCGAGCCCCGCACCGTGGGCGGGATAAACTGCGCGAGAAATCTTTCATGTGTAATATGCTGAAAAGTTAAGATTTCTCCCTGTGGTCGAAATGACACATTTGATGAATCAGACTTTTTACGAATATATCATAATTGCATTTTCCTATTTCAGCTTAAAACGGACGGGCACCTTTACCCACATATCCACCTCTTTGTCGCCTCTTTTTCCAGGATAAAACAGCCAGTTTTTGACCGAGTTCATGGCCGACCTGTCCAGCACCGGGTATCCGCTCGATTCATACAGACGGAGGTCTTCGGCCCTTCCTTCTCGATTGACAAGCACCTCCATGACAACCGTTCCCTCATAGCCCCTTCTTCTGGCCATTCGCGGATATTTTGGGGAAGGATTTTTCCGGTACACAGGAATGGCTTCTTGTATAGGAGAAGAGATTGATGCTGAAGGCTCATCTTGAGTCTCCTTCAAAATGGCCTTTTTGCTTTCCCTTTCCTTGGGAACCCCGGAGAAATCAAGCTCCTCTTCAATAATACTCTGTTCTTCATGGGGCCATTCTGGTTCTGAATGAGGGATCGCCTCAGTAATATCCTTTAATTGAATTTTGTCTTCGGTCTCTGGAGATGGAGGCTTGATCTTTTTGGGGAGCTTTTTAGTCTTGGATAGGATAGTTTTTTTGATCTCTTTAGGCGATTCTGGCGTCGCCGTTTTACTTACTCTCTTCTTAATCTCTTCAGAGCTTTTTTCATCCGGGGATGTTTTCTTTACTCTCTGCTTATAGTTGATGGTAATGGCCAGGGGTTTAAGGTTAAACCGGTCAATATCTTTCCTCTTCATCCACTCCGCGTCAGAACTTAAGATGAGACCGTGTAGCACTAAGGCCATTCCCGCAGCTAAAAGAAGACGTCTCACTGGTGTTGATCAACCTCGGCCTGGAGGGAGATTCGTGTTAGTCCTGCCTTCCTAATCTGATCTAAGACCCGAAACAGCTTCTGATAAGGAAGGTTCCGGTCGGCAAAAAGCAAGATGCCGGTCCCTCTTCTATCCCTGGTTCTTTTCCTTAACGATCCCTCCAAATCTTTTAAGGGTATTCTCTCCTTATCAACATAGACTGTCCCATCTGATCTGATGCTCACAGAAAGAATCAGATCTTTATCAATTTTGACAGTTGATGATGAAGGAAGATGGACCGGTAACCCCCGGTGAACGGCCATAGAGAGCATGGCATAGATAAAAAAAACCAGGAGCAGAAAAACGATATCAATAAGCGGGATCATCTCGATGCGTGGAGTCCTAACGGGTTGAATGTTAACTTTCATTCTGTCTCCCCCTTTTTGTGCATGGAGGTCTGGTCAAGTTTTTCATAAACGATCTCAAGGCTGGTGGCGTATTTCTCTATGGCAAGAGCTGCGTTCTCGGCCCTGGTGTTAAAATAGTTGTAAGGGAATACGGAGAGGATGGCGATCCCAAGTCCTGCTGCAGTGGTAATAAGGGCCTGGGCTATTCCGGCTGTAACCGCCTGGGGATTTTCAATACCACTACTTCCCAAGATTTCAAAGGACGTGATAATGCCGATGACTGTCCCAAATATTCCCAAGAGGGGTGCCACGGTTATCATGGTATCCAGAACGCTAAGATAGCTGCGCATTCTTTTTATCTCGTCGGTTGCTGCCGTTTCCATGGCCTTGGCCATGGAGAATTCCTTATGCAAAATACCGCTCACCAGGATCCTTATAATATAGTCTTTTGATCCGGCAACCCGACCCCTTACCTCATCCCATTCCCCTTTGCGGCATAACTCCAGGATATCGTCCACCAGGGACTGATCTCGTAGCATATCCTCCCTAATCCAGAATAGTATTCTCTCAATGATCACGGTTAAGGATATGATGGAGCAGGCCAGAAGTGGGTACATGACAGGGCCACCTTTTATGAAAATCTCAATCATAGACACTCCTTACTTCTCTATATTATCCAACCAAACTGACCCGGGGCCTACCCGTGGCGGGATTTTTATCCACCAGAACAGGGCAGTCATAAACGGCTTGGATATTGGATTCCGTGATGACCTTTTCCGGTTCACCCATTTCATAGATAGATCCATTTTTCAGGAGCATGAGCCGATGGCAATACTGAGCAGTCAGATCTATGTCGTGAGAGACCACCACCACGCTCAATCCTTGGTTCTTGCTCAAAGAAGATATCAGATGGAAGATCTCTCTCTTATATTTAAGGTCCAAAAAGGAGGTAGGCTCATCAAGAAGAACTGTTTTGGGTTCCTGTGCCAGTGCCCTTGCAATGAGTACTCTTTGCTTTTCTCCACCGGATAGTTCATGGATAGACCGTTCTGCCAGTTCCAGTGCATGAGTTGCACTTAATGAACGAAGGGCAACATCAAGGTCTTTCTCCCCCTCAAACTGTAATCTCTTCAAGTGGGGAAAACGGCCCATGAGAACCACTTCAAGGACCGAAAAGGAGAATCTGAAATGATTCTCCTGGGCCACCATGGCAACTTCTTTCGCGAGACTGGATCTTCTGAAACTGGATACATGCTTGCCTCTAATTAAAATCTCCCCCTCCTGTGGTATGAGTATGCCATCCATAATTCTCAGAAGGGTACTCTTGCCTGAGCCGTTTGGACCCAGGATGCCCAAGATCTCTCCAGTTCGGATCTGGAGATTAATCCCCCTCAAGGCCCATATCTCATCATATCTGAACCCCACATCTTTCAGGCTTAGGATCGGCTCCATTGACTTCCCTTTGTTTTAAGTAGATAGATAAAGAAGGGTGCACCCATAAAGGCCGTAATCACACCTACAGGCAGTTCGCTTGGGGAAACAACGGTTCGTGCCAGGGTGTCGGCGATGATCAAAAATATGGCACCCCCCAGAGAGGCAACCGGGATCAGCAGGCGATGATCAGAGCCAAAGGACATTCTTCCCAGATGTGGCACAATAAGACCTACAAATCCTATGAGCCCTGAGAAAGAGACTACGAGACCCATGACCAGAGAGACAATCAGTAAACATACCTTCTTTGCCCTTTCAACATCCACACCAAGTTGAAGTGCGGTCTCTTCTCCGGCTGTTATAAGGTTCATATCTCTGGCGAAACTATAAAGAAAAATAGAAGCTATGAATACAACAGGGGCGATGATGGCCAACTGTCCGTAACGGCTCTGGGAGAGATCGCCATAGAGCCAGAAAAGCATGGTGTGGAGCCTGTCGTCAGCAGTTGTGGAGATAAAAAACATGATGATTGAGGTAAAAAAAGCGTTTATGATCACCCCTGTTAAAAGAATGGTTGAAGATTCTACTCCCATCTTCTTTGATCCCAAGTACATGACCAGGCAGATGGTCAGAAGTCCTCCTCCGAATGATAAAACAGGAACTCCTAAGTTGAAACTGAACCCAAGAAAAATACCCAACACAGCGCCAAAGGCAGATCCACTGGAAACACCAAGGATAAAAGGGTCTGCCAGGGGATTTCGTAGAATAGCCTGAAACACCACACCACCCATTGATAGGGAAAAACCCACAAGTCCGGCGAGTATAATCCTTGGGAGCCTAATCTTGAGGATCACAAGCCTTGCAGGATCATCCATCGGGATAGTTCCCGAAAAGATGTTTATTATCTGCTTAAAGGAAACCTCGGCAGTCCCGAGCACCAGGGATATGATCATGGTTAATAAGAGGAGAAAGAACATGACAGATGAGATGCCTCGTACCCTTGCAAAGGTTAAAGGCCTCTTTATGGATCTGTTCATTTTGGAACTCATATCATCGGTCATTGGTTGGGATCTCTCATTTTTATGTAACAGCCACCAAGTCTTTTAAGTTTAATGTCCTAGTCCATAATCAACCCCGGATGAATAATCCTGGCCATGGCTTCAAGTCCATCAATGATTCGCGGGGAGGGTCGGTCAATGAGATCTGAGTCGATAAGATGCACGCGATTATTCTTCACAGCCGGTATGGATCTCCATTTTAACCATTCCTGTCTAGCCTTTTCAAATCTCCCCCCCCTCTCCATTGAAGATATAATAATGACTTCTGGTCTTTCCCGAATAACCGCCTCCATGCTGATACGGGGATAGGTAATGGGCTCGTCCTGGGTCATGTTCCTGCCCCCGGCTAGACGGATCAGATCATGATGAATGGTATTTTTATTCACTGTCATGATGGGTCTCAGATTGATCTGTAAAAAGACCAGGGGTCTCTCCTTGGTTCTTATCTCTTCTAAGATCCGAGTTACACGCCTGTTTAACCGACTTGTCAGCAAACCCGCTTTCTTGCTCACACCGCATACTTGACCGATAATACCAACAGTTTCTATAGCCTGTTTTACGTTTCTGGGGTTAACGATGAAGACCTGGATCCCGGCCTGGTTCAGAAGATCCACTACCCCGGGTTTATTTCCGTCAACTGTACCAATGACCAGATCGGGAAACAGGCTTATTATTTTTTCTACGTTCAATTCGATATAGCTTCCCACCTTAGGCTTCAGGGCAGCTTCAGGCGGATAATAGCTGAACTGGGTTACCCCCACAACACGTTCTCCAAGTCCCAGGAAATAGAGAATCTCTGTGATACTCGGGGCCAACGAGACTATCCTTGACGGTTCCCCATTCAGAGTAACCTCTCTTCCCAAGGCGTCCTTGAAAGTGGTACCCCGAGAGTGAGTTGCCCACCCCAGTACCATTACAAAAGCTATCATGAAGAGGGTGTATCTATATGTTATCATCTTAATAATGGAATCGTCATATATCTACTTTATCAAGAGTAATATGATAAATGTGACCGCCATTGAAACCCAGGACGAAACTCTTATAAGCGTCGCCGTCCTGTATATCTGTTCCATGGTAGGATCGGCATACCCCTCTCCTAACCAGGGCTTGTCTTTTAACCCGTCCTGATAGACTGTTGGTCCGCCAAGGCGGATATTTAAGGCCCCTGCCACAAAACTCTCCGCATGGGCCGCGTTTGGTGAGTCGTGCTTCATCCTGTCTTTAAGGGCGACCCTTAAACCGTTCACTGGATGGAGACCGCTTAACCAAGCGCCAAAAAAAAGTATGATGAGGGATAATCGTGCGGGCACAAAGTTAACCAAGTCATCGAGTCTTGCCCCTGCTTTTCCAAATTCAGCATATTCCGGACTCTTGTAGCCCACCATTGAATCCAGCGTACTTCCCACCTTCGAAGCGATCATAAGGCCGAGGGCGGGCATAACCGGAGAGAGCCCGAGAATATATGCCGAGATACCTCCTGCCAAAAACCAGAATAGCGGTGAAAAAAATCCGTCAACAAAATTTTCAGCCATGGTTTCAACTGCCGCCCTACTAACCCCTTGTTCATCTAGATAACGAACGTCGCGGCCCACGACTTTTGCTACGGCCTCCCTCGCTTCGGATAGATTGTTCGATTCCAAACCGCGCATCACCGGTTTCATATGATCCATAAGGTCTCTTAAAGCCAGGCACGAATAACATATAAAAATATCAAAACACAGGGCTGGAATCGGATGGATAAGATGCAGTACCACTCGTATTGAGATGTACCCACTGAGTGAAACGATCTCCATGATCAATACCAGAAGAATTCCTCCTCCCAGCCCATCCAGACGAAATCGCCTCAAAATCCTTTCAAAAAAGGTGATGCCCCCACCCATAATCCTCACCGGGTGACACCTGTAATGTGGATCGCCGATGGAAAGATCAAAGAGAAACCCTAAAAGAATCACAATGAATAGTTCAACCATCTGAATGATCCGGGAAAGATAAAAGTCCAGATATCAACAGGTCATTGTCCTCAGATGTCCTAAGTCCTATCCGAAAAAAGTTATCTTCGAGCCCGGGAAAGTTGCGACAATCACGCACGTAAAGGCCATTGGATAGCAGGTGGACTATTAAATCATCAAGATCTCTGTTCCTTTTCCATTGGCATAAAATAAAGTTCGCATAGGAAGGAAAAGGATTGATTCCTTTCAACACTTTTAATTTCTTAAAAACTCTTTCACGCTCGTCTGTTGTCAGTAAACGGGTCTTCTCTTCATAATCTCTGCAATCAAGGAGAATAGGAGCAATCTTCTCTGCGATACCGTTTACGGTCCATGGCTCTTTCTTCTCTCTCAGACGCGATATCACTTCCTCACTCCCCACGATTCCCCCTAGCCTGAGGCCGGCGAGCGCGTAAAATTTTGTGAGTGAGTGAATAACAAGGATATTAGATTTGAGTTCCTCTGTGAGAAAACTTTTCTCTTCCCACATATCCACGAACTGTATAAAGGCCTCATCTATAATGAACCATTTATCCTGAAATCTTTCCGCAAGATCCAGGACGATCTCTTTTGGCATGAGGGTCCCCGTGGGATTATTGGGACGTCCAATCCAGAGGGCGTCGGCGTCTTTGATCTCCTTCATCAATCTTTTCAGATCCGGGGAAGAGAATTCTTCTACAGGTGAAAGAGGAGATCTCCTCACCTTGGCACCAGCTAAAAGGGAAGCCCGTTCATAGTCGTTGTAAGACGGTGTGATGACGACTGTGCGTTTCGGGCGAAGAACCCTGGGCACCAGATAGATCATTTCGGTTGATCCGTTCCCTGCCATAAAGTTTTGTGAGTCAAACCCGAATCTCTTTCTGTAGAAATGAGCGATGCCCTCCCCTTCAACACTGGGGTATTGGTCGATCGTTCCAATGAATTCCACCCATTTTTCTCTGACTATTTCGGGCGGCCCCAGGGGATTGAGGTTGACGCTGAAATCGATCACATGCCTTTGAGGGATGCCTAATCGGGTCATATCAGATTGAGGGCTTCCGCCGTGTCTATGTTCGTGCATCTTTTCCATTAGAATATCCAAGCCCAGCCCGTATAAAAGTGTATTTTTTCCCCTGGCAAGGCGCAGATAATAAGGAGGCAGATCTCTACCATCTCATTGGCAGTTCCAAGAAGGTCGCCGGTGATCCCTCCGAACTGAGTCCGACAGATTCTTCTGAAAAGCCATGTTACAAGCCCTGCCAATACAAAGAATAACAAACCGACGGGGCCAAAGATGAGGCAAAGAGCCAGGGAGATGATGTGTGATACAAACCTGTGCTTGGGAGAAGCTCCTTTGACAAATCCTCTGGCCATCCCCTCCTCTTCCCGGGCATAGGGTAGGGTAGTCATGAGTTCTACCATCATGTTCCTCGAAAGACTGAATATGACCAAGAGCCATATAAAGGCTCCGGAAGCCAGGAGTCTTTCAAGGGCAACCCATTTAGCCATAAGCACAACAATAAGGGCCAGGACCCCAAAGGCTCCCAGATTAGCGTCTCTCATAATGGCAAGCCTCTTCTCCCTCTGGCGAAAACCACCGATGGAGTCAGCCCAATCTGCCAGTCCGTCCAGATGCAGACCTCTTGTCAACCATATCTCACAACCTAAAATGAGAAGAGCCGCCCCAGCCCACCATTCACGAAAGGGTATCATCATCCACACACGGGCTATTGCATAGAGAATCAGTCCCAAAATCAGTCCCACTACGGGGAACCACGGAAGAGCAGAGGATAGATCTTTATTCTCCTTTCCGGGCCATGGGATAATAGTCAGTGTCCTAAAAGCTGTTGAAATACCCGAAAACAGAATAACCTCCTTAAGCCCCTGGCTCAATACCCACCTCTTCAAACGTCGCCATCTCGTTATAGATCCTTACGGCATTCTCAATGATCTGCATGGCCAAACCTGCTCCGGTACCCTCTCCAAGACGAAGATCCAGGTCCAGAATGGGTTGCAACCCTTCCATCCGGAAAAAAGCTCCGTGTCCCCTTTCCGAAGATTGGTGGGAGAAGAATAGATAGTCTCTTACATTTGGATTCAGACGCATGGCAACCAGGGCTCCTGCTGTTGATATAAAACCATCCACCACAACGATCAACCGTCGAGCCCCGCCTCCCAAACAGAGCCCGCAAATAGCCGCTATCTCCAGCCCCCCCAGTGCCGCGAGGATGGGGATGGGATCACTCAGAGATTGACGGTTTATCTCAAGGGCCTGCTCTATGACTTTCACTTTATGCCTTAGTCCTTCCTCATCAAGCCCTGTCCCGCTACCTGTCACATCAATGACCTTCGCAGGCAGCAGAGCGGCAAAGAGTGCCGAAGATGGGGTCGTATTTCCGATACCCATCTCACCGGTAGCTATCATAACGGTTCCGTTCTCATAGGCACGATTGGCCATCTCAATACCAACATCAATGGCTTTTTCAGCTTCTTCACGGGTCATAGCCGGCCCCCGGGCAATGTTCCCCGCAGCCCTTTTAATGTTTCTCTTGATGAGACCGTCTGCATCCTGAAGATCCTGTTTCATTCCAATATCAATAATGTTTACCCTAGCACCGGCACATCGTGCTATGACATTTATTCCCGCCCCTCCGGCCAGAAAATTTTTAACCATCAAAGCCGTGACCTCCTGGGGATAGGCGCTAACGCCTTCCGTAACGACCTCGTGGTCCCCCACGAATACATAGACCTCCTTTTTTACAACCTCAGGTCTCTCTTCTTGCCTGATAGCCACAATGCGGGCAGCCATCTCTTCAAGGCGCCCCAGACTTCGCCTGGGTTTAGTTAAATTATCAAGTCTCTTCCACGCCTTATCCAGCCAGTCTTTTGAAATGGGTTGAATCTGTTCCAAAGTCTTTTGCAACACTTCTTGTGCTCCTTTTCATCTCTTTCGTATCGTTTCAATATCCAAGGGATAAAACCCTTACGGCCCGCCCTGGTGCGACCTCCGTGGAAGATGATATGCTGTGGCAGTACTTCAAAAGTGGTATTAAAAGAATACGGCTTCGGGCATCCAGGTCTGGGCCAGGGGTGAACTCCTTTAAGGAATTTAGGCGTAAGCCTTTTATATTGCCACTAGATATTGAGCTATTACTCTCTTTCTGAATCGTTTTAAAAGTGATTCAATAGTCTATACCCTAAGGTGTAGGGTTCTAGGTTCAGGGTTCAGGGGTGTGTTGGTTAGGGATTTTTAAACGGGAACCTTGAACGTTGAACCCTTCAACCTAGTTATACGTCTTTAAGGACCAGCGGAATACCGGCCATGACCGCTACTACTTTTCGTGCAAGATGAGCAATTCGCTGGTTTGCGGAGCCCGCCTCGTCGCGATATATGCGCGACAACCGATTGTCCGGAACAATCCCCATCCCGACCTCGTTGCTCACCACTACAATAGCCCCTCGAATGATTGATAATTGACTCAATAGATCCTCGATTGCTTGCCCAATAGATTCATGGTCTTCATCATATTGCATGTACAGATTATTCAGCCATAAAGTTAAGCAATCGAGGAGAATGGCAGTATCTTCACTATCCAAAGAACGAATCTGATGGACGATGTTTATGGGCTCCTCAACAGTGATCCATTCTCCACCTCTTTCCTCCTGATGGCGCTTAATACGTTCTTTCATCTCCGGGTCCAGGGCCTGGGCCGTTGCCAGAAAAATCCGTTTTCTCTGTAAACCGTTGCATAGATCTAAAGCGAAACGGCTCTTCCCGCTTTTTGCCCCGCCCAAAACCAGCATACAGCCACTCTCAAACACCGTCTTGAATATCACTACCCTATCCCTTGGATCATGGATATTATCTTTTCCACATGACAGTGGGTCTCAAAGTGATCGGCCAGCAGGTCGTATTGATGAAACCTCGCCATTCTGCCCTGTTTCGGGACCCTGGTTTTAAGCCCCTTATCTCTCCTGATACGGTTCAGAAAATCCCCTCTGAATCCGGGCGAATCAAACAGTCCGTGAAGATAGGTCCCGCACACCTGACCGCTATTTATGCAGCATCCGTCGCTCCATGATCTTTTATTACCAAGCTGGTGTATCCGGAGGAAAGGCTCACCGATATTTTCCAAAATATTGCTCTTTCCCATATGAATCTCATATCCTCTGACCCTTTTTCCATTCATCAGGCAGGTACCTGCCACCTTTCGTACTATCTTTTCCTCTTCAAGAGTTGTTTCTATGGGTAGGAGATTAAGACCGGTTATTGCTTCCCGATTCGATTCCACCCCCGAAGGATCTTTGATGGTCTTTCCCAGTATCTGATACCCCCCACAGATGCCAATGATTTTTTTCCCTGCTTTTGCAAAGCCCATCACAACCCTTTTCCATCCCGTACGAGCCAGCCAGGCAGCATCTTCCATCACATTCTTTGTCCCGGGAAGGATAAGAAGATCATATTCATCTGTCAGCTCCTTTGGACTGGAAAGATAGTTAACCGTCACATCATTCTCCCGTTCGAGGATTTCAAGATCCGTAAAATTGGATATGGCAGGCAGCCTGAGTACGGCGATATTGAGGGTTTTTGGTCCCACTGGCATAGGGGCGCGTTTATCCTCTTGGACAACTACCGAGTCTTCGGAATCTATGAGTATATCATGATAGAAGGGAACTAGGCCCAAAACAGGCCTCCCCGTCTTCTCCTCGATGTATTCAATCCCCGATGAGAAGAGCCGCGGATCACCGCGGAACTTGTTGATCATGAACCCCATTATCATCTCTCTCTCTTCAGGCGTCATGAGATTGTAGCTGCCGATGATCTGGGCGAAGACACCTCCCCGGTCGATGTCCGCAACAAGGATACATGAGGCATCCACCGCTTTGGCCATGGGGAAATTGACCAAGTCGTTCTCCTTGAGGTTCATCTCGCAGCAGCTACCCGCCCCTTCCATGACGATCATATCATATTCCGTAGACAATCTGTCAAAGGACTCCATAACGGCCTTTCTCAGCCTTGGTTTGATCCTGTGGTAGTCCATGGCATCCATATGGCCGAAGACTCTCCCTTGGAGGACAATCTGGGCGCCCCTGTCATTGGAAGGCTTCAGCAGGATGGGATTCATGTGCACAGAGGGCAAAACTCCGGCAGCCTCAGCCTGGACGACCTGGGCGCGGCCGATCTCTCCGCCTTCCACGGTGACATAGGAGTTGTGGACATGTTCTGGGCCTTGAAAGGTGCGACTCTGTGACCCCTTCTTTTAAATATCCGGCAAAACGCTGCGGCGGCAATGGACTTGCCCACATCGCTGCCGGTTCCCAGAAACATGATGGCCTTGGGCATCTCCCTTTCATTCCCCGAAACCGATATCATATTATCCTGCTTATGACTCATTTCATACTGTAATATAGGCCGTTAAGTAAGGCGTTTAGAGACATCTTCACCACTATCGGCATATTGTCGAGGGCAATGAGGTCCATCATCTCGTCAATCTCTTCTCCTGCAATCTCCCCGGCAATCTCCCTGCACCAGAGTCTAAAAGGGCCGAGGTCCGTAATCAACTCCCTTTCGTAATCATCACTTATACTCAAGGATGAACTGATAAAGGAGGCGTAGCGGGGTTTTAGAAGGATCTCTTCCAGGGCCTTGGCAAGATGGTTCTTTTTAATGCGGCATTCACAGTCACCCATTGAAATTAAACCCCAAACGCTGATCTTTCTATCCATAAGGCGTTGAAAGATATTGCGTTTGGCAATAACACCGTTCTGTTTGTAAACGGCCTCCTGTACTCCCTCATACACGGCCCTGGCAATCAACTCTCCCATCTTTGTATGCCCACCGGCATTGTCAATCTTTTGTCCATCCCCCTCCACCACGATGATGTTATCGGTTCCTGTCCCTGTTGCCTGATTGACCATCGGGGTAAAGCTGCTCCTTATATCCATATCCATAAGGGCGGCGGTTTTGGCCTCTGTGGCGGTGATAATGACCCTGGTCATTGCACGTGGGGTAAGGCGCATATTGGGCAAAATAATGATATTGATGGTTCCTGGCTCATAATATCTCCCCGTATCTTTCGACATCCTGACCGAGTTGGATTTGATGCCCGATGTTACCAGGGCATAGATCTCCATCGCTTTATAACGTTCCCGTTTCACGGAGAGATTGTCCATGTCAGCCCCTGTAAATAGTATGCTGGTATTCGCCTCGGATCTGCCAATTACGCCATATACCAGTCTTCTCAATCCCGGCAGGTCCAGCTTATGATTAAGAACCCAGCATGGTGGTGAGGAGTAATGGTTCGCAACAGATTCAATCCCTTTTCTATACCCCTCCAGGGTCGATACTGTCGACAGGGGTTTTTTAAAATCGATAAGCAGGGTCTTGTTGGGGAAATCCCTGATGCGGCTGTAAACGATTCGAGAATCCTTTACGTAATAGAGAGGGATATGAAGGCTGCGGAATTCGGTTACACTGTCCTTGATTATCTGTTCCTGTTGCTTTGAAAATTCATCTTCATATATTCTTGCTGACAACCATGATACAAAATCTCCGGTATTGGTGGCCGCCCTGCAGGTGAGATCGCAGGGAAAATAAAATATCTTCCCGGTCTTGACCGCCTCCACATCTTTCCATCCGGGTTGATTAAGAAATCTTTCCGCGGTCTCCCTGTTGCCTCCGCATCCGTAGATAACCTGGGGATTGAAACTCAGCCACTCCTCTCTGGTCACTGGCACTATATGCCCTCTTTTCTTGAGATTAGGAGGAATGCCGCCGGCCGCTTTTATCATTTCATTCTGAAATGAATTATCTCCGGGCGTCATAACCTGATCTTGGCCCATTAGCCTGATAACCCTTTTTCTTCTGTTTTGTGGGATCCTTTCTACTTTTTTTCTAATCAGCTCAAGTTTACCCCTTATCTCTTGAACTAATCCCTCCGCCTTCTCTTGGGCGTTAAAAATCTTTCCAAGCAGTAGGATATTTCTGTAACTATCGGCAAGGGAATCTGTCTCCAAATGAACCAGTGGGTACCTGCTAGGATTGAATCTCTCCATTACTTCTCTCTGTAAACCGGTACAAAAGATGACATCCGGTTCAATCTCTTCAATCCTGTTCAGGTGTGGTGAAGAGAAACTCCCGATAATTTCCTTATGGGCTGTCTCCGGCGGATAGGTGCTATGATAGGTTATGGCCTTTAATGAATCTCCCGCACCTATCTTCAATATGATCTCTGTGAGATTTGGGACCAGCGACACAACCCTTGATGGTTCTTTTTTTATTGAAACCTTATTTCCACCGTCATCCATAAATTCTACGGGATAGGCGAATACGCAGTAAGCCCAACTGAAGATGATAAGATTCAGGATGATTGTTGTAGATATTAAAGAAAATGCCTTGACACGATTCACTTTAAACATGAGACAGCCCTCATTTTAACTAGCGAAGCAACGCCTCAAACCCTGGCCCAGACCTGGCACGCAAGGACGTAAGTTTAAAAGCCAATGCCTCATGAACCTGAAGCATTAATAAGGGACACAATTGCCTCGCGCCAGGGCAGGCCGACAAGTTGAGAATAAACGTAATTCATTGCTTAAGGCGAAGCGATGCTGGATCCTGGATGCTAGATTCTGGATAAATCAAAAAAGAATTCCTTTTAAATCCAGTATCCAGAGACCAGTATCCAGTATCTGTTTGAATCACCCGTCACAATATATAGAAACCCTGGCCCAGCGCTGGTTTTCATTGATTTACTCCAATATGAATGCTTCATAAATGAGACATCGGCAATAGCATAAAAAATATAAATAGCGCCAGGGCGGGCTTGACATAAATTTTAAGATCTTAGTCTATGTAGACGGCTAGTTCACCCTATGAAAAAATATGACATTCACAGAGATATTTTAATCCCCACAAAATAGACAGCCTCCGGCATGGGATAATAATTAAAAAAGGCTGGAAAGCCGAATGAATTGAAGAACCCGAAATCGGAATATTCTTCACCAAAGATATTGGTCCCGTTAAAGAATATATCGACCATCTTATACCTGTAGGAGAGATACAGATCCACGGTCTGGTAGTCCTCCATCAGTTTTTGAGTGTTCCCGTAATCCATTCCAAAAAATCGTTCATCGATATAATTATATTGTAGTCTGCCCTTAAAACCTAAGTACTGTATATCTATCCCCACATGGTATTTCCATTCGGGTACCAATGGAATCTTTTTGCCGGTATTTGCACCTTTCGTAAACTCGGCATCGGTATATCCGATACTTCCATAAAGAGCTATAGGACTCCAAGCCTGAAATCTGATATCCGCTTCACCACCCTCATGACGTGTTTCATCCAAATTCTCATTTTGGAACGTCACGGAATTCCAAACGATTTCATCATCCAGATCCATAGAATAAACCCTCATGTTGAGCAAAAACCTGGAAGATAACGAGAGTCTGGTACCCAATTCATATCCCTCGGAGGTTTCCTGTTTAAGGTTGGTGTTGATTGCACCGGTAAATAGGCTTGTAAATTCATCCACCACCGGATACCTGAATGATTCATACACTCGTCCGTATATCTTTGATCCGGGCATAAAATTGTAAGCCAGTCCAAGGTGCCAGGCAGTCTCCGAATCCTTATGGATATGGTTGGTTGGAGCTAACCCGGCCATGGTGGCGCCTAACTTGATCTCAGGGTCCTCATATCTTGCTCCGGCATTCAATATGAGTGATTCGAGGAGATTGAATTCATTTTGAGCATAATAACTGAATGTCTCTTTTCGGTGTTCGAAGCGGTTGGTTGTTGCACCCTTGAAGGCACCTCTGAAGGCTTCATAGTCTGTGTCGTAATAATCAAACCCCAATGTCAGTCGGTTCCCGTGCCCCATAATATCTCTTTCGAGGACATACTGAACTGTTGCCCCATCTGTTTCTGATTCGAACATCACGAAACTTGCCCAGGAAGCCATATCGCTCTCTCTATCTTCGTTTCTAAAATTAAGACGAAGGTTCACGAGACCGTAGTTTCCAAAATTGAATTCCGACCCAAGGCCGATGAAAAAATCCTCGTCTTCACCTTGGTCGGCGAGATTTACGGCCTGTTTACGGTTGGCATCTCTTTGGGCCTCGGTAAGGGCACCAGGGAGTTCAAACTCAGCTTTCCCGGCATTCATCTCAAGAAATAAGGAGACATTGTCCCTCGGGTCCACCTGGATTTTTCCGAACACACCACGACGTTCCGTGGCCGACCTTTCACGATACCCATCCATCTCAAATCCTTCTACCCCCAGCTGAATCCCCACCGGTCCTTTACCATAATTCAGAGTCCCACTGGCTCTTTTGGTGTCGAGGTTTCCACCTCCCACTTCTGCATCGAAAGATAGGCCTTCTTTGACATCTTTTGTGATGATATTGATGACAGCACCCATTGCATTATCGCCATAAAGGACAGAACCCGAACCATGGAGCACCTCGATCCTCTCAATATTCACCACCGGTATGAGGGTCCACCTGATGCCCGATTGGTCTATGGGGTTAACCCTTCGGCCATTGATCACCACGGCAACATGGCGATCGGCCGTCTCTCCAAAACCGCCAATATCAACCATCTGGTTATTGCCATTTCCATTCAGATCCCTGATTGAGATCCCGCCAAGGGTTCTCAGGACATCCGGGACTGAGTGTGCGCCGCTGCTTTTTATCTCATCAGCCGTAATCACGGCCACATGAGCAGGGATCTTCTCCACTTTCTGCTCAAACCGGGTACCCGTCACCACCACCTCTTTCATAGTCGTTGTTACTTCTGAATCCCTTTTTTTATCCTCCGCCGAGACAAAACCCTGAGTAGTGAAAAGCACGCAAAAAATAAACGGATAAATAAACTTCTTCATTTTTCTCTCTCCTTTCCTGATTTTTTGAAATCTTTCTCAGGTCCGGATAATAAAAAATCCCCGGACCGACTCGATCGATCCGGGGATTTCCCTTTTTTATCCTCAAGATCTATGGGCAACCTTAGTCCGCGTAAGTTGTTCCCATTCCTTCAGGCAGGTCTTCTGGCTCCCCCGCCCTTTTAGCCACCTTCCCATCCAGATTTATTAGAACAGTGGCAACTACACGCTAAAAGGGTTCCCTTTTCCAAAACTTGAGAAAAGGGCAGGGTTACAGCGGCGGGTCCGTCCCCGAATTTAACGGGGTTCCCTATTAAGCCCGACTATGGGCACCTAAATTAACATTTTTACTGTAAAGGTAAAAATGGATAGAAGTCAAGAAAAAATATAATAAGCCAATTCTTTTTACCATGAGGTATGTGTTGGCAAGGCATCATCAGCGAAGCATCTCATATCGGATAGGAACGGCTCCCAAATCCGTCATCTCTTTAATGGCCTTTTCGCCATCGTCCGGATTCACATTGACGGCCCGAATAGCACCTCGAAGAAGAAAAACCTTATACCCTAGCTTTAGGGCATCTTTCACCGTATTAAGGACACAGTAATCAGTTGCCAGACCCCCGATCAGAAGACGTCCAATGCCATCAGATCGCAATCGCTCATCCAAATCCGTTCCTTCGAACCCGGAATAGGCGTCCTTGTCGATCCCTGTTCCTTTGGAAATGACCACCGCGTTGGCAGGGAGATTCAGATCAGGTGCGAACTGAGACCCCTTTGAATCCGAAACACAATGAGGAGGCCATGGACCCTCCTTCTCATGGAAAGAAGAGTGGCCAGGTGGATGCCAATCCCTTGTGGCATAGATTGGCAGATTTTTAGATTGAAATGCCTCAATGTATTTATTGAAGGCAGGGACAACTTCATCGCCCTGCTGTACTTCTAGATTACCCCCTGGAAGAAAATCGTTCTGAACATCCACCACAACCAGAGCATCGCCTTCTTTCAGTGTCAAATCCTCAGAATTCATTTGATTCATCTTATCATCATACCTTTCTGTTTATTCCCTTGACCGATAGTCAATATTCTCTCCAAGGTTGAGCTCAATTGAGCTAAATATAGATATAATCAATGCTTAAAAAGATGTCAAATCCCTTTCCTCGTTGGCCACTCCTGCCCCTCCCTGGCCCGGACCTGGTCTCCTGTGTCAATTGCAAGGGATCGTTTCCTGAGCAATAAACCTAAATCTGCGCTTCAAAATGGAGTTAGTCGCTCCAGGGCGGTCCTGCCACCAGAAAAGGGTGGTAGAATTATTTTTTAAATTGAGAGCCGAGTCCAGCCTCCGGCCCGTAGGGCCTACGCCCCGGAGGGGGGAGAGTTATACTTTCATGCCACCAACAATTAACTTTCCATTATCTCATTAGTTTGGCAATGATTGCCGTAGCTTCACTTGGTGTGGCAATCTGAATATCTTTGTACGCTTTAAGCTCAAGAAGATGTTTATCGCCGGATATAATCAGATGGACCTTTTTTGCTACAGCCAAGGCAAGAAAATTATTGTCAAACCTATCATCATGAATGACTTGAGGGATGATTTGGGGTGTTGGCACGAACGAAATCAGATTTACAAAATAGGCATAGGCTTCATCTGGTGATACACCAAGGTCGGAAAGTCTTCGATGGAATTTTTCATAGTTTAAAACGCGTCTCACTTCATCCGTGGTCACCGAGCATCCGAAGATTTCGAGTACACCATCACGTGCCCATTTTAATAAACGGTTTGGTGCCTGCCCAAAGCAAACCGGATACAGCCACATTCGTATCAATTACGACTCTCACGGCGCTTCCCGTAGCTTATGAACAATACGGGAAATCTCTTCAAGTTCAGGCTGGGTGCTGTCCTGAATGGAAACAGCCCGATCAAGCAGGTCTGACGGTGACTCTTCAAACGGTACGACCTTAAACAATGGTTTTGACCTTTTAAGAACGATAATTTCACCCCATCGTTTAAGATCTTCGGCAATATCCGGGAACCGCTGACGAAATTCCTTTGCACTCACGTATTTTGTCATGGGAAATTACCTCTAAAATAAACTTAAGTTTATTTTTAGATTAATTATATTTTACTTAAAAGTCAATTATAATATATAAGTCATATCTAATCGTTATCATTTAAGGAGGATCGTATGGAGAAGGATACAATAATCTTGTTGGGGTTGTGGGGCATTGTTGCCATCTACCTGGGGATGGGGATAGTTACATACATCATCTTTAAACAGATTGAGAAAATTGTAAAGAAACTGGATAGCGTCATTGAAATATTGGACCATATGTCCAAAAAGCAAGAAAAAACCCCTTATCTTAGATTTAGTTAAAGTGAAACGCTATGCTGGGTCAGGTCTCCTTTTTTTTGATTTAAGTTGAGTTGATAAGGTTTTTTCAATGGATAAGATGAGGGGAATTAGACTTGTGGGACAAGGTTCCATTGTAACCCGTATCTCTATCAGCCTGTTGCATCATTTCGTTTAGGGTCTTTTCCACATCCTGCCGTAATAGTTCAAGATCATGACTATTCAGATCCCTGGGGATATGCCAGGGCTCACGATAAATCACCGTAACCCTGCTGAATGGCAGGGGGATCATGGTTTTGTCCCAGGTCTTTTTCAAGGTAATTGCCGGATACGCTGAAACCATAACGGGAACAAGCGGGACGCCCGCTTCCTTTGCCAGAACGATCATTCCTTTTTTGGCGACGCAACGGGGACCTCTGGGACCATCCAGAACAGTCGCCGCCTTCCTTACCCCTGGTCCTGTCAAAAATTCCTTCATTCCCTTCAAAGCCTTTGGACCACCTCTGCTGGAAGAACCCCGAATGGGGATAACACCAATCTTTTCGGCAAATCCGGCAAAAAGATCTCCATCTCCTGACCGGCTGAACATAATCATGGGGCGGATTTTGCGGAAAGACCAGACCAGAAAGATGGCGCCCCGGTGCCATGTGGCCCCGACTGCTCCTCCTTCTCCCATAGCATAACGATCGTGAATCTCCTTGCCAATGATCTTAATCCGGCAGGTGGAAAACCATAGATTCAGGATTTTGGAACCAATGCTTGTTATCAGCCAATTCCTGAATTTTTTACGATGGAGACTTTTTCGCATAGCCCATAGTTACTGTTATGTACTTAATGTGTCAAGAAATTATGGTAGTTATACAAAATTGGGGCTATTTGAGAAAGATGGGTTTTGCTCCCTGCGTTTCTCCAAGGTTCCTTCCATGGATTTCAATTGTGAGAAGTTAATTCCTGATTGGTCATGTTGTTAAAAAAAATCTATTACTATTAATTGATAGGGGGGGTGAGAAATAGAAATGAAGGAATACAAACGGTATTCTAATATATATTTCGGGCGGTTAGGCTGGATTAATGATTTCCCAAAATAAAAAATTATTTCAAGGGAAATTGCGGTATTTTTGCAGGAAATTTGCAGGTAATTTGAGAAAAATAGAGGACTATTTAGAGGACATTAAAGATTATAGATTTCAATCTAGATTTTTTTCTACCCCTCCGTTGTAAATATTTATAGTAGCACGTGAAGCTCATGTGTTTTATTCGGTTTCTTATCGTATCCTTGAAAATGGGGACACCAGATTTTATTAAGACTAGCAGAAGAAACATTGAAAATCGATGGGTTTAAGGATCATAGAAGCCATACATAATCCAAAGGGGTTTAAGTATTCATATCCCGTCATTCGATCGGCGAACTACTGCTTGTCAACGTTAGTAGCTTGGTTCTTCTTCCCTTGACGCCGATCCAGCTTTTCCTTCGCTTTCTTCTTTCGCTTAACCTCTTTCTCATGCTTTTTAAAGCTATGAGTATTGCGTTTAGCCATGATCCTCCTTTTTCCAAGATTTAGGCTTGATGCCGACTCTCAACTATACCCCATAATTATATAATGACCCATTGAGAGATGTCAGACTTCATCTTCGAGTTGGTTTGTTAGAAACGCCGTCCTCCACCTTGGCTTCCTCCTCTTCTGTCACCACCAAATCCTCCTCTACCATCGCGATTTTCAGAGCGAGGGCGTGCCTTATTAACTTTAAGTGTTCGTCCTTTAAGCTCTGTGTCGTTCAAATCGTTGATTGCCGACTCAGCGTTGGCATTATCGCGCATCTCTACGAATCCAAATCCTTTTGATCTGTTAGTGTATTTGTCTTTAATGATATTTACGGATTCGACCTCCCCGAAAGCCTCGAAAGCCTGTTTTAAATCTTCTTCGGTTACTTCATACGATAAATTGCCTACATAGATATTCATTCGGATCTCCTTCTGATTACAGAAAATTTTGCAGGTTAACTTAAATGATTCGATCTCGTAACCATAATGCTAAGGGCACTCCACCCTAAATCGATGGAATGCCCTTTTCCTCAAAACAATGAGCTAAACTACAGTGACATTCACCGCAGCAGGTCCTTTTTGGCCCTGCTCTATGTCAAAATTAACCTGATCACCTTCACTAAGAGACTTGAAGCCGGTTGCATTTATACCTGAATGATGAACGAATACATCCGGACCATCTTGCTGCTCAATGAAGCCAAAGCCTTTGCGGTCATCAAACCACTTCACGATTCCATTAGCCATAGTAACATCCTCCTTTCAAATAATTTCTCATTTTTCCAGACTTCGGGATGTCACTTTTGACAAATAGATCTTTCCTTCAGAACGAAAAAAGCCCGCCCACAAAGGCGAACCCTCATGAGTTTTTTATATTTTTTCTTTTTTATCTTGAAAAGTCAAGTTTTAATTAAATTAATTCGATAATAAGCTTATTTTTCATTTAAGAGGGATAGAATTATCTTATTTAATTAGTGCTCATAAAGGAGGTATTAGGGCCTACATGTTGTTTTCTCTCTAAGATTTAAAATTGAATGATTCTTGCCTTCTGACTTTGGATGGCCTTATTTTATTACAATTATGTGGAATAACCAGTACTTGATCAACCAATCACTGTCAGCTTTAGATAGTAGCCTATTTTATAGAGAGGGCATACTCTCTAAGAAGGCAACATAAATCATTCATTGCTTTAATCCCTTCACCCCATATTAAGGGATTAAAGCAATGAATTACATTTAATCGGACACAGTGTCTGTAAGATCAAATCTCGATTTTTACAAATTATGTGAAGAAACCTTAAAAATTAGTCGATTTGATAGTCGGGTGGCGCGGGGGAATCTCACCCCCACTCTCCCACAGATCCGTACGTGAACCTCTCGATTCATACGGCTCTTCTTATCCAGTCAATAGATATATCTACTACCGACTTTGCCTTATATAAACAGTTCCTCCCATCTCTGGTTGACCGTCTAACAAGACCGGATAAGCTAACCCCTTCGCTCCGTCTCCATTACCGAGACTTCATCACTACTACGAGTTAGTCCGCCCCCGTGCTCCGCATCGGTACTTTCACTCTTGTGGGATCACCACTTGAATTTTTCCCTTATCATCGGAACGACAGGTTCCCACGTTCCGCACAAAAGCCTAAATCAGGGTCCCGCCACCTTTATGCCGGGCGCCGCTCAGGCAGTAAACAGGTTTCCCCTGAACTTATCCTGGCGTTGGGTAAGCCACCAGTTTTGACGCCGTCCATTAATTTTCGACACCTCGTCAATGGTTCGCTTTCGCTCGGCTCCCTGATTCACACCTGCCACAGTCCTAAGCCGTGACTTTTCCTTAACGCTCACCACCCTGGCTCTTTACCAAAGCAGCTTAAGGTGGTTTGAAACCTGCTCCTGCAAGCCGGTTCCGAGGGGCCATACCCTCATCTTTCGTGCAGTTTTGCACTTATTAAGGCACTTGGCCTTTATTGTGCGCGTGGCGCACTTACCCAAATTGAGTTAAAATCCAATTAGGGTGTCCCGACAGATGGGGACGATCAGCGGTCAGCACTCAGCTTACGAAATTTGACAATGAATTTAATATCTCATCTATAACGTTGTCTTAAAAAACGATTAAAATTTTTAGGCTAATAGCTGATACCTGAATGCTAATGGCTTCCAATTGAGCGTTTTCGACAAATTGGGGTATTAAACAAGTTCTCATGACTTCACCAATACTAAAAGAGCATCAATTATAGATTGCTAATATCACCATTGCAAAGTTAAACACAAAAAAAGAGGTTAGCCATATTTTATGGTTAACCTCTTAGATGCATCTGGTGGGCCTGGCGGGGTTCGAACCTGCGACCAATTGATTAAGAGTCAACTGCTCTTCCAGCTGAGCTACAGGCCCATTGTTAACAACCCATAATGATCAATCACTGGCGCGCCCGGCAGGATTCGAACCTGCGACCTACGGGTTCGAAGCCCGGCGCTCTCTCCAGCTGAGCTACGGGCGCGATTAATCTTGAACCCTTATCAAGCATCGGCCTCTTTGTCAATTTTTAATTCTTCTGAGCGGCCTGCCATCTGCTTATAGGTTTCAAATCTCTCTTTTACGTCTTCCTCGGCCTTTTTGAAAAGCTCTTCAGCATTATCCGGAAAGGTCCGGATCAGGCTGGAATAACGCACCTCACCAAGGAGAAATTCCCTAAAATCACCCGTTGGTTCTTTGGAGTCCAGGATAAATGGATTCTCCCCCTGCTCTTTGCGTCGGGGATCATAACGGTACAGCACCCAATAGCCCGCCTCCACGGCCTTTTTCTCCTCGGCTTGACTCAAACCCATGTCGATACCATGATTGATGCAAGGCGCATAGGCGATGATGAGGGAGGGGCCCTTATAGGTCTCTGCCTCCACCAGGGTCTTTATAAACTGATTCTTATTGGCTCCCATGGCAACCGAGGCCACATAAACATAACCATAGGACATGGCCATCCTTCCCATATCCTTTTTACGGGTCGGTTTGCCACTTGCTGCAAATTTAGCCACGGCTCCGGTAGGGGTCGCTTTTGAAGACTGTCCGCCTGTATTGGAATAGACTTCCGTATCCAGAACCAGGATATTGACATCATGTCCCATGGCTATCACATGGTCCAACCCCCCGTAACCGATGTCATAGGCCCAACCATCACCACCGATGATCCAGATGGATTTTTTGACAAGATAATCATTTCGAGCGAGTATTTCGTAGAACAACGGATTGATGGAACTCCCTTTGCTTATGAGTTCCTCCTCAATGAGTTCTTCTATTCTCCTACCATGTTCTTTGGATTTCTCTCCATCATTCATATTTTCAAGCCACGATTCACAGGCTTCTTTCAATTCAGGTGAAAGATCCGTATTCAGGGTTTCTCGAATGATCTCTGCTAATTTATCCCGTCTCTGACTCACCGCAAGCTCCATCCCAAAACCGAATTCCGCATTGTCCTCAAAGAGTGAGTTGGCCCAAGCGGGGCCATGACCCTCCTCATTAACGGTGTAGGGGCAACTGGGTGCTGAACCGCCGTAGATGGATGAGCAGCCCGTGGCATTGGCAATCATCATACGGTCCCCACAGTATTGTGTAATGACCTTTATATAAGGTGTCTCTCCACAACCGGCACATGCACCGGAAAACTCGAAAAGCGGCTGTCGAAACTGGCTGCCTTTCACTGAAGTGGCATTCATCAGATTATCCAATACAGGAAGTTCGGTAAAGAATTGATGATTGGGAATCTGTACGTCTTTTTGCGTGGCAATGGGCTTCATGACCAACGCTTTTTTCTTGGAAGGACATGTATCGGCGCAGTTACCACAACCCGTGCAATCAAGGGGGCTGATCTGAATTCGGAATTTCAAGTCCTTCAGCTCTTTTCCTTTAGCCTCGACAGTGGCAAAGTCTTTGGGCGCATTACGGAGGTCCTCCTCTCGCGCAAGAGCAGGACGAATGACTGCATGGGGGCAAACAAAGGCACATTGATTACACTGGATGCAATTTTCCGGTATCCATTCAGGCACATTGATGGCGATACCTCTTTTTTCATATCTGGTTGTCCCCGTGGGGAAGATCCCATCCGGACTAAAGGCACTGACAGGCAGTTTGTCTCCCTGCAGGGCCAACATGGGCCTCATCACCTGGCTCACGAATTCCGGTTCATCTTCTTCCCTATACGCCTCCTCCCCGGCTGTTTCCCAGGATTTGGGAACTTTTATTTTCTGCAAGGCACCCACGGCCTTTTGAACGGCATTCACATTCATCTGTACCACGTCATCTCCCTTTTTACCGTAGGTATCTATGATGGCCTTTTTTAAATAATCAAACGCCTTCTCAGGGGGGATCACCTCGGCGATCTGAAAGAAGGCCGACTGCATGATCATATTTATCCTCCCTCCCAGACCCAGCTCAGTGGCTATCTTAACAGCATCGATGTTATAAAAATTAAGATTTTTCTGTGCAATGGTCCTCTTCATAGGATCGGGCAGTTGTGACTCCATCTCTTTGACACTCCAGGGCGAATTGAGTAAAAATGAGCCTCCTTCCTTGATGCCGTCCAGGATGTCGTACTCTGTGACAAAGGCAGGATTGTGGCAGGCTATGAAATCTGACTGGGTTAACAGATAGGGTGACTGGATCTTGTGGGGAGAGAATCGGAGATGGGACATGGTTATTCCCCCCGATTTCTTAGCATCATAGGCAAAATAGGCCTGTGCATACATATCGGTATTTTCTCCAATGATCTTAATGGAGTTTTTATTGGCCCCGACGGTCCCATCGGCACCAAGTCCCCAGAACTTACATCGCACGGTACCTTCAGCCGTCGGATCGATTTCATGGCCAAGCTCAAGTGATGTATGTGATACATCATCCACGATTCCCACCGTAAAATGGTTCTTAGGGACAGATGACCGGAGATTATCAAACACGGCCTTCACCATGGTTGGCGTAAAATCCTTACTCCCTAATCCATACCGTCCACCCACAATGACTGGTTTTTCCCCTCTTTCCTGAAACACAGTGCATACATCCTGGTAAAAGGGTTCACCGAGACTCACCGGTGCCTTGGTCCTATCAAGGACTGCGATTCTTTTTGCTGTAGCAGGAAGTGCCCTTAAAAAGTGCTCTCTCTCAAAAGGCTGGTAGAGGCGCACTTTGATAAGCCCAACCCTTTCGCCTAATCCGGTAAGGTAATTGACCGTCTCTTCGATCACATCACAACTGGATGCTATGGAGACGATAACTTTCTCGGCCTCAGGATCGCCAACATAGTCGAAGAGATTGTAAGGACGGCCCACCAGATCACTCACCCTCTGCATCTCCTCGTGGACAATACGGGGGATCCTTTGGTAGAAGGGATTGGCCGCCTCTCTGTTCTGGAAAAATATGTCGGGATTCTGAGCCGTCCCTCTCAATTGGGGGTATTCGGGATTCATACACCGGCTTCTGAAATCATCAATGGCCTCCCAGTCAACTAGCCCGGCCATATCATCATAATCAATAACCTCTATCTTCTGGATCTCCATAGAGGTTCTGAACCCATCAAAGAAGTGGACAAATGGGAGACTTGCCCTGATACTGGCAAGGTGAGCCACAAGGGCCAGGTCCATGACCTCCTGAACCGATGCCGACGCAAGCAGTGAAAAGCCCGTCTGTCTGACCGCATTGATGTCGGAGTGGTCTCCAAAGATGGAAAGGGCATGGGCTGCAACAGCTCTTGCTGAGACATGGAAGACGGCCGGCATGATTTCGCCTGAGATCTTGTACATGTTGGGTATCATAAGCAGTAGACCCTGGGATGCGGTAAAGGTTGTGGACAAGGCTCCTGCCGCAAGGGCCCCATGAACAGCACCTGCCGCACCGGCTTCCGACTGCATCTCCACTACTTTTAAAACCTGGCCAAATATATTCTTTCTCCCATAGGCGGCCCATTCATCGCAGTATTCTCCCATGCTGCTGGAAGGCGTAATGGGATAGATAGCTGCCACCTCACTCATCGCATAGGCCACATGGGCGGCCGCTTCATTTCCCTCAATAGTCTTTGTAATTTTATTCATCATTCCCTCTCCCCCTGATATTTCAGTCAATAGCGTGATATAGATACAGAGGCGATTTTTATTCCATAAAAAAGATCTTTATGGTTGACAATACCCCTGGTAAACCTCTTTCATGATTTAAAAATGGATAGTTATTTAATATATTATTATTAGAGAACGAGCAATATTTAAATTAAGGATGACATGATGAAAAGAGAATATCCGGAACAGCCCATCGTAGGTGTAGGAGCCATCATTTTCAAAGAACAATCAGTGTTACTGGTCAAGAGAGATCGGGAGCCCGGAAGAGGACAATGGAGCCTACCAGGAGGCGTTGTGGAACTGGGTGAAACGCTCATTGAGGCATTAAAACGTGAATTATATGAGGAAATAACAATCAAAATTGAGGTTGGAGGTCTGGTCAGGCTTCTTGATCGAATAATTTATGACCCGGACAGAAGAGTTCAATTCCATTACGTGATAGCGGATTACTGGGGATGGGTTGTCTCAGGCCAACTTAAACCGGGTTCCGATGTAAGTGATGCGCGATTTGTAAAACTTGAAGCGGCCAAAAAGATGGGGATCAGCAAGGAGGTGGAAGAGACAATTTTTATGGCCATAAAAATGAGAGATGAGAATATAAAGGGTTGTTCTCCATCGAAGGAATAATTCAGCCAAATGCTTCTTTGATATTAGCATAGACTTTATCTAATCTAAGAATACGCCTGAAAAGTGATAAACAGATGAAGGCTTGCAATCGGAAAGCCAATTCTGAGCGGCTCTCTAAGAGATCATTAAACGCCTTCTTATTGATAAAAGCAACCTTGCAAGGGGTGATAGGAACAACACTAGCTGATCTTGGCTTATCATCTATCAGGGCCATTTCACCAAATATCTCGCCCTTGACCACTTCCCCGAGCACAATCTCGTTATAATCTGAGGAAAAAGTAACCGCCTTCGCTTTCCCTTCTAACATAAAATAGGCCCCATCACCCCTATCTCCTTCAGCAAAAACAAACTGATCCGCATCAAAAACCTTCATTTCCTGAAATACGGCTCCGACCTCTTCTTGAGTGAACTTGGGAAATAGGCCCGTTTTAAGATTGACCTCGTCTTGTATATCTCCATGCTTCATAATATTCCTCCTATCACCGTTTAAAACAATATGAAGGGCATTTATGGCAGTTTTATATTTATCATTTAGATTTCTTAGCCTCTCTGGCAGGATATTGTAAAGCCTGTAGATAAGATCATAACTGTATGGCTGACTGCTCTTCAGTAGAGTCTCAAATCCAGGACGTGTTAAGATGCCGAGCTTTGTTCCCTCCTTGGTGGCTTCGATGGTGGCTGTTCTTTTAACATTGTAAAAAAGGCTAATCTCGCCGAAAATCTCTCCGGGGCTCAATTGGGCTACGGGAGACCCATTAATGTAAACAGTAACTTCCCCGCTTTTGATTAAGTACATCTCCTGGCCGAATGTGTTTTGCTGGCAGATGATATCTCCTCTATGATAGATCTTTGTTTGAGAGAAGATCTGATTAAGATGCTCGTTGTTGATGGTCCCAAATAGGGCCCCACTTATATTCTGGCAGATTAGATCAAGTTCACTCTTCTGTACCGCCCCACTCTCTATCTGAACAGGCAACAGAAGATCGTCCACATATTCGATCAGGTCCTTCTTATACTTTTCGGGCATCTTCATAAATTCCTGGGAGATCCTCTTTGCCTCGTCAACGGAAAGATATTTTTTGTCCTGGATCTTTCTGTAGATAAGGTGCTCCCTTAGGGCAAAGAGGTCTTCCATGCCGGTTAAGAACCGATAGGCATTCTCATTGATTATCTCGGGAGTTATGAGTGCTTCCGATTCTATCTTTGATAATCTCTCTTTCCCCTTTGAAACAAAGGTCTCATAGGATTCTTCCATGGAAGATGATTGTGCATCATGGATCAGGGCGATATCCTCTGGTGTCAGCGGCTGAATCTGCTCAGCCACAACATCAAATTGATATCCCATACTACGCAGGAGCTTAATAATGAGTCTATTATTGATGCCCCGTCCGGTGATATTACCGTGTACATCTGCACTGTAAGCCGGAGGACTGAAAAGCAATTTTCCATAGTTGTCGGTAGCATGAACACGAACATAGACACCATGGACAAGGCACCAATGTCCGATCTTCTCAGCGGCCACCAGGGGATCTTCACCTTCTATATTCAGGTGACCCAAATCCAGAGTTATCCCAAAATTTTTATTTCTCACACCACCTGGAAGTCTTTTCAAGATCTCCCCAATATATGCAATAAAAACGTCAGAATTCTGCTGATCTTTGGTCTGGCAGTAGTTTTCGATGGTTACCCGAACTTCGCTTCCTTCCGCATACATGATTAGCTCGACCATCTTTTTCAGGTCTGACGTATTGATCAGATGAATAACCACAGAACCTGCCCCGATATCTTTTGCCAACTCAATGGTCTCACATTGTAGTTCGAAGCACTTTAAAGGATCATAGAAAAGCTGCTCACCCCTTTTAGGATCCGGAAAGGGCGAATAGGGACCAACGATAGGTGAATGAATATCTATCTTCACTCCGCTCTTCCTGCACGCCTCCATGATCTGTTCTCGTTTTCCTTTCGTCAATTCTTCCGGGAGCAATCTGGTATAGTTAAAGGGGTGAAAATCAATGCTGAGTTCAAGCCCTTCTAGATTTTCATTTTTTACTTTCTCTACCATTGAAACCGGATCGAAAATCTGATTTTCCCAGAAGGTAACAGCCCTTACCCGCCTGGGATTTTTCAGTGCTGTCCAGGTTTCAATAGATACATGATGTTTCAAGAAGAGGGAATCGTATTGTTTGGCAAAATTGACAATGAATTGATCAAGATCTTCTGGTCTGCTCTCATCATAAAAGAGGAAATATGGGGCGTGTTCGTATAACCAACATGTCTTTACAAAAAAAAGGGGGGCTTCAATCAGCCTCTTGAGGGGAACTTCATTCTTCTTTTCCTTTGCGAGATTTAGCAGATGGAACAGGCTGGCTGGCGATATGGCATAGCCATATTTCACCTTAGATTTATGGGCGGCCAGCAACATGAGGGCCTCATCTCCTGCAAGGCCCATTTTTCTCAACTGTTGTCGGCTCTTTTGGCAAAAAATATCCTTTTCAATGAGGCTTTCATCGAGAACTCTCCCAACTTCCCCCATATCAAATGTTTTTTCACCGATTATGTTATGAATATAATCCATAAATAATCTACTTTATCAGATTTAAAAATCTTTCCCAGTGTGGCCATGACCAATAGATAATAAAAGCCTTTCCCTTAATTGATCCTGAAGGCACGTATCCCCAGAATCTGCTATCGTAACTATGGTCACGGTTATCTCCCATAACAAAATAATGGTTATCCGGTACAACTACAGGTGCAAACCTATCTTTACGACCTGGATTGTCACTCCCACTCCCTTGATCCATATAAAAACCATGTTTGTCGTCATATAATTTTCCATTGATATATATCTTGTTATCAATCATTTCAACCTTTTCCCCGGGAAGCCCGATGACGCGTTTAATAAAATCTTTACTCTTATCTACTGGATAGATAAAGACGATCACATCATCCCGTTTCGGTTTACCCGTAGGTATAATGGTCTTACGTAAAAAAGGCATCTTAATCCCATAAATGAATTTATTGACAAGTATATGATCGCCTATTAGAAGGGTAGGCTTCATAGATCCAGAGGGTATCTTAAAGGCCTGGACTACAAACGTTCGAATGAATAATGCAAGAAGAATAGCTATTGCTGCAGCTTCTACATATTCCCTGAAGGTACTCTTTTTCTTGATCTTGCCGGTATCTCTATGTTCTTCCAAAAAATCCTCTCCCTTTCTATTCCAAATAGACTTATTTTTGTAATTACTCAGGTGTTTAGGTTGAAGACTGAAGGCTGAAGGTTAAGACAGCTTCAGTCTAAATCCGCAACGATCGAATCAAACTACTCAAGACCTTCTCTGTTTCCACAATCTTTTG
>Ga0180009_10000813_pt1 | contig 40231 bp, 37 predicted proteins | sample OS_PC_MetaG_FD_123537 | JGI IMG/M metagenome (GOLD analysis project Ga0180009, IMG submission 123537) | Groundwater microbial communities from the Aspo Hard Rock Laboratory (HRL) deep subsurface site, Sweden - OS_PC_MetaG | ecosystem: Environmental > Aquatic > Deep subsurface > Groundwater... | reverse complement strand
TAAATATCTCAAATATCTTATTGTTTTGGATTTTGAATTTTGGTATTCGGATTTGTTTCGTATTTCGGATTTCGATATTCGGATTTAACCGTTTTTTCATATTTATACCGAATTGTTATTATACATTTGATTGCAATTTGGTATAAGGGCTATATTTAGTCCGAGGTCATCCGATAGGTTCTGGTGTTGTTAAGTCAACATGTAGGCATATTGTTAAGAATAGAATGGGAATATCAATGGCCTGCTGGGGAATTAGTGGGGCTGAATTAATTCTGAAGTTACGTTCAGTAGCAAAAAGCAATGATTGGGATGAATACGGGGAGTTTTAGACAAAAGAAGCCCAGAAGAATGAACTTTTTTCTGAAGGCAATAACTTTTTGATTTTACAGGAAAGAAAAATTGCTTAATTTTGGTGGCATTCAAATGAAATTTTCCTACTAAGGCATTATTTACACTCTGGTATCTTAGAAGCAAAAGTTTCATTGACAATCTTGATGGCACAATATTCTCCGCACATCGTACAAGTACTCTTATCCTTGGGGGCTCTTTCTTCTCTTAACTTTTCAGCTTTTTCTGGGTTAATGGCTAACTTGAACTGTTCTTTCCAATCTAAATTACGACGGGCATAAGCCATCTTTAAGTCATCTTCTCTTTTATTAAGCTTAATCATATCACCGATATGGGTAGCAATTTTAGCAGTAATTACTCCCTCTTTGACATCTTCAGGAAAGGGAAGAGCAACATGTTCTGGCGGTGTTACATAACAAATGAAATCAGCTCCATAGGCTGAAGAAAGAGCCGCGCCTACCGCCGCAGAAATATGATCATAACCAGGGGCAACATCGGTGGTTAAGGGACCTAACATATAAAAAGGAGCCTCTCCACTCATTCTTTTCTGAATAATCACATTGGTTTCTATTTCATCAATGGGAATATGACCTGGTCCTTCCACGATTACTTGAACTCCTGCTTTTTTAGCTTCATCAGCTAACTCGCAATTAAGGATTAATTCTTGCACTTGAGCTCTATCGGAAGAATCATGAATAGCCCCAGCACGCATGCCATTACCCAAGCTAAGAACCGTGTCGTATCTTTTCAAAATCTCTAATAAGCGACCAAATTGAGCATATAAGGGATTCTCTTCTTTGTTATGAAGCATCCAAGCTGTCATAAAAGCTCCTCCTCGACTCACTAACCCACCATAACGATAATTTTGCTTCTTCAGACGTTCTAAGGTGATTAAATTAATACCACAATGAATAGCCATGAAACCAATGCCATCACGGGCTTGTTTTTCTATTACTTCAAATAAAAAATCTGGTTTCATCTTAACCACCGAACCAAATTCTTGAATAGTCTCTATAGCGGCTTGATAAAGAGGAACATTTCCTACTGGCAAAGAGATTGCTTTTAAGATAGTTCTTCTTATTAAGTCTAAATCTCCTCCTGTGGAAAGTTCCATCAAAGTATCAGCTTGATATTTTTCCGCAATCTTTGCTTTATCTATCTCCATTTCTAAGTTTATAATATCAGGGGAGGTGCCTATACTGGCATTAACCTTAGTCTTTAATCCTTTGCCAATGCCTACCGGATTACACTCCCGATTGACATTAGCTGGAATAACCACTTTGCCTTTGGCTATCATGTCTCTTATGTATTCCCAAGAAACACCTTCTCTTTCCGCTACATCCTTCATCTCCTTAGTAACTTCTCCATTTTTAGCTCTTTCTGACTGGGTCTGCATTTATTTCTCTCCTTATTAAATAATAGAGACTATCATACTTTAAATTGTTTTTTTGTCAAGCCTTTAGTTAAATCCCCTGATAACTAACCGATCACCCAAAAACTAACTTTTTTGTTGCAAATTATCTTAAAAATAGGTATGTTTAACAAGAATAAAATGGAGAGTATTAAAAGGAATTTAAGTTATCTAAAAAAGAGGATTGTCCATATTTGTCCAAATAGAAGAGTAGTTATTGTTGTAGTTACTAAGCTGGTAGAAGTAGATAAAGTAGAAGAGGTTATTAAACAAAACATAAAAAATATAGGAGAAAGCAAGGTTCAAGAAGCAGAGAGAAAATTTTCATTTCTTCAAAAAGATAAGGTTAAGTATCATCTGATAGGACATCTTCAAACTAATAAAGTAAAAACAGTCGTGAGATTGTTTGATTTAATCCAATCTGTAGATAGTTACTCTTTAGCTTATGAAATAAATAAGGAAGCGGAAAAGATTAATAAAGTTCAAGACATCTTGCTTCAAGTAAATACTTCTAAAGAAAAAAATAAGTATGGTTTTTTTGAAGAAGAAGTTTTAAACTTAATTGAAAGATTAGCCTCCATGTTTAATCTTTCAATTAAAGGGTTAATGACAATTGCTCCTTTTGTTTCTGAAGAAGATAGATTAAGAGATTGTTTTAAAAGATTAAGAAATTTACAAACTAAAATCTCTAAACTAAACATCAAAGGCCTAAAGTTAAAGTATCTTTCTATGGGCATGAGCAATGATTATGAAATTGCTCTACAAGAAGGAGCTAATATGATTCGCGTTGGAAATGCAATATTTAATTGAATAGGAACTTAAAAAATTCATAGACGTAGCTTTTATTAAAAGTAAAGGGTTATTGGCAAAATGAATTTAAAAGTATCATTTTTAGGGGGAGGAAATATAGCTGAAGCTATTGCCAGAGGTGTCATTGAAGCAAAGCTTCTCTCTCCAGAGGAGATTTCAGTAAGCGATGTCAAGAAAGAAAGATTAGATTATCTTGTTGATAAATACAAAGTAAATGTTTTTAGTAATAACAAGGAAGCGATTAGGGAGACTGATGTTATTATCCTTTCTGTAAAGCCGGTGGTATTAAATCAAGTGATAGATGAAATAAAGAATGAGGTTAATACTACCCAGAGTATAATTTCTGTGGTGGCTGGAATTAATACTACTGATATTGAAGATCGATTTAATAAGAAGGTTAGCGTCATTAGGGCGATGCCTAATATGCCGGTCTTAATTAGAAAAGGTATTTCAGCTATTTCCTTAGGTAAATATGTTCAGGAGGAAGAAGAAAAAGCAGCTTTCACGATCTTTAAGACGGTAGGAGAAGTAGTCAAAGCAGAAGAAAGCTTAATGAATGCGATTACGGCTTTATCTGGAAGTGGCCCTGCCTATGTCTTTACTTTTATTGAAGCTTTAGTAGATGCAGGCGTAGAATTAGGGATATCTCGAGAAATATCTCTTAAACTTGTTACTGAAACTATAAAAGGAGCAGTCTTGACTATCTTAAAGACCGGTGAACATCCAGTGCTTCTTAAAGAGAAAGTAACTTCTCCTGGAGGAACAACGATTGCGGCTTTGAACACTTTAGAGGAGTCAGGATTTCGTTCTGCTATTATTAAAGCTGTCAAGAAAGCCGCCCAAAGGGCTTCCGAGTTATCAGCGGAAAATTAATTTATTGTCTAAGAATTTGAAAAAATTCTTGTTGTAAGGATTGCAACAAAGGGGAAAACTAATTTTCCTTTCGTGGGAACGGCAGCACAAAAAAATGCGAGCAAGTCCGAACGTTCCTGAGCATCATAAGGGCGAAGTTTTACGGAAGATAGTTCCGTAGCACTATCAAAGAGCTATCTTATTTGACTTTTTTTAAAAATAAAAATCATGATGTTTAACTTAGCTAATCTTTTTAGAAACTTAGCGATAATTTTAAATATAGCCTTTAACCTTTTCTATTTTTTATTGGTAGCTAGAATTATTAGTTCCTGGATAGCACCAGATCCTTTTCATCAAGTTGTTCAAATTATCTATAAACTTACTGACCCTATCTTAAATCTAATTAAAAGATTGGTTCCTTTGCAGTTTGGAATGATTGATTTTTCGCCCATTATTGCCTTTTTTCTTTTAGAATTTTTAAAAAATTTCATTGTGGGAACCTTAATTAGTATTAGTAATAAGATTTAAGTTTGAAGTTACAAATTAAGATTAAGATACAGCCTAATGCTTCAGAAAATAAGATTTTAGACTATCTTGATAATTATTTAAAGATTAAGATAGTTTCTCCAGCTATTGAAGGAAGGGCTAATAAAACTTTGATTGATTATTTATCTAAACAACTTGGGATCTCCAAGTCTTCTTTTAAAATTATTAAGGGTCAACATTTTTCTAAAAAGATAATAGAAATTAGTAATTTGACAGAAGAAAAGCTGAGTATCGTGGAGAAATTTTTAAGATTACCAAATTATAAGATTAATTTATAAGATTAATTGATAAATTATATAAAATCTATCCAAAATCACCAAAAAACTAGATGAATTACCAAGAAACATTAAATTTACCTAAAACAGACTTTAAAATGAAAGCTAATCTTCCCCTTAAAGAACTAGAAATAGAAAAGTTTTGGGAAGAGATAAGGCTTTACCAAAAATTACGGGAAAATTCTAAAGATAAACCAAGGTATGTTCTTCATGATGGCCCTCCTTATGCTAATGGAGATATTCATATGGGACATGCTTTAAATAAGATCCTAAAAGATATTATTGTCAAATACAAGTCGATGACTGGCCACGATGCACCATACATTCCTGGATGGGATTGCCATGGCCTCCCCATTGAGTATAAAGTTGCGCAACGATTGGCTAATGAAGAAGGCTTAACTTCAGAAAGAATAAGACTGGAATGCCAAGAGTATGCTGAAAAATATATAGAGATTCAAAAAGAACAGTTTAAAAGGTTAGGAGTTTTAGGAGATTGGAATAATCCGTATTTAACCCTCGATCATGATTATTGTGCTACGGTGATAGATGTATTTGGCAAGATCGTGGAAAGAGGACATGTTTACAAGGGACTCAAGCCTGTCTACTGGTGCTCTGACTGCCAAACAGCTTTAGCAGAAGCGGAGGTAGAGTATAAGGAACGAAATTCTCCTTCTCTCTTTGTAAAGTTTCTTCTGAAAGAAAAAGGTGAAATATTTAAGGACATTAACTCGCTTCTCTATGTAGTTATTTGGACTACCACTCCCTGGACATTGATTGCTAATGTAGCTATTGCTCTTCACCCCGAGGCTAATTATATTACCGTCTTGGTAAAGAGAGATGAAAAAGAAGAAGCTTACCTTTTTGCAGAAAATATGCTCTCCAAAATGATCAGCATTTTGAAGATAAACGACTATCAGATTCTCCAAAAAAACAAAGGAAGAGAGTTAGAAAATTTATCTTGTGACCATCCTTTCATAGAAAGAAAATCAACCTTAGTCTTAGCTGACTATGTTTCTTTAGAAGAAGGTAGCGGTTGTGTTCATATTGCTCCTGGTCATGGATTGGAAGATTACGAAACAGGAATTAATTACAAACTGCCTATTATCTGTCCGGTAGATGAAAAAGGTAAATTTACTAAGGAAGCTTTAGAATTTGAGGGATTGGAAGTATTTAAGGCTAATGAAAAGGTTTGTAAAAAGTTAAAAGACTTAGCTTATCTTTTATGGCGTGGCGAAATTACTCATTCTTATCCCCATTGTTGGCGATGTAAGAATCCTGTAATCTCTAGAGCTACTAAGCAATGGTTTATCAGTATGGAGGTAAATAATTTAAAAGAAAGAACTTTGCAAGCCATAGAAGAAGTAAATTGGATTCCTGACTGGGGTAAGAACAGATTTTATGGAATGGTAGCTAATCGAGATGAGTGGTGTATTTCTCGTCAAAGATCTTGGGGAGTGCCCATTCCGGCATTTCATTGTCAAGAATGTGGAGGTTATCTTTTACTACCTGAAATAATCTATAAAGTCAGAGATGTTATCCAAGAAGAAGGAATAGAGGCTTGGTTTAAAAAAGAAGCTAGTTATTTTCTGTCAAGCCAAGAAAGATGTCCTCAATGCGGAGGAAATAAGCTTAGCCAAGAAAGTGATATTATAGATGTTTGGTTTGAGTCAGGAGTAAGCCATGAAGCTGTTTTACGTCAAAGAAAAGAGCTTTATTGGCCAGCTGATTTGTACTTAGAAGGAAGCGACCAACATCGAGGTTGGTTTCAATCATCTATGTTAGTAGCTATGAGCATCCATGGAAAGCCTCCTTATAAGACGGTCCTTACTCATGGTTTTATGCTTGATTCTTCAGGCAAAGCCATGAGCAAATCGATGGGGAATGTGATCTCTCCCCTGGAAATTATTTCTAAATATGGAGCTGATATTTTAAGGCTTTGGGTATGTTCTATTGATTATCGAAATGATGTAAACATAGGAAAAGAAATTATAGAAAGAATGGCTGAAGCTTATCGAAAAATTAGAAATACCGGTCGGTTTATTTTAGGAAATATTTATGATTTTGATCCTGATAAAGATAGCTTGCCTTATCAAGAATTACTAAGCATAGATCGTTGGCTTCTTTCCAAGCTTCAAGTCTTGATTAATAAGACTACTTCTTCTTTTGAAGAGTTTGAGTTTTATAACTTCTACCATTTGTTGAATAATTTTTGTGTTGTTACTTTAAGTTCTCTTTATTTAGACATTATCAAAGATCGACTTTATACTTACCCTAAAGATTCATTAGATAGGAGATCTGCCCAAACCTGTATTTATAAGGTGTTAATAGTTTTGGTTAAATTAGTAGCTCCAGTCATAAGCTTTACTGCCGAAGAAATATGGAGTTATTTACCTAATGGTAAAAAAAAGAAAGAAAGTGTTCACTTGGCTTCTTGGCCTAAAGCAAAAGAAGAGTTCATAGATGAGGAATTAGAAAAAGAATACGAAGAACTACTTTTATTGAGAGATGAAGTCTTAAAAGAGATAGAAGAGATTAGAAAAAAAGGAGTGATAGGAAACTCCTTAGAAACAAGAGTAACCATTAATTTATCTTTGACCAATAAGAAATTGTTAGAAAAATACCAAGAAGAATTAAAGAGCTTATTTATTGTCTCCAAGGTAGAGTTAAAAGATTCTTTGGAAGAAAAGATAAAGATAAAAGTAGAAAAGGTAAAGGAAAAGAAATGCCAACGATGTTGGAATTATCAAGAATCAGTGGGAAAGAGCTTAGAATTACCAGATCTTTGTCAAAGGTGTGTTAAGGTAGTAAAAAGTTAAGTTTATCTTAAATTTACCAAAGAAAGGAGAGGAAGATGGAAGAAAGACAGCGTGAAATCTTTAAGGAAAAACTCTTGAAATTAAGAGCTGAGTATGTCAAAGAGGTTCAAAGCATGGAAAAAGAAAATTTACGTAATTCCTTGCGAAATGTTTCTGGGAACCTCTCCGGGTATTCTCAGCATATCGCTGAAATTGCTGCTGATAGCTCTGAGCAAGAAAAAAATATTCAACTATTAAGTTCAGTCTCTCATCTATTAGCAGAAGTTAACGAGGTTCTTCATAAGATGGAAGATGGTTCTTATGGAATATGTGAAGATTGTAGCCAAGAAATTCCACTTAATCGGTTAGAAGCTATTCCTTATGCTAAATTTTGTTTAAAATGTAAAGAAAAGAATAGCCCAAAAGATAGGAGGAGATGAGCTTTACTTTGGAGGTAACTTTAAAAGATAAAAGATCTTTGGCTTTTTACTCAGTCTTCTTGGTAGTCTTATTTTTGGATCAAACAAGTAAGTATCTGATCAGATGTGCCTTTCAATTAGGTGAAGGAATATGGCTGATTAAAGATGTCTTATCTATTTGTCATATCCAAAATCAAGGAATTGCTTTTAGCTTATTAACAAGTCTTAAAGATATCCTTATCTATTTAAATCTTGCCTTAGCAGGAATGATCGTCTTTATTTATCAAAAGATAAAAAAAAGAGTCGGTCAAATCTTTATAGATGTTATCTTTGGATTAATTATCGGCGGAACAACAGGTAATATTATCGATCGTTTTTTATTTAAAGGAGTGATAGATTTCTTAGATTTAGGTTGGAAAAGTATCAGGTGGCCGGTCTTTAATCTGGCTGATATGGCCATTTGCTTAGGGATGTTCCTTCTTTGCTTTTTTCTTTATAAAGAAGAGAAAGAAAAAGGCAACCATCTTTTTTCAGAAAAATAAAAGTTTTTAGAGATTTTTAATTAAGAACAGAGGAGAAAATGCATCCAGTCTTACTTTCTGTTGGTTTTATAAAAATTTATTCTTACGGATTATTCCTATCAATTGCTTTTCTCATATCCTTATTTTATCTAAAAAGAAAAGCAGTCGATGAGGGGATAAAAGTTAAGGACTTGATAGACTTAAGCTTGTCTGGCCTAATTGCCGGTATCATTGGAGCAAGGCTTTTGTATGTCTTAGATAATTATCAATATTACTTAAATGAGCCTTTAGAGATTATTTTACTTAACAAAGGAGGTTTAATATTCTATGGAGGTTTACTTTTAGGCAGCTTAGCCAGTGTCATCTTTATTAAGAAAAGAAGACTACCTTTGGGAAAAATTACAGATTTATTAGCTCCTTGTCTTGCTTTGGGCGAAAGTATGACCAGAATAGGCTGTTTTATGGCTGGGTGTTGCTATGGAAAGCCTACTTCCCTGCCTTGGGGAGTAAGATTTCCTGTGGATAGCTTAGCTTGTAGTCATTACGGCCATAAAGTCTTACATCCTACTCAATTATATTCATTCTTGGCTCTCTTAGTTGTCTTTATTTTTTTAAATTGGAAGCTGAAGCATAAACTATTTGAAGGTGAAGTATTTATTTGGTATTTTATCTCATATTCTACAGTAAGATTTATTTTAGAGTTTTTTAGAGGAGATAACCTGGCTTTTATTTTTTCTCTCACTATGGCCCAAAGTCTTGGAATATTACTCTTCATTTGCAGCCTCTTTTTCTGGTTGATGCTTAAAAATAGATCTAAGACTTTAATTTAGAAAAATGGTCAAGTTAAAAAAGAACTTAACGATAGTTACTCTTATCTTAATCTTAATCTTTTCTAACCAAGTATGGGCTCAAGAAAAAGAAGAAGTGAAAGAATCTAAGATTCGGCGATTTGAAATATTATTTAATGCTTCTTTGCCTTTTACCCTGATCTTTAGTTATTTATTAATTAGTGGGATAGAGAGTATCGCTAGCCAAGGAAAGGTCTTTTCCGTGAAAGAAAAAGACCGCCCTTTAGTCTTAGTTGGGGCAGTAACTTTCTCTAGCTTAATTGCTTTTATAGATCTTAAGAAAGACTCTTCAAGAGATGAAAAAGTAAGGCCATGTAATGTTAAATGAATTTAATTGTCCTTCCAGAAGAAGCTAATCAAAGACTAGATATTTTTTTCCTTCCTTATCTTCCTTCTTCCATCTCTCGTTCTTCTCTGCAAGGAATGATTAAAGATGGTTATGTAAAAGTAAATGATCTCCCCGTAAAATCAAGTTATCAAGTCAAAGAAAAAGATCATATTTTTATTGAGATTCCAGAAAGAAAGAGCTTAAGTATAGAAGCGGAAGATCTTCCTTTAAATATAGTCTTTGAAGATCAAGATATTATCGTTGTTAATAAAGAAGCTGGAATGATTACGCACCCTACCCCTAATATCTTAAACAAGACCTTAGTTAATGCTCTCCTTTTTCATAGCCAAAAATTATCTAACCTCGGAGCGCCACTGCGACCTGGCATCGTTCATCGGCTCGATAAGGATACCTCTGGACTATTAGTGGTAGCTAAAAATGACTCAAGTTATCTCTCCCTTTTTCACCAAATTCAAGAAAGAAGGCTACAAAAAAAGTATCAGGCTATTGTTTATGGAAAGGTGAAAGAAGAATTAGGAAGAATAGATCTGCCTATTGGAAGGCATCCTCAAGAAGGCTTAAAGATGTCTGTCATGGGTAGAAACTATAAAGAGGCTGAAACTACTTTTAAAGTATTAGACCGTTTTTTCCTCCCTAAATTTCAATTTTCTTTTTTAGAAGTAGAATTAAAGACCGGTCGAACTCATCAAATTAGAGTTCACTTAAGCTATATTAAGCATCCCCTGGTCAAAGACAAAGTTTATGGACCAAAAGACAGGTTCTCTTGTCCATTGCCTTTTATTAATAGACAAGCTCTTCATGCTAAATATCTAAAACTACTCCATCCAAGAACCAAGAAAGAGATAGAATTTTACGCTGAAATGCCCGATGATATGGCTAACCTTTTAGATTATTTAAAGAAAGAATCAAGAGATAAATGAAGAACCAAGCTAAGAAGTATCAGCTAGTAAATATCTTTATTTGGTTAATAGGGCTGATCTCTTTAAGCAGCCCCCTTTATAGTTACACTTCTTTGTCTGTGGATGCCCAAGGAACAAGCCAAGAATTTTATCATTTGAATCAAGGATTAAATCAAGGCTTTGAATCCCCAGACCCAGAATTTTTAGAACCGGTCTTAAATAGATTAAAAGATGAATTAGGCACTAAATTTATTAGAATTGATCATCTTTATGACAAATATGTAGATGTCTATTATCAAAATTATGAAGTAAAATGTAACTGGGAAAGATTGGATCAATATGTAAAAAGTATTATCGATATAGGGGCTCAGCCTTTAATGTGCTTAAGTTATATGCCTTTAGTTCTTCAAAGTGACCAAGGGGCAGGAATTAGCTCTCCTCCTAAGTCTTATGAAGACTGGCAGAAATTAGTCAAGATGACCGTCCAGAGATATAATAAAGAAAAAGGTTATCAGATTAAGTATTGGGAAGTATGGAATGAACCAGAAAATAAATCTTATAACTTCTGGAAAGGAAAAGCCCAGCCAGGAGAAAGCTTAGATAATTTACTAAAATTATATCGATACTCTTTGCAAGGGATAGAAGAAACAGAAAAGGAAGGTAGTTTTAAGGTCAAGATTGGAGGTTTTGGTTTAGCTGGTTGCACTACTCATATTATCAAGAAACTCTTAGAAGAAAATTTAAGAGTAGATTTTGTTTCTTGGCATCATTATGGCAATCTTTCTGGAGAAAAATTCAATTTAAAAAAACTTAGGGAGGAAATAATAAAGATCAAAGAGATAGTGGGAAGTGAAAAGGAATTAATAATTAGCGAATGGAATGCTTCCGTCTCAGGAACTTCATCTGGGAGAATGGTTAATAGGTCTCCCCTCGGAGCTTCTTATGCTGCCGCAGCAATCTCAACCATGATAGAAAATGGTGTTTCCTTGGCTTGTTTTTCTCAAATAAGAGAAAATTATAGCGCTTCTGTCTGGAGCTTGGGAATGTTTTATCCTAATCCAGAATATACCAAGCCAGTCTTTAATGTTTTTAAATTATATAAGATGTTAGAATCAGATAAGATAAATTTAGCAGGATCTTTGGAACAAGATATAACTGGAGGAATAGCCACTAAAAGTAAAAATGGAGAAAATATAAAGATTATTATTTGGCATCGAGGCAAAGAGAAAGAGTTAATAAATTTAAGTTTAGAAAATCTAAATTTTGACAAGGTTACTGTAACTCGTTATTTGATAGACAAGGAAAATAGCAATGGAAGATACTACGAAACTGACACTTCATCTCCAGGTTTATTAAATCAAGAACAAGAGCTTAAGATCTTTAAAGGACCTCTTATTTACCAAGATGAAGATGTAGAGTTTAACCATAATAGTTATAATATCAGCTTTTACCTTAACCCAAATAGTGTTACTCTTTTTGAAATTAAAGGTGAAGTTACGCCTATTAAAGTCGTAAGAGTTTTTCCTATAAATGATGCCAAAGGGAAGACAGGGGTAGTGTTTAATGTAGGAATAAGAAAGATTAGTTCTTTTAAGCTGATAAACAAGGACAACTCTTCAGAAGTTTCTGGAAGTTTTGAGCTTAAACAAAAGGCCATTACCTTTACTGCTTCAACATCTCTTTCTTATGAAACTAATTATCAGGTAGAAATTAAAGATCTAGAAAGTTTAGCGGGAAATAAATTAGAAGAATATAGTTATAGTTTTAAATTACTAAGCGAGGAAGAACCTTTGTCTAACCAAGTCGAGATCTTTCCTTCCTCGTTAAATAAAACCCACCCTCTTGATTTTATCCAAGTAAAATTTAATAATGTCGCCATAGATGAGCTAAGCTTAAGTTCTGAGAATATTAAGTTATTATTAGATCAAGAAGAACTACCGACGGTCTTTAATTATTACCAAGAAAAGAGATTGGTCAATCTTTTTCCAGAAAAGAGCTTATTTTATAAGAGAGATTATCAAGTAATCTTATCTTCAAAAGTTAAAGACCTTCAAGGAAACTCATTAAACAAAGAACATCGCTTCCAAACTATGAGTTATCCTAAGATAGTTTGTGAATTATCAGGAAAAGATGGAATTTCCCCTACTGCTCCTCTGGAACTTTATCTTAAAGAAGAAGTTCTTTGGGGGGCAGCGGAGGACCCTGTCTTGAGGATAGAAAAAACAGAAGCTAAAAATATCATTGCTTCCTTTTCTCTTAAGGGGTGGAAAAATAAACAAACTAATTATCCAGTTTTAGAAGACCGTGGCTGGAAATGCTCTTTTGATACCTCTCAAAATAAGGTCAAGATAATCTCTCCCAATAACTTAGAGACAAATACTCTTTATTATTTGACTCTTATAGATAAAGATGTTAATTGGACATCTTTTAGTTTTACTACTTCATCTACGCCTTTGGTTACGAAAGACTTAATAGTAGAAAAAAGATATCCCGAGGGAGATAAGATCGACCCTACTACTGAAATTTATGTAATTTTTAATACTGATCTAGATAGCTCGACTATTAATAACCAAAGTATTATTCTTTATGCCTGGCCTGCCTGGCCTCTTCCTGGGGGGGATATAGAAGGAAAAGTAGAATATGATTCCAGTAAAAAGAAATTAAGTTTTATTCCTTCGAAATTATTAACTTATAAAACCACTTTTAAAGTAACATTAAATAAAGATATAAAGAATATTTATGGAAAATCAATCGGGTGGGAATATACTTGGACCTTTACTACCAAAGAAAGTAATAATAATTGTCCTAAAATTAGTTATCGCTCTCCTAAGCCAGATGAAGATAATCTTTCTTTAGGTAGTAAGGTAGTGATAGAGTTTGATAAAAATATTACCCAAGATGTTAATCAAGAGAGATTTTTTGTAAGATCCATAGATAACCAGAGCCTTCTATCTGGGATTATTGAAAAAGAGCTTCAAAGAATTACTTTTACTCCTTCTCCCGGTACTTTAAAGCTCGGAAAAAATTATGAAGTCTTTTTAAGCAAAGAGATAGGCATAGAAAAAGATGAAGTCTGGAAGTTTACCACTAAACTTCTTAAAATTTCCCAAATAACACCCCAAGAAAGAGAAAAAATAGACCTTGAAGACCACTTAGAAGTTTTTTTAAATGAAGAGATTAGCTCTCAAAGCAAAGTTATCTTTACTTTACAAAGAGATCATCAATACCTTAAAGGGAGAACTTTGTCTAACAACCAAGAAAAGAAGGTAATATTTATTCCCGAGGAAAAACTTACCGGTGCTACTAATTATCGAGCTTCGGTAGTTATAAAAGATGGAGATATTTACCTAAGCAGAAGTTGGGTCTTTGAGACTAAAGAGGGGATAATGCCTCTTATGTTTTACCCCGATCAAGAAGAAGAAGATGTTTCGCTAAATTGCGACATAGGTGTAAAGTTTAACTTTAATTTAGATCAAGAGGGTGTTAATAAGCAAAACTTTATTTTATATGGAGAAATAGAAAACAAAGAAACGCCCTTAGAAGTAACTGTAGCCTATTTGGAGAAGAGTAAAGAAGCGTTGATCAAACCAATAGTTAATTTAGCCTATGCTAATAAGTATCGAGTAGTAATTAAAAAAAATATTAAGAGTCAAGAAGGTGTAACTTTAGCTAAAGGTTATGAATGGACCTTTACTACCAAGAATATTCCTTTGATGGTAATGGTGAATAAAAAGACTTCTCAAGAAATAAAAAGAATAGAGGGAATAAAGGTTGAGAGTGAAGATAAAATCTTAGATGAAGTTATTGAAAAAATAAAAAATTTTCAAGATCTTAGTTATAAAAGTATGCTCCATGACACCGCTTGCTTATTTAACTTAAATGAGGTCAAGTATGATCCTGATTCTATGTCTCTTAACTTAACATTACCTTATCAAAAGGAAATAAAAAATTGTATTCCTGAGACTAAATTATCAGATCTAAAGATATTTTATTTAGAAGAAAGAGACCAGACCTTTCATCTTATCAGAGGAAAGCAAGATTTAGATCCAAGGAGAAGAGAGATCAAAGCTTATCCTAATCAAGTTCATACTTATTATATTATTTTAGAAAATGTTAAAACAAACGACCTTTCACTAATTAGTGTCTTCCCTAATCCTTTTCATCCTTTGAAAGATAAGCAAGTTACTTTTATCAACTTACCCCAAGAAGCAATGACCATAAAATTATATACCATCAGTGGGGAGTTAATTAGAACACTAGATAGTCCAGAGGAATTATCTTTTACCAGAGCTATTTGGGATGGCAAGAATGAACATGGATATTTAGTAGCTAGCGGGATATATATTTATGTAGTTAAAACAGAGAAAGGAAGAAAGATAGATAAGATAGCTCTAATTAAATAGCAACTAATAATAACTAACAATAAATAGAAAGGAGTACCTTATTCCAGGAAGGAAAGATGGTACTCCGTTGATATGAGAGTATATAATATAATGACAATTTTATAGAATTATGGCATATCTTTTTTTAAGTTCTTTTTTTAATTCTTCATAAGAAGTTACATTATAGAGTTCAAAAACATAAGCCCATAAAATATCATTTTTATTATCCATACTATGACTCCTTTTGCTATTTTTTATTATCTCCAACATTTATATCGACATAAGTTTTAAAATACTTGAATAGGTGGATTTATTAAAGGTAAGATCAACAAGAAGAGTAAAAGGAAGGAAGATTAGTTGAGGTTTTAAAAAAATAGCTTATTTACTTATCTAATTAAAGTAACTTTATTAGTCTTCAGCTTGTCAATGAGTTCAAAGGTAATAGAAGTAGCTAAGGAAATATTATTTTCTGCTTTGGCTACTTTTATTTTACCAATAATTCTTTCTTTAAATCTTTTAGTTCTTCCAGTGCTAGGATCTAAATATTTTCCTCCTTCTTCCCATACTTCAAAGACATCATTTTCTTTTACTTTATGGCGATTACCTAAATTAATGATTACTTGATTTTTAGCTAACTTAACCTTAATGATATTACCCGAAAGAGGCGTATTCTTTAAAATATATCCTTGAATTTGATTAGCCATTTCCAAAAGTCTATTATTTCCCTTGTTAGTTAGGTCTATTCTTGAGATACTGGTTAAATTTTCAACATCTACCAAGTTAATGCTTACCTTTATTTCATCTATTTCTTCAGTTGCTTCACCCCATAAGACTACTTGAGCTTTTAAGGCTTGCCCTACTTTTGAAATATCTTCAATATCCTTAACTTCTTTAAATTTCTGGTTTTTTAAGAACTCATTTAATTTATCTCTATCGAGAATCTCTATTTGAGGAAATTCCTTCAAAAGGGTAGTAGCTAAATAAGTTAAATAATGGTCAATATCCTGATGGAAAATCTTTTTAGGTTTAAAACTAATGATTAAAATAGTGGTTCCTGATGAAGGAGTAAGAAGTAAATCTATCTTTTCTTTTTCTGAAAGAAGTCGAGATCTTAAATAAAAAAGTTTTTCTAAGTTATCTTTAGCTTTAATATTATTAGGATCTAATTCAATAACTTTCTTTATCTCTTCTATGGCTTCTGGGAAACAACCTTTGTATTTCAAAAGCTTACAGTAAGCAAATCTATTGACAGGATTTTGAGGATAAAGTTTTATAGATCTCTTAAACTCATACTTAGCTAAGGCTACTTGTTGTTTTTTTAAGTAATATTGTCCTAAATTAAGATGTCTTTGGGCATACTCACTTCGCAAAGGAGAGGAAATATCTTCGTTCTTTAAAATGATATTTTCTAAGTGATAAAGGGCTAATTCATCATAAGGATTAACTTGTAAAGCTATTTTATAGTAATCCAAAGCTTGAGGATACTTTTTTTCTACTTCATAAATAAAACCTAAATTATACCAAGAAATAAAATTTTCTGGTTCTATTTCTGCAATCTTTTTATAAAGAAATAAAGCTAAATTATAATTTTGCTTTTCCATGTAAATAGCAGCTAAAGCAGCGAGAGAATAAACATCTTGAGGGGATTTTTCTATAGCTTTTTGATACTCTTTAATAGCCTTATCAATTAAACCTTGCTTGTAATAAATAGAAGCAATATTAATGTTTATTAAGGAATTAGCGGGGTCGCAAAGAAGGGCCTTTTGGTAGTAAGCCATAGCTTTATCAGGATCGTAGTATTTTCCTTCAATTAAGAAGAGAGATCCTAAATTTAAGTAAGACAAGGCATGTTGTGGATCTATCTTTAATACTTTTATGTAATTTACGATTGCTTTCTTTAGATCATTTTTTTTATGATATAAACTTCCTAAGTTGTAGTACACCTTAGGATTACCTGGAGCGATCTCTTTAGCTTGGTCATATTTCTTTAAAGCTTCTTCTAATTTTCCTTGCTCTTCATACAAAAGACCTAAATCATTATGAGCGTCAAAGTAGTATTGATCTAATTTAATAGCTTCTTTAAAATTTTCCTCTGCTTTTGTTAAATTATTCTTTCCAAAATAAGCTAAAGCTAATTGATAGTAAGCTTCTTTGTAATAAGGATTTATCTTTAGAGCAGTCTTATATTTATTAATAGCTAAGGAGTATTTTTTCTCTTTTAAATACTCATTAGCTTTTTGGAGATAACCTATTGCACCTGTAGCTAAAAGGGAGGGAACTTGAAAGAGGAAGATTAACATCAAGAGCAAGATTAAAAAAAAAATCTGCTTTCTCATTTTTTTTCTTTTTCTAGTCTTATTTCTATTTTAAACAACCTTTTACTTAATTCTGTAATCTCAGATTGAAGTTTATCCATTCTACTTAAAACTTGACTCTCAATTTGTTTTTGCCAGGTAGAGGCTTTATAATTAAGCCAGTTCATTAAGTCTTCTTTTTTTTCTTCATCGCTCTTTTTATAATACTTTTCAACCATCTCTAAAAGCAAAGTTTGTTGGGTCACTTCTTCTTTTTTAAGTGAATCTAATTTATCTATAATACTATCTTTAATACCATCTTTTTCTTTTATTAAAGAAAGAATGGTCTTCCCATCTTCTTCTCTTGTTTTCTTGAATTTTTTAGTCCTTAGATAGCTTATGACTACTAAGATTGAGGCACAAATTATAGCTACTGTGCTAATTAAAATAGGGATAACTTCATAATAATTCATAGTCATTTCCTTTTTCCTTTATTTAAATCAAATTTATTTATTTGATTTAAGTTTTTTGGTTAATAACTGCCTTAACTACAACTACCACAGTGATGCGTACTACAGCTATGACATGAAGAGGAATAGTTTGAAGTAGAACTTGAAGTAGAATTAGAATCAAGAGAACCTTTATTAATACCAAATAAAGAAAATAATTTTTCTACTTCACTTGAGTTGCACTTAGGACACCTTAATTGGGTCTTTGGTTTTCCAAAAACTAACATCTCGAATTTATTTTTACAATCTTGACAAGCATATTCATAAAGTGGCATCTTTTTACCTCTTAGGGCAAGGATTTATTATTAAGCTTTTTTATACTAATCTACCAATCATGCTTAATATTAGGAGAATAATAATTTCAAAGATAATTAAGAAGATGATCATTTGACGAGTTAAAAAAGAAGCCTTACCTAGATTATATAATTTTACACTCCTATGAGCATCATAAAGAATAAAAAGCCATAAAAAGATATTAATTAATGAAATAAATATGTTTAGAGGGGAAGCAATGGGTAAGATTATCTTCTTAATACCAAAGTTTAAGGAAGTAAGGACTAAAAAGAAGGAAAGCCACAAGAATCCTTTGATAAAGGCATGAGCATATATTTGGCCTCCACCTGGAATAAGCATAGAAAATAAGACAGCTAACAAGGAACTTTTATGAGATAAGAACATTTCTTGTTTGACTTGATATCTTGCTTTTTCTATCTTTCTCAAATTATCTATGTCTTGGTAATCTTCCATCTCGCTAATACCTTGCTCTATATTTAAAAGAGGTAATCTTATCTAAGAAAAGCTTATTAAATAACTCTTCAAAAGCTTGAGAAAACTTGGCTTTTTTTCTGATGATAGTGGGTTTTTTTTCAATATTAGCTAACCTTGCCGCTACTTTAATAGCTTCATTTAAATTTCCTAATTGGTCAACAAGTCCTGCTTTATAAGCTTGAAGTCCTGTAAGGATGCGACCGTCAGCAATATTAATAAGTTTCTCTTTTTTGATCTTTCTTCCTTTTGAAACTGCTTCTATAAATTGACAATGAACATCATCAGTCAGCTGTTGAATTAACTCTTTTTCATGGGAAGTCATATCTCTCAAAGGAGAACCTATATCTTTATACTTACCACTCTTAATTATTTCTGCTTTTAAGCCAAGCTTATTTAGTAGCTCTCTAAAATTATGAACTTCCATTATTACTCCAATGCTACCAGTTAAAGTTCCAGGGTTAGCTAAAATATAGTTAGTGGCCGCAGCGATATAATAAGCACCTGAAGCACCAATATTGGCAAAGGAGGTTACAAAAATCTTACCTTCCTCACGAGCTTCCTTAATTTCTTGATATATTTCTTGGGTTGCTCCGGTATAACCACCAGGGCTGTCGATCCGCAAAACAATAGAAGCAATGGTAGGGTTATCCTTATATTCATTTATTTGCTCTAAAACTTCTTCTGAATCTAAAATGGGACCCTTGATGTCAATGATAGCAATATTTTTCTTCTGAAAAGACTCTCCTTTTAGCAGTGCTAAAAGATATAAAGCTTCTCCCAACATTAAGGTAGTTAAAACAATAAGTACAATCTTGATAATCTTATTCTCTTCAGCCATCTTTATCCTTAAGTTATAGTAGTTAGATTATAGTAAGCACTCAGCGGTTAGCTAAGTCTACAGTCTTTAACTTAGTTATCTAAACCCACCTCTTATTAGTAAATTCAGATAGAATAAAAAGAAATTTTCATAATTAGAATTACTATTAATAAGTAGTATAAAATTAAAATGATAAAATGTAAAGAAAAATTAATGATTTAATGATTCCTCATCTTGTATTAATAACGTTTAATAAGGCTATCCTATAAGATATTCGGCCAAAACTCCCCCTTACTCCCGTTTTTGCTTATTGAACTTGTGAGATTAAAAAGATAGACTTTTAAACAGGTGATTAAATTTCCTTGGAAGAGACAGTTTTTTAGTATATTTAGTATATATAGTGGTAATTATTATTTTGGTATTTTAGAAAGGACTTAGTGGAGAGATGAGAATTTTAGATTTGATTTTATACCTATTTTTTTTATTCTTCTTTTTTATGCCTTTAAAAGGAAAAGCTTCTTTGATTAATTTTACTCCTGATCAGCCTGAGTACATTGAAAAATTTACTAATGAAATAATTCAAGCTACTAATTTATCTTTAAATACAGAAAAGGTCAGGTTTTTCATTAATATAGCTTATAAGAGGTTACAAGAAGCAGTAAATATGTCTGGAGATTATAACTATGCTTATCTTGGAGAATTAGTAAAAGCTTATCAGAATTGCTTAGCTTTAAGTATAAATATTTACAATAATAAAATAGAGGCTAAAGGAGAAAGGAAAGAGATATTATCTCTATTAGAAAAATGTTTGTTCAAGAGTATCGTTGATTTAACTTACCTACTTCGAAATTCACCTAAAGAATATAGGGAAACTGTTCAAAGATCTTTAGATTACACTTTATCCCAAAAAAATAAAGTAGAAAAGATAATGAAGAAATTAAAAGAGAAGTAGTTTATTGGTAGCGCTACGGGGATTCGAACCCCGGTCTGATGGCTGAGAACCACCTGTCCTAGGCCTCTAGACGATAGCGCCTTTTTTGGCTGGGGAGGAAGGATTCGAACCCTCGCAGCAAGATCCAGAGTCTTGTGTCCTACCCCTAGACGACTCCCCACCTCAAAGTTAAACTTTTCGATTAATCTTAAGCTTGCGGCTAAAGAGTTTTAGCTGGTCAAAGAGCGGCTTATGGTCCTTTCCCCATTTCTTTAAGGTTCTATTTCCCCAATATCTGGCCATAGCAGTAAAGGACTTACCCTTCCAAAATGATTTTAAACAACGCCATAAAGAATAGAATTTTTTCATGGCTTTAAAAGTTTCTATTTGAAGTTCAAAAGGACTCATTTTTTTTGGTTCAAATACCACATGATGACCATCATAGAGTACCCAATTTTTAGTAAAGATCCTCCCGGCGGCATCTAAATCAGAATAAACTTTAGTTCCACAAAAAGGAACTAAAGTTAAAAATTGAATTGTATCAAGCTTAAGTCTTTTAGCAAATTTAACTGTTTGTTTAAGAGTCTCTATCTCGTCATCATCTGAGCCAAACATGAACATACCATGTATTTTAATCTTGTATTGGTGTAAAATCATAATGCTTTCTTCTATTTCTTCTACTGTTTGCCCTTTATTATATGATTTTAAAGTGAGGGGATTAATGGACTCAAACCCAATTTGGACTATAAAACAATTGGTCTTTTGCATAAGTTTTAACAAATCTTTATCTTTTGCAACATCAACTCGTGCTTGAGCCATCCACTCAGGACGTAAATTATTTTCTAACATCTTTTCTAAAAGTACTTTGCTCCGTGTTTTGTTTGCCGTAAAGTTATCATCGTAAAAAAAGATCCTCTTTTTTTTATCTCTTTTTATCTCTTCTATAACTAAATCAGTGTTTCGAAAGCGATACTTTTTTCCAAACATTGGAGTTACTGAACAAAAACTACAATGGAAAGGACAGCCACGAGAAGTAGAAATAGGAGTAACGGTCATCTTTTCTCTTTCTAGAACTAAAGAAAAATCAGGAATGGGAAGATGGTCCAAGGAAACAGGTTTAGGATAACCTGGATTATGGACGGGGACTGTTCCTTCTGTGTAAGATAAACCTTTAATATTTCTTACCGTGCAATGGTTTTCCAAGGCTTCGATAAGTTCTGGAAAGACATACTCTCCTTCTCCTCTAATCACATAGTCACAATGACTTAGAGCTTCTTCTGGAAGAAAGGTAGCATGAGCACCTCCTATAACAACAGGAATTTTACTATGATGTGCTTTTATCTTATCAGCAATTAAGTAGCCTTCAGGAGCAGTAGAGGTAGTAGTAGAAATTCCTACTAAGTCTGCTGAGAAAACATCGCTATAATTTATCTTCTTGATATCCTGACAATAAATTCTCACTTCATGCCCTTTTTCTTTTAAGATCGTACCTAAAATAGGAAGTCCTAAGCGAGGCATACAAGCTTGTCCAAAGATATGACGGTCAGGAGATTTAGGTTCTATTAATATTATCTTTTTTATGTTTTTCATGGTAGCTTAAAGTTTCCTTTCAAAAACTTTTACTTTTATAAAGTATACTAAATTATTTTTAAATAAGCAAGTTTTTTTAGAATTTGTCAAGCTAAATATGAAAATTGCACAGCAATTCTACTTATTTATAAAATTTTTGTGATATAATACTCATTAGTTAAAATTTAACTTAGAGCCAATTAATTTAAGTGCCAATGAGTTTATCTTTTATTGCTCGGCATTATTTCCTATGTCTAATTTTTGTTAATAATTACTATAGTATCTTTAATTATAATATTATTTAATTATACTATTATTATATCATTAGACTTCAGGTCTTAAGATGGAAGCTTCTCAATACTTAGAAAAAAACCTCATTCTCCTTAAAGAAAAGGAACCGGTTTTATTCCAAAAGATAGAAAAGCTTAATAAAGCTACTCCCCTGGCTATTATAAAACCAGCCAAGAATCTTCAAATTACTGGTCAATACCCTGATGAAAAAGAAGCACTTATCTGGATACATAGTCCTATTAATCCATCTCGGGAAGCAGAAAAAACATTCTCCAGGATAGAATTTGAAACTTGTCAAAAGATTATCTTATTAGGGTTAGGTTTTGGCTATGTACTCTTTGAATTAATGAAAAGAGTCAAGCCTTTTCAAGAAATAGTGGTCATCGAGAAAGAGGTAGAATTATTCTACCATTCCCTTTATCTCTTCGATTACAAAGATCTTCTTACTTCGACAAAAGTAAGACTTTTGGCCGGCCTTGAAATTGAAGAATCTTTTAACTTGATAGGAAGCATAGGAAATACGAAAGTAATTTCTACCGAAGGTTGCCAAAGAGCCTTTCCTGATTATTACCTCAAATTAGAAAAGATGATTTTAGAATCAGCTTACCACCAAATAACGACTCTTAAAAAAAGATTAAAGATCATCTCTTTTATGGACTTTCGTTTAAGTGGAACAAGATATATTTTAGAAGATTCTTTAGCTGCTTTATCAGAATTAGATCAAGAAGTATATGTGATTGATTTAAACAAGTTTGTCCTCGATAGAGAAAAAAATCTCTTAAATGAGAAAAACATCGCTTTAATTGCAGAAAAAGCCATAGAGGAAATAAAGCCTAATTTTATTTTTACCGTTACTTGTGTTGGTTTAAAGTTTATCTTAGAAGTAATAAAAAGATTTAAAATCCCTTATGTTTCCTGGTTTGCAGATGCTCCTGTTTCGATCTCTACTATCTTTAAGCCAGATCCACTTTTCTTTATATTTATGTGGGATAAAACATATATTAAAGAACTTAACGATATGGGATATGAGCATGTTTACTACCTTCCTTTGGCCACTAACCCAAAGATTTTTAAAAGGATGGAATTAAGTAAAGAAGACAAAGAAAGATATGCAGGTGGAATAAGTTTTGCCGGAATGCTGGCTGACCCTTATGCTACTAAAATGTACAAAAAACACAGAGCCCTTTTTAACGAAATGTTTTCAAAAAAAGTAGTAGATAAGTTAATAAAGACATTAAGCCAAGACCCTACTCTATCTATCTTAGATCTATTAATAGATATTCAAGAGCAAGAAGGAGTAATTAAGGATATTTCTCTTGAGTATAAGGAATATTTAAAAGAAAGAGTTTCTAATCATTTAGAAATTATTGATTGCATAAGCATGCGAAAATACCGTAAAAATACAATCAGAGCTATTGCTGACCTCGGAGTAAAAGTTTATGGAGATAAAGGATGGTTAGAAGTTAAACAAGAAGGTGTAAAGTATGGTGGCTATATCCACAATAGAAGTGAATTACCAAGACTATACAATGCCTCTGAGATAAACTTAAATATTACGGTTTCTCAACTTCGGACAGCTATTAATATGCGAGTATTTGATATAGGTGGTTGTGGTGGGTTTATGTTAAGCGATTATCGAGAAGACTTAGTTAATTTATTCTCCAAAGATACAGAAGTTATCTTTTATAAAAATAATAATGAGTTAAGAGAAAAGATAATTTATTTTCTTTACCACCCAGAAGAAAGAAGGAAGATTGCTGAAGCTTTTCATAAAAAGGTCTTGGAAGAACATACCTATCTTCATCGATTAAAGAAAATGTTATCGATATTGAAAGATAAGATTACTTAAGATTCTTGGGAATGAGATAACTTACTAATTCAAATTATAGCACCTATTAATGAAAATTTGACTTAGAGCAAATTAATTTAAGTGCCAATGAGTTTATCTTTTATTGCTCGGTATTATTTCCTATGTCCGGTTTATAATGATTAACTCATTGCCTCAAATAGATTAATAATTGTTTGGCTAACTGCTCAAAAGAGATTAAAAGAACCAAGCCTTGAAGAGGCAATCACGCATTTTTGTTATTTTTGTTGGCATAAAATTTTATTTCTGATATAATTTTTCTAGTCTTTAAAAATAAATTTTTTGGGAGAAATTATGTTAAAAAAAATGATTTCTATAACCATCTTTCTCTTTATTATTTATACTCCTTTATTTGTACTGGCTCAAGATCTTGAAGAATATGAATTAAATGATCCATCGTTCGATACCAAAGATTTAAGAGAAAGAGGATTTCAACTCTATGAAGATGAGGATCTTGATTTAGAAAGTCCAAAAAAGCCATTTAAAACTGAATCACCTGAGGAAGAATACCCTCAAGATTGGGAAACTGAATACTATGATCTCATCAAAGAGAAACCATCGAAAAAAGAGACTCCTTCAGAAGAAAAGGGCGTAGAACCTAAAAGCAAAAAAAAAGAAGAATATGAATTTAAAGAGTACAAGCCCGAAAAAGATTATCCTTCTGAAGAAGACTACCAAAGGAATTTCTTAAAAGATTATGGGGAAGAAGAAGTAGAATTTGACCAAAAACCAGTAAAAGAAGATATCCGTTACCGAGAATATTACGACCCAGAAAAGGAATTAAAAGAAGTTCCAGGAAAAAAACCTCTTCCTAAGCCATCTCCAGAAAAGTCTTATCAAGAAAAATCTCCTAAGAAATCTTCTCTAAGAGAAAGAGAGAAAGCTTATCAAGAAGAAATTATTCCGATTGCCTCAAAGCCTTCTTGGTTGTTTTCTATCCCGACTGCCTTTGTTTTAGATGAAAACGATTATCGACTTGGATTTCCTCATGCAGAAATAGGTATGGGAAATAATATAGAATTAATCATTCCTGGCCTTAAATGGCAAATTCCCAGACAAAATATCTTAGGTTGGACGCCAGCTGTGGGAATAGGTCTTTTTGCAAATTATGCTCTGGGTCCCAGCCGGTCTTTTGCTCCTCTCTTGTATGGGGTATTTACTCAAAATATTGATACTTTTAATATTCATCTTGGGCTTAAAGTAGTTCCTTATTGGTTATTTGGAGGAGTAGATTATAACTTAACTAAGAATCTTAAATTTACCACAGAATTAAATGATGGTTTACTACTTGGTTTGAGGTATATTTTAGCTAAACATTGGAACATTGGCTTAGCGGTAGGTTATGGCAATTATAAAGGTGCTTATCAATTTAATTTAAAAGATAAAGAAGGAAGTGACTTTTGTGTTTTGTTAGATCTATTTTATTTTAATAAATTTAAAGAATAAGCTTGTGGTTTACCTTCTTTAATTCACAATCTCTGACTTTTGGGGCAGAAATAAAGATTTAACTATCTCTTCTAATTTTGAAACTTTAAAGGTAATCAAAGATTTAATAAAGTCATATCAGCCCCTTAAATAGTTTATCCTATGTAGTTTTTCGAAAAATCCTTTAATCATTGTTTATCTCCTTATTAAGTAAGCGTTCAGTTGAACAAATAGAAGATATAAATTAATATTTGACATAAATGGCTACTTATTATATCTTACTTATACTTAAAATTACTCAAAATTTATATTCAAAAATACTCAAAAAAATAAGCTAAATAATAAAAAACTGAAGGAGTTCGTTGTTATGATCGAGGTAAAACCATTTAAGGGAATTTTATATAATTCGGAAAAGATTTCTAATTTTTCTCAAGTTATGGCTCCTCCTTATGATGTTATTTCTAAACAAGACCAAGAAAGATATATTAAATCACATCCCTGTAATATTGCCCATCTAGACAAAGGTTTAGATTTGCCTAACGATACCCCAGAGTATAATAAGTACACCCGAGCCTCTAATTACCTTAATAACTGGCTTGAAGAAGGATACCTGACTTTAGATCAAAGACCTTCTTTTTATGCTTACCAAAAAATTTATAATATTGATAATATTCCCAAGATACTGGCTGGATTTATAGGTTTGCTAAGATTAGAAGATTTCTCTTCTCAAAGAATACTACCTCATGAAAAAACTCATCATAAGCCGATAGAAGATCGCCTTAATTTACTATCCCATTGCCGGGCTCACCTTAGTCCGGTCTTTTCTTTATACCAAGACTATCATCAAGAAATACCAAAAATAATTAACGATTTTATCGAAAAAAAACCACCTTTCATCGACTTAATCTTTGAAGATTGCATCAGGCATAAAGTATGGAAAATAAGCGATCAAGAGACAATGGAAAATATCCAAAAGGCAATGAAAGATAAAAAGATCTTTATTGCTGATGGCCATCACCGTTATCAAACGGCTTTAAACTACCAAAGACAATTAATTAACCAAATCTCTCCCGATAGTCCAGAAAACTTTATTATGATGTACTTTACTAATATCTTAAATGAAGGATTGACCATCTTACCCACCCACCGCTTAATTTCAAGCAATTTAGAACTTAATTCCTTAAAAGATAAGATCAAAGAATACTTCCATTTAGAAGATTGTTTTTCTCTTCTGGCTTTATCTCAAAGATTAAGGGAAAAGGAGAATAGTAATTATATTTTTGGTCTATTTGGAGAAGATAAATTTTACTTACTGACCTTAAAAGACCCCCAACTAATTGATAAATTATCTCCCCAAGATCAACCTTGGGCTTTAAATCATTTAGCTGTTTCCGTGTTGCAACATATCTTTATCCAAAATATTTTACACATCAAAGAAGAAGAAGTTGAACATAAGATAGGTTATACTCGAAGTATGGAAGAAGCAGTAAAATTAATTAAGGAAGGAAGATATCAATTAGGTCTTTTTTTAACCCCCACTAAGATAGCAGAAGTAGAGAAGATTAGTAATTTAGGAGGACTGATGCCGCAAAAATCTACCTATTTCTATCCTAAGCTTCTGACGGGTTTAGTTATGTATAAATTTAATTAAAAATACTTCTCTTTAAAAATAATTCTCTTCTAAGTATTTTATTCTCTTCTTAGCTTTTTCGGTCCATTCACTCTTAGGATAATGCTCAACAATCTTCTTATAAGCTGATAAAGCTTTGATATAATCCCTTGCTTCATACGCATAATCATAAATCTCAGCTATGTAGTATAAGGCCGTAGAAGATTCTTTGCTTTTACGGTCTTTCTCCAGTACCTTATCATACTCAACTAAGGCTTGCTTATAATCTTTCTTTTCTCGATAGGCATTACCCACTTCTAATTGAGCCTCAAGACAGTACGGACTCTTGGAATATAAGTTAATTAATCGCAAGTATTCCAATAAAGAGTTATCGATATCCTTTTTTTCTTTATAAGTTTCAGCCACCATTAGTTGACACTTATCTAAAAATTCGCTTTCAGAAAAATTTTTAATGATCTTGTTAAATTCTGTGATGGCAGCATCATATTCTTTATTAGCAAAGTAACATTCACCGATAAAGAAAGAGATGGCATCTCTTATCTTTGTCTGGGGGAAATCAGTAAGGAATTTCTGCATTTCTTTAGCCGCAGCTGGATATAAATTTCTTTTATATAAATCTTTAGCAAATTTATAACGATCTAACTGTTCCGGAGGAATAATAGTTTCAGGGACGCTTCCAATCATTTTTAGTGCTTCGGAAGAAGGTTCTTTTTGAGCTTTTTGAGGTAAAATTTTTTCTTCTTTTTTGAGAAGACCTTTCTCTTGGAGAGGCTTTTTTTCTATCTTCTCCTTTTTTAACTCTTCTGGAATTGGCTTTTCTTCTTTTTTCTCCTCAATCTTTTCTTCTTTTTTAACTTCTGGCAATTTTTCTACGATGGTTTTTGTCTCTTCCTTAGCCGTAGGAGTTTCTTCTTTTTCTTTCTCTTTTGCCTCTTTTTCAGTAGATTCGTCTTTAAAGGTTAAAGGTGGTAACTCTACTTCCTTGATTTTTTCTTCTTTGGCAATTACTTCCTTTAAATCATCCTTTTTTTCTTCCTTAGTCTCTTTTGTTACTGGTAAGCTTTCTCTTTTAGGCAAAGCCAGACAACTAGAAATAAATAACAAGAATAATCCTATGCAAAATATCTTCTTAGGCATTTTATTTTTTCTTCTTTATTGGCTTTCTTCCCACTTTTTTAATCCAGGATCAAGTTTAATAGCTTTTAAATAGTATAAGATCGATTTTTCGTCATTTCCCGTTAGCTCATATAACATTCCTAACCTTTGATAAATCGTAGGGTCTTGAGGGTTAATTTCTAAAGTTTTTTTTAGGTAATGTTCGGCCTTTTGATATTCTTTATATCTTATACAATCATTAGCTTTCTTAAGATAGTTTTCTTTTGCTTTTTGAGCAGGACTTTTCATTTTAATGACACTAAAGACTAAGTTATCTCTAATAGAATCACAATTATTAATGATCAAGGATAACAAGATAATCATTAAAATTTTTTTTATTAACATTTTGCTGGTCCAAAGTTGTATTTTTATCTCAAGTAATCATTAAATCTAAAGGAAGCATACTCTTTTTTAGAAGTAATGAGGTAACATTCTATGTCATTTAATTTTTTTACTAAGGCTAAACCTTTGTCCGGGCCTAAAACAAATATCCCGGTGGATAAAATATCGGCTAAAAAAGCATCTTTAGCAATGATGGTTACGCTTATACATTCCTTAGCTGGATATCCTGTCTCAGGATCTAAGATATGGTGATATCGCTGACCATTTAAGATAAAGTACTTCTCATAGTCCCCAGAAGTAGCTACTCCTTTATCGGTTATCTTTATTATTTTCTTAATCTTATTCTTGTTTCTTGGATCTTGAATACCTACTTTCCAGGGCATTCTAATGTTGCTTCCAATAACTTGAATATTTCCTCCGGCATTTATTAAGCCTTTGGTTATGCCCATCTCTCTTAATTTATCACAAGCTTTCTTGACAATATAACCTTTAGCAATTCCTCCTAAATCTAAACTTGTTCCTTTTTCTAAAATGATCTCCTTTTTTTTAAGATCTATCTTGATATTTTGAGATCCTACTTTCTTCTTGGCTTCTAAGATTTTCTCCATCAAAGGAAGTTTGGGATTTTCTTTGTTAAAGCTCCAACATTTAAAAACAGGAGAAATAGTGATATCAAAAGCACCGTGGGTTAATTTGCTAAATTCTATCGCTTGGGAGACTACTTCTAAAATTTCTTCTGAAACTTTTATTCCTTGACCTTTATTTTGATTAATTAAAGAAATCTCGCTCTTTTCGTCGTAATTGTTCATTAAGGCAGAAAGTCGTTTTATCTCTTTACAAGCGGCAGCTATGGCTTTCCAAGCCTTTTCTTTATCTTTTTCTACCACCTTAATCTCGACTACCGTACCGATAGAGAGAAACTTTTTAGAAAATAATTTCTCTCCACAATTGCTAAGACAAAAAAGAGAGAACATTAAAGATAAGATTAATCTTTTATTCCACCACATTTATCTCAAATCCACAATAGGTACACCTTCTATGGCTAATCTTTTTTTCTAAGATCCTATACCCCGATCTCTTAATAATTACTTTTTTACAAGCAGGACAATAAGTTGTATTAGATTCAATATCCATAATGTTGCCAATATAGACATAGTCTAACTTCTCTAAAGCTATACTTCGAGCCTTTTTTAAAGTCTCGACAGATGTAGGGGGAATATCCATTTTGTATTGAGGATAATATTTAGAAAAATGAAGAGGAGTGTCTCTTCCTACTTGGGAAGAGACCCACTGAACCAAAGCTTTTATTTCTTCCTGGCTATCATTTAATCCTGGAATTATCAAGGTAGTAAGTTCAACAAGAGCAGATCTTTTAGAAGTTTCTATAGTCTTTAAGACAGGGGTTAAGCTGCCACCACAATACTTCTTATAAAAAGAATCCTTAAAGGCCTTTAAATCAATACTTAAAGCATCGAGATAAGGTAGAAGTCTTAAAAGGGGTTTTCTGTTAATATACCCGTTAGTAACCAAAACATTCTTTAATCCTTCTTTTTGGGCTTGCTCTGCTGTCTCTAAGACAAATTCATACCAGATTAAAGGCTCAGAATAAGTATAAGCAAGGCCAATGGAGCCTTCTTCTTTAGCCAGACTTATTATTTGAAGACTATCTATCTTATTAGTAGGTGCTTCTCCTTGAGAAATATGCCAATTTTGGCAAAATGGGCACTTAAAATTACAACCCGTGGTCCCTAAAGATAAGATCCTGCTTCCTGGATAAAAGTGATATAATGGTTTCTTTTCAATAGGATCCATCGCCAGGGAAGAACATTCTTCGTAGATAATAGAATATAGTTTTCCTTCTTTATTGATTCTTCTTCCACAGATACCCTTTTTATCTTCCTTGATTAAACAACGATGAGGGCATAGCAAACACCTGATTTTATTATCAACTACTTCATAAAAAAGAGCTTCTTTCATCATCTATCTTCTTCTTTATTTATATCTTTTCACCTCAAAACGATATAGCTGAACTTCCTCATCTCCTCTTATGCCTGCTTTGGACTTAGCAATGCTTATTTGATAGTCAACCGTATCTACTCCTTCTATATCTGGAAGTAATAATCCTCGCTTAAAACCTTTTTGAACAATAATCCCATATTTCTTTGGATCTAACTCCTCTTTACTTTTTATTCGTTCAGGAGGAGCAAGAACATCCACCGAAAATTCTAATTCTTCTAACTCTTCAGGGGTAATAGGTTTAAATCTTGGGTCTTTAGTGGCTGCAGAAATAGCATTACTGATAATCTCCAAAACTATGTTAGATGTTGTAGGTTGAAAAGTTCCTATACAACCACGAAGTTCCCCTTTTTTCTTGATAGAAACAAAGACGCCTGCTTTTTCTTTCATTTCAGGGGAAAGATCAAGAGGGGGGTCGATCTTCTTATTAAAGCAAACATAATTTTTTACTGTTTCCATAGCCAACTCGACCAAAGGGCTTTTTTCTTTCATCATCTTTTTCCTCCTATCATAAGTTAAGTAACCTTCTTTGAAAACTACCACCTGTAATAAATTCGGTGGTGTCCGACAATAGCTTAGTTATAGTGAGACATCTAAAAAAGGTATAAAAAAGTGGATTATTCATTGCAAATTGTAAATTTTAAATTTAAAATGCTAAATTTGCAATTTAAAACAAATTTATCCCCTTATCTGACACAAGTTAGTTATTCACAGACACACCCAACATCCGGCAACAAATTCAAGCATTTAATTTTCTGGTTCTCTCTTTTGGCAATTAGGACAAAAATGACTTGATCGACTATTTATCTTGAGACGAATTATTTTGCTACTACAAGAAAAACACTGTTTTCCTTCTCGTTGGTAAACTTGATGAAACCTTTGATAGCTTCCTTCTTCTCCATTTGTATTTATATAAGTATCTACACTAGAACCTTTATAAGCAATAGCCTTAGTTAAAATCTCTCTGGTCGCTTGATAAAGTCTCTCTATTTGATCTTCGCTGAGAACGCAAGCCAAGCAAAGAGGATGAATTTTAGCCTGATGTAAGATTTCATCTGCATACATATTACCAATTCCAGCTAAAATTGATTGATTCATTAAGAGCACCTTTATCCTACCTCTTTTTTTAGATACTTTTTTAAAGTCAGCCAGTGAAATTTCTAAAGCTTCAGGTCCAAGAATAGCTAATTCCTTAAGTAAGGATAATCGATCGCTCTTTTCTAAAAGAAAGTATCCAAATTGTCGTAGGTCAAGATAACGAAGTTGATCTCCGCTAGATAGATTAAAGATAAGGTGAGTCTGTGTGGTTATTGGCTTTTTTGACGAGCTATAGATTAATTGACCCGTCAACTTGAGGTGAATAAGAATAGTTACTCCAGTAGAAAGACTAATTAGGATAATCTTGCCTCGACGACTAACATCTTGAATAGAAGCTCCTTCGGTCAAGGAGACAAACTCTTCTTGATGGCTCTTGATAATCTTAGGTAAATTTACCTCTATCTTTAAGATCTTTTGACTAATAATTTGCTTCTGTAAGCTTCTAACAATTGTTTCTACTTCAGGTAATTCTGGCATCTTGCTCCTTAATTTATTCACCTATTATCTTTATTCACCTATTATCTTCACCAAGACTTTCTTTTTTCTTTGACCATCAAACTCTCCATAGAAGATTTGTTCCCAAGGACCAAAATCTAATCTTCCTTTAGTTATGGCTATAACTACTTCTCTCCCCATCACCTGCCGCTTTAAATGAGCATCGCCATTATCTTCTCCCGTTCGATTATGCCGATAATGGGATACGGGCTTAAAAGGAGCAAGTTTTTCTAACCAGTCATCGTAATCTTGTAAAAGTCCATTTTCATCATCATTTATAAAGACACTGGCCGTAATATGCATAGCGTTTACCAAGCATAACCCTTCTTTAATACCACTTCTTTCAACTAATTCTTCTACTTGAGAAGTAATATTTAGATAGGCTCTCTTAGTCTTAGTATTAAACCAAAGATATTCAGTCAGTGATTTCATCTTTTCTCCTCTTGTGTCCTATCTATCTTTCTATCTTCTAAGGCTATAAGTACATCCACAATAGTCTTGGCGATAAAGATTATATCTCTTTGAAAATTCTATCCCTTTTTTAAAGCCATCTTTTTTCTTGAAATTAGACTCAAGAAAACTTTCTCCACCTATACCTCTTCCTATGTGGTTAATCATCAAGGCATCTTTATGGGGACTGGCGCTTAAAGTAGTAGTAAAGTAAGAAATATTTAACTCTTTACTCTTTTGATAACACTCCTTTAATCTTATTTGAAAACATAGCTGGCATCTTTTTCCACCTTCGACTTCTTCTTGATCTTTAAATTCTAAGACTAATTTTCCCCACTTATCTTTTTCATAATGACCTTCTATTAATTTAAACTTAAGGATCTCAGAAACTTTAAAAGCTGCTTCTAGTCGTCTTTTATACTCTTCTTCTGGATAAACATTGGGATTATAAAAAAACCCCGTGGGCTCGAAATTTTCTTCTCGTAACTTTTCCACCACCGAACTAGTACATACTCCACAACAGATATGAAGTAAAATGTCTCTTGCCTTCATCTTTCTTTAATTAATCTCTTGACTTCATTCTCGAATACTTCTTTAGAACGATAGCCAATAAATTTTTTAACAAGATCGCCTTTCTGGTTAATCACAAAAGTAGCCGGGATCCCTCTGATTCCTCCATAATCTTTTATTACTCTGGCATTAGCTATGACCACCGGATAGCTTACCTTCATCCTTTCTATGACTTGCTTAACTTCATCTTCATTTGTTTGGTTAAGATTAACCCCGATGATTGTTAATCCCTTATCTTTGTACTTATTATATAATTCTACAAAGTCAAGAATTTCGTCTTTACAAGGACCGCACCAAGTAGCCCAAAAATTCAAGATAATTACCTTTCCCGCAAAATTTGATAAAGTTAAAACCTCTTTATTTAACGTAAGTAACTTAAAGTTTGGAGCATTTCCCCATTTTTTAGCTTTAACCACAACACTTTTTTCTAAAAGTTTTACTGGTTGATTGGTAATTTCTTCTTTAATTTCTTCTTTAAGAATCCCTTTACCTTCTCGACTAAGGATAGACAAGATTACCAAGCTAATTAAAACTAAACAATATTTCTTCATTTTCTCTTTATTCTCCTTTACTTATTAGAGGTCTGACTTACTTGTTTTCTAATAGCAAAGCTGCGGGCAACAAGAAACTATGACCATTTGTTATCGGTAATATAACTAATAATGATAACTAAGTAATCTTTAAGTGCCTTTTCAAAAACTCCAGTAACCGATAATGAACCTCTTCGGGAATTACTATAAATTTTTTTCTACTCGATAGCTTAATGGTCATTTTAAGGGTATTTAAAAAGGTATGACAATAAGGACAAACATTAAGGTGGTCCTCAATTTCTAAGTAAGTTTCTAAAGGAAGTTCCTTATCTATTAAGTCTGATAATGAATTATAAATTTGTTGACAATTCATAACTCTCCTTTAAATTATTATCAATAAACAATTTTTCTAACTTAAAATCTTTACTAATTGAAATTTCACTTTCTTCATTCTTCTTAAAAGCATACCTAGTAATTATAAGTTATTTGCTTAGGTGGGATAATTAATTCCCTATCTTTTTTAAAATAAGCAGCAATCTCTTCTCGAACAAATAATCTAGCTCTATGAACTCGTGCCTTAATGGCAGCTATAGACTCACCCAAGACCTCGCTTGCCTCTTTATTAGATAATTCTTCTATGTCTCGTAAGATAAAAACTTCTTTATACTCCCGGGGTAGTTTTTCAATCGCCTTATTTAAGACTTCTTTCATTTCTTCAGCCAATAAACAAGCTTCTGGGTTTTTAGACCAGTCTATTATTTCTCGATGAAATTCTTCCTCTATTGCCCCAGAACTTTCTAAAGATAAAACCACTTTTACTTTTTTTTCTCGGAGCTTAGAGTAGCAAGTATTGACACAGATTCGATAAAGCCAAGTAACAAATTTAGCTTCTTCGCGAAAATTAGGCAGAGAAACATAAACTTTTAAAAAAGTCTCTTGCAAGATATCTTCAGCATCTTCACGATTCTGCATATAGTTATAAGCTAATGAATATATTTTAGCTTCATAACGTTTTATTAATTCAGTAAAAGCTTCAAAGTTTCCTTGCTTACTTTTTTTAACTAATTCCAAATCTGGTAATTTTATTGTCTCGTTCTCCATCTTTTAGAGCACTTATTAATGAAAATTTAACCTAGAGCAAATTAATTTAACTCCAAACAAGTTCATCTTTTATTGCCCGGTATTATTTCCTATGTCTGGTTTTCGTTAATAACTACTTATTATCTTCGGCTTATTTCCTTCTGCCCATCCAGATAAGGTCTTAATTTTTCTGGGATAATTATACTTCCATCTTCTTGTTGATAATTTTCCAAGATAGCTACCAAGGTTCTTCCAATCGCCAGACCAGATCCATTTAAAGTATGGACATATTCTACTTTTTTATCTTCACGACGACGATACTTAATATTTGCTCGTCTGGCTTGGAAATCTTCAAAATTACTACAGGAAGAGATTTCTCGAAAACTATTTTGAAAAGGAACCCATACCTCTATATCATAAGTCTTAGCAGCCGCAAATCCTAAATCACCGCTACAAAGAGTTACCACCCTATAAGGCAACTCTAATTCTTGTAAAATAACCTCAGCATTTAAGAGAAGTCTTTCTAACTCTTGATAAGAAGTTTCGGGAGTGGTAAATTTAACTAATTCTACTTTATTAAATTGATGTTGCCTAATTAAGCCCTTAGTATCCTTGCCATAAGAACCAGCTTCTAAGCGAAAACAAGGAGTCCAAGCTGTGTAGTAAAGAGGAAGATTGTCTTCTTCTAAAATTTCATCCCGGTGAATATTGGTAACAGGAACTTCTGCCGTAGGAATTAAGAAGTAATCTACCTCATGACAATAAAATAGATCTTTCTCAAACTTAGGAAGTTGCCCGGTGCCAGTCATAGAGCTTCTATTTACCATGAAAGGAGGTAATACTTCTAAATATCCATGCCTTTTAGTGTGAATGTCTAACATAAAATTAATCAAAGCTCGTTCTAATTTAGCCCCTGCTCCTTTAAGAAGCGCGAATCTTGCTCCTGTAATCTTAGCGGCTCTTTTAAAATCTATGATATCTAATCTTTCCCCTAACTCATCATGTGATTTTACAGGAAAAGAAGGCTCTAAAGCCTTACCCCATCTTTTGACCTCTAAGTTATCTTTTTCATCCTTTCCTACCAGGACACTATCATGAGGTAAATTGGGGATAAAATACAACAAGTTATTAATCTTTTCCGTACAGTGAGCTAGTTTATTATCTAATTCTTTAATCTTAGTACTTACCTCTTTAATTTGAAGAATCAGATCTTGGGCATCTTCCCTTTTAATCTTTCTTTCCCCTATCTCTTCATTAGCTATATTTCTCTTTCTCTTAAGCTCCTCTACTTCAGCTATGTATTTTCTTCTTTCCCCATCAAACTCTTTAAGATCTTCTACTATCTTAAAATCTATACCTCTATTCTTCATCGCCAAACTTACTTTTTCCATATGATTGATCATAAATTTTAAATCTAACATTTACTTTTACCTCTGACTTAACCTTTTATTACTCCTAAAGGTCGAAGTTTAGCTACCTTTTTACAAATGCCGGCATAATGCAAGGTATCTATAACTTCAGAAACATCTTTGTAAGCTTCAGGCATCTCTTCGGCTATAGTCCCGTAATTAGCTGATTTAACAATAATGCCCTTTTCTTTTAAATCCTCAATGACTTTACTTCCCTTAGTAGTCTTTAAAGCTTTGGTACGACTCATCTGCCTTCCAGCGCCATGGCAAGCAGAGCCAAAAGTTTCCTTCATTGCTTTGTCTGTGCCCACCAAGACAAACGAACCTCTTCCCATATCTCCTGGTACAATTACTGGCTGACCTACCTTCTGGTATCTTTCTGGAATATCCTTATGACCGGCAGGAAAAGCCCTGGTGGCCCCTTTTCGATGAACACAAAGAGATATCTTTTTTCCACTAACTAAATGTTCTTCAATCTTCCCTATATTATGAGCTACATCATAGAGAAGCTTCATCTTTAAGTCCCTTGGCGAAGCAGAAAGTGTTTTCATAAAGACTTCTCTTGTCCAGTGCATAATACATTGACGATTTACCCAAGCATAATTAGCTGCTGCGGCCATAGCTGAGAAATATTTCTTGCCTTCTGGAGAATTAAAGGGAGCACAACAAAGTTGACGATCGGGAAGAGATATTTGATACTTCTCTGAAACTTTCTGCATAAAACGAAGGTAGTCTTCACATACTTGGTAGCCTAACCCACGAGACCCAGAATGAATCATTATTACTATATAGTCTTTCTCTAACCCAAAGACAGAAGCGATCTCTTCTTCGTAAATCTTTTCTACTACTTGAATCTCTAAAAAATGATTCCCTGAACCTAGAGTTCCTAATTGCTTAAACCCTCTTTCCAAAGCCCGAGAGCTGATGTTATTAGGATCAGCACCTGATAATGCCCCTTTCTCTTCGGTATGTAAGAGATCTTCTTCTTCGCCATATCCTTTTTCTACCGCCCATTTAGAACCTTTAATTAAGACTTCCTTTAACTCTTTCTCGTTAAGTCTGATGTTTCCTTTAGAACCTATTCCCGAAGGAATAGCCTCAAATAAATTTTGGATTAAATCTTCTAATCGGTCTTTTATTTCTTTTAATTTTAGCTGGGTAGTTAATATTCTTACTCCACAATTTATATCTGAACCAACTCCTCCTGGAGAAATAATTCCATCTGCTCCAATATCAAAAGCCGCTACTCCGCCTATAGGCAAGCCATAGCCCCAATGAATATCAGGCATGGCCAAAGAATAATTTACAATTCCCGGTAAAGTAGCAACGTTAGCTACTTGTTCTGGTGTCATATCCATTTTAATATGACTAAGCAACTTTTCACTAGCGTAAATTAATCCTGGCACTCTCATTCCTTCTTTAAAGCTTTTAGGAATTTCCCAACGATACTGATCAATCTTAACTAATGGACCTAACCAGCTATCTCTGTTCATAAATTCCTTCTCAAACCATAAAATATTACTTGAGCTTTCCATCGTTTCCATTCAATCTTAACTAATGGACCTAACCAACTATCTCTGTTCATAAATTTTTCCTCAAACATCAAATATTATTTGAGCTTTCCATCGTTTATGCTCTCGTTCAATTTCTAATTGATGATAAGTAACAATCTTAATTTCCCGTAATATTTTATGACGAGTTTCATCGTATCCTTCTCCATAAGCCACGGCATCTATGCTTCTCTCGGTAAGATTTTTAATCTTAAATTCCTTAAAGAAAATATCTTCTACGGCATGATAATACAAAAGCTCTGAAAGCCAATTAACTAAAAGCTCTATTACATCACTTCCTCCTACTTGAATGTCAATTTTTATCTCCTTATTTACTTTATTTAAGTCTGTAATTAAGTTAAACATACCATAAGCAGCATTGATAAATACCTCTTTTAGATCTACTCCATAAGCCATAATCCCGATATCAGCTGTATGTTCAAATATTTCAAACCTCTTCATAAAACTTTATTAAAATGTCTTTCTTTGGAAATAACTGCTCATTATTTTATCTTCCCTTCTTGAAAAGAGAATATTTTTATGTCATAGTTAAAATGAAGTTGATAGAGAGCCTAATAAGTCCTATCTTGTTATTGATAAGGAGCTCATTTTCAAGACCAAAAACAACGATAATGCTTAACTTTAGCTATTAAAGACATCTCTAACAAATAAGGATAAAAAAGAAAGTCTGCGATAGTTAAGAAAGCATAAAGATTATTAATCTTAATTTGAAAATGGCTCTGTTTATAAATTCAAGATAGGACTTTTATTCTAAATAGACATTATTCTTTATTAGCAATCTTCGTAGTTTTTCTATATCTAAGGTTAAAGGCGCAGTCTTTTCTTTAATAGAGAGGGCGGCGGCGTGACCAGCAGCTTCTCCGGTAGCAAAACAGTTAGCTATAATTCTAATGGCATCTTGAGTATATTTATCGGTAGAAATACATCTTCCGGCTACGATTAACCCTTCAATATTTTTAGGCAGTAAGCATCGATAAGGTATATCATAACCCACCCCTGTCTTTCCTAAGTAACCTCCATGAACTACTGCATCGCTAAATCTCTTTCCTTTAAAAATATCTTTCTCGGTTAATACATACTCACCTATTAACCTTCTTGTCTCTCTGACTCCTAATAAAGAAGAAGTATCTATCAAATAAGTTTCTTTAAAGCCTGGGAAATTTTTTCTCATAAAATTTAAAGTTATATTAATTTTCTCTCTAAGTAAAATCTCCATCTTGCTCAATACTTCTACATCCAATCCATCTTCTGGATCTAACATATTATTCCACCAAACTATTCCCTCCCTTATTGTTGGATAAAAACTCATTTCCAGTCCACCTTCTTTGACTAAATCTTCCTTCAATCTTTCATATTTTTGAGGATCTTCTACTTTAAACTTATTAGTTAAATTTATATCTACATTTCCCAATCTAAAATTTAATCCAATTCCTTTGAGTCCCCTTTCAAAAAAAGCCCCCGAAAAAGCTAAGACATCTCCATCCCCCGTAGCATCAATCACTACTTTGGATAAAATAGCTCTGGGTCCTAGTTTAGTAAAAATAACTACTCCTTCCACTTTATCTCTATTCACAATAGCCTGCACAAAATAAGCGTGGAATAAAATTTTTACTTTGGCCTCTATTAATAATCTTAAACTAACATCCTTAATGTCCTCTGGATCAAAGATACCATCAAAGTTATTACTTGATTTATTAAAACCTCTTATCTTTTCTAAGTTCTTGACTATTTCTCCCGCTACTCCTTTAATCACTTGTTTTTCTCCATCACTAAAACCTTCCATGTTTAAAACTAACCCCCCACTGGCCATGCCTCCCAGATATCCATACCTTTCTATTAAGGTAGTTTCCAGCCCATTTCGAGCAGCAGCTAAAGCAGCAGCAATTCCCGCACTTCCACCTCCGACTACTAAAACTTCAGTTTTTTTTAAGACCGAAATTTTTTTCTCCGGTATAATAATTAATTCTCCAACTTTTCTAGCTGGCCTAATTCTTTCTTTATGATAATTATCCATAAATTTTCCTCTACTTTTAATTTATTCTTATAAAAATTGATTCTTTCTAGATCGACAACCTGTAATCGTTCAGCCGTCAGCTAAAGCTAATAAAATCAGGAAGTAGTGTCTCGATTACTCCTCTGGCTTGTCTTGATGGACTTATAATTAATAAAACTGCTCCCTGAACGTTTACAATAATTTAAACTTAATACCACAATCTAGCACAATCTAGAAAGAAAATCAAGAAAAAGTCTATAAAATGTTAGCCACAAATGAAAATGTCCTATTTTCCGTTAAATAGAAATGTCCTATTTTGTATTAGATAAAAATGATCTTTTATATGGGTTTATTTTAAACTTCCTCCAAGGGTGATCCAATGGAAGAATATTCACCTTTCTTATCTTTAATTGCTCTTTTTCTTCTTTTGGTTTTAATGGTCTTTTCTCTATCTTTTTGTATCTAAGCTCAATATCATTATAGATAAGATGGATTGTATTGTATATTCTTTCTTCTACCACTACAGACTTCCTGCCTGTGCGTGAACGCACGCAGACAGGTATTCTGGTGTTGAAAGGAGTTTCTTCAATCTGACCTGCCTGTGCTATGGCAGACAGGTAGAGCTGATTGTCGTAGGAGATTGTCCAATCGTTCTTTAGAACCCTCTTTGTCTTTATGGAGAGTATATTGTCAAGATTTATCCCTTTTGGTATCTCTCTGTGGAGGTTAGCCATGTTTAATGGGAGTTTGCTGAATTTTTTGTTGTGTTCAGGTAAATACTCTTCCAAGAACTTATTTGCTTCTTCTTTGGTGCTGATATTCTTTAACCTCATCTCTTTAATGAGTCTGTCCTGGAAGGTCTTAAATAGTCTTTCTATTCTTCCTTTAGCCTGAGGAGAGTTAGCGTGAATTACCTCTACTCCCAATTCTTCTAAAGCCCTTTCAAATTGACTTTTGGGCTCTCTT